>Ga0307373_10016045_pt1 | contig 10099 bp, 10 predicted proteins | sample OX2MG_FD_202534 | JGI IMG/M metagenome (GOLD analysis project Ga0307373, IMG submission 202534) | Soil microbial communities from Risofladan, Vaasa, Finland - OX-2 | ecosystem: Environmental > Terrestrial > Soil > Coastal area > Acid sulfate soil | place: Finland: Risofladan, Vaasa | collected...
GGTAGATCTCCCCCGCCGTCGGCCGTGTGATGCCCAGGAGCATCATGATCGTCGACGTCTTTCCGGCTCCGTTCGGGCCGAGGAATCCGTAGATTTCACCCGGGGGAATGTTCAGGCTGATCCCCTGCACCGCTACGAATGATCCATATTCCTTGCGCAGATCGACTGTCCGTATCATGTCGATGCCGGTCCTTTTACGTTCCACGACGTCGAAAAGAAGTAGCGAAATCGGTCGCCTGAACTTTTCGAGTCGAGATAGCTCTTGAGCTGGGCGGTATTCGTGAAATCGGGCGCATCCTTCATCATCGCGTCAATCTCTTTCGAGCTGATCTTGCGGGGATCCGGGACGATGACGAGGTAGTCGATGACCAGGTAGGGCGCGGAGCTGCTGGAGAAGTCGGAAAAGGGGATGGTCGCGGAGTACCTGAAGGTAGCGCTCGGCGAAGAGTCCCAGCTCCATGGAATCCTTCCCTTGTAGAGCGTCGGCCCGCGCACTCCCCCGGATTCCACCGGCTGCGCGGCCGGCTTCCCGTTCGCGAGCTCGACGCTGACGAGCGCACCGATCCAAAGGTCCAGGCACGGATGATTCGTGACCGCCGGTCCGGCGGTGCTGACGGGTCGCACCTGAACGGTGATGGCCGAGGAAGAGGTCGACTCGAACATCGTAAAGTGTCCGAGATCCGGGATCTGATAGCCCACCATCTCGATCGGCTTGGCGATTCTGTTCGCTCCGAGGTGCAGGGTAATCGGAATCGTCACGCTCTCGTAATTTGGCGCGGTGATCGTCAGCGTCCGGCGGCCAGGAGTGAGACCGGTGAAGGCAAGCTCGACCGGTCCCCGGTCCGATTGGTAGAAGGTGGTCATCTCGCGATTCTCCAGCCGGACCGTAGCGTCCCAAACCCACCCGTGGCTCACCGAGTCCTCGAGCTCGAAGGTCAGACGGGTGTGATACAGCGGCGGAAGGAGATACACGAGAAGAGCGGCGACGATGATCGCGAGGATGATCGCCGTTGGGATAATGATTGTTCGTCTTTTCAAAACGGAAATCCTACGCGTGCGGAAAGATGGTATTCCACCGGCGCCGTGTCCGGCCTTCCCACGCCCGGCTATGGTAAACCGCGCTCACGATCAATGGCAAGACCGTGGTCGCCTCGGCGAAAACCATCTGCTCGAAGCTGCCCGAGACCTTTCCCCAGGAGTGTGCCTCCTTCAGCGTCGAGCTCGAGCACGCGCCGTCGCGCACGTCCGCGACCGTGATCTGGACTGCGTAGGAATGCATCGGAACCTGCTTGCCGAGCACCTCGGCGCAGACGACCGTATCCTGTGCGAAGTTTTTCGGCACCCCGCCGCCGATCATGAACAGGCCCGTCGTGCCCGCCCGAATCTTCACCTCGGTCAGCTCTCGGAAGTCCCGCACTGAATCGATCGAGACGTATTCCTTCTTCCCTTCCTGATGGAGGCACAGCCCGAAGCCCGCGCTCGAGTCCGAAAATGCAGGGCAGAACACCGGCACGTCGTGCTCGAAGGCAGCCTGCACAAGGCTCTCCTTCTTGACCGCATGCTCCGATAGGTAGCGCCCCATTTCGGTAATGAAGGCGCGGGAGCTGTACACCCCGGGGCTGAGCGAATCGGCAATGGCCATGATCGCGCGGTCGCAGTGCTGGAGCTCCTCCTCGTCGATGTAGGTGTCGTAGATCCGGTCGATGTACTGCTCGCGCAGAAGCCCGTCATCCGTATGCGGCGTGCCGCGGTAATGGCTGAACCCGAGCGCCTCGAAAAAATCCATGTCGACGATGCTTGCCCCGGTCGCGACGACGGCGTCGATCATGTTCGAGCGAATCATCTCCGTGTAAATCTGCATGCAGCCTGCCGCGCTCGAGCTGCCGGCGAGGGTCAGTATGGTCGAGCACCCGGCGTCCTCTATCATGCGCGTGAGTATCTCGGCGGCGCGGGCTGTGTCCCGGGCGCTGAACGACATCCGGCTCATCGCGTCGATGATCGGGCGCGAGTCGAAAGATCGAATGTCGATGTGCTCAACCTTCTCGTTGAGAAGCGCTTTCGTGCTCATCGTTCTCCTCCTAAGGGTTGCCAGGCATGGGAGCCGCGCCCGACCTGCGCGCCTCGTCCGATGAATGTATGTAGCTCATGACCTTGTAAACGAGCTTCGCGGCGAGAAAATCCGGGGCGTGCTGCGCTCCCGGGCAAAGCTCAACGATGTCGAAGCCGATGATTCTCCGGCTTCGGGCAAGCCTTCGTAGTAGGCGCATGCAGTCGTACCAGCCGAGCCCGCCGGGCTCCGGCGTCCCCGTGGAGGGCATGATCGAAGGATCGAGCACGTCGAGGTCGAAGGTGAGGTAGACCTCCTCGGGTAGAAGCCCCACGACCCGGTCGATCCACGCGGTATCGTGGACGATATCCCGTGCGTAGAATATCCTCCCCTTGCGGACGCTGCTCTTCTCCGAGAGGTCCATGCTCCGGATCCCGACCTGCACGATCGGACAAATCTCCGATACCCTGGCCATGACGCACGCGTGGTTATAGGGAGACCCCTCGTATTCAGCCCGCAGGTCGGTGTGGGCGTCGAGCTGGAGCACCGCGAGATCCGGATGTGCCGCGTGAGCCGCCCGCACCGCGCCGAGCGTTACGGAGTGCTCGCCTCCAAGGAGGACGGGGATCATTCCCTCGCGGTAGAAGGGAGCCGCGAGCTGCTCAACGGAGTCGACCATCCGCTGCGGGCTCGAGAGATCGAGGCTCTCCTCGTGCGTGTAGATCCCCGCGCGATAGGCTTCCGTATCCGTTTCAATGTCGTAGAGCTCGAGATGGGCAGACGCATCCAGAATTGCCTGGGGGCCGCGATCCGCGCCCTTCTTCCAGGTGCTCGTTGCGTCGTAGGGAGCCTGGAGAATAGCGAATCTCGAGCCTGCTCGCCGGCTGTTCACGGGCGGGAGATTCAGATAGGCTCCGCTCATGCGTCGAGAAGCGGAACGTAGTGATTCAGGAAACAGAGGGAAACGACCGATGTTCCGTGCTTCTTCTGCGGGACGAAGCTGTCCATGAGGAGCGTGACCCCGTCCAGGTCGTAGTCGTCCGAATAGCCGTTTTCGTAGAGCTCGTCGAGGCTCGCGCGAAGCTGGCGCTCTGCCCGTCCTTCAGTCAGCGAGCCGTTGTACTCGCAGACGAGCCCACCGTGCTTGCGGCCGTCGCGGTGGCGATAAAGCCACCCCCAGATGATACCGGCGGTCGCGCGCCTGCCCTTCCTGGCCGTGGCTACCGCCATGATCGTCTCAAGGACCGAGCCGTGCACAAGCTCATCCGGCCGATCGACCTCCGTCGCACAGGCAGGGAGGATCGAAGAATAGGTTATGATGTTGCACATCTCGATGCCCGCGTGGCGCAAGGCAAGGTGGTAGGAGCCGGCATGGACGGTGATGTCACTTTCGCCCCTCCCGGCTGTTACGAAATAGTCTTTTGGAATCCGTGTACCGATTGTGGCATGATGTCCTACTTCCAAAAGATCCTGACCATCAAGTGAGGCGGAATGTGCCGCCCCGTCGGCAACAACAGATATCCTCTCCAATCTTTCTCCTCTTCGCACCGGTTTAAATGAAAGGTTAAAAAAACTATAGCGATATTTCCCACAATGTCAATTGAAGAGGACTTCTCTCGATGAACTACGCCGCGAGCCGCCGAAAAAGGAGCCTCTGTGCTGGCCGAAAGGCCGTACATCGAGTAGAGTCATGGCGATGATCCCCTCGCCGCGCCTTGTCGTCTCGATCGGCGTGCTCTCGAGCTCGCTTTCATCCATATTCATCCGCCTTTCGACTGCACCGCCGCTCGCGATCGCCACCTACCGCATGCTTTTTGCAACCGTCATGATGGCTGCGCTCTACCTGTGGCCGGCCCGTCCTGCCGCGCGCGGGAGCGGGGTTGGCGATCAACAATACGAAAAAGCACAGCTCCCGGTTCGCCCCTCCGCCGGGTGGACGCTTCGCCTGCTTCTGCTCTGCCTCGCAAGCGGCTTTTTCCTTGCGCTCCACTTCGCGACCTGGATTACCTCGCTTTCCTATACCTCCATTGCGAGCTCGACCGTGCTGGTGAGCCTCCAGCCGCTCTTCGTTCTGGCGGGAGGGGCCCTCTTCCTGGGCGAGCGGGCATCGCGCCGCGCGATAATCTTCATCGCGATCACGATCGCCGGATGCGCGCTCTTGTCCTTCGGCGATTCGCAGGTGGGCGGCCACGCCCTCTCCGGAGACCTTCTCGCCCTTCTGGGCGCGTTTTTCGTCGCCGGCTACATGTTGATCGGCAGGGTAGTTCGCCAAACTCTCTCGGTGCGGCTCTATACCGTCGTCGTCTACGGCACGGCGTCACTCGTCCTGCTCGCAGCGGACGCCATCCTCGGCGTTCCGCTCGCTCCCTTTCCCCTGCGCGATTGGCTCCTGTTTGCGGCGCTTGCGCTGGTCTGCACGGTGCTCGGCCATACGCTCCTGAACTGGTCGCTCAAGTTCCTCGATACCGCCTACGTTTCCACGCTCCTCCTCGCGGAGCCGCTCGTCGCGTCGCTTCTTGCGGTACCCCTCTTCGGGGAGGTTCCCGAGCCGCTCGCGATCATCGGCGGCGCGGTCACGATTGTCGGATTGGGGTTCTTCGTGCATGCCGATCGCAGGCAGGCCGCGCGCAGCGTCGGATAGCGCGTCCTACGTCGCGCGCTCCATCTCGCGCGCCGCCGCGCTACCTCCTGTGCCGCCGCGCCGCAGTCAGCTCGGTCGTCGTGCGAATGATTTCAAGCGCGGCCGCGCCACTTTACCGGCCTGCTGCGCAGAAGCAGGACCGTCTCGCGGTCTGCGCGCTGGAGGCGGACCGGAGGCAGCCCTTTCAGCAGGAGCGATAGGTCGTCGAGCACGAGATCGCTCATGAGCTCGTAGGTGTCGGGCAGGCCCCCGGCATGGTGAGGAGAGAGGAGCACGTTCGGCAGGGCGCGGAGCGGGTGATTTCGCGGAAAGGGCTCTTCGGGAAAAACGTCGATGGCGGCGCTGAAGCGCCCCTGCTTCAGCAGCTCGGTCAGTGCTTCAAAATCGACGAGCGATGCGCGGCTTGCGAGGATGAACGCCGATCCCTTCGGGAGGAGATTGAGCTCCTCGCGGCCGATCATTCCTTCGTTGTCGGAGGTGGCTCCGGCAAGGAGAAACACGATCTGCGAAGTGCGCAGCAGCTCCTTCAGCGTGAGTGGTTCGAGCCCTTCGGACCGAAGGTAGCGTTCCGGAAGCCAGGGATCGGTCACGGAGAGGGTGCAGCCGAAGGGCCGAAGGAGCGGAACGAGCGCGCGGCCGAGATTTCCGAATCCGATCAGCCCGACGCGCTTGCCGCGCAGGAGATAGGCCTGCCCGTTCGAGACCCGCCCGTAGATCTCCTTGCCTTCGCGGAACTTTCTGTCCGCCTCACAGATGCCTCGCGCGAGGGCTATCGCGAATCCGACGCACATTTCGGCGACGGCCGGAGCATAGGCCACACCGGCGTTGAGCACGTGGATCCCACGCTCGAAACAGCAGTCATAGTCGATGTTCTGCTGGAAGTTGCCCTCGACGTTGATGATAGCGCGCAGCTTCTTCGCCCGCTCCAGCCGCTCGCGCGGAAGATCGGTCTGCCCGATGACGACGACCGCTTCGGGAAGCCACTTCTCGACCATCTCGGCGGGCATGCGCTCGCCGTCGTGGTCGCGAACCGTGCAGAGCTTCTTCAGCGCGCGCATTCGCTCCTTCGAGAAGAGAAGATCGACGGTTCTGGGATGAGGATCCAGAAGTACTGTGCCTTTCATTGCATCACCTCTATTCGGTGTTGACCATCCAGAGCGAGAACTCGCGAAGGAACTCCTTGAACTGCTCCAGGTGCTCGGGGGGAAAGCCGTACCTGGTCTCCGCATCCGCGAGGGTCTCTTCGAAGCAGGCCACCCACACGTCGCGCGCGGCGCGGTCGATCCGAAACGGCATGTGCCGTCGCTTGAGCATCGGGTCGCCGTAGCGTTCGTGGTAGAGGGGAGGCCCTCCGAGAAGCCCGACGAAGAACGCGGCCGAGCGCTCGATCGACTCCGACATATCGTCTCGGAAAAGCCCTCGAATCGACGAGCCTTCGAGCCGGCCGTAGAAGTCGCCGATCATCGCGTAGATATTGTCCTGCCCCATCGCCTGAAAGACGGCTGGGTCGGGCCTTCCGACCTGCGGAGGTCCGCCCGGGGCTCCGATATTTCTCCTCATGAGCACCTCAATGTGAATTGCGCATTGTACCATCTATACGGTCTTTGCAGGATAGGGGCAGTAGCGCGCAATGCGGCAGACAGGGCATTCAGGCCGCCGCGCGTGGCAGACGACTCTCCCATGTTTGTTGAGCAGCATCGAAAGACGCATCTGGTCCCGCTCCGCGACCGTTGCCCGCACATCCCGCTCAATGTGAGCCGGGTCTCTCGCGGTGGTCAACCCGAGACGCGTTGCGACCCGGCCGAAGTGCGTGTCGACGATGACCGCAGGCAGGCCGAAGCAGCTGCCTCGGATTACGTTCGCGGATTTCCGCCCGACTCCCGGGAGGCTCACGAGCTCATCCATCTCCGCAGGAACCTCGCCGCCGAAGCGCTCGACGAGCGCGGCCGCCGTTGCCTTGATGTTCCTTGCCTTCGTGTGAAAGAAGCCGATGGTCCGGATGACGGACTCGATCGCCGCGACCTCGGCGGCGGCGAGATCGGCCGGCGCCGGATAGCGCAGAAAAAGCGCAGGAGTAACGAGATTCACCTGGCGGTCGGTGGTCTGCGCCGAGAGGATGACGGCGATCAGGAGCTCGTAGTTGCTCCGATGGTCGAGGAAGCCTTCGACCTCCCCGTAGCATTCCGCAAGCGTTCGAATGATCGCCCGAATCCGCGCAGCTTCGCTGTCGTGCCTCATGCTCGCTGCACCGCTACGAATGGGCGAGCCGCGCAGCCTTTCCGCGGGCGAGCGAAGCAAGCACGCCGAAAAAGCAGAAAACGGCGAAGACGAGAAAGGCAGTCTTCTGGCTTCGCACGAATGCCGGATACTGCGCGCTCGTGATCTCGGCATTGCCCACGAGGAGCGAGACTATGAGCAGGGCGATCGCCATGCTCATCATCTGTCCAATGAGCCGCATCGTCCCCATCGTCGCCGAGGCCACACCGTAAACACGCCGTTCGACCGAGCCCATGATCGCATTCGAGTTCGGCGAGGAAAAGAGAGCATAGCCGATGCCGACGACGAGCAGGCAGGCGACGATGAACCACATCGGAGTGCGTGCGCCGATCGTGCTCATGAGCGCGAGCATGAGGCCGATCAAGCCTATCCCGATCGACGCGATGATGCGCGAGTCATGACGGTCGGACAGCCGCCCGGTGAGCGGCGAGAAGAGCGCCATCATTGCCGGCTGGGATATGAGCACGAAGCCGGCAAGCTGCGGGCTTTCGCCCTTCAGGTACTGGAGGTAGAGGCTCATGAAAAAGGTTATGGCGAAGGTGGCGCTATAGTGGATGAGCGCCGCGAGATTCGAAAAGGCAAAGGTCCTATTGGATGCAAAGAGATTCATGTCCAGCAGAGGATTTGGGGCCCGGCGCTCCCAGACGACAAAGAGAGCGATCCCGACCGCGCCTGAAGCCGTGAGCACGATCCCCTGCCGCGCGGGCAGGAGTGAAAGCCCGAAGATGAGCACCGCGAGCGAAAGGGCCGCCACGACGGCGCCTGGAAGGTCCAGCCGCTCCCCCTTCGCCTCAGCCCACTCCGCGCGCAGCTTCCAGACAACGAGGAGAATCGAAACGAGCCCGAGGGGCACCACCGCCCAAAAGATGGCACGCCACCCGAAGAGCTGAGTGAGGACCCCACCGACAAGCGGCCCAAGCGACAGGCCCGCATAGGTGAACGCGACGTTCGTGCCGAGAGCCTTGCCGCGCTCGTTCGGGGGAAAGACCGAGGTAAGGATCGCGACGCCGGTGCCGAATATCATTGCCGATCCAAGCCCCTGGATGACCCTCGCGACCATGAGCTCGACGATCCCGCCTGAAAGAGCGCAGACCACCGATGCGATCGTGAAGATGATGATTCCGGCGAGGTAGATCCGCTTCCGGCCGACGATGTCCGCGAGCCTGCCGAAGGGCAGCAGAAAGACGGCGGCGGAGAGCAGGTAGGAGGTGGCAATCCACCCGAGCGTGACTGCCGTCAGATGGAGCTCGCTCCCGATGTCGGGCAGAGCGATATTGATCGAGGAGCCCATGACCGGCGTCGTGAACGAGCTTATCCCCGCGACGGCAACGGCTGTCCCCTTGCTTACGGTGCGATCAGCAGACTGCATCCATCCCCCAGATGTTCGTGGACCCCTGGCACTATAGACTTTTTCGCGGCGAAGGTTGAAGCCCCGCGCGACCGGCCCGCCGATATTGAGAGGCTCTCGACGCAGGGTGAAGCCCCCTCTTGCCCGCCCCCATATTGAGAGGCGTCCGGCGCGCGGTGTACAGTGAGCCGAGGCGGGAGGCACCGGCATGAAGCGGTACGAGGTGGGCATCATCGGCGTCGGGGGATTCGCGCGGTCGCACCTCGACGCTCTCGAGGAGTGCGAGCATCGCGGCTGGGCGAGACTGACCGCCGCGGCCGTGCGGCCCCAGGATCGCGAAGCGCAGAGGAGCACCGTCGAAGCTCTCCTCGCCCGCGGCGTCCGCCTCCACTCCTCGGCCGAAGAGCTCATGGCAAACGAGCGCGGCGCGCTCGACATGATCGTCGTGCCGACGGGAATCGATCAGCACGCGAGCCTCTCCATTGCCGCACTCGACGGCGGCTTTCACGTCTTCTGCGAGAAGCCGGCGGCCGGAACCGTGGAGGAGGCGCTGGAGATGCTCGCGGCACAGAAGCGCTCGGGGCGCGTTCTTGCCGTCGGCTTTCAGAATCTCTTCTCGCCGTCAATCAACAGAATCAAACAGATTGCGCTCGACGGATCACTCGGGGCCCTCCGCTCCGCCCGTACGATGGTGCTTTGGCCGCGCGGAAGCGACTACTACGCGCGCAACGAGTGGGCCGGGAGACTTGCGGTTCATGGCCGGTGGATCTTCGACTCGCCCGTCCAGAACGCCGTTGCCCACTTCCTTCAGAACATGCTCTACGTTGCCGGGGGCAACGAGCACGACTGCATGGAGCCCTTCGAGGTGTACGCCGAGAGCTACCGCGCCAAGCCGATCGATTCCTGCGACACCCAATTCCTGCGGATTCGCGGCGCCGGCCGCCGCGGCGGCGACGGCAGCGCGAGCGACAGCGGCAGCGGCGAAGTGAGCGACCCTGCCGGATCGCCCGCTGCCCCGGGCCCCGAGATCACCATGATGGTGAGCCACGCCTGCCGCGATACGATAGAGCCGGTGAGCGAGTTTCTGTTCGAGCACGGAAGGATCCTCTGGGAGCTCGAGCCCAAGGGCACGACCGAGCTCTACCGACTGAACGAGAACGGATGGGTGCTCGAAGACCTTTTCGACAACGGCGGCGAGGATCTCGGCATGATCAAGTATCGCGCCCTCTTCGATGCACTGGATGAGGGACGGCCGCCCCACTCGACCATCGACAACGCATTGGCGCACACCCGCTGTGTGAACGCCGCCTTCCGCGACCAGTCGGGCGCGCCCGCCGCTGAGAGAATCGCAACGATTGACCGCCGTTACCTGGATAAGTCGAACTCAGGCACCATTGAGGGGATTGAAACATTGATTGCAAAGATGTTCCGTTCGGGTGCGAGCTTCTCGGAGCAGGGCGCGCCATGGGGCGTTCCGGGCGCAACGGTGCGCCTCGGACACCCAGGCGGAGCGGAACAGAAGGCTTAAGGAGCCGCTATTTCTCGATCGCGACGCCGACGACGTTGCCGTATTCGGTCCAGCTTCCGTCGTAGTTGCGCACGTCGTCGATGCCGAGCAGGTACTTGAGGACGAACCAGGTGTGGCTCGACCTCTCGCCGATCCGGCAGTAGGAGATCGTCGGCCGCGCGGGATCGACGCCCTTCTGCTTCAGGTAGATCTCCCGAAGCTCCTCCTCCGGCTTGAAGCTGCCGTCTTCCTTCACGGCGGTGCTCCATGGAATGCTCT
>Ga0307373_10016048_pt1 | contig 10098 bp, 8 predicted proteins | sample OX2MG_FD_202534 | JGI IMG/M metagenome (GOLD analysis project Ga0307373, IMG submission 202534) | Soil microbial communities from Risofladan, Vaasa, Finland - OX-2 | ecosystem: Environmental > Terrestrial > Soil > Coastal area > Acid sulfate soil | place: Finland: Risofladan, Vaasa | collected...
AGCAGCACGGCTTCGCGTTGTTCTACTTCACCGGCACCTTCACCCAGCTCGCCGTCTCGCTCGGCCATATCTTCAAGGTGGAGAATGGCGACGTGGACATGCGTGACGTCGTGCTCAACCGGCGGATCCTGGTCGTCAATCTCCCCGCCCTGGAGAACTCCGACGACACCCTGGCGGCCCTTGGCAAGATCGTGGTCGCCTCGCTGCGCGGCATGATGGCACAGATTCTGGGCGCCCGGTTGGAGGGTGATCCCAAGGAAATATTCGCGCTCAAACCCGGCGTGGGAGACGGGCCGTTCGAGGTGGTGTTCGACGAGCTGGCCTACTACGCGGCCAGCGGCATGGACCGGATGCTCGCCATGGGGCGCGGGCTGAACATCATGTTTTGGCTGGCCTTTCAGGAAGTCTCCGGGATCTGGGCGCGGCTGGGCGAGAAAACCCAGTCGCTGCTCGGCAACGCCAATCTGACGGTGGCGATGCGTCAGCAGGACGCCAAGCGCACCCGTGAGTGGATCGAGCAGACGGCCGGCCAGACCTACGTCACCCAGGCAACGGCGTATCATGGGGGCGGTGTCGGCGAGTATCGCGAGGCGCAGCACGCCGAGGTCCGCCAGGTCTCCCGTGTCGATTGGAACGACCTGCAGCGGCTGATCGAAGGCGAGGCAATCATCCTGCTCGGTGGCCGGCGGGTCTATGCCAAGCTGTTCCACGCAGCAGTCGACACGTCCGGGCCGATGCGACTGAACCGGCCGCTGATGCTGGAAGCGCCCAAGTCCGAAGACGTCACGGCGGAAGCCGACCGCGTGCATGCGCTCGCGGTCTCGATCGAGCGCGGGATCGTCGCAGTTGCCGGCCAGGAGCCTGTCTCGCCGACACTGCGGGCCATGCTCGACGGGTTCCGCAGCGTCGCTGCCGCTGGCTCCGATGCGATTGGTTGTGCGGGCGCGGCGATCGACGCGGCGGCGTGGATTCCGCCCGCGGCACCAGTGGTTGTTGAAACCGCGGGACGCGCGGCGCAGGCCGTGAATACACCCTTCACGCCGATGCTCGACGGCGTGAGTGATCGGCCGCAGCCGCCCGAAGGCGAGCCCGGCGTGCCTTCCGAGCCGGTCGAGGCCGCGCTGTTTGCGCGTCTGGCTGCGCTGGAGACTGCGGCGGGCGCGACACCGCAGCAGGCCAGAGCAAAGGCGCTCGCGACCCTCGCCGAGCGCGACGCGGCACTTGCCTCGATTGAGATGCCGGCGCCGCCCGCGGTGACTGCCGCCGAGCTGCGTCAGCGTATCGGCCGGCTGAACCAGTTGCTGGCCGCGGAATGAACGAGACGAGCCTTCCCCTGGCCGACGATCCGCTGGCAGGCATGTCGGTGGTGTCCCCCGGCACGCGGCAGACGGCGGAGCGCATCCTCGCGCTCCTCGACCACCCGATGAGTCGTCAGCAGGTTGCCGTGGCGGCCGGCATGCCGCTTTGGTTGGCGAGCTTCGAGGTGACCGCGCACTGGAAGGAGGGGCTGGTCAGACGGTGTGGTCGAACATTCTATATCCGCCGCGGTCTGGATCCCACGGATGTACCGCCGGCGCACCGTCGTCCTTCGCGGCAGCGGGCCGCGACGGCCAACTTGTTCGAGCGGCCTACCGGCGGCGACAAGCTGCCTTTGTCTGTTGCGCCCGATGGACGTCTCGCTCGTATTCTCGCCGCGCTCGGCCACCCGCGCACCGTTAACGAGGTAGCAGAGAAAGCGTGCCTGTCGCAGCACCTTGTGCGCCAGGGCATGCGTGTGCTCCGAGAGCGGGGGGATGTCGTTTACTGTGGCCGGCGCTACTACCTTCGGGCCGACGCAGTTCCGTCGGCAACCGGCCCTGTGGCGAGGCACTATCGGGAGGTGATGGGTGTGCTCGCCGCGCTCGCCGCCGGGGCACGAACCGTGGAGGATGTTGTGCGTGATCGCGGTATTGCCGTTGCCGCGCTGCGGACTGCGATCAGTGAATTGCTGCAGCGGCGCCTGGCGCGCCGCGTCGGATTCGCCCGTTACGCGCCCGCCGCGCCTGCCCACGAGGCGAGCCCGCCTGCGTCTTTCGTCCGTCCCTCGCCGATCGCGGATCGGATCTGCGATCTGCTGTGCGAGCCGCGGCGGCCCATGGAGCTGCGCGGTCCGTTGCAGCGGCCAATCCCGACCATCACCGGCCATCCGCAGGCCATGATGCGCAAGGCACGCGTCAAGCGGCTGTCATCCGGTCTGTACGTCCGCGCTGAGTGGTCGACCGAACCCACTATCGGAGGCATACCTTGAAACGACCGCCGGGTGTTGTCCGTGGCCCGCTCTGCCGCATGGCTCGCCAACTCCGGCGAACGGCGGCTCTCGGAATTCTTGGCGCTTCCTTGGCCACCGTGGGAGGCTGCGCAGCGCCGGCCGTCATGCCGCCTGACGAACACGTCGCGACACGCATGCATGCAATTGCCATACGATACCTCACGGACCAGCAGCAAGGGATGCAGCAAGGGATGAAGGGTTTCATTCCTGATATCAGCCGTTGCTACGCCGCCGCGATCCGTCCCGTTGTTCTCGTCTACGACCTTCGCGACTGCCTCATTCTTGATGCCGTCGTGTACTACCAGGACCGGACGGCCGGCGGATCCTTCGCCAGGGGGAGTCTCTACTTCTTCGAACCGCAATCCATGGCGACCCGCTGGGGCACCTTCGGCCCGCTCGCAGGATTTTCGTCCGCGAGCCAGCTCATCCAGTACTTGCGGGACAGCAATAACCTCGTACGGTGCGACGTTGCGGAAATGAAGTCGGGACGATGACGATGCTGCTTTACCCTGGACTTCGGTCGGCATCCCTCAGCGCGTTGGTCGGCCCTCGGTGCGATCTCCTCTCGTCCCTCTTCAACCTCTGAAGCTCCCCGCGCATGAACAATCTGACGCTGCTGGCCTACCTGTAAAAGCCGGAGCAATAATCCCTCACTGAAACGGCCGATTTGTCGTGCCGCGCCGGAGCAAAACTGCGGCAGGTAAAGTCCTTCGCCAGGGTCAGCTTGAATTTCGGATTACGACCGAGGCTGTGTGAAAACACGATTGCTGGTGGTGATCGTGGAATGATCTTTCGAGGCTCACCGCGTGGAAAGACGAAAGATTCAAAGTGGAGAACCGCAAAGCCACATAGTTGCTCGTTGCCGTTACGGCATGACGTTTTTACACACCCTCGACCCAGGCAGGTCATTTGCGAGGTTTGTTGTGCGCCCAGAACCTGCCGTTCACTCATCTCGAGCAGCATCGGCTGTGCGCCCGTTGCCGCCATTTCAAGGCATCGGAGCCTGCCAGAAAACAGTCGTCCAACCGTAAACTGGATGGCTTACCCGCCATGAAATCGCAATGTCATGGCGGGTTGCACCATCCGCCGTATTTCAGCGTAAACCCCCGCTGGCGGCGATTTTTTCACCGGTTAGCCAACCAGAGTCGTCGGAAGCCAGAAATACCGCCACAGCGGCAATGTCACTTGGCTGGCCGGTGCGGCCAAGCGGGGTCTGGGTAACGGCGTGACTTTCGAAGTCCGAACCGATGAAGCCCGCAGCATGGGTACCTTCAGTTTCGACGATGCCGGGGTTGATGGCATTGACGCGGATTTTGCGCGGACCGAGTTCGCCGGCCAGCACGCCGGTTATGGCGTCGACGGCGCCTTTGGTAGCGGTATAAACCACTGACTGTGGAGGCAGCAGGCTGGTTACAACGGAGGAGATGTTGATCACGCTGCTGCCTTCGCCGAGATGCTTGACGGCGGCCTGGGTTGTCAGCAGTACGCCGAGAACGTTGACGTCGAACATTCTGCGATACTGGTCCTCGGTTACCGCTTCGATCGGCGCCATTTCGTAGACACCGGAATTATTGACCAGCACGTCCAGCCGACCGAATTGCTTGACCGCAGCTTCGATGAGCCCCTGGGCCTGATTAGGCTTGGACACGTCGCCATGGACAGCAATGGCCTTGCCGCCGGCCCCAGTGATAGACCGGACGACAGCGTCTGCTCCGGCCTTGCTCGAAGCGTAGTTAACCACGACCGCCGCACCTTCCGCTGCCAGCGCCTTGGCAATGGCGGCGCCGATACCCTTGGAAGCCCCAGTGACCACCGCGACCTTGTTTGCGAGTTTTGACATGCGTTTATTCCTTCTGATGATAGCTCGGCGGCCGGGAAGGCGCACCATAGTCCTGTAGTTCAGTCAATTAGAACTATTGAACTCGGCATCAAGTCCCCCTAGGTAGAAAATCATGCGACCGCTATTTCATCCCTCGATAAAGGACGTGCGGCTGGAGGCGATCCTCCACGCCCTCTCAGACCCCGTACGAGCTTTTATCTTTGCTGAAATCGCCGGTGCGGCGTGCTTCCAGACCTGCTCGGCATTCGCCAATATCGGCGACCGTGCCATCCCCAAATCATCCCTCTCGCAGCATTTCAAAGTGCTGCGCGAGGCGGGGTTGATTCGCTCCGAGCGCCACGGGGTTGAAATGCGCAATACTTCGCGCTGCGACGAGGTGGATGAACGCTTTCCCGGCTTGATCTTGGCCATTTTGAGCGCCCATGCGCGCGACGTTCAGCGAAGCAACGCGACGAAAAGGCTGTTTCCCTGAGGAGCGCAGCCCTATGGGACTCACCGCTTTTGGCCAGGCCTTGCCTTGAACTGAATGTCTGATTACCGCGCATCCCGACCCGGAACCGGGCTGGCAACACCCGTTGCCGACATTCCAACTGACCCACTGCCCGCATCGGCTGCCCGCACCTGACGTCGCTCGGATCAGCCAAAGGCGATCCATCGCAGGATGTGCATGACGACATAGATGCCGCCTCCGATGAGCATGAGCACCACCCACAGCCAGGTCCCGCGCAGGCCAAGCCAGACACCGGCACAGGCTCCGCCGAACTGCGCGAGGCGGCCAAGCGCGTCCAGATCGGTTGGTCCGTAAAGAGGATTGAAGTGATCCCGGGGAACCACCTCGGCGATGCCCTTCGGGATGAGAAAGCCCAGAACGCCGCCGTACAACACGAACGACAGCTGAAACAATCCGATCAGGCATCCCGCGGGTCCATGCACGAACCGGGGGTCCGCGTTGGCGCCGAAGATCGGCAGCCGGTTTGCGAGCTTGCCGGCGACGAGGCAGGCGATGATGCAGAGCAGGAACAGGGGGTCTCGCATCAGCGCCCTTCAGTTTTGGGAGGCCAATCTGGCCAGAATGGTAGCCTCCCGCTGTCTTCACTCACATCCCCGGGGAGGGCGACGATCTGGGCGCCGGCGCCGCCTTGGCGGCGGCGGCCTCGACATCCTGGCGGGCGGTCTCGGTCTCGACGCGCAGGCCGCGGAGGTGGACATCAACGGCTTGCGCGACCTCGCGCAGCATCACCCCATTGCGCTGGATCGCCTCGTCGAGTGCCACCACCTGGCGTGCCAGAACTTTTCGCACCGCCTCGGCCCGCAGGCGCTCACGGATCTCCCGCCCCACGTCGCGGCCGGCCAGTGCCCAGGTCTGAAAAAGGCGGCTCTGTCGGATGAACGCGTCGACGGCGCGCTGGCGGTCTTTCCGGACAGCCTTCGTCAGGTCGGTGGCCAGCGCCTTGTATGGTTTGGCCGACATGTCCGCGGCGATTCGTTTCCAGAGGTCCTCCGCGGTGATCGGCGTCGCGTCGCCGAGTGCTCGGCTGCGCTTTTCGGCCTCATGGACAGCCGCCTCCGAGATGATGGTCCAGGTGGTGCCCCGGCTTCGGCTTTCGGCAGAATACCCTTTGAAGGCGGTGATCCCGGCGCTGCCGCGCGGCAGGGCGTTGATGTGCTCGTCCGACGTCGTGCCCTGCGCCGCATCGATTGTGAAGGCGTGCCCAAACCCGAGCAGCAGCCGCCCGGTCTTCGGGTCAACCAGCCGGCGCCAGTCGACGTCGCCGACCCGGCCATATTTGTCGCGGAGCCGCAACCCGGCATCCGACTTGTCCACCACCTCCACGATGTTTCCGTTGTTGCCGATAGAGCCGCCCTTGCCGTCGATCCGTGCCCAGGTGCGCCGATAGAGCCGTAACCGATCGCCCGTGGCGATGGGCAGGCGGTATTGCTCGCCGCGCTGATCGATGGCGTCGTAGATCGCCTCGTCGCGGCCGATCTCGCCGCGGGCCTTCAGCCGCGTGCGCACGGCTCGGCTGATGTCGGCGGCGTCCTCGTTCGTCAGCGCCGAGATGGTGACGCCGCGCTTCGATCCTGACGCGCGCAGGATGTCCCGCCGCTCGATGTAGAGGTCGGCGATCCGGGCGATCACCTGGTCCTGGTCGCCGCCGAGCAGCAGCGCGGTCCCGTCCTCGCGTTTCATCGCCAGGGCCTCTTCCGCCTTCGCCTCGCGGAACAGCCCGGCGATCCTGCGCCCGCGCTTCGTCACCTGGCGGACCGTGGTCAGCAGTTCCGGCAGGGCGGATTTCGGGAGCGCTCGGCGCATGATCTCGATCGTGTCGCCGGCCTCGATCGCCTGCGCCTGCTCCCGGTCCCCTATGGCCTTGATCGTCATGCCAGTGCGCGCCTGCAACTCGAGCAGCTTCAGCATCGGCCGCGGGCCGATCTGGCTGATCTCGTCGATCACCAGCACGGTGTTCCGGCTCGGTGACAGCTCTCCGGACGCAACGGCCTGCAGCAAGGGTTGCAGCGCCAGGGTGCGGGTGATCCCGGCATCCTGCAGCGAGTCCGCCTGTTTCCAGGCGGTCGAGAGCCCTATGATCTCTCGGCCACGGGGGTCGAACCGGGTATCTGCTTGCCAGGCCGCGACAAGCGGCTGCATCAAGGTGGTCTTGCCCGAGCCGGCGACGCCGGTCAGCAGGCTGAGTGCGCCGCCCTGCCCGAGCGCGTAGATCGCCGCCTGCTGTGCCGCTCCGTGCTCCGGCTCCCGCCCGAAATCGAGCCCCGAGGCGGCGATCGCGGCGCGGATGGCCGCGGTGGAAAGCGCCCCTGATTTGTCCAGGGCGGCGCGGTGCGCCTGCCGCGCCAGATCCTCTTCGATGCGGATTTGCGCGGTGTTCGTCACCCGGACCGTGTCATCCAGCATGCCGGCAACCAGGGCGACATGCTCCCCGTGCAGCACCAGGCCCCGCTGCTCCAGCAACTCGACGACCCGGTCGATGTCGTCGGGGCCGCCGGCGATGCCAGTCCCGATCAGACCCCGTGCCGCATAGAGGCGCAGCTTGTCGTGGTCGATCACGGCGGCGGTGTGGAACTCCTGGGCGAGATGCCTGGCCGCGAACTGATAGGCGCGGTCGAACCGCTCGCCGTCCGTGAGGTGCGCATGCTCCACCGCGTCCATGACGGTCGTGTGGCGCCAGCCGATCGCCGCGGCCTGCGCGCGCCAGAGATCCCGGTCGCTTCTGGTCCCGTGCTTGGCGAGCCGCGCGGCAAGGCCGGACTGGGACAGGATTTCCGTCTTCTTTTCTGCCGAGAGGTCATCCCAATTCAGGCCCTGGCCGTGGGCGAAGACCTTGGCGTTGCGCAAGACCTGACGGGTGCTCTTGCTGAACGCGTCGTTGGCCACCTGCGGTATCGCCAGCAGCACGACGGCCTGGCCGTTCTTGTCGTAGCCGATTCTGGCGCCGATCGCGCGCAGTTCGTCAGCCAGGCGAGCCTGACCGTAGGCGCCGAATTCGTGGACGCGGGAGTGCAGCCGCTGCGTATCCAGGGATCCGACCCGGCCATCCTCGGTCACGACAAGGTTGAAGAACGCGTTGTGAATATGACAATGCGGATCCCCTTCAACCGGCGAGTCGGCAAGGTATGTAGCGCCCCCCGGGCCGTCCTGGATGGCCAGGGTCGGGCGGGCGACGTGGTGGCGGAAGCTGACCCAGCCGACGGCGCCAGTATCGGCCCCCTCCTCGCCGCCCGCCCCCTTCCGGGCCCACCCCAGCTCGCGGGCGATGTATCGCATCGTCGCGTCGTTTGCGCGGTCGATGGCGTTCCAGATCGCCGCGCTTTCGGCCGGCGTGGCGGCGAACTCGGCGGCGAGCGTCACCGACTTATGCGGCGAGAACGTGAAGTCGAAGGCACTGATCTTCCGCTCATGCTGCGACCAGGCCTCCCCCGTATCCGCCCGCTTGCCCTCGAACAAGCGGTCGAGCTCGGCATCCCGCGGCATCCGGTGCGGGTTGATCCCGAGCGCCTGGGCGGCGGCAAGCGGCATGTCCGGCCGCCACGTCGCCCGACTGTCGCGGCCCGTGTAGTAGGCGGTCAGTCTTCCGCCAGGGTCGAGCTTTCGGCCCGGCGTGATCGCCGGATCATGGATCGGCTCCGGCGTATTCTCGGTGAAATACGCCCGCAGCAGCTTGCCGTTCGAAGCCGCGGCCAGTTTACGGAAATTGATCATGTCCGCCGCTCCCGCTCACCGCCGAAATTGTCGGACATCGCCCGGACCACATCGAGCGGCAGGCTGCGCTCCAGGCGGTTGACGGATTCGAGCAGCTTCCTGGTCAGCGCCAGATAGTCCGCTCCCTGCCGGATCAGGTGCGCCAGCAGCTCATCCAGCGGCACCCCATCCCGGCTGCCCTCCTTCGGTGTGAGCAGCTCGATGATGTGGTCGAGGCGTCCGAGGACCGTTCGCAGCAAGGCGCTCTGGTCGTTCAGGACGCTCTCATTCTCGTGAGTCCCGGCGCCGTTCGTGCTCGGGGTCGCCGTCGGTCGGGTGTCTGGGGTTTCCATTCGTGCCTCCATCGGGGATGACAGCCTGGAGGGCGCGCGCGCGAATGCGGTCAGGAGCCGTCAGGAAGCGGGTCAGGAACCGCGCCCACCTTCACCACCGGTGCAATGGTCCATAGGGACCTGACCTTCTCCGTGTCTGATCGGTGTTTGATCGGGGCATGCGCCGGGTTTGCCACCGGCAAGGCCCGGGCTTCGCCCATAAGGAGGATGGTTCGCATTCGCGCGCGGCACGGCAAGGCTTGACGCCATGAGCAAGCGGCGAGCGGGCCTTCGGGCCATCCTGAAAGACGTCGAGCGTGGGCCACAGCGGTCACCGTTGTATTGGTGGCTGGTGGACCATCACGACGAGGTCGCCACGGCCGCCGGCGGCGGCCGGATCGTCTGGGGACCCCTGCTCGCCAAGTTTGCCAAGCTCGGACTCACTAACAGGGATGGCAAGCCGCTCGACAGCCGCATCGCGAGCGACACCTGGGCGCAGGTGCGACGGGATGTGAACGAGCGCCGCGGGCGGAAAGCAGGCAACCAAGGCGTGAAGCGCCATCCTTCCCGGTTGCCAGCTGACTGGCGCCCCACCCCGGTCGGGACACCCGCGCTTGATCGCCCTGAGCGCTTCGACCGTCTGGCAACCCCGCCGCCCCCGCACCCGAGTGCTGCGGCGACGGACGGGAATGCATCACCGGCTCCCGAGACTGCGGATGGCCTCGTGCCGGACGAGGTCGTCCGGGAGAAATTGGCGAAGCTTCGCCGCACCCTGCAACACGAAGACCGCTGGTTGGGCGGAACGAGGAGGAAGGAATGATCGTTCGCAAACTGAGCGCGCCGGATGGCGCTGAAGGTGCCGCGCCGACCCGAACCGCGGAGAAAATAGTCACGCGGATGCCGGTGCTGATCATCGCGCTCGGGCGGGGCCGCGTCGGCAAGACTGCGATGCTCAACGCGCTGATCCAGCACTATCTGAGGTTGGGCTGCGACCTGCGAATCTGGAATGCCGATCAGCAGAACGAAACCCATAGCCTGTCGCGCTTTCATCCCGATGTGGCCGAGCCGCCCCCTCGGGCGGGCTTGGTCGACACGAAGCTCTGGCTCGAAGGGAACATCCAGGACCAAAGCCGCCAGCAATACGATGCGGCGCTGGATTTCGCGGGTGGCGATCCGTTGATCAAGAAGCTGGCTGTCGAGGTCAGACTGGTCCGAGCGCTGGAGCGCATGGGGATCCGGCCCGTGGCCATGCACGTCGTGGGGCCGGAAAAGGCCGATCTCGACTATCTCCGGCAGGTCTCCGAGGAAGGGCTGTTCATGCCGGAGGCCACGCTGATCGTGTTGAATGGCGGTCTGGTCGAGAGCAGTCGGTCGGTGGATCATGCATTCACCGAAGTTGGCAATCATCCGGTGGTCCTCA
>Ga0307373_10016049_pt1 | contig 10098 bp, 9 predicted proteins | sample OX2MG_FD_202534 | JGI IMG/M metagenome (GOLD analysis project Ga0307373, IMG submission 202534) | Soil microbial communities from Risofladan, Vaasa, Finland - OX-2 | ecosystem: Environmental > Terrestrial > Soil > Coastal area > Acid sulfate soil | place: Finland: Risofladan, Vaasa | collected...
GAGCCACCCCATGTACCAGTCCGGCTGCACCGCGTAGCTCACCTTGTACGCGTAGTACTGGCCGTACTGCCAGATCGGGTTGATCTGGACCGCGGCGCCGAGCAGCGCGGTGACGCCGGTCGTGAGGAAGAAGAAACCGCCGGCCTTCGCCGCGTATGTCGGCCACAGCGGCGATCCGACGACGTTGTCGTCGCGCGCCCCCCGCCCGCGGAACTGCGCGTGCTTGTGCTTCACGAGCATTCCGAGGTGGCCCGCGAGTAGCCCGATGATGACGAGAGGAAGCACGAGGACGTGGAGGATGAAGAACCTCGGGATGATCGCGGTCCCCGGGTACTGGCCGCCGAAGAGGAAGAAGCCGAGGTAGGTGCCGACGAAAGGAATGGACTCGGTGATCGAGAAGGCGATCCGAATGCCCGTGCCCGAGATGAGGTCGTCGGGGAGCGAGTAGCCGAGGAAGCCGTTGAAGATCGCGAGGATGAGCAACGTCGTGCCGAGCATCCAGTTCATCTCGCGCGGGCGACGGAACGCACCGGTGAAGAAGACCCGGAGCATGTGGACGACGATCGATCCGACGAAGATGTTCGCCGCCCAGTGGTGCATCTGGCGCATCAGCAGCCCGCCGCGCACCTGGAAGCTCAGGTTCACCGTCGAGTTGAACGCCTCCGACACGGTCTGACCCTTGAGCGGCGAGTACACGCCGTGGTAGATGACGTCCGAGCCCGACGGCACGAAGTAGAGGGTGAGGAAGACACCGGTGAGCAGTAGGACGATGAAGGAATAGAGAGCGATCTCGCCGATCATGAACGACCAGTGGTCGGGGAAGATCTTGTTCAACAGGTGGCGCCCGGAGCGCGACAGCGCGACCCGGTCGTCGATCCAGCCGAAGAGCTTGTCGATCACTTCGGGCTCCCGTTCGATCCGCCGCGGTACCAGAAGCCGGGGCCGATCGGCTCGTCGAAGTCGGACTGCGCGCGAAGGAAGCCCTTCGAGTCCACGTACAGCGGTAGCTGGGGGAGCGGGCGCGGCGCCGGGCCGAAGACCGGGTTCGCGCCGGTCTCGACGTCGAAGAGCGACTGGTGGCAGGGGCAGAGCAGCTGCTGGGTCAGCTCCTGGTAGAGACCGACCGGGCAGCCGGCGTGGGTGCAGACCTTCGAGTACGCGAGGTAACCGTGCGGCCCCCAGGTCTCCTTGCCCGGGCCCGTCACGACGTCGCCGGTGGCCTGGATGCGGATGAGCACCGTCTGGGAGAGCGCGCCCCCCACGTCGTTCTCCGGGAAGACCGTGATGATGCCACCGACGTCGATGTCGTCGGTGTTCACGGGCCTGCCGTCGATCGCGGTGAGCCTCGCCCCCTTGCGCCACGTCGTGTGGTACATCGAGGAGTCTGGCTTCGGTCCGAGCGAGCGCACGAGGGGGAACAGCGCCACGACCCCGAGGACGGCACCCGCCGCGCCCATGAGCTTTGCGAGGACGCCGCGCCGCTCGATCGCTATCTTGCCCCGGGTGGCGAAGTCGCCGACGAACTCCTCCCGCTCGCGCTCGGTGGTCGCCATCTGCGGCCGCGGTTCCTCGAAGGGTCCACGGGGCATGAGGTACTTCCCCCAGGACACGAGTCCGAAGCCAAACGCCGCGAGAGCGACGCCGAGCGTGATCCCGAGCAGGTAGTTGTTCGCGTTCTGCCAGTAGGCGCCGCCGAACGCCGCGAAGGAGACGAGCGCGACGACGAACGCCAGGGCGACGACGCCCTCGGTGCGCCGGGGGTGGCGCGCCGCGACCTGGAACTGCGGCGCGTCGACCGACACGGGCGTGCCGCTCGGCACATGGCTGCCCGCATGCTCGGGCGTAGGTGAGTCGGGAGCGTCAGACATGAACGACCTCTGGTTCGGCACCCGGCGCAGCGTGGCCACCGGGCGATGCGTGGTCACCGCCGTGCTCGTCCGCGTCCTCGCGCTCGTTGCGGTCGCCGATCCACAGGGCGATGAGCACGCACAGCCCGACGCCGACGAACAGCCCGACGAATCCCTCCGCGACGGGGCCGACGCCACCGAGAGCGAGGCCCCCGGGGTTGGACGGCTGCTCAATGTGGCGCGTGACGTAGTCGACGACATCCGCGAGCTGGCGGTTGGAGACGGTGAACGCGCTGAAGCGGGGCATGTTCCCGGGACCCGAGCGGACCGCCTCCGCGACCTCGGTCGCGGTCACTCCGTGGAGCGGCGGTGCGTTGAGGCCCTCCGCGAGAGCATCCCCGGCCCCGGTGATCGTGTGGCACGGCGCGCAGTTGAGAGCGAACACGCTGAAGCCCTCGGCGGCGTTCGCCCCCTTCAGGTCGACCGCGGGGATCGGCACGCCGCCCGGTGCGAGGGACGCCACATAGCGTGCGATGTCCTTCGTCTCCGCCCGGTCGAACAGCGGGGGCTTTCGCGTCGGCTGCGCGGTCGGGTTCGCGAGCGGCATCCAGCCGCTCGAGACCCACAGGTCGACCGTCCCCGCGCCGAGGCCCCGGAGATTGGGCGCCAGAGCGCTGCCCGCCGCACTCGTCCCGTGGCAACTCGAGCAGTTGTCGTCGTAGAGCGTCCGGCCGAGGGAGAGCTGCGCGGTGCGGTTCGGCGAGGTCTTGTCGACGAGGACCGCCGAGGAAGCACCCGTCGAGGTCGACGACACGGCGCGGTGGGGCGCGAAGAAGACCGAAGCGACCGCGAGCGCGGCGACCACGAGCCCCGCGGGCGCCGCGGCGCGCCGCGCCCCGCTACGAAAGGAGGAAGAGCGCACTGAAAAGGCCGATCCAGACGATGTCGACGAAGTGCCAGTAGTAGCTCACGGCCTGGAACACCGGCGTCTCGCCGGGGTCCCCCTTCGGGCCCGAGAGCCGGGCGAGGAGCGCGAGCATCGCGACGAGGCCGAGCAGCACGTGGAGCCCGTGAAGGCCCGACATGATGTAGAAGAGCGAGCCGTACGCGTTCGTGCTCGGCCGGAACGGCAGCGTGTTCCACTCGTAGAGCTGGTTGCCGAGGAACGCTGCGCCGAGCGCCATGCTCACGATGATCCACGCCCGCGCCTTCGCGCGCTCGCCGCGCTCCTGAGCCCACACCCCGAGCTGCATGGTCGGACTCGACGCGAGCAGGACGACCGTGAACACGAGCGCCTGGTAGGTGTCGAGCTTCGTGCCGGGCGGCGGCCACTGGGGCGCGTTCGCCCTGATCGTGAAGAACGCGGCAAACAACCCGCTGAAGAACATGAACTCGCTGCCGAGCCAGATCATGACCCCGACGGCGAGCATCTGGGGGCGCTTGACCTCGTGCGGGGGCACCGCTGGCACCGGCGCCTCGATCGCCGTCACCTCGCTCACAGCAGTACTTCATACTCCACGGTCGCGCTGTCGGGCCAAACGGGCGCGCTCCGCCGAGCCGCGCCGGCGCCCGGCGGTAGGGTCGTGCCGTGCGAGCTGCCGCTTCACCGTTCCTCCTCGCGTGTCGCTCGCTGCCCGCGGAGAGCGTCCCGGTCTGGTTCATGCGACAGGCGGGCCGGGCGCTCCCGGAGTACCGGGCGCTGCGCGGTGACGGCAGCATCCTCGACGCGATACGACGACCGGACCTCGCGGCCGAGATCACGCTCCAGCCGGTGCGCCGCTACGGGGTCGACGCAGCGATCCTCTTCTCCGACATCGTCGTGCCGATCGCGGCGATAGGGATCGGCGTCGAGCTCGTGCCCGGTCGCGGCCCGGTGATCGCGGACCGTTTCGACAGCGCGAGCGACCTCGCCCGGCTGCGCCCGCTCGAACCCGAGCAGGACACCCCGTACGTCATCGAGACCGTGCGCGCGGTCGTGGGCGAGCTCGACGTCCCCCTCATCGGCTTCGCGGGTGCGCCGTTCACCGTCGCGAGCTACCTCGTCGAAGGGGGACCGTCACGCGACTTCGGCCGCACGAAGTCGCTCATGCACTCCGATCCGGCGCTCTTCGCGGCGATCGTCGACCGGCTCGCGGACATCGCGGTCTCCTCGCTCCGCTCCCAGGTGCTCGCCGGCGCCTCAGCGGTCCAGCTCTTCGACTCCTGGGCCGGCGCGCTCACCCGTCACGACTACGAGATGTTCGCGCTCCCGGCGACCCGCCGCGTGCTCGAGGGCGTCGCCGACCTCGGAGTGCCGCGCGTCCACTTCGGGGTCGGGACCGGCGAGCTGCTCGACCTCATGGCCTCCGCCGGCGCCGACGTCGTCGGCGTGGACTGGCGCGTGCCCCTCTCCACCGCACGTGCGAGGGTCGGCCCGGGCTACGCGCTGCAGGGGAACCTCGACCCCGGGATCTGCCTCGCGGGCGTCGAGCCGGCCGTGCAGGAAAGCCGGCGCGTCCTCGCCGAGCTCGGCGGACGGCCGGGGCACATCTTCAACCTCGGTCACGGCGTGCTCCCCGGCACCGACCCGGACGTCCTCGCGCGCGTCGTCGACCTCGTCCACGAGGAGGGACGCGTCACGGTGGCGGCGCCGCCGGACGACGCGGACCGGCCGCCTGTGCTGCCCGCATGAGCGTCCGCACGGCGACCGGCGTGGTCGTCATGGCGTACGGCACGCCCGCGGGGCCCGGCGACGTCCTCGAGTACTACACCGACATCCGCCGCGGCCGGCCGCCGAGCGAGGAGCAGCTTGCGGACCTCGTCCGGCGCTACGCGGCGATCGGAGGGGTCTCGCCGCTCGCGGCTCGCACCGCCGCCCAGGTCGCGGCCGTCGGTGGGGCGCTCGGGGCGCTCGCACCCGGTCGTTACCGTGTCCTGCACGGGGCGAAGCACGCGCGCCCGAAGATCGAGGACGCGATCGACGAGCTCGCGCGCCGGGGCGTGACGCGACTCGTCGGTCTCGTCCTCGCGCCCCACTACTCGGCCCTTAGCGTCGGCGAGTACATCGAGCGCGCCGGCCACCGCGCCGGGGAGCTCGGGATCGAGACCGCGTTCGTCGAGCGATGGGGAGCCGATCCCGTGCTCGTCGAGGTCCTCGCGGAGAGGGTGCGCGCGGCGGTCGACGGTCTCGAGCTCGCGCCGGGCAGCCGTCTCGAGCTCGTCGTCTCGGCGCACAGCCTGCCCGTGCGGATCCTCGAGATGGGCGACCCCTACCCGGACGAGCTGCGCGAGACGGCCGAGCTCGTAGCCGCGCGTGCCGGCGCCGACCGCTTCAGGACCGGATGGCAGAGCGCCGGCCGAACCCCTGAGCCCTGGCTCGGCCCGGACATCCTCGAGCTCCTTCGCGACCTCGCGGCCGAGGGTGTGGACGCCGTCGTCGTCTGCCCGGCGGGCTTCACCTCCGACCATCTCGAGGTCCTCTACGACCTCGACGTCGAGGCGAGCAGGCTCGCGATGAATCTCGGTATGCGCTTTGCCCGGACGCCGTCGCTCAACGACGAGCCGCGTGTCGCCGCGGCACTCGCGCGTCGAATCCACGACCTCGCGACGACGACGTGGCCGGACCCGTAGGCGTCGCCCGGTGACACGGCACACGCGGACACGACCGGCGCTGCGGTGAACGCGCTCCCCCTGAATTGAGCACGCGCCGATCCGTCGTCGTCGTCGGCGGCGGAGTCGCCGGCCTCGCCGCCGCGCGCCTGCTCGCGCGTCACGCCGACGTCGTGCTGCTCGAGAGGGAGTCGCGCGTCGGAGGCAAGCTGACGACGGTGGAGTTTCGCGGGCGGCCGCTCGACGTCGGCCCGGACAACTTCATCACTCGTAACGACGCTGCGGAACGTCTCTGCCGTGAGCTCGGCCTCGGCGACGACCTGCTCGCGCCGGCGACGTCGAGCGCGGCCGTGTACTCGCGCGGCCGTCCACGTCGCCTGCCTGCGGGGCTCGTGCTCGGCGTCCCGACCGACCTCGGCGCCCTGCGGCGGTCGGGGATCGTCGGCGCCGGAGCGGCATTTCGCGCCGCGCTCGACCTCGTCCTCCCGCGCTCGGCGGTGTCGGCCGCGCTCGCCGACGTCGCCGACGACCCCCGCGCCGGCGACGTCGGAGCGGCGGACGGGCCGGACCCGACCGTGCACGAGGTGCTCGTGCCCCGCCTCGGTCGCTCGGTCGTCGCTGCGCTCGTCGACCCTCTCCTCGGTGGCATCAACGCCGGCGACTGCTCGACGCTCTCGCTGCGCGCCGCCGCACCCCAGCTCGCGTCGGCCGCAGCCGAGGGACGGAGCATCCTGCGCGCGTTGCGCGCCCGCGCCTCCGCGCGGCCGGCCGGTGGGGAGCCGACGGGTGCGTCGCGGAGTCCGCTCTTCCTCGGGCTGACCGGCGGCATCGAGACGCTCGTGTCGCGTCTCGCCGAGGAGTGCGAGCGCCGCGGCGCCTCGCTCCGCGCCGCGAGCCCTGTGACGGGCCTCGAGCTCCGCCCCGGGGAGGAACGAGGCCCGTGGCTCGTCCGATGCGGGAGCGAGGCGCTGCACGCGGACGGGGTCGTTCTCGCGCTGCCTGCGCAGGGTGCGAGCCACCTCCTCGCGCCCGTCGCTCCCGACCTCGCACGCGAGTGCGGCTCGATCGCGTACTCGGGCGTCGTCACGGTGACCCTCGCGTGGGACGCCGGGTCCGTCCCGCCCGCTCTCGCGTCACGGATCGGCCCGAGGAGCTCACGTCGGAGCGGCGACGGCTCGTCGGTCGGCTCCTCGGCGGTGCTCCCGGGAAGCGGGGTGCTCGTCCCGCGTGCGGTCGGCGGGATCGTGACCGCGGCGACGTTCACCTCGACGAAATGGCCACGCTCCGCCGGACCGGGAGAGGTCGTGGTCAGGGTGTCGGCGGGGCGCGACGGCGACGAGCGAGCCCTCGCGCTCGGCGACGGCGAGCTCGTCGCGGCGGTGCGCGCGGAGCTCGCCTCCCTGCTCGGGATCGTGGCGACACCGCTCGACAGCCTCGTGTGGAGATGGCCCGCATCCTTCCCTCAGTACACGAGCGGGCATCTCGCGCGTGCGGCCCGCATCGCCGGTCTTGCGGAGGCCCTGCCCGGTCTCGCTCTCGCCGGCGCCGCCTACGACGGGATCGGCATCCCGGCGTGCGTGGCGAGTGGAGAACGCGCCGCAGCGATCCTTGGTGGCCGGCTCGGCGGATGACGCGACGCCCCGCGCTCCATGGGCCGCCCGGACGCCCCGCGCCCCGCGAGGCGCCCGGGGGGGACGAGCGCCCGCGGGATCGGCGGGACGATGGGCATCCCGCGGGGAGAGTGCGACGCATCGCGGTCGGCACGGCGTCACCCCTTGCGGCAGGGCTGCTCGTCGCGGCCTCACTGCCACCGAGTCGCGCCTTCGAGCTCGCGCCGGTCGGCATCGCGCTCCTCGCCCATTCGACCGCCCATCGGACCTGGCGCCGCAGGCTCGTCAACGGTGCTCTTGCTGGCGTCGGGCAGTTCGCGCTCGCCTGCTCGTGGGTACTCCAGTTCACCGCTGTCGGCTACGTCGCCATCGTCGCCGTCGAGGCCGCGTTCGTCTCTGCGGCGTGCACCCTCGCCCCCGGAGGTCGCGGCCGCGTCCCCGGACTCGCGGCGGCGCTCGTCCTCGCCGAGTGGGCACGATCGAGCTGGCCGTTCGGCGGGATGCCGATCGGAGGCGTCGCGCTCGGCGAGGTCAGCGGCCCGCTTCTCGCGCTCGCCCGGATCGGGGGGCCGCTCCTCGTCGTCGGCGGGACGGCGCTCGCGGGGACGGCGCTCGCGGCCGGTGCGGCCGCGGCGCTCGGCGCGCTCTCTGGCCACGGCGCCCGTCGCGACGCCATCCCTGCCGCCATCTGCGCGATCGCCCTGCTCGTCCTCGTCGCGGCCGCCGCCACCGTTGCGACCTACGCTCCGGACGGCGGTCGCGCCCGCGGCCTCATCGGCGTCGCTGCCGTCCAGGGCGGTGGGCGCAGGGGCCTGAGCGAGCTCGAGGTGCCGGCCGCGACCGTGCTCGCCGCTCAGCTCGCGGCGACGAGCCGCCTCTCGCCCGGTCCCCAGCTCGTCGTGTGGCCAGAGGACGCGGTCTCCCTCGCAGGGCCGTTGCGCGGATCGCCCGCCGACTCCCTCCTCGCGGGCCTCGCCCGGCACCTGCGGGCGACGCTCGTCGCCGGCGTCACCGAGCCGGCCGGTGCACTGCATTTCCGGAACGAGGCAGTCGCGTGGGGACCCTCTGGCCGCATCGCCGGGTCGTTCGAGAAGGTCCATCCCGTGCCGTTCGGCGAGTACGTCCCGTGGCGCGCGCTGCTGTCGCGGTTCGTGAGCTTCGCCGCGGTCCCCCGTGACGCGGTCCCCGGCCGCGGCACCGGCGAGCTCGCGACGCCAGCCGCGCGCCTCGCGATTGTGATCTCGTACGAGACGTTCTTCCCTGCACGTGGGCGGGCAGGCGTTCGAGCGGGAGGGGAGCTTCTCGTCGTCCCGACGAACACCGCGTCGTACGTGGGCGACGCAGTACCGGAGGAGGAGCTCGCGGCGTCACGGCTCCAGGCGGTCGCCGAGGGGCGCGATCTCGTGCAGGCGGCGTCGACGGGGTACTCGGCGATCGTCGACCGTCGCGGTCACGTGCTGGCACGGTCCGCGCTCGGGCTCGCGTCCGTCGTACGCGGCGACGTCCAGCTGTTCGGAGGGTCGACCCTCTACGACCGCGCCGGCGACGCTCCCACGCTGGCGGGGGCGGCGGGAACGCTCGCGATCTGCTTGCTGTCCGGTCCGGTCCTGCGCGCCGTCAGACGACGGGCTCGACGGAGGGCTTCGCGAAGAGCACCTTGTTGAAAAGCATGAACTTGCCGATCCAGATGATCGCGTAGGTGCCGAAGTTCGCCCCTTCGACGACGATCGTCTCGAGGACGTGCGAGTGCAGGTGGAGGCGGGCCTCGCGGTCCGCGACGCCGACCGCGACGGTCGAGAGCACGAGGCTCACGGCCGCGATGGCCCAGAACGGGAGAACTTCGCGAACTACGTGCGACTTGCCCGTCCTGCCCCACGCCCACGACCGGTTGAGGTAGTACGAGGGGACGGTCGCGATCGACGCGGCCAATATGTTGCTCTCGACCGCGGAGCCGACCTTCAGGACGCGAAAGAACAGGTACAGGCCACCGAGGCTGATGACCGTCGAGATCACCGAGACCGTCGCGTAGCGCCACAACTTGGAGAACGCGGGGGTGGACCGGAACTCCCGGGCGCGGTCGACTCTCGTCCGGACGTCCAGCGACATTGCCCGTTACTGTACCGTGTGCCCGATGAGCGCACAGGTCGCTGAGCTGCTCCACCTCCTCGACATCGAGCCGATCGAGGTCAACATCTTCCGCGGCGTGAGCATCGACGAGGGCCGCCTGAGGGTATTCGGAGGCCAGGTCGCGGCCCAGGCGCTCGTGGCGGCCGGCCGCACGGTCTCGAACGGGCGGGTGCACTCGCTGCACTCGTACTTCCTCCGGCCCGGCGACCCCCACTCGCCCATCCTCTACGAGGTGGACCGGATCCGGGACGGCCGGTCGTTCTCGACGCGCCGGGTCGTCGCGATCCAGCACGGAGAGGCGATCTTCAACCTCCAGTGCTCGTTCCACGCCGACGAGGACGGGCTCGAGCACCAGGACGCGGCGCCCGACGTCCCGCGCCCCGAGCAGATCGCGCCGCCCGGTCGCCCGGCGTCCGACCTCGGCGTGACGCCGTCGAGCTACCCGGAGCCCCACGGCCTCGAGGTGCGCTTCGTCACCGAGCTCCCGTGGGACCGCAACGGAGTTCTCCACGACCGCGAGCAGCTGTGGCTGCGTGCGGGGAGCAGTCTCGGCGACGACCCGCTCGTGCATGCTGCTGTCGTCACGTTCGCGTCGGACCTCACGCTCGTCGACTCGATCCTCCAGCGGCACGGCGTGTCGCCCGCCCACCCCGCCGTCGCGGGCGCGAGCCTCGACCACTGCATGTGGTTCCACCGCCCGTGCCGCGCGGACGACTGGCTCCTCTACGACCACCGCAGCCCCGTCGCGCACGGCGGTCGCGGGCTCGCCCAAGGTGCCATCTACGACGGCCGGGGGGCGCATGTCGCGAGCGTCGTCCAGGAGGGCCTCGTGCGGCTCCGCCCGGGAGTGCCGTTCGACCTTCCAGGCGTCGTCCGCCCCGGCGCCTGAGAGGGAGAGCAATGGCCTTCGACGTGGGCTTCGGAGC
>Ga0307373_10016051_pt1 | contig 10097 bp, 10 predicted proteins | sample OX2MG_FD_202534 | JGI IMG/M metagenome (GOLD analysis project Ga0307373, IMG submission 202534) | Soil microbial communities from Risofladan, Vaasa, Finland - OX-2 | ecosystem: Environmental > Terrestrial > Soil > Coastal area > Acid sulfate soil | place: Finland: Risofladan, Vaasa | collected...
AGTGCAAGCCGTCGAAACTGAAGGCATCGACGGCGGGGAATTCAGTGACGATCTCGGCCAGGACGTCAATGAAGAAATCGCCATAGGGCCCCAGCAGGCAGAGCATGCCGCCGTGAGGAAACTGTTTGAGATCGGTCTCGGGGATCTCGGTCGTGTTCGACGCGATCCGACGCCACTCAGGATGGTTCTCGTAGACCTCGCCTTGAAGGCACGGCGGATAGACACCTAAAATGCGGACGCCGAGTCGCTTGTACTCGGCGATGTCGCCGGCCAATCTTGCGAGCGGCACGTGCGGGCTGCGCCGCTTGAGGAGCTTGCTGTCGTAATAGGCGTAGAACGGATCGACGAAACCCATCTCGCTGATCGTCACGCCGTGCGCCGCGGCGCGTTGGCGGGCTGGGCCGTCCATTACCGAGAGCGTGTAGCCGCAGCCGATCGTTTCCTCAACCCAAGGGGGGACGGCAATCTCATGGAATGTGTCGGTGTCGAAGGGTTGGGACATGATCGCCCGGCCCCAGATTGTTGGCTCGTCGGCAAGGGCAGGGCAGGGGGGCGCGAGCGGGGCGAGACACGGAAGTAGGAGAAAGACAAACAGCACAAAGTGTCGCATGAGGCGAGTCTCAGAGCGGGGCAGGGCAGGGGCCAGGTTGAAATCGAGCGGTCGCGTTGCCGCCGGGCGAGGCCGCACGACGAAGGGATTAGAACCTGCTGAATCGTGAAACGCCAGGAGGCAGAGTGACTATCGACTAGGCGCTTCATTTCTCCCGCGACTTGTACCACTCGATGAATTCGCCAAACTGCGGCGATTGGATGAACGAAGTATAATCGTCGTTGGCTCGCATGTCCTGTTCCTCGACCACCACGTTGAATTTCTCGACAGTCTTCTGCAGCCAGTCGAGAGTGTCCGCGTGGTTCTGTTCCTTGAGGGCTACCGTGATTCGCGACCAATACGCGCCCTGGATCGTCGGCTCTTGCTCGATGGCCTTCTCGAATTCGGCCCTCGCACCCGCGTAGCGCGCGCCCTCGAAGAAGATGGTCCCACGAAGGTACGTCAAATAAGGATCCCCCCCAACAGCTTCATCCAACCGCTCGATGCAGCCAAGACATTCTTCTTGCTGTCCCTTGAGGCGGAAATACTCGATCGAGAACAGGTCACCGGCGGTACCACCGCGATTGTCCTTGCGAACCTCATCGAGCATGGCGACATACTCATCGCCGCCGATCCCACGAGCGGCAATGAGGCCCAAGAGTTGGATCGTCCGATCTTGTTTGAGTTCGGTCGGCAGTTGTCGATATGTCGAGAGAGCCTGCTCGAACCGGCCCTGCTGAACATCGTTGCTGATGGACACAACTCTCGACCCGTGCTGTGCGTAGAGCTTCTCCCAAGCCGTCAACCGTTCTGAGATTCCAGGCTCGGTCCTTACTCCCAGGCTTAGAAACATCCGCCGCATCGATTGGCTCAGCATCTCGCCAGTCGCGAAGGTGAACATGTCCTGCACGCCGATTTGTCCGTCCGGAAACCGCGTCAGCATCAGCTCATGGTAGCCCACCGACTGGTCCGGTAGAATCAAACGAATCAGGGCGCGCGGTTGGCCGTCAACCGTGACGACGCGAAGGAACGTGAAGGTACCCCCAGCATGGACCTGCCCGATGAATTGCGCGGCGAGATCAGGCATCGTTGGCTGCTCGACGGCTGTGGGGCTGCCCTGATCAAAGTTGAGTCCCAGACTGTCGAGGCAGCGTTCCACCAGATCGCCAGTGCGGTATAGTCGAGTCGCCGTCTCTTGATCTCCCGCGTTGATCGCGGCTTCGAGTTTCTTTCCAAATTCCTGGTACTCTTCCGGAGTTGGCGCGGGATGGGAGGCGAGCACGGCCGGGGCGGTCACCGTGGGAGCGGGCACCGTGGGAGCGGGCACTGTCGGGGCGGGCACCGTCGGGGCGGGCACCGTCGGGGCGGGCACCGTCGGGGCGACGGTGACGGGCGCGTTGGTGCCGAGTTTTTTCTCCGTGCATCCGGCGACCGCCAAGACGATGACCGCCGGTAGGGAAATCCACGTTCGTCGAGAAAGCCGTCGCACATGTGCTCCAAATAGATCGACGTTTCCTGTCCCAAGGGCAGGATAACGGGAGAGAGGCGGGAAAGCAATTAGCTGTGATCGGGCGGGGCAGGGGACGGAAGGGCAGGGCAGGGGCCAGTTTGAAATGAGCCGGCCGCGTCGCCGCTTGGCAATGCTGCATGGCTTTACGAAGGCCGATGTCGGCCACGGCGACGCGAACCGTCCGGCCGCGGCTTAAGGCTCGTTACCAAAAGCAAGTCGACGATTTCAATGGTGCCATCCGCGAGACCGACTCCAATCGTACGCCCAGGAGGTGCAACGGCCAACATCTCGGGATGTTCAACCGGCAACGACCGCCCATCCGACAGATGAACTTCAAATGGTTGAAACGGTTGGGCTTGATGCAGCTTTCGCAGTTGCTCGATCGTCATCCAGGCATTGTAATCGCGATTCGTGTTGGTGCGAAGCCCTTGGAATAACACGCATGTCGGGCCTATACTATGACGTTTGCCCGGCCCAGCCCTGGGTGGGCCGGAAAATGCGTCATCCGGGGTACAATTCGAAACGCTGACGAGTTCCGCTACGAGATAATCTGTGAGATCCACGGGAGATCATTGAGTGTTCGAGTCCATTGCCGTCGTGGGCGCCACCGGCGCCGTGGGAGGAATCATTCTTCGATTGCTCGAAGAGCGGGCTTTCCCCTTCGAGAATATCAAGTTCCTGGCCTCAAGACGCTCCGCAAGCCGCACGATCACGTTCAAGGGCGAAACCTTTCCGGTCGAGGTGCTGCAAGCCGATGCCTTCGACGGCGTCGACCTGGCGATCGGCAGCACGCCCGACGAGGTAGCCCGCGACTTCGCCCCCTGGGCGGTCGAGCGCGGCTGCGTCGTCGTCGATGAAAGCGGCTACTGGCGGATGGATCCGGAGGTGCCCTTGGTCATTCCCGAGGTCAACCCGCGCGACGCCCTCACCCACCGGGGGATCATCGCCAGCCCGAATTGCTCGACCACTCAATTGGTGGTGGCCCTCAAGCCGCTGCACGACGCCGCCCGCGTGAAACGCGTGATCGTGAGCACTTACCAGGCCACCAGCGGGGCCGGCGTGGCCGGGCAGCGCGACTTGGAACAGGGGACCCGCGCGCAGTTGGCCGGCGATGTCCATCGCTACGAGACGTTTACCCACCCGATCGCCTTCAACCTGATTCCACAGATCGGCTCGCCCAAGCACGAGGGTTACACCTCGGAAGAAATGAAGATGGTGCGTGAAACACGCAAAATCATGGGTGACGAATCGATCCAGGTCTGTCCGACGTGCGTTCGCGTGCCGGTGAGCAACTGCCACAGCGAGAGCATTCTGGTGGAGACCGAGCGAAAGCTCACGGCGGCCGAGGCCCGCAAGCTGTTCGCGGCGTTTCCGGGGATCGTGGTGGTGGACGACTTGCCGGCCAAAGCGTACCCGATGCCCTTGAACTGCGACGACCGCGACGAAGTGTTCATCGGGCGCATCCGTGAGGACCTCTCCAGCCCCAACGGCCTGGCCTTCTGGTGCGTGAGCGACAACCTGCGCAAAGGCGCCGCCACGAACGCCGTGCAGATCGCCGAGTTGCTCGTGAAACAGGCGGTTGACAGCCGGCAAAGGGCAGGAGTGGCGGAGTAGGGAGCAAGGTTACAGGTGATAGGTGACAGGGAACAGGGACGATGGAAGGGCAGGGGAGGGAGAGCAAGGTTACAGGTTACAGGTGACAGGTTACAGGGACGCGGGAAGGGCAGGGGAGGGGTGACAAGTTACGACTTTCGGGGGACAGTGAAGTCGAGATCGCACCAATTCCCCTCTTCTCCTTTTCCCCTCTTCATTCTTCAATACTTTCTCCGATTCCCATTCAGTCCGCTGTCTCCTGTAACCTGTCCCCTGTAACCTGTTCCGTATCCCACGTGCGTACCGTCAAACTCACGCTGTCCTACGACGGCACCGCTTACGCGGGTTGGCAATCGCAGGCGAACCAACCGACGCTCCAGGACACGTTCGAAGCCGCCCTGGCCCAGGTGACCGGTGAGGCGGTGCGGGTCGTGGCGAGCGGGCGGACCGACGCGGGCGTCCACGCGTTGGGCCAGGTCGTGAGTTTCCTCTCCGCCAGTGCTCTTGCGCCCGACGCGATGCGAAAGGCACTCAACGCGGTGCTGCCCGAAGACATGGTGGTGTTGGCCGCGGTCGATGCGCCGACGGGCTTTCACGCGACCCATGACGCAGTCCGCAAACGTTACCGCTACGCGATCCATGACGGGCCGGCGCGCGATGTGTTCCGACGGCGCTACGCCTGGCACGTCCGCCGGCGGCTCGACGCCGAGGCCATGCACCGCGCCGCCCAGGCGCTGGCCGGCACACACGATTTCCGCAGTTTCGAAAGCGCTTGGCCGCAGCGAACCAGCAGCGTGCGAACGATTTTCGAGATCGGCCTGGCCCGTGGAGTCGGCGCCACCGAAGAGGATTTCGTGGTCCTAGAAGTCGAGGCCGACGGTTTTTTGTATAACATGGTCCGCGCGATCGTGGGTACGCTGGTGGAAGTGGGTCGAGGCGTGCGCGGCGAGACCTGGCCGGGCGAAGTGCTCGCCGCCCTCGACCGCCGCGCCGCCGGCATCACCGCGCCGCCCGAGGGGCTGTGCCTGGTTCGTGTCGAATATGGAGATCCCCATTCAGTTTCGCCATCAGGCCCCTCTGGATGAACAGGAGGCTCGCCTCCTGTCCCCTGTAACCTGTAACCTGTTCCCTTCTTCATGCGTATCGCCCATATCATCACGCGCATGATCCTGGGCGGCGCGCAGGAGAATACGCTTTTGACGTGCGAGGACCTGATCCGGATTCATGGCGACCAGGTGCTCTTGATCACCGGACCGGCTTTGGGGCCGGAGGGAAGCTTGTTGGAGCGAGCGAGGGCCGGCGGCGTTCCTTTGGAGATCGTGCCCTCGCTTCGGCGTTCGATTCACCCGTTGCGCGACGCGGCAAGCTACCTCGCCTTGAAGCGAATCCTTCGCGGCTATCGCCCGGACGTGGCGCACACGCACAGCGCCAAGGGGGGCCTGCTGGGGCGCGCCGCCGCCAGCGCCGTGGGTGTGCCGGCGGTCGTCCACGGCGTCCACGGCGCGCCGTTTCATCCGTACCAGAACGCCGCCTCGCGAGCCTTCTTCCGCGCCTGCGAACGTTGGGCGGCGCGGCGCTGCCATGCCTTCATCAGCGTGGCCGACGCCATGACCGAGTTGATGGTCGCGGGCGGTGTCGCGCCGCGCGAGCGATTTACGACCATCTATAGCGGAATGGAGGTCGAGCCGCTGGTGACCGCCGAGCGGCACCGTTCGCGATTGCGGCGTGAACTGGGTTACAGCGACGAACATGTGGTGATCGGCAAGATTGCGCGCCTGTTCCGTCTCAAGGGACACGACGACGTGATCGAGGCCGCGCGGAGTGTCGTGGAAAAACACCCGCGCGCGCGGTTCCTGTTCGTCGGCGACGGCGCCTGGCGCGAACGACTCGAGCGGCGAATCGCCGAGGCCGGGCTGAGCGAATACTTCCGGTTGACCGGTCTGGTCTCGTCGCCGCGCGTGCCGGAGTTGATCGCCGCGATGGACATCGTGGTCCACGCCAGCTTGCGTGAAGGGTTGGCGCGCGTCTTGCCCCAGGGCCTGATCGCGGGCAAGCCGGTGGTGAGCTACGACGTCGACGGCGCCCGCGAGGTGGTGTTGCCTGGGCGGACGGGCTACCTGCTGCCGCCGCGTGACGTCGCGGCCCTTGCCCGCGCGCTCGACGAATTGGTTCCCGACGCCGCCTTGCGCGAGCGGCTGGGCGCCGAAGGTCGCAGGCTGTGTACGCAGCAGTTTCGGCACGAGCGGATGACCCAGCTCACTCGCGAGGTGTATGAGCGAGTGCTGGCCGGGCAAAGGACCAACGACGGAGGATGAAAGTCGGAAGTCCTTCCTCCGTTGTTCCCCTTGGAGCCGCCGGTTAGACTGGACCGTTTGAGGAACACGCGGGAGTCTTTTCCTTTGGCAGTCGCAGGCCAGCAGTACGTCGGACCCTATCGTTTGTTGCGGATCATCAAGACGGGCAAGCAGTGCCAGGTCTGGGCCGCGATCAACGACCAGGACCAGTCGCGCTGCGCGATCAAGCTGCTGCTGGAGGAATTTCGCCGTGACCGCGAACAGATCGGGGCCATGAAGAACGAGTTCGCCGTCGGCCGCGCGCTCAGAAACGATCGCGTGATCCGCATCGACGACTACGCGGTGAGCCACAAGATTCCCTACCTGGTGATGGAGTTCTTTCCTTACCCCAACATGAAGGAAATCATCCACCAGGTGGTCGAAGGCGAAAAAGTACTCGAAAAGGTCGCCTTCCTGCTTCCGACGCTCATCGAACGCGCCGCCGAAGGACTGGAATATATGAACTCCAAGGGCTGGGTCCATCGCGACATCAAGCCCGACAATTTTCTCGTCAATCTCGCGGGTGAGGTCAAGCTGATCGATTTCGCGCTCGCCGTGCGCGCGAAGACCGGTATGGCCAAGCTGCTGGCGCGTAGGGCAAAGGTCCAAGGGACGCGCAGCTACATGTCGCCGGAGCAGGTCCTCGGAAAACCGCTCGACGTCTCGTCCGACATCTACAACTTCGGTTGCACGATCTTTCATCTCACGACGGGAAGGCTGCCGTACACGGGCGTGAGCAGCAACGAGCTGCTGACGAAGCACTTGAGGGCGGCGGTGCCCGCGGCCGAGGCGTACAACCGCAAACTGACGACGGAATTCTCCGAGCTGCTGCAAGCCATGATGGCCAAAAGGCCCAAGTCGCGGCCGGCGAACGTCGGCGAGTTCTTGAAGCGGTTCCGTTCGATCCAGATGTTCAAAGAACCGCCGCCGCGTCCGCCGGCGGCGGATGACGAAAACGAGTCCTAGGGGTTGCTCTTAACCTAACCGTCGAAGTCAGGTAATCTATTCGATCATGGCTGCCACCAACCACCGGCTCGCTTTCGAGCGGCCGATCATCGAACTGGAAAACCGACTGGCCGAGCTGGAAACCCACGGCGACTCGTCGCCCCAGGCGAGCGAAGACATTCGCCGCGTCCGCCGCGAACTGGCGGAGACCAAGAAGCGGGTTTACAGCCAGCTCGAGCCCTGGGAGCGGATCCAAGTCGCCCGCCACGACGACCGGCCGCGCACGATCGACTACCTGAACCTGCTGTTCGAGGAGTTCGTCGAACTGCACGGCGACAAGACGTTCGGTGACGACCGGGCCTTGCTGACCGGCTTCGCCAAGCTCGAACAATACAAGGTCTTGGTCGTGGGCCAGCAGAAAGGACGCACGTTGGCCGAACGGCAGGAGTGCCGTTACGGCTGCGCCAACCCGGAAGGTTATCGCAAGGCGTTGGCGAAGATGAAGCTGGCGGCGAAGTTCCGGCTGCCGGTGATCTGCTTCATCGACACGCCCGGAGCGTTTCCGGGCGTGGGCGCCGAAGAGCGCGGCCAGGCCCAGATCATCGCCACCGTGATGTTCGAGATGTCGAGACTTCCTACGCCGATCGTCTGCGTAGTCATCGGTGAAGGCGGCTCGGGCGGCGCGTTGGGGATCGGCGTCGGCGACAAAGTGGCGATCCTCGAACATGCGTATTATTCGGTGATCAGTCCCGAGGGGTGCGCCGGCATCCTGTGGAAGAGCGGCACCTACGCAAAGCAAGCCGCCGCCGCGCTGAAGATCACGTCGAAGGACCTGTTCGGGCTGGGCGTGGTCGACGATGTGATCGAGGAACCGCTGGGCGGCGCCCACCGCGACCACCACCAGATGGCCACCCGGCTGAAGATGTACCTGGTCCGTTCGATCCGTGAGTTGTCGGGACGGCCGACGGAGGATCTCTTGATTTCGCGGTACGACAAGTTCCGCAAGATGGGCGTGTTCCTGGATGCGGCGGTCGAACCGGGCGGAGCGGAGGCATAGGCGATTCGTGGGGCATGTTTCCAACGTCCGATAATGTTTCTTATGTTCGGTTGCGACCCCAGGAAATAGCGGGGAAAACGCAATTTGGCCAAAGCCCGGCCGCCGGTCTATAATGGGCCGTGGGCCGCCCTGGCCGCGGCCTGGCGCGGAACGGCTTGGCATCGACCTCGCCGTCTTCGCATCGCGCCCTGCTTGCCGTCGTGCCGCGGCGAATTCCGCCGCTCGCACGGAGGTCGCGGCGCGGCGAAATCGCCGGCGCAAGTGGTTGGAATTCGACCGTCGGACGCGGATCAAGACACGACCTGGGGCCTTCCTCAAAAGGAGGAAAGAACACATGAGCCTGATCGACCACCCCACCCCCTCCACCGCCGCGCCCCTCGTCGCGGGCGAGAGGCTCGACCGCTCCACGTTTCACAATCGTTACGAACAGTCTCCTGGAGACGAAGGAATCTCGCCATGAGCGTCGTCCAAAAGCACGAACCCGCGACCGTGCCGCCACTGGTTGCCGGCCAACGACTTGACCGGGCAACGTTTCACGAGCGCTACGAACGGATGCCGCCCAACACCAAGGCCGAGCTGATTGGAGGAGTGGTCTACATGCCTTCGCCTATGAGTCTCGACCACGGGAAATCCGGCTTCAGCCTGCCGGGCTTGTTACGGCGTTACGTACGCGCCACGCCGGGGGTCGATGGATTGGCCGGCGCCACCGCCTTGCTCGACGAACTGGGTGAGCCACAACCCGATGTCTTCATCCGCATCCTTCCCGAGTACGGCGGAGCATTGCGGGTGGAAGGCAAGTACGTCGCGGGACCTCCGGAATTCGTGGTAGAAATAGCCCGCTCCAGCCGGCGCATCGATCTCGGCCCGAAGCGCGACGACTACGAGCGCGCCGGCATCCAGGAATATGTCGTGATCGCCTTGGATCCCGACGAAGTGGTTTGGCACTTGCGGCGCGGCGATCGGTTCGTCGTCGTGCCGCCCGGCGTCGACGGCGTGTACCGCTCGGAGGCGCTCCCTGGGCTATGGATTGACGCGCAAGCGTTGTTCGACAAGGATGACGACGCACTGGATGTCGCGCTCGACCGTGGCCTGGCCACGTCCGAACACGCGGATTTCGTCGCGCGGCTGGCCGAAGCGCGGCAACGTCATGTCGAAGGAGCGACTTGACCATGACCCGGCGGCGACCGACAGTGCAGGGGATCATCGAGAGATGCTAACGCGACGCGACTTGCTGCATGTCGGCTCGTTGGGCTTGCTCGGGCTGGGGCTGCCCGAGCTGTTCCAATCGCGCCGCGCTCGGGCTGCCGACGGGCGCGCCGCGCGGGACGACGACTGTTGGCCCTGAAGAGCACAATCGTGCTCGACGACCAACTTGCCCAGAGCGACCCTCAGCGCCTCGTCTGGTTCCGGGACCGGTTACGCGCAAGCGTCCGTGATCATGAGCACCAGATCATCGTGCTCACTTGCCGCCCCTTGGATTACCTTCAGCCAGAGGAGATGCCCGTGCCGCCGTGCGGCCGGTTGGAGACGGAAGATTGCAAGCTGGCAGTGGTGGACCTTGAGCGGCTCACATCGTCTGCGTGAACTAGGAAAAAGAGTGTTCGCGCAAGACGAGGAATCGTCTTCGGCGCTCATGGCCGGGGCGGGCATTCGCGGCGGCGCGGTCTACGGCGCCTCCGACAAGCACGGCGCGTTCGTCGCCAACCGGCCCGTCTCGCCCGAGGATTTCGGCGCCACCGTGTTCCACGCGCTTGGGGACGGGCAATTCGCCGCCGCGTCAGAGACGCGGGGTACTTGGCCGTGCTCCTCTCCCCTGCCCCGCCCTGCCCTACCCTTGACTCCCCTGCCCGGCGGCCTGAAAAATCGCGGCTACTCCCATCCCTCGGGACCAATCGCGCATGAGGTTAACAGGCTGGTAAATCGCCCGTTCGCGTGCGTCAAAGGGCGGAAATGGATTTCCGCACTCGTGCGCCTGTGAGCGCGTTGAATCGGCAAGGTGCAAGTCCTTGCCAAGGTGTAATGTCTGAGCCTTGTAGTGGAGGATAACTGCGTCCTCGCGAGAGGGGGTGG
>Ga0307373_10016052_pt1 | contig 10096 bp, 9 predicted proteins | sample OX2MG_FD_202534 | JGI IMG/M metagenome (GOLD analysis project Ga0307373, IMG submission 202534) | Soil microbial communities from Risofladan, Vaasa, Finland - OX-2 | ecosystem: Environmental > Terrestrial > Soil > Coastal area > Acid sulfate soil | place: Finland: Risofladan, Vaasa | collected...
TGGCCACCGGCTGGAACACTTGTCGGTCCCCGAGTTGCAGAACGATCCCCGTCACCAACGGATACGGTTCGGTTCCGGTCCAACGGACCACCACGTCCTGAAGTCGACCGACGCCTCGCCCCTCATCGTCGGTGGGGGACAAGGATCGCAACTGAGCCACGGAGACCAGCGACGCCTGTACCAAACGCGTGGCAAGCAGGCGCCGCCTCCGTCTGCGGGGTCGGGCAGTCGGCGAGCGCAGAGGAGACGGCATCGCTATCCCGAGTCCAAGGTAACCGGGGCAGAGTCTGCGGGTGCTGTTCGCGAGTTCACCCTGGTAGCATAAGGCGGCGCTGCGGCGCAGTATCCGGTGCCGATCCCGACCAACCGTTGGGGAGTGGGGCGGCGTCGACCAGCGGAGTATGGAGGTGCGCATGGACGGTTCAAGTAGACCGCCTGGCCCATCCTACCCGCGCACGCCGTGACCCCCTAGACCAATCGACGGCGGCCTCCCTAGCGTGCGCTCAGCACGTCGAGTTCTCGCCAGCAGGCAAGGAGGTCAGAGTTGTCAAAGGAGCGGCTGCCGCCCGCAGTTCCGGGTCCCGGTGGTCCGGACCCAGCTCACGAGGAGGAGATTCGTGGCGCCTTCGGAACCGTCCCCGCTTGGACTCCCGATCGCCCACGGTCCTGGTCTCGTCGGCTGCTGACGCTTGCCGCGATCATGGGTCCTGGGCTGATCGTGATGGTCGGGGACAACGACGCTGGAGGTGTCTCCACCTACGCTCAGGCAGGGCAGGACTACGGGGCCAGCCTGCTGTGGGTACTGGTACTTCTCATTCCCACACTGATAGTTGCCCAGGAGATGGTGGTGCGCCTTGGGGCCGTGACCGGCGTCGGTCACGCGCGCCTGATCAAGGAGCGCTTTGGCCGATTCTGGGCGGCCTTCTCGGTGGGCGACCTCTTTCTGCTGAACTTCCTCACCTTGGTCACCGAGTTTATCGGCGTCAACCTTGGCCTCCGCTACTTCGGGATCACGCCGCTGGCGTCTGTGCCAATCGTGGCAGCGGGGCTGCTCGCGATGGTCGCCACCGGCAGCTTCCAGCGCTGGGAGCGATTCATGTTCGTCTTCATCATCACCAGCCTGCTGATGTTTCCTTTGGCCTTGCTGTCCCACCCCACCGTGGCGCCGATCCTGACCGGGCTGAGCCACCCTGGGGTCAAGGGCGGATTCAACTCGACCTCAGTGCTGTTCGTAATCGCGGTGGTTGGCACCACCATCGCGCCCTGGCAGCTCTTCTTCCAACAGTCGAACGTGATCGATAAGCGCATCACCACCAGGTGGCTCAAGTACGAGTTGGCTGATACCTCGATTGGCGCCGTGCTCACCACCGCGGGAGCGGCGGCGCTGATGATCGCGACCGCCTTCGCTTTCTCCCACACCAATCTCGCCGGACAGTTTGGCTCCGGATTGACGGTCGCCGACGGGCTGAGCCACCGCGTGGGTTCTGCGTCGGGGGCGATCTTTGCGGTGATCTTGGTCAACGCCTCGGTTATCGGCGCTTCGGCGGTCACTCTCGCCACCTCCTACGCCTTGGGGGACATCTTCGGCCTGCGGCACTCACTCCACCGCAGCGTACGAGACGCCAAGGGCTTCTACTTCACCTTCGCAGTCATGATTGCGGTGGCCGCCGGAATCGTGCTCATTCCAGGGGCTCCACTTGGGCTTATGACGACAGGCGTGCAAGTTCTCGCGGGCGTGCTGTTGCCGTCCGCCATCGTGTTCCTCCTGCTCCTCTGCAATGACGCCGAGGTGCTCGGCCCCTGGGTCAATTCACCACGACAGAATGTAGTCGCGAGCGTGATCGTCTCGGTGCTCGTGCTGCTGTCGCTGATCCTCACCGTGACCACCGTCTTTCCCTCCCTGCCACTTGGTCCTTTCACGGCTGGCGCGGTCGCTGTGGGTGGGGCGGGCTTGGCGTGGCTGGGCTTGGAATCCCGGCGTCGACAGCGAGCGGATCCGGAGCGGCAACTCGCAATTGGGGGCGACCGTCGGATCTGGCGCATGGCGCCGCTGGCGAGCCTTCGACCTCCTGTCTGGTCGCGGGGCCAGCGCGTCGGAATGTTTGCTCTCCGCGGTTACTTGGTGGTCGCCGTTCTGCTACTGGCGGTCAAGATCGGGCAGCTCGCCCTCACCCGCTGATTCGCCTCGTCGGGTGATCCCCCGCAATCGCACTGATTTTCTTTGAAGTTCAACACGTTGAGTGCTGCTGATCCGAGTCGGCTCGCGCACCAGCCCGCCCAGGCGGCGCTACGAGGCGGACCACCGCCTCAGCTGCACCATGTCCGCCGCGGCCGGCGCCACCCCGACGGCGGAGTCCGCATTCTCGAGTAATTCCCGTGTCGCCACGGTCAGGATTCCCGCATCTCCAGAGCGGGCCACAAGGAGGGGGACTCGAGCCAGGTCGAGCCACTCCTCAGGTACCTGTTCGGCGAGCTGGAGCGCCGTCGTCGCTCGCCGGTGCGGATGCCCTCCGATACGGACCCACGCGGCAGCCACGGTTAGCCGCGAGCGCGCTGCCCCTGAACGCGGCCGACCCGCGGCTCGCTGCCGTGAAACATGTTGATTTGGACATTGCGTCGTTGAAGACTGCGGGTGCTTCGATCAGCTCGTCCGCGGTGATGCCTCGCAGCTGGCGAATCGCTTTCTTGAATCTTGCAACTTTGCGGAGTCCGATTACACCGACCACATCGTGTGCCAATTCGGTCATGGGTAACGGTCAGACGCCGAGCCAGCGTCGGCCGGCGGTGCCAATTGCGGGGCGCGCGGCCCCACCGGTGTGGAGGACAGGACCTTCGATGATCGCAGACGGAATGGAGGACTGGATGCACCGCGACTCTGGTGCCGAACCATCATACGGCCGCCCCTATGTGCCAACAAGATGATGCTCCGATTGGCTCAGCGAAGAGCCGCAGCCCCGGCCAGAGGAGACGCTGCCGGCGTGCTCCCGGAGCACGGCCCAGGCCCGCGCAATGCGATCCGATTACGGTTGCGATTCGCACCATCGAGCCGGTTCGGTTTTTGGAGGCACGGATTGGAACCCTAGGCGGATCCAGGAGCCGGGCCGAGCAAGCGCTGCACCCCGAACGCCGAAATCGCGGCGCGCGCCGCCGCGGCCCCGTCCGTCATCGCCAAGTCGACCGCGCTGTCGTCCATGCGACCGATCTGTGCGAGCCGACCGAGCAGGCCCCCCGCGAGCGCGTCCCCCGCACCGGTGGGGTCCACCACCTTGGGACCAGTCGCAGCCGGGTATTCTCTGATGCCGTCGGGCGATATGGCCACCGCGCCGTGCGCTCCCAGCTTGAGAATGATGGTTCGCAGATTCCAGAGCACCACCGCCTCACGGGCAAGACTGAGCACTGCGGAGCCGGGCGACGGGAGCAGCGCCCGCAGCTCCGCCTCATTGGCGAAGAGCATGGTCGTGCGCAACAGCAATTGGTCCAGCTCCGCGCGATTGCTGGTGATGAAATCCCGCATGGTGTCCAGCGCCACCAGCTGGACACTAGGGCACTGGTCGAGGATCTCGAGTTGGCGCGCAGGGTGCATCGAGCCGAGGAAGAGGATCTCGCTGCTGCGAGCCGCGCTTGGGAGATCAGGGCGCCAGTCGAGGTACACCCCGAGCCGTTGCTCCTCCGCGACAGGAAGCGCATCCCTCAGATGGTGCTCTGCGCGCCAACGGTAGGTGGCACCGGGGAGCAGATCGACTGCCGATCGATCGATGTGCGCCTCGTCGAGAATCTTTAGTAGAGGAGCGCCGTCAGCACCAATCGCTGCCGAAACTCGCACGTCGCAAAGCCGACCGGCCGCCAGTGAGAAGTAAAGGGCCGAGCCGCCGGGGATCTCTCGTCTCCGGCCGGCAGGGGTCGTCAGGTCGTCGAAGCCCAAAGTGCCGCAGGCGGTGATCGCCCATCTCGACCCGCCGCCGCGGGCCTCGCTAGGAGGCGGGGAAGAGGGGAATGACAGGGGCGAGACCTCGTGAGCGCTCGTCCTGAGCCGCCCGCATGAGCCGGGCCTGGACCTGAAAGAGGATCTGGCCCACGTGATCGGGGTCCCGGCTCAGCCCCAGGGCCCCGCGGAGCCCGGGGTCAACCGATTTGGTTAGGGCCGCCACCTGATCGAACACCGAGGCCGCGACCGATTCGCGCAACTGCAATCGGCAACGCTCGACGTGCTCCAGCAGAACGTCGGAGGCCTCCAGCCGTTGCTGAGGGGTGCGCCGGTGCCTGGAGCGAAAAGTGAGCTGGGCGCGGGCAGCCGCGATCTGCAGCGCGGTCACTTCGTAGGGGTTCGTGTAGGCGGCGCCCAGCGACATGGGCGCCATCATAACGACGGTCGGTTTGGCCTATGCTCGAAGCGATGGCCAACTCGGAGCTCGAACCGGAGGTCCTGATCGTCAGCCAGGAGCACTTCTCTGGGCGCCGGATCCGCATCACCGTGGACCGGGTGCGCCTGCAAGGGGGCGGAGAAGCTGAACGCGAGGTGGTGCACCACCCCGGAGGAGTGGGCATCGTGGCCGTCGATGAAGACGGTTCAGTGGTGCTGGTGCGGCAATACCGCCACGCTGCCCAGGAGCTGCTCTGGGAGATTCCCGCCGGGGGGAGAGAGCCGGGCGAAGCTCCACTCGAGACCGCCCGACGGGAGCTGGCGGAGGAGACCGGATACGCCGCCGAGTCCTGGCTCGGGGTGGGCGCCACCTTCCTCGCACCCGGATACAGCACCGAACTGTTCTGGTACTTCCGCGCGACCGGGCTGACCCAGGTCGAAGGCGTAGTTCCGGACCCCGACGAGATCCTGCAGCGTCAGACGTTCACTCCGGCCGAAGTCGCCCAACTCGCCTACCAGGGCCTCCTTCGGGATGCCAAGACACTCGCTGGCCTGGCGCTCGCTGGAGCACTGGATCTCGGCGCTCGCGAGGATGGATCCGGCTCGTAATTCAGCCCTGAAGCTCCGAATTGGAGAAGTGGGATAGTTGGACCGGGCGATGCTATGCGGCCACCGTGGGGAGTGAGAGAATGGGTAATCCAGTAGTGCATTTCGAGGTCACCGGGAAGGACGGGAACGCGCTTCAGACCTTCTACCAGCAGCTCTTCGCCTGGGAGATTGACTCCAGCAACACGAATGGCTATGGCCTCGTCAACACCGGCGGTGGGATCAGTGGCGGGATCGGTGGCGGGGACGGCAGCGACGAGTCTTCGTGGGTGACCTTCTACGTCGAGGTCGAGGATCCCCAAGCGACGCTCAATCAGGTCGAGAAGCTTGGGGGCGAGACCCGGATGCCGGTCACCGACATCCCCGGCGGCCCGACGATGGCTCTTTTCCGGGACCCCGAGGGCCACATGATCGGTCTGCTCAAGGCTGAGGATCACACCCACCCGCACGAGCCCAGCTAGTCATCTGGGGCCCCGGCTAGCGAATGATCCCGCGTCGTAAGGGGAGCTGTCGTTGATCTCCGAAGAGCTGCGAGTCGATACCGGTGGAACGCCGGTCGTCGACATCACCGCCCAGCTGCGCCGCTTCTGTGCCGAAAAGAGCGACGGACTGGTCCACGCCTTCGTGCCCCACGCCACGGCCGCGCTGGTGCTGATCGAGTTGGGGGCCGGGAGCGACACGGACCTGCTCGGCTGGCTGGAACGCGCTCTGCCGCGAGACACCTGGTACCGGCATCAGCACGGAAGTCAGGGGCACGGGGCGGACCATTTGCTACCGGCCGTCCTGGGCTGTTCCGTCTCGGTGCCCGTGCTCAGGGGCACTCCGCAGCTGGGAACTTGGCAGAGCCTGGCACTCATCGACACCAATCAGGAGAACAACCAGCGCCTCGTCCGATTCAGCTTCCTCCCCGGCTAAAGCTGGGGAGAAAGGTGACGTTCAGCTCAGGATTCTTCCTAATTCGGGAGCAGGTGTTGGAGAAACCCCATCGGGCTCTCCAGGAACGACTTGGTCAGTTGATAAGGGTCGGTCTCGGTGTAGCCAGCCTCCGAGATCCCGGCCTCGTTGAGCCGATAGATGACCGCCTCCGGAAACGCCGTGAGGATTGGCGAGTGAGAGACGATGACGAACGGCCCACCCTGCGCCACCGCCTGCTCCATGTGGACCAGCAGCTGGAGCTGGCCCATCACCGACAGGGCTGACTCGGGCTCGTCCATGAGGTAGAGGCCGGGGCCTCGGAAGCGACCGCCTACGACGTCAAGGAATGATTCCCCGTGGCACGACTTGTGGTAGTCGGGACCACCTTCAATCTCCTGATAGGCGGAAGCAACGTTATTGAGCCCGGCCGCGACTGCCAATCCCTCGAGCAGAGTCGATTTGCCACTGCCGTTCTCTCCGACGAGGAAGGTCACCGGCCGATCGAAGCTGAGCTCACGCAGCCTGGCCAGGGCGGGGATCGAGAAGGGATAGGCCTCTCGGTTGTCCACCTCGTCCCAGAGCATCTCCAGGCCGATCAGGCGGCCGGTGGCTCCGGCCAATTCACCGCTCATCCGGCCAGAATAGACTCTGGTCTGAACCTCGGTCGGTAGGGCCCGGCCGACATCCCGCGCCGGCTACCGGGGACGATCCCGATCTGCCAGCGCGACCGAGGCCGGAGTCCCTATCCCCGGGCTGGAGCGTCGATCTGGCCGGCCGGAATGACCCCCAGCTTGCCGGCGCGGTAGTCGTCGAAAGCCTGCTTCAGCTCGTCGGCGCTGTTCATCACGAACGGCCCGTACTGGGCCACCGGCTCGCGGATCGGCTGCCCGCCCATGATCAGGATGTCAAAGTTGGGGGTGTTGCTGTCCTGGTCCCTGTCGGCGGTCACAGTGATCGCGTCGCCGGCCCCGAAGACCACCAACTGACCCATCCGGAATTGGGAGCCCGAGGTTCCCGCGGTCCCGGCTCCGGAGAGCCCATAGACCAGAGCGTTGAAGTCCGGGCGCCACGGCAGCACCAGCTGAGCCCCTGGACTCAGGGTGACGTGGGCCAGGGCGATCGGGGTGTGGGTGATCCCGGGCCCGGCATGGCCGGCCACGTTGCCGGCGATCACTCGGACCAGCGCGCCCCCGTCAGGAGAGGAGAGCAACGTCACTTTGCCGGCCCGGATGTCCTGGTAGCGCGGGGGGGACCACTTCTTAGCGGCGGGCAGGTTTACCCAAAGCTGGATTCCGTGGAAGAGGCCTCCCGACATCACCAGCCGCTCGGGCGGGGTCTCGATGTGCAGGATCCCAGCTCCGGCGGTCATCCACTGGGTGTCCCCGTTGGTGATAAGGCCGCCACCACCGTTGGAGTCCTGGTGCTGGAAGGTGCCGTCGATCATGTAGGTCACCGTCTCGAAGCCTCGGTGAGGGTGCCACGGGGTGCCCTTGGGCTCGCCGGGGGCGTAGTCGACCTCACCCATCTGATCCATGTGCACGAACGGATCAAGCTCGGCCTTGCTGACCCCGGCGAAGGCGCGGCGCACCGGGAACCCTTCCCCCTCCAGGGCGCTGGGAGCGACCGTGATCGAGACCACCGGGCGGTTGGCGGTCAAAGCCGGCTCCAGCTTAGGAACTCGGGGTAGGGCTAGTGGGTTGGCCGCGGTGATGGCCGGCATGGGCGCCTCCTGGTTGGACGGGTCCCGTCCTGGGAAAGTGGTTGCTTGTGCAATTATAGCTTAGTACCGCTCCGGCGCTCCGGTCAGGCGGTGGCGGCTTCCCGGCTGTGCTGCTGCTGCTGGCGGGCCGCGATGATCGGCTCGGCCACCTGAAGTGGCACCTCTTCGTAGTGGTCGAAGGTCATGGTGTACCGGCCTCGTCCCTGGGTCGTGGCCCGCAGCTCGATCGGAAACTGGTACATCTCCGCCAGGGGCACCTTGGCGGTCACCTGCTCCAGCTCGGTGCCTACCGGGTTCATCCCTCCGATGCGGCCCCGGCGGGCGTTCAGGTGGCTGATGACGTCGCCCATGTGGTCCGCCGGGACGGTGACCACCACCTGCATCACCGGCTCCAGCAGATAGGCACCGGCCTTCTGCACCGCCTCCCGCATGGCCATAGAGCCGGCCAGTTGGAAGGCAATGTCTTTGCCGTCGACGGCATGGGTGGAGCCGTCCACCAGCCGCACCTTGACGTCCACGATTGGATAGCCGGCCAGCGCTCCCTGTTCCAGGGTCTGCCGCACTCCCTTCTCGACGGAGAGCCGGAACGGCTGGGGGATGGCTCCCCCAAAGATCTTGTCCTCCCAGACGAAGCCGGATCCCCGCGGCAGCGGTTCGATCTCGAGGGTGCAGTCCCCGTACAGTCCGGCTCCGCCAGACTGCTTCTTGTACTTGTGCTGCTGCCGAGCGGTGCCCCTCACCGCCTCCTGGTACGGGACGCGAGGAACCGCCAGCACCGCCTCGACCTGGTACTTGCGCCGCAGCTTCTCGAGGGTCACTTCCAGGTGGACATCGCCCAGCCCGTGCAGGAGGGTCTCGTGAGTGCCCGGTTCACGCTCGATCCGCAGAGTGGGATCCTCCTCCAGGATGTGGTTGAGTCCTGCGTGGATCTTCTCTTCGTCACCCTTGGACTTGGGCCGGATCGCCATCGTGTAGGAGGTGGGTGGGAACTCCGGCACGGGAGAGGCCGCCGTGCCCTTGGGGCCCAGGGTGTCCCCGGTCGCGACGTTAATGAGCTTGGTGGCGGCTCCGATCTCGCCGGCGCATAAGTGGTCCACCGGCTCGAGGGACTTGCCCTTGGGACGCATCGGCCGGGCGATCCGCTCCTCCGCTCCGGTGCGGGAGTTGAAGAGGTGAGCGTCGCCCTTGAGGCTCCCGCTCAAGACCCGGAAGTAGGAGATCTTGCCGAAAGGGTCAGCAACCGTCTTGAAGAAGAACAGGGTGGGCGGTCCGCCGTCATCCGGAGCCGGGCTCACCTGACCGAGGCAGCTGGCTAGCGCGTCCAGCACCGGCTTCGCCCCCAGCGCATGCGCCGGAGCGGCCACCAGAACAGGCGCCAGCTTGCCCTGGGCGGTCGCCTCGTGAAGGGCGTGAAGTAGCTGCTCCGGGTTTGGTTCCTGCCCTTCAAGGTAACGCTCCAGCAGATCGTCGTCGGTCTCAGCCACTGCCTCGACCAGTTCCCGGCGCCGACGGGCTGCCTCGGCTCTTAGCCCGTCCGGGCACTCGGACTCCGTGTAGCCGCCTTGCGGGTCGAACAGCAGCGCCCGCCCGGACAGCAGATCCACCGCTCCTGTGAACGAGTGCTCCAAACCGATCGGGATCTGGAGGGCAATCGGCTTGGGACTGAGGCGGCGCTGGAGTCCTGCGTAGGTCGCCTCGAAGTCGGCGTGCTCCTTGTCCAGCTTGGTGAACACGATCAGCCGGGGCAGCTGGCGCTCGGCCAGCAGATCCCAGGTACTCTCCGCTCCCACCGGCAGGTGGCCTCCCGAGTTGGCCCCCACCACCAAGACCGCTGCGTCAGCCACCGACAGCGCCTCCAGCACCTCACCTTCGAAGTCCTGGAAGCCCGGGGTGTCCAGCAGTGCTAAGGCCGAGTCCTTCCATCTGAGACAGGCAATCCCCAACTGGACGGAGATGTGCCGACGCTGCTCCTCCGGCTCGTAATCCAGGAGAGCTGTTCCCTGGTCGGTTGACCCCAGCCTGGGAGAGGCCCCGGCAGCGAAGAGCAACGACTCCGCCAGGGTGGTCTTACCGTCGTGGCTGTGGCCCAAGATGGCAACGTTCAGCCCGGGCCCCCGCACGCCCACTGCCATTCCAAGGGTGATTCTAGGGGGAGCTTGCCGGTCGCGGGCGGATCTGCCGCAAACTGGGGAGGATGACCGTCGACACCGCGCCCGGCACCATGGTGCGGCTGGCCGCTCCGTACCCCAATCTCGCAACTCTGGGGGGCGGCAGCGAGATCCGCCTGCGGGTGGAGGCGGACTCGAGCTCTGCCCACCTGGCGGCCATTCTGGCCGAGATTGGTCCGGACCGGGTGGAGCACGCCGAGGACGGGTCGATCCTGATCGAAGGGCGGCTGGACCAGCTACTGGCGGGCGTTCGGACCCTGCCCCGGGAGCTACAGCGCTGGGCACCCGCCCAGGCGGTGCGCGAGGCGCTGGAGCACCTGAGCCGCC
>Ga0307373_10016054_pt1 | contig 10096 bp, 9 predicted proteins | sample OX2MG_FD_202534 | JGI IMG/M metagenome (GOLD analysis project Ga0307373, IMG submission 202534) | Soil microbial communities from Risofladan, Vaasa, Finland - OX-2 | ecosystem: Environmental > Terrestrial > Soil > Coastal area > Acid sulfate soil | place: Finland: Risofladan, Vaasa | collected...
TCCGGGGGTGGAACGCAAGCCGGCAGCAGAGGTCCTGCCGATAGGAAAGGCGCGCGTGGTTGCAGACGGCTCCGACGTGGCCATTCTGGGCCTTGGGCACATGATGCCGCTGGCAATGGAACTGGCGGCACGGCTGGAGTCCGAAGGCTACTCCGCCGCTGTGATCAACCCGCGCTTCATCAAGCCTCTCGACGAGGAGACGCTGGCTTATTTCGCCCGGCGCGTGGCTGCCTTTGTGACCTTTGAAGATCATGTGCGCATGGGCGGATTCGGCTCCGCGGTGATGGGAGCGCTGGAGGAGATGGGATCGAACCTGCCGGTGGTGCGCATCGGCTGGCCCGATCGGTTCATCGAACACGGAAAGGTCGACAGCCTGCGCCAAAAGTACGGCCTCACGGCCGGGGATGCTTTCCGCCAGGTGAAGCCGCTGCTCTCACAACGGCAGAAAAGGACGCTGGTGGCAAGCTGATTTTGAGCTTTTCAGGAATCGGCTATCAGCCATCGGCAACGAGTTTTCGCGGAAAGCTAAGGGCGAAAGGCTCGAACCGCGAACTGGAACTCGTCCCCCATTTCCGCATGCGACAATTCTCACAAGACCTTAAGCCGAGCATGCGACCTCTCCAAATCTTCCTGCTGATTCTTGCCGGAGCGCAGTTGTGCGTCCCCGCATTCGGGTCGCAGATCCCCGCGGCGCCACCGCCTTCGCTGGTCTTGAGCGGCGGCACCGTCATCGATGTCAGCGACTGGGGCCACTCCGCCAACGATCTGGCGAATGCGGTGGTGATTATCCAGGGAGACAGAATTACGGAGGTCGGTCCCGCGTCCGCGGTGCCGATTCCGAAGGGCGCGCGCGTCATCGACTGCACCGGCAAGTTCATCATTCCCGGGCTGGTGGATGGGTTCGAGGGCATGAACAGCCAGGCCGAGGCCAACGCCAATCTCTATATGGGCGTGACCACGGCAGTGGTCAGATCCGACAGCCACCGCGGGCGCATCGATATTGCCGTCAATCCATCTCCCCACCTTTACCTGCTGGATTCGGTGGGCACCACCGACGACTGGAGCCTGCTGACCGGTCACGGCAGCTGGACATCGACGCTGCGGGTCCTGGGCCACCCCACGGAGCTGAGCCCGCAGGACACCCAGCGCCAGCTCGCCGACACAGCCAAGCTGGGCACCAGGGTGGTCTTCCTCGGCCACTACCTGACCGCGGTGAACACCCAGTGGATCATCACCCAGGCGCATCAGATGGGGCTGGTCACCTACGGTGAATTCGTGGCCACGCCGTATCGGGTCGGCATCGAGGCGGGCGTGGACGCGCTCCTTCACATGGGCCGGTACGAGCTGGGGCTGATTCCAGACGAGCTTCAGCAACCGCTGGTAGACGATCCCGAAGGCCCCTCCGCGACCACCGCATCCGACTACTCCGAACGCCTGCCACCCACCGACCTGCACGTGGCGCGATACGCGCGGTTCATCGCCTCGCATCACGCTGCGCTGATGCCGACACTCGCGATGTATTACCTGCGGTTGCCCGGCCATCGCAATCTTTGGGACGAGACCGCCGCGGCGTTGATGAACCCGGCGCGCATGTTCAACCCTCCCGACAGCAAGGGCGAGATGGTCTATCCATTGCCTGCGTGGACGCGGCACCTGCCGGGCATCGCACAGCGATACGAGGAAGAGAGCCTGAGCAAGAAAGCGGACCAATCCGCCCTGCGGCTATGGCGCCTGAACCAGGCGATCTTCTCCGCCTATCCCCACTACCTGGCCGCATCGGGCGCGCCGGTGGATGGCTCGTTCCCCGGCGTCTCGCTTCACGTGGAGCTGGAGATGCTGGTCAGGCTTGGAGTGACTCCGCGCGAGGCTCTGGCCGCGGCCACTAACAACTACGCACTCCAGTTCCACTGGACCGAATTGGGCGAAGTGGCGCCGGGCCGCCGCGCCGACCTCCTGGTGGTGGACGGCGATCCCACCCAGAATGTCTGGAACGCGCGTCGAATCTCCACGCTGATCCTGGGTGGAAACGTGCTCGACCGGCAAAGCTTGCTCAAGACACCGTGAATATTTGCGGCGCCCCAAGCCATAGCGCGTTGCGGCTACATATTGCGGCGGTATTGGCCGCCAACGGCGAAAAGGGCTTCCGTGATCTGTCCCAGCGAGCAGACGCGGACGGCTTCCATCAACTTGGCAAAGACGTTTTCGTTGCGCATCGCGGTTTGCTGCAGGGCGGCCAGCATGGGGCCGCTTTCAGCGCCGTGACGCTGGTGAAACTCGGCCAGCCGGTTCAGCTGTGACCGCTTTTCCTCCTCGGTGGAGCGGGCCAGTTTGATTTGCGGCGACGGCCCCGTCCTGTTTTTGCCGAGGAACGTGTTGACGCCAACGATCGGCAGCGTGCCGTCGTGCTTGCGCTGTTCGTACAGCATCGATTGTTCCTGGATGCGCCCGCGCTGATAGCCGGTTTCCATCGCGCCCAGCACGCCGCCACGCTCGGAGATGCGGTCGAACTCGGCGAGCACGGCTTCTTCTACGAGGCCGGTCAGCATTTCCAGGATGAAGCTGCCCTGATTGGGGTTTTCGTTTTTCGCCACTCCCCACTCGCGATTGATGATGAGCTGGATGGCCAGTGCGCGGCGCACGGATTCGCCGGTCGGCGTGGTGATGGCCTCGTCGTAAGCATTGGTGTGCAGCGAGTTGCAGTTATCGTAGATGGCGATGAGCGCCTGCAGCGTGGTACGGATGTCGTTGAACTCGATCTCCTGCGCGTGCAGCGAGCGGCCGGAGGTCTGCGCATGATACTTCAGCTTCTGCGATCGCTCGTTGGCGCCGTACTTCTGCTTCATGGCGACCGCCCAGATGCGGCGCGCCACGCGGCCCAGCACCGAGTACTCCGGTTCCATGCCGTTCGAGAAGAAGAAGGACAGGTTGGGCGCGAAATCGTCAATCTTCATGCCCCGGGCAAGGTACGCTTCGACGTAGGTGAAGCCGTTGGCCAGCGTAAAAGCGAGCTGGGAGATGGGATTGGCGCCGGCTTCGGCAATGTGATAGCCGGAGATGGAGACCGAGTAGAAGTTGCGCACCCGGTTGGCGATGAAGTACTCCTGTATGTCGCCCATGACCTTGAGCGAAAAATCTGTCGAGAAGATACAGGTGTTCTGTCCCTGGTCCTCTTTCAGGATGTCGGCCTGCACGGTGCCGCGCACGTTTTCAAGAACCATGGATCGGATACGCGCGGCTTCCCCGGCGTTGGGATCGCGCTGATTCTTGGTGCGGAAGCTGTCCATTTGCTGGTCGATGGCCGTGTTCATGAACATGGCCAGGATCGCCGGCGCGGGGCCGTTGATGGTCATCGAGACCGAGGTCGCCGGGTCGCACAAATCAAAGCCGCTATAGAGGACCTTCATGTCGTCGAGGGTGGCGATGGAGACGCCGGAGTTGCCCACCTTGCCGTAGATGTCGGGTCGAATCACCGGGTCGGAGCCGTATAGCGTGACCGAATCGAAGGCCGTGGAGAGGCGCTTTGCCTCCATGCCTTCCGAGAGCAGTTTGAAGCGGCGATTGGTACGGAAGGGATCGCCCTCGCCCGCGAACATGCGGGTGGGGTCTTCGTTTTCGCGCTTGAAGGCGAAGACGCCCGCGGTGAAGGGAAAGGAGCCGGGCACATTCTCTTCCATCAGGAAGCGCAGCCTCTCGCCGTGATCCTGAAATCGCGGCAGCGCCACTTTGGGAATGCGCGTACCCGAGAGCGTGGTCGAGATTAACTGCGTGTGCAGCTCGCGATTGCGCACTTTGACGGCGACCGTGTCGCCGGCGTAGTCGGCCTGGAGCGCGGGCCAGGAGGCGAGGAGCTTTTTCGCTGCCGGGTCGATCTGTGCCTCGCGTTCTTCGATCAGTTCGTCCAGGTCGGCGCTCTTGCCCGCAGCGCGCGCCATGCGCTTTGCTTCTTCCAGTTGCTGGCGCTCGGTCGCGAGCTTCACCTGCTCATCGACAAAGCGGTGATAGCTGCGCAAGGTTTCGGCAATCTCGCCCAGATAGCCCACGCGAGAGGAGGGCACGATCGCGTTTTTGCCGGAGGATGCTTTCACACTGACCGGGGCCAGCTTGCCGGGCTTGACGGTAAGGCTCAGCCGTTCAAGCACAGGCAGTATTCCCTGATAGAGCGCGGTGACGCCGTCGTCGTTGAAGCGGGAGGCCTGGGTGCCGTAAACGGGCATCTCTTCCGGTTGCGCCGTGAAGAGTTCGCGATTGTTCTGGAACTGCTTTCTCACATCGCGCAGCGCATCTTCGGCGCCCTTGCGATCGAATTTGTTGATGGCCACGAAATCGGCAAAATCCAGCATGCCGATCTTTTCGAGCTGCGAGGCCGCCCCGAACTCCGGGGTCATGACATAGAGGCTGCAATCCACGTGAGGCACAATCGCCGCATTGCCCTGGCCGATGCCGGAGGTTTCCACCAGAATCAAATCGAAGCCGGCGAGCTTGCAGGCCGCGATCGCGTGGGGCAGCGCGGCGGAGATCTCGGAGCCGGCGTCGCGCGTGGCCAGCGAACGAATGAATACACGCTCCTGGCCGTTCCATGCGCCGATTGCGTTCAGGCGGATGCGGTCGCCCATGAGCGCGCCGCCGGTTTTGCGGCGCGTGGGGTCGATGGAGATAAAGGCGATTTCGAGAGCGTCGTCCCGATCGAAGCGGATCCGGCGGATCAGCTCATCGATCAGCGACGATTTGCCTGCACCGCCGGTGCCGGTGATTCCCAGCGTCGGCACGCGGACCCTTTTTGAATCTTCTTCGAGGCTGGCCTTCAGATCTGCGCCGGCGCGGCCGTTCTCAAGCGCGGTAATGAGTTGCGCGAGCCTGCGCCTGCGTTGGCTGCGCGGGCCGCTCTGGAGCGCGGCGACTGACACCGGCGCGAAGACGGAAAGATCCAGGTCGCAGGCTTCGATCATCGAGGCAACCATGCCCGCGAGACCCATGCGCTGGCCGTCTTCGGGGCTGAAGATGCGTTTGACACCGTATGCATGCAGCTCGGCGATCTCATCCGGCACGATGACGCCGCCACCACCCCCAAAGACCTTGATGTTCGCCCCGTCGCGCTCGCGAAGCATGTCGATCATGAATTTGAAGTACTCAACATGGCCGCCCTGGTAGCTCGATACGGCGATTCCCTGCACGTCCTCCTGCAGCGCCGCCGTCACGATTTCTTCCACCGAGCGGTTGTGGCCCAGGTGAATGACCTCCGCGCCTTGCGCCACCAGAATGCGGCGCATGATGTTGATGGAGGCATCGTGCCCGTCGAACAGCGAGGCGGCCGTGACGAATCGGACGTGGTTTTTGGGTTTTGACGGAATGGCAGGATTGGATACAGAGGAGTGGATCATGAATTCCCCATGCTGCGCTTCGAACCAATCAAGATATAGAGACTCTGCTGCCGTTGTCCAACCGCGGTGTGCCTCGCCAGGAGGGTTCCTCACTCAGCCGGGCGCGGAATGGAGCCGATCCTATTCCTTTCTGGCCGCCTGGCGCGCGGCCGCCGCAAGCACCTCGGGCAGGCGTTGCTGTCGATAGGCAAAGGACTCCTGAAGCTGGCGCCAGACGCGGGCCGCCGCCAGCGCGGCAATGATGCCTGAAGGCAACGCGTACTCGATTGAGTCCGTAACCAGCGTGCCTGCCACCTGGCTGCGGTTCTCGGCTGCGATGCCGTGACGATGGCGGAATACAGCGAACGGGCCGCGCACATGCTCTTCGGAAAAGTGGCTGTACCACTTAAATTCGACGATGCGCGATGTCCAACTGAGGCGCGGAGTCCAGGGAAGGAAGACGAAGCTGACGAGGATCTCGGAGCCCCTGCCGGCACCAACGCTTTGAAAGCGGCGTGCAGGGTCGGTTGCCACCGGACGCGGCGGAGGCGGAGTAAAGCGCACATCTTCGACGCGCAACTTCAGGTGCGGCGGCGCAAGGTGAACCAGGTTCTGCGGGTTGGCTAAAAAAGCGAAAACCAGCTCCACGGCGAACGGAACCCATTGACTGGTTTCGAAGTGACGGGTCATGGCGACCATCGTACCGCCCGGCGCTTCCCGGCGGCGAGAAATGCGACCGGCGCACCCCCGCGCGCTTCGGCGAAAATCGAGCGGGGCGGGGCGGCCACCTCCAAATTCCGCGCTCCACCGCGGCCTGAACCTGGATCACAGCGTAACGTAAAATAAGGAAAAGGTCCGGTGTCATTTGCCAGTTTCTCCCCCGACCACGACGGGCACGCACCTCCAACCCGCGCCCGAACGCCAACGTCATCGCGCCGGGCTGCTGATGATCGCCCTCTACAAGCTGGTGGGGGCGCTGCTTCTGTTTGCCCTCGGCATTGGGGCGCTCAAGCTGGTGCACAAGGACATCGATGACGTGGTCTGGCACGCCCTGGTCGAGGTGCTTCACCGCAACCCGGAGTCGCGCTTCGTCAATTTCATCTTCAAAAAGGCAGAATTGCTGAACGATCCGCTTCTGAAGCGCATCGGGTTTTGGGCGTTCTGCTATGCAGGAGTCAGCGCCCTGGAGGCCGTCGGGCTTTACCTGGAAAAGGTCTGGGCCGAGTTCCTGACCGTAGCGATTACCGGGTCGTTCCTGCCGCTCGAGCTGCACGAACTATTTCGGCGCGTGACCTGGGTGCGGGTGGGGCTGCTCGCAGTCAATACCGCGGTAGTGATTTACCTCCTCTGGGTGATCGGCGAGAAGGCGGCCGAGCGGGCCCGACGCCGGCACGCGATCCCCAGCGAACACCAGCCGCAGTAGCGCCTTACCGCATCAGTGTGCCGGAAAAACCACGGATGTACCAGTCGCCTTCGCGCAGACGCCAGTACTCGCCCACGGCCATGGGATGGTGGACCGAATCCGGGGTCTCGATATCCGCAAAGTAAGTGACGAGCGCGGCATCAGAGGCAACCGGAACCACGCGAAATTCTGAGAGACGGTAGCCGGCAATCGGCTGCTCCGCCATTTACTCGGCGCTGGATCGGCCTTCGCGGCGAGTGCCATCCGGACAAAAAGCGTGGAAGCCGTTCGCCAGGACGGCATCGTTGGCCGCAGGGTTCTGGTTCTTCCAGTCCTCCCATTGGCTGAGGAGCCGGGAATGAATGGCGCGGGACCACTCGGAGAGGATTGCGGGGGTCACTGATTCCATGGCGCTCCTTTCCGCTCCCGGAAGGATGGCTGCGAGTTTTTCGCCTTTTATTCGCCAATACTCCGTCCGACGAGACGTTGCAAGCATCATCCAGCCGCTCAGAACCAAAGCAGTAAACACAAGATATTGTGGTGACTTTTGGGTGCTTACCCAAGGAAACTGCTTCTTCCCGAAGTGGACAGGTGGGTGGAACCAAGCTCGCAGATTCCTGTTTCACAGGAACCCGAAGTGGTCTAAGATTGCATCGAAGTGGGATGAAAGGGTCGAAAGTGGTCCAGATCCGAGAACTTCAACAATCTTCGGCCTCGATTCATCCCTCCTTCACGACTTGCCCGCCACCTGGGGACCACTCCGGCCAACTGCAGCACAAGGCCGGGTGGGCAGAAGCGGACGCCTGACAAGGACTGAGCAAACGTGTTTCGCGGCAATCATCCCGCCAAGGTGGACGAGAAGGGCAGGCTCAAGCTCCCGTCTGCCTTCAAGGCCCTGGTGGATGCCGCCAGTGTAACCCAGTTTTACGTGACCAGCGTAGACGGAGAGAGTGCACAAGTATGGCCCCTCCCCGAGTGGGAGAAGCGGGAAGCAGAGCTGGGCAGGTTGAGTGCCCTGCAACCGGTTTTGAAGAAATACCTGGCAGTGACCAGTTACTACGGCCAGCAGGTGGAGATGGACGGGCAGGGACGGATCCTGGTTCCGCAGATTCTGCGCACCAGGGCCGGACTGGATGACGAAGAGGCGGTGGTGCTGGGGATGGGCGAGTATCTGGAGTTGCACAACCGCAAGCGGTTCGAGGCAAAGGCTGAGATCAACAAGCTTACCGACGAGGATTTGCAGCAACTGGCGCAGCTTTTAGGCGGGAGGATTTGAAGCAATCTGCGCCAGGGCGCAGGCAGGCTGCACCGAGAGCAGCAGGACACCGGGTCCCCAAGGGGGCGGGCATGAAGCGGGCCGAGGAACGCCATGTACCGGTGCTTTTGACAGAAGCGTTGCAATATCTGGCGATCCGGCCTGGCGCCACGGTAGTGGATTGCACGGTGGGACTGGGCGGCCACTCGGAAGCGATGGCGCGGCGGCTGGGAGCGAAGGGGAAGCTGATCGGGTTCGATCGCGACCCAGAGGCGCTGAAGCTGGCGCGGGAGCGGTTGGAACGGGTTTGCCGGGAATTGGGAACCGAAGCTCCGGCAGTGGAGCTGATCGACCAGGCGTTCAGCACCATTGCAGAGCGCGTTGCTCCCGGGAGCGTAGACGGAGTGCTGGCGGACTTTGGAGTAAGCAGCCTGCAACTGGATGCGGCAACGCGAGGGTTTAGTTTTTCGGCGGAAGGCCCTTTGGACATGCGGATGAATCCGCGAGAAGGGATGACCGCTGCACAAGTGGTAAATGAGGCGAGCGAGCGCGAGCTGGCAGACCTGATCTATCAATTTTCAGAGGAAAGGAGGTCGCGGAGAATCGCCAGAGCCATCGTAAAGGGGCGGCCCGTAACCACGACGACGCAGTTAGCGCGCATCGTGGCCAGCGCCGCCCCAGCGATGAAAGGCGACAGAATTCACCCGGCAACACGGACGTTTCAAGGACTGAGGATTTACCTGAACCGGGAGTTGGACGAGATCAAGGCGTTGCTGGAGGCCGCACCAACGTTGCTTAAGCCCTCCGGACGTTTCGCAGTCATCAGTTTTCATTCTCTTGAGGACCGGCTGGTAAAGGACAGTTTGCGGGATGGAGCGCGGGCGGGGATCTGGACCGTGCTGACGAAGAAGCCGGTAACGGCGGGCGAAGACGAGATGGACCGCAACCCGCGGTCGCGGAGCGCGAAATTGAGGGCGGCGGAGCGGCAGGGAGTAGGGAGTAGGGAGTAGGGAGTAGGGAGTAGGGAGTAGGGAGTAGGAAAGCGGAGGAAAGCTTGGAATCGCGGGCGTCGACGGAGGTTTTCTACTCCCTACTCCCTATTCCCTGTTCCCTCATCCGGAGGATGCAATGGCGGCAGCAGCAGCAACCATGTTCGAAGTCGGGCGAAGCTGGAACACGCGGGTGGCGGAGCGGAATGCGGAGCTGCTGGCGGCACAGGCGTTGCGGCGCCGGGGAGTGCGCACGCCTGAGTTCTATTTTATGAAGCGCTTCGACAACAGCCGGCTGGTGAAAGCGCCCGATCCGGCGCGAGTGCGGGAGATGCGCGTGTTTTCGGCAGCGGTCACGCTGCTGTTTTCGCTCATCATGGTTTACGGCCTGCAGCACTTCAGCGCGATTGAGCGGTCCTATCGGGTGGAAGCGGAGAAGCAGGCGGTGGAGCAGTTGCGCGAAGAGAACCGGCAGTTGCGGCTCAAGGAGGCGGAATTGACGCAGCCGGAGCGCATCGACGGAATGGCGCGGCAGTTGGGATTGGCGACGCCGCAGCCGGGCCAGGTAGTGCATCCCGCTGCGCAGCCCAATGCTTCGGCGCCGGCGCTTGCGCAGGCCACTCCGCCGGCGATGAGAGTGCAGTAGGTCAAAGCAGGGAGCGATTTCCCCCGGGAGCCTACCTGCCATGCAGGCCACAGCCATTCGCAACCACGCCCGCAGCCCCAGCACCGCATCGCGCGCCATGCCCCTGCGGCTGGCGCGCTTCTGGCTGATCTGCCTCTTCTTCCTTTTTTGGACCTTCGCCATCGCCGGACGGCTGTTCTGGCTCCAGATCCTGCGCCACCAGGAATACGCAGAGCGGGCGCAGAAACAGCAGCAGCGCACCTTCGAGGTGGCGCCGCGGCGAGGGATCCTCTACGACCGAAGCCTGCACGAGCTGGCGATGACGGTGCAGATGAATTCGGTCTACGCGGTTCCGACGGAAATTGAGGATAAGGAAGCCGCGGCGAAGGCGCTGTCTGCCATCGTGCATACCGATCCCGAGGACACCCGGACAACGGCGCAGGAGATTGAAAGACGGCTGCAGGAGGG
>Ga0307373_10016056_pt1 | contig 10095 bp, 9 predicted proteins | sample OX2MG_FD_202534 | JGI IMG/M metagenome (GOLD analysis project Ga0307373, IMG submission 202534) | Soil microbial communities from Risofladan, Vaasa, Finland - OX-2 | ecosystem: Environmental > Terrestrial > Soil > Coastal area > Acid sulfate soil | place: Finland: Risofladan, Vaasa | collected...
TGCAGGACCTGCAGCAGGTGGCTGAAGGCGGTTGGGTGACGAGGGGCGATGTCTGCGAGCAGGCGCAGAACGGAGACGGCGTGGCGCTCGTATACCTCTGAGGAGGTTAGCTGAGAGAGGCGCAGTAGGCCGAGCGCAGCGGAGGAGGCGCCGGCGGGGATCGGGGAGTCCTCGAGGTCCTTGCGCCGGGTGATCAGCGCTTCACTGTCGGAGGCGGTCGAATAGAAGCCGCCGTTGTTTGGATCTGAGAAGCGGGCGATCAAAATGTCCGCGAGGGCGCTTGCCTCCGTGAACCAGTGCTCCTGACAGGTCGTTTCAAACAAGACGATCAGCGCCTCCAGCAGAAAGGCGTGATCCTCGAGGTAGGCGCCGATGGTGGCCTGGGAGTCGTTGTAGGTGCGCAGCAGCCGGCCGTGATCGTCGCGTAGGTCTCGCAGGACGAACTCGGCGCAGGCAACGGCCGCGTCGAGATATGCCGGCTCATCGAGCGCCGCGCCGGCATCGGCCAGGGCGGTGATCATCAGCGCGTTCCAGGAGGTCAGTCGCTTGTCGTCCAGCGCTGGGCGTACGCGGCGTTCGCGTGCCTGCAGCAAGCGTGAACGGATGCGCTCGCGCACGTCCTCAGGAGGGGCGGGGCCGCGGTTGGTCAGCACGTTGAGCCCTGATGGAGTCTCGCCCACCCGGTGTGGATCGACGAAGTTGCCCTGGGCGGTGGCGCCGAACCAGGCGATCGCCGCATCGGCTTCCTCTCCCAGGACTTCTCTCAGCTCGGCGACGGTCCACACGTAGAAGCGGCCCTCGACGCCCTCTGAGTCGGCGTCGAGCGCGGAGTAGAAGCCGCCCTCGGGGCCGCGCATCTCGCGCAGCGTCCAGTCGAGCGTGTCGCGGCACACCTCGAGCAGGCGTGGGTCCTGAGAGGCCTCGAAGCCATGCAGGTAGGCGCGGGCGAGCAGGGCGTTGTCGTAGAGCATCTTCTCGAAATGGGGGACGGTCCAGGTGGCGTCGACCGCGTAGCGGTGAAAGCCGCCGCCGGTTTGATCATGAATCCCTCCCTCCGCCATCGCCCGCAGCGTCGCGAGCGTCATCTCGCGCTCTCCGCGCAGCAGCAGGAACTCGATGACAGACGCCTGGGGAAACTTCGGCGGGCCTCCAAATCCTCCGTTGAGGGGATCGAAGGATTCCTTGAGCCTGGCCACCGCGGCGTCGAGTGCGTCCTCGCGCAGCGGCTCGGAGGAGGGCGAGAGAAGCGCCCCGCCGGCCAGGCGCTCGCGCAGATTCTCGCCCCCGGCGCGGATCTCCTCGCGCCGCTCTGACCACGCCTCGGCGATCGCCTGCAGTACCTGCGTCCACGCGGGCATCCCGGGGCGGGAGTCGGGCGGGAAGTAGGTGCCGCCGTAGAACGGGAGCTGCTCAGGGGTGAGGAACACGTTCAGCGGCCAGCCGCCGTGGCCGGTCATGGTCTGGACGGCCTCCATGTAGAGCGCGTCTATGTCCGGGCGCTCCTCGCGGTCGACCTTCACACAGATGAAGGATTCGTTCATCAACCGGGCCGTGTGCTCATCCTCGAAGGACTCGTGCTCCATCACGTGACACCAGTGGCAGGAGGAGTAGCCAATCGACACCAGCAGCGGCTTGTCCTCGGACCGGGCGCGCTCGAGCGCGATGGGTCCCCACGGCAGCCAATCGACGGGGTTGGAGGCGTGCTGGCGCAGGTAGGGCGAGGTCTGGATCGCTAGCGCGTTGGGCACTGGATCAGCGTAGCCGCGCCAGGCCCGGCAGCGGGAAGGCGACCGGGCCCGATGGCCATTCGCCCTGACCGGAGCCCGCACGGGAGAGCTTGACCTTGGCGATGTTCACGTCGAAGCGTTTGCCCCCTAGGCTGCCGGTGACCTGCTTGCCGGAACCCACTCGCACCGTGCCGCTCGCGGCGGTGGCGCCCGAGATGCGCAGGGTCGCGCTCTGCAGCCGGCCTTTCCTCACCGGGAACGTTCCGCTCAGCTGAACACCAGGCACGAACGTAAAGCGCGTCAGCTGCAATCTGGAGGAGCTCAGCTTGGCGTCGCCGCCGCGCAGCCCGCCGAAGCTCGACCCGCTGGGGAGCTGCGCATTGGCCTGCAGTGTGGCGCCGATCACCTGGCGGTTGAGGTCGATGATCGTGTCGAGCACGGCGGTGAGTGTGAGGGCCGGCCTGCCGCTCAGGCCCGGGGCCGGGTGCACGTAGGCAAGCTTCGTGGGGGTGAGCGGCGTGGGCGCGAATATGTCTGGGCTCGGCGTGCATGGGAGGATTGGCTGTCCGCCCATTCCGCCACCGAAGAACGCCGTCACGCCCTGGGCGGCGCAGCCGCTGAAGTCGCTGCCGATCACCGAATGGCCCGTGAACGGTACGACGAGCAGCTGTGCATCTGGGATCAGTGCCGCGACGCGCCGCGCATTGGAGGTCGGGGTCCGCAAGTCTTGGGCGCCGGAGAGGATCAGCGCCGGCACGTTCGGCAGGGCGCCCGGCACGACGCTCGCCGCCGATGCGTCCGGCCAGCCGGCGCAGGCCGGGATTAGGCTGCTTTCAAACGCGGTGTGCGCGTCGAATGGATAGAAGTCCGAGCCCGGCAGGGCGCTCAGGGCGCCGCGGGCTTCCGCGAGCCGCGTGGCCGGAGCGCCGCTGCGCTGCCAGGGAAACGGCGCCTCCTCACACGTGGTCGTCACGAACAGCGCTTCGTCGATCTGATCGGAGTTTTCTTCGGACGGCTGGCCGCCCGGCCTGTTCGGGATCAACCCCTCGGCGAGCAGCTGCAGGCGCAGCAGCGGATCGGGGTCGTTGCGCAGCGCCGAGCGCACCGCGGCTGGCAGCAGCGCGCGCAGCGCGGGGTTCAGGTCACCTGCCTCGAGTATGCCGAGCAGGCCCGGCTCCGCCAGCGTGGCGGTGTGACGGTGGCCCGAGCCGTCATATACCGAGCCGCTCGCGGGATGCTTGCGCAACCGTGCCGCGAGGCTCGCGATGTCCGCCAGCGGGTTGGGTGTGATCGCCGTGCAGGCGCCCTTCGAGCACAGCTCGCCGAGCACCGCTCCGATCGCCTGAAAAGTGGGGATCGAGAACGGTTCCGGCCCGTCCGGTGGCACGACCGAGTCGAGTACGAGCGCTTCCACGTGTTGCGGGTAGCGTTCGGCGTACTGCTCAGCGACCTTCGTGCCGTAGGAAGTGCCGTAGAGGACGAGCTTTTCATACCCCGCGGCCTGGCGGATGGCCTCGATGTCTGCCACCGATTCCTGGGTGGTGTAAGCGCCGCGGGCCGGGCCGAGCTGCAGCGCACAATGTTCGAAGGCCTGGCTCGCGCTGGCGCTGAAGCTGTTCAGGGCGGCGCAGCTCAGCGGGCCAGATGCGCCGGTGCCGCGCTGGTCGAAGATGAGCAGGTCCCGCGCGGTGAGCGCTGGGGCTAGGGCTTTGGCTATGAATTCGCCGAGTCCCAGCGCCGCCTGGCCCGGGCCGCCCGCCAGCGCGAGGACGGCGGCCTTGCTCTGGATAGGGCCCGCAAGCTTGCGCTCGACGCTCAAGGAGATCGTGCCGGGCACCTGGCCGCGGCGGTCGAGCGGGACTGGCATGGCCGCGCAGGAAAAACCAGCTGGGGCGTTGCTCGCGCAGGGGGCGAAGGCCAGCGCGCCATCGGCTGGCGCGACGCTCACGCTCTGAAGCACTACGGTCAGCAGCGAGGGCGCGAGCAGGAGTGTCAGCGCGCGCCTGGACATTCCCGACATTCCCGCAGACGTTACCGTGTGACCCGGTAGGCTCGCCTCAACTGATGAGCGGTGAGCGTGAGATCCTGCAGGCCCCCGGTGCGCCTGCGGCGATCGGGCCCTACAGCCACGCGGTGCGCGCGAGCGGACTGCTGTTCTGCTCCGGTCAGATCCCGCTCGACCCGGTCACCGGCGAGCTGGTGGGAGAGACGCCTGCCGAGCAGGCGCGCCGCTGTCTGGAGAACCTGGACGCCGTCTGCGCGGCGGCGGGAGCGACGCTGCAGGACGCGGTGCGGATCACGATCTACATGACCGGCCTGGAGGCCTTCGGGGAGGTCAACGAGGTATACGCGAGCTTCTTCGCGGACGATCCCCCGGCGCGCGTGACGGTCGGCGTGGCGGCGCTGCCGAAGGGCGCTCAGGTCGAGATCGACGCGGTCGTCGCGCTGTAGGCGTCGTTCGTGGCCGGCTCGGCGCCGTAGAGCGCGCGGGTCAACAGCTGCCAGAGGGTGGCGCGTTCGCTCGGATCGAGCGCCTGCAAGACGTCGTCCTCGATCGCTTCCTGGGCGTGCTCGGCGAGGCTCAGCGCCTCCGCGCCCACGGGGGTGAGCTCGACCATGTGGCGGCGTCGATCGCCGGGGTCGCGCAGGCGCGTGGCGTAGCCCAGCTGCTCGAGCTCGTTGAGCAGCAAAACGACGTTGTTGGCGTCCATGCAGAACGCCTCGGCCAGCTCGTGCTGAGGGCAGGCATCGTGGTCACGCACATAGCTCAGTGCGACCAGGTGACGCAGCTGCATCCCCAGCAGCTCGTCGCTGCTGCGCCGGTAGACCTGCTTGGCCAGCCGGGTGAGCAGGACCATCGAGCCCGGAGCACATGCCATCTCAGCACCCATCGCGTGTGATTTTACACCATTCTCCATCTGTAGTCACTCTAGCAGCGATCATAAATTTTATATAGATCATCTCTATAGCAAGGATGATCCATGGTATGGTGTGCTACTTCGCCACCAGAAGGAGCCACACATGAGTCAGATTGCCGTCGCAGACCAAGCCGAGCAGACCACAACTGGGAGCTCAGACATACCGATCAAAAGATCGGCTAGCAAGCAAGAGCGCCGCCGCTGGATAGCGCTCGCGGTTCTCTGCCTCGGCCAGCTGATGATGGTGCTCGACGCGACGATCGTCAACGTCGCGCTGCCCTCGATCCAGCGCGACCTGCACTTCACGCAGGCGAACCTCACGTGGGTGATAGACGGTTACCTGATCACCTTCGGCGGTTTCCTGTTGCTCGCCGGCCGCTTCGGCGACCTGGTCGGCCGCAAGAAGGTCTTCCTCACCGGGCTCGTCCTGTTCACTGCCGCTTCCGTGCTGTGCGGCGTCGCCGGGAGTCAGACGATGCTGATCGTTGCGCGCTTCGTGCAGGGGATCGGTGGGGCGGTGGCCTCCGCGGTGATCCTCGCGATCATCGTCACCGAGTTCCCGGAGCGCGCCGAGCAGGCCAAGGCGATGGGCATGTATGCATTCGTATCCGCCGGTGGTGGCTCGATTGGACTGCTCGCCGGGGGTGCGCTCACGCAGTCGTTGGACTGGCACTGGATCTTCTTCGTCAATGTGCCGATCGGCGCCCTCGCGTTCGCGCTCGGGTGGGTGCTGATCGACGAGAACGAGGGCATTGGTCTCGCTGACGGCGTCGACGTGGCCGGGTCGATCCTGATCACGCTCGCGACGATGCTCGGCGCTTTCGCGATCGTCAAGTCGACCGAATACGGTTTGTTTTCGGCTCGCACGATCGGTATTGGCGGCACCTCGCTCGTGCTGCTCGGGGCATTCCTCGCGCTCGAGTCACGGCTGAAGAACCCGATCATGCCGCTGCGAATCCTGCGGTTGCGCATGCTGATGGGGTCGAGCCTCGTTCGCGGTCTGCTCGTGACGGGCATGTTCTCCGCGTTCTTCCTCGGCGCCCTGTACCTGGAGCGCGTGCTCGGCTACAACGCGATCGACACGGGACTTGCGTTCATGCCGCTGACGATCGCGATCGCGACCATGTCGATGGGACTCTCGGCACGGGCCGTGGAGCGCTTTGGCTCGGTGCAGACGCTTGCAGCCGGGCTGGTGGGGATCATCGTGGGCCTGGTGCTGCTCGCGGCCCAGGGCGTTCACGCGAGCTACTTTCCCGGTCTGTTCTTCGCCTTCCTGGCGCTCGGCCTGGGGGCGGGCGCGTCATTTTTGCCGCTGCTCACGATCGGGATGGCCGACGCGCCCGCGCGCGACGCGGGCCTCGCCTCCGGAATCATCAACGTCTCGGTGCAGCTGTTCGGCGCGATCGGCCTCGCCACGCTCGGGACGATCGCCACCGACCACACCAAGACGCTGAGCGCCAGCGGGCACCCGCCGGCCAGTGCGTTGACCGGCGGGTACCACCTCGCCTACATAGTGGCGGCGGCGTTCGTCGGTGTGGGCATCCTCGCGGCGTTCGGAGTGCTGCGTCCCCCCGCGGCGGCGGTGGCGCAGGAGGCCGGGGAGCTCGAGCGCGACTTCGCCCGCGCGAGCGTCAGCGCTCAGACCGCAGAGCAGCTCGCTTGACCTTGCCGCTGGCGGTCTTCGGGAGCTCGGAGGCGAAGTCGATGATGCGCGGGTACTTGTAGGGCGCGGTCTGAAGCTTGACGTGCTCCTGTAGCTCTTGGGCGAGCTCGGGCGAAGGGCCGTGACCGTCGCGCAGCACGACCACTGCGCGCACGACCTCGCCGCGCTCCTCATCCGGGGCCGCCACGGCCGCGGCCTCGGCCACCGCGGGGTGGGCGACGAGCGCGGACTCGACCTCGAACGGTCCGATCCGGTAGCCGGCGGAGATGATCAGGTCGTCGTTACGCCCCTCGAAGTGATACCAGCCGTCCTCATCCTGCGCCACCAGGTCCCCCGTGCGCCACGGCGGCCCTGAGCGGCGGTCCTCCACGCTCCATGTGCCGTCCTCGCCACGGCGCACGTGCTCGCCTAGGTAGCCGAGGAAGAACGTCGGAATGGTCGCCGGGTTCGCCGTCAGCTCGCCGTATTTGATCAGCAGGCCCACGCCCGGCAGCGCGGGTCCCATCGAGCCGGGTCTTGCCTGCTCGCCGGGTGGCGCGCCGGTCAGCTGGCCTGTCTCAGTCTGGCCGTAGCCGTCGCGGATCTCCAGTCCCGTGACTGCTCGCCACGCGCGCAGGATCTCGGGATTGAGCGCCTCGCCCGCGGCCACCATCGTGCGCAGTGCCGGAAGCGCTCGCAGGTTCGAGCGCTTGGCGATCACCCGGTACTCGGTCGGGGCCATGCACAGCACGTTCACGCGCTCGCGCGCGAGCAGCTCCAGCCGCTCATCCGGGTCAAAACGTGCGTCGTGCAGCAGCGCGGTGGCGCCCGACAGCCACGGCGCGATGAAGATATTGCGGGCGGACTTCGACCAGCCACTTGCGGCCGTACACCACACGAGCTCACCCGCGCGCGCGTCGAGCCAGTGTGAGGCCTGCAACCGCTGCCCGGTGAGGTAGCGCTGGCCATGCACCACCGCCTTCGGCTCGCCCGCCGTGCCGCTGGTGAAGGTGATCAGGCAGGGCTCATCCGCTGCGAGCTCTGCGGCAGGCGCCGGCTCGGACGCGAACAGCGTCTCCTCGGGCAGGAGCGCCACCGGGCATTCCGGCCGGGCTGTCTCCAACTCGGCCCGGTTGCGCTCATCGGCGATGATCAGCGACGGGCGCACTGCCTCGATGCGCATGCGCAGGTCCTTCGCGCGCAACTGCTCGGTGCACGGCAGCACGACAGCGCCGATCCGAAAGCAGGCCAGCATCGTGAACACCCACTCGGGCCGGTTGCCGATCAGCGTCAGCACCACGTCGCCGCGCCCGATTCCGCGGGACCGCAGCGTGCCAGCCAGGCACGCGCTGCGTTCGCTGACCTCGGCAAACGTCCACTCGCGCCTGGTGCCGTCGCGCGCCAGCTCAACGAGCGCCAAGCCATCGGCCGGCAGCCGGTCGAGTACGTCACGGGTGAAGTTCACGCCGGTATTCTCTCTTAGGAGGGTGGCGCAGGCGGCCGGAGGCCGGCGAGCCGGGCCCATCCTTATTCAATCCAAAGAGGTGGCGCAGGCGGCCGGAGGCCGGCGAGCCGGGCCCCTCTGCATTTTCATTCAAACGCCTAATCCGACACTGGAGCTACTGACTTGGCCGTGACCACCCAAAACCCCCACGAGTTCTCAGACGAGCAGAAAGCGATCACCGAGATGGTCCGCCAGTTCGCCGACGAGCAGATCCTGCCGAACGCTGAGCACTACGACCACGAGGACGCCTTTCCCGAGCCGATCGTCGAGCAGATGAAGGAGTTGGGGCTATTCGGGGTGACGATCCCCGAGGAGTACGGGGGAATGGGCCTGGACCTGACGACCTACGCGATGATCGTCGAGGAGCTCTCACGCGGCTGGATCTCGATCTCTGGTGTAATCAACACGCACTTCATCGGCTCCTACCTGCTGATGAAGTTCGGCTCCGAGGAGCAGCGCCAGAAGTATCTGCCGCGCATGTCTACCGGCGAGATCCGCGCCGCGTTCTCGCTGTCTGAGCCCGAGCTCGGCTCGGATGTGCAGGCGATCAAAACCTCCGCGAAGAAGACCGAGGACGGGTTCTACGAGATCAACGGCCAGAAGATGTGGGTCACCAACGGCCTGCGCTCCGACCTCGTCTTCGTGCTCGTTAAGACCGACCCGAACGCCGAGAAAGCCCATCGTGGCATGACCTGCGTCATCGCCGAAAAAGAGCCGGGCGTGGGGGAGAACACGGGCGACTTCGCCGGGCTGAACGTGCCACCGCAGCTCAAAAAGATGGGCTACAAGGGTGTGGAGTCCACCGAGCTAGTGTTCGACGGCTACCGGTGCCCGGCGGAGAACATCCTCGGCGGCGAGCAGGAGGGCCTGAACAAGGGCTTCTCGCAGATGATGGATGCGCTGGAGGTCGGCCGCGTGAACGTGGCGGCGCGCGGAGTCGGGATCGCCCAGCGCGCGCTCGAGCTCGCGCTGCGCTACTCCCAGGAGCGAAAGACCTTCGGTAAGCCGATCGCCCAGCATCAGGCGATCCAGTTCAAGCTCGCTGACATGGCCACTCAGGTCGATGCCGCCAGGCTGCTCACGCTGCGTGCGGCTCGTATGAAGGACGCGGGCGTCCGCTCCGATCTGGAGGCCGGCATGGCCAAGCTGTTCGCCTCGGAGGCCGGGCGCTTCTGCGTGGAGGAGTCCTTCCGCATCCACGGCGGTTACGGATACTCAAAGGAGTATGAGATCGAGCGCCTCTACCGCGACGCTCCGTTGTTGCTGATCGGCGAGGGCACCTCGGAGATTCAGCGCATGGTGATCGGGCGCAAGCTTCTCGAGCGGCACAAGATCTGATGGCCGAGGACGCAAAGAGCCTGATCGAGCTTGCTGTGCGCAGGTTCCTGGAGGAGGTTCCTGCGCTCGAGCCGTTGAAGCTCGTGGTCGCCGTCGAGCTGCGCGGGCGCGGCGATGTGCAGCACTTCCGCCTGGAGATGCCCGGTATCGAGGTGACCAAGACGCCTCCCACCGACGCCCGCGTGCGGGTGGAAATGCGCCGCGAGTTCTTCAACGTGATGGCCCACGAGGCCAAGGTGCCCGACTGGATCGAGGCGTTCACCTATGGCCAAGCCAAGGCCTCCGGTCCCGAGCAGTTCTTGCGGCTGATCTCCAGCGTTGTCGAGAAGCAACAGGAACGCCAGAACACGCGCCACGCCCGCAAACCGGCACCGTAGCGGGGAGCTCAGTGGTATGCGGTCAGCTGCTGGGCCAAAAACGCCAGCGAGCCCAGCAGAAACAGGCACATCACTATCAATGAAAAGTTTTCGTTCATGGGCTTCCTAGCACGATAGTCCACCGCGCGGTCAAAGGGAATCAGGCCAGGACCGCGCCATTGTCGTACAGCTTGATGATCTTCACCGGTTGGTCGGGGTGGGTGGGATCCGATTCCGCGGCGTCCAGGCACAGCCGGCAGAGAACGCACTCGTCGAGGTTCTGCTCGGTGATCTCCAAGCTGCCGCCGGCCTTCTGGGCGAAGATGTCGACCGGGCAGGCCTCACTCAGCCGGCGGGCCAGCTCGGTATCGGCCGCAGCCTGGTCGTCCACCTCGACGGCGATGAACATCCCGTCCTTTCTCATGCTCCGCTCCGCTCCGCGATCTTGGCCTTGACCAGGTCGGGGATCTCGTCTATCCGCTGTACGACGGGAATGCCGGCCTCCTGGAGGCGGGCGATCTTCTCGGTCGCTGAGTCCTCCTTACCCTCGACGATCGTGCCGGCGTGCCCGAAGGACATGCCCTGCATCTCCTCGTCGTCCATGAACTTG
>Ga0307373_10016058_pt1 | contig 10094 bp, 7 predicted proteins | sample OX2MG_FD_202534 | JGI IMG/M metagenome (GOLD analysis project Ga0307373, IMG submission 202534) | Soil microbial communities from Risofladan, Vaasa, Finland - OX-2 | ecosystem: Environmental > Terrestrial > Soil > Coastal area > Acid sulfate soil | place: Finland: Risofladan, Vaasa | collected...
CGGCATCGAGCACGCGCCGCCGATGATCAGCCGCGGCGTCTTGCTCGACGTGTCGGGGCTCGATGGCGGGCCGTTCCTCAACCCCGGCCGCGCGCTCTCGCCCGACGATCTGGCGCGCACCGCCGACACTGCCGGGGTCGCGATCACGGCCGGCGACATCGTCTTGATCCGCACCGGCTGGGGCCGCTTTTTCGGGCTCGACAACACCCGCTACGTCGCGGGCGAGCCCGGCATCGACGTGCCGGCGGCGCGCTGGCTGACCCGCCAGGACGTCGTCGCGATCGGCTGCGACAACATGGCCGTCGAGGTCATGCCCAACCCCGACAAAAGCCAGATATTGCCGGTGCACCAGCATGTGCTGGCCGAGGCCGGCGTCTATCTGATCGAAAATCTGGCGCTCGACGAATTGGCGCGCGACCGTCTCGCGAGCTTCTGCTTCATCCTGCTCGCCACCAAATTCAAGGGCGCCACCGGGTGCCCGGTGCGTCCGGTCGCTCTTATTTGAGGTGGGCATCCCGGCCGAGGCCGCGCGGTAAGAGATCCCCTGAGTTGCCTGTATCCGAGCCGGCGGCCGTACAGGCGGCGCCCGCCGGGCGCGCCGCGGCCGCGCGCCCGCGCATCGTCTATCTCTATCTCGCGATCATCGTCGTCAGCTGGGCCGCCAACTGGCCGCTGATGAAGCTGGCATTGGCCGACGCGCCGCCGCTGTCTTTCGTGCTGCTGCGTCTGACTGGAACGCTCGCCCTGCTGGCGCCGGCCATGCTCGTGCTGCGCGCGCCGCTGCTGCCGGTGGCGGGCGAGCGGCTCGCGCTCTTCGTCGTCGGTCAGCTGCAGGTTGCCGGGTTTCTGATCGCCAGCATCATCGGCCTCGCGATCCTGCCGGCCGGGCGGGCCATCGTGCTTGCCTATACAATGCCGCTCTGGGCGATCCCCATTGAGCTGTGGCTGGAGCCGGGGCGGCTTGGCCGCTGGCAGCTGGTCGGTGGCGCGGTCGGCTTCGCCGGCCTCGTGCTGTTCATGAACCCGGCGCTCGTCGACTGGGGCAGTCCGCGCGTGCTGGCCGGCAACGCGATGCTGCTGGTGGCGGCGATCTGCTGGGCGCTGGGCTCGATCTTCTATCGCCGCCGCGTCTGGCGCTCGACGTTTGCGACGCAGAATTTCTGGCAACTGGCGGTCGCCAGCGTCGCGGTCGCGGTAATCGCGCTGCCCGGCGCGCTCGGGCAGAAGGTGCATTGGTCGCCCGCCCTGGTGGCGATCCTCGCCTATAACTGGGTGGTCACGACATCGCTCGGCTATTTCCTGTGGAACAAGGTGCTCGCGGTGATGCCGGCCGGGGTCGCCGGCCAGGTGATGGCGCTGACGCCGGTCGGCGGCTTTCTTTTGGCGACGGCGATGTTCGGCGGCACGGTTACGGCCGATGTCGCGGTCAGCATCGGGTTGATCGTCGCCGGCATCATCCTGACCCTGCGCGGCTGACGATCGCGTGCTAGGCTGCGCGACCAGACCGAAGGGAGGAAAGGATGGCCAAGGGTATCCTGATCGCGGCGATGGACTTCTCGGATGTCGCGCCGGACGAATTTCACGACTGGTACGATACCGAGCACATCCCGGAGCGGCTGCGCGTTCCCGGCTTTCTCAACGCCGAGCGCTGGCTCGGCGGCAGCAATCCGAAGCACGCGCTGGCGATTTATGATCTCGACACGGTCGGCGTGCTGAAAACCCCGGCCTATCTGGCGGTCGGCGGCGCCAACGGCTCGCCCTGGACGAAGCGGGTAACCAGCCGCACCAAGTCGATCATGCGCCTCGAGGGCGAGCAGCTGCGGCCGGGCGACGCGCTGGCGCCGGTCGGGCAGGCGGCGGCCCTGCTGCTGATCGCGATGAATGTCGTGCCCGAGCACGAAAACGAGTTTCACGAATGGTACAACACCGAGCACCTGCCGGCGCTCGGCGGCGTCCCCGGGGTGCTGTGCGCACGGCGCTACCAGGGCGTCGGCGCGACCCAGCGCTTTGCCGCGATCTACCATTTCGCCAATCCCGACGTGCCGAACTCGGCCGCCTGGAAGACCGCCGCGAACACCCCCTGGACCGAACGCATGCGGCCGCATTTCCGCGACCATCTGCGGTTTGACGGCCGCCGTTACAGCCGCGCCGTGTGACGCAATCGTGCGGTATTGTCGCCGCTCACATGCCGCCGAAACTGGTTGTGTCGCGAGCGACGCAGTAGCTGACAAGGCACGCGGCGTTGTCGGAGGTCGCGACGCTGCGTGTCTCCACGACGTCGCCTCCCGTACACCAGGAGGAATTGGCAACGACGAAGTCTCCGAAGGTCGCCTGGCTGATGAACACAAAGCCGTGTGCCGCGATCAGCGATTGCAGGCCGGTGCAGGTATAGCTTCGCGAATCTATTCCGTTGGCAAAGGCCGGGGAACTGATGAGGAGTGCGCCCAGTATAAGAGCAAGCCCGTTGCGCGACAGCCGCAGCCAGCCCGGGATTATAGCATCGCTCACTGCCGTCTCCTGCGTGGGTCAAAGACCAAGTATAACATAGGGCGCTTTTGCCAGCCGGGCACTGCATAAATAGCCAGGGACCTGCGCCCGAATGTGTGGTCACAATCTAGACCCAAGCCAAGGGGAACGGCGATGAACAGGCTCGACGGCAAGGTGGCGCTGATTTCCGGGGCGGCGCGCGGCATCGGGGGCGAGACCGCGCGTCTGATGATCGAAGCCGGCGCCCGCGTCGCGATCGGCGATGTGCTCGACGAGCGCGGCCGCGAGACCGCCCGGGCGCTGGGCGGCGATACCGTCTATCTCCACCTCGACGTCACCCGCGAAGAGGACTGGAAGGCCGCGGTCGCCGCCAGCATCGTCCGCTTCGGCAAACTCGACATTCTGGTCAACAATGCCGGGCTCTTTCTCGGCAAGGACATCGAGACGGCGAGCCTGGCCGAATGGGAGAGGCTGTGCGCGGTCAATCTGACCGGTGTGTTTCTCGGCACGCGGCTCTGCCTGCCCGCCCTACGCGAGGCGGCGCTACACAGCGAACACGGCAGCGCTATCGTCAACCTCGCCTCGGTCGCCGGGCTGGTCGGCTCGACGCAGGACCCGCTCTATTCGATGACCAAGGGCGGCGTCACGCTGTTCACCAAATCGGCGGCGCTCGAATTCGCCCGCAAGGGCTACCGCGTCCGGGTCAACTCGATGCATCCCGGCACGATCGACACCGACATGGGCGATCAGGTGCTGGTCACCCGGGCGCGCAATCTGGGCACCAACGACGTCGCGGCGGCGCGCCAGCAGGTCATCGACCGGCTGCCGATCGGCCGCATCGGCACGGTCACCGACATCGCCAAGGGGATCGTTTTTCTCGCCTCGGACGACGCCGCCTTCATGACCGGCGCCGGCCTCGTCATCGACGGCGGCATCACCGCGCAGTAGCGGCGTCGTCCAGCAAGGCCCAGGCGGCGGGGTCGAAGCGGGCCCGCCAGCGCGCCGCGAAATCGCCGAGCCGGGCGCGGATGTCGGCGGTGTCGGCCTGGTTGACGAGCATGCCCGCCTGCGCCAACGCGACGGCGCCGGCGGCATTGACCGCCTCGATGTCGGCGCGCTGCAGGAGCGCGAATTTCTCGGCATTGCTCTCGATGACCGTCCGGATCGCGGCCGGCAGCGCCTGCCATGAGCGCGCGTCGGCGAGCAAGGTGAAGCCGGTCCACCAATGCGCGGTCAGGCTCAGATAGCGTTGTACCTCATAGAGCCGCAACGACTGCACGATGCCGAGCGGGTCGCTCTGGCCGTCAAAGGTTTTCGCCCGCAGCGCTTCGTGCATGCCGCTGAACGGCACCATGCCGGGCTCGGCGCCGAGGGTACGGAAGAAATCGGCGGCTAGTTCGCCGCCCGGGGTGCGGATCTTCAGCCCGGCAAAATCGGCGGCGCGCTCGATCGGCCGCACGCTGGTGGTGAGGTGGTGAAACCCGTTCTGCCAGCCGCGCCGGAAGGCATGGATGCCCGCCTGCGCCAGTTCATGCCGGATTATATCGCCGAGCGCGCCGTCGAGCGCGGCGAAGACCGATTTGCTGTCGGTGAAGGCGAACGGCATCAGCGGCAGCGCGCTGGTTGGCGCGACGCCGCCCAGCAGCGCCCCCGACAGATAGAATTCGAGCGTGCCCTTGCGAAAATCGGCGAACATCTGCGGGTCGGGACCGAGGCGGCTTGCCGGGTAGACGTCGAGGCGGAATTCGCCGTCGGTGTCGCGGCCGATCGCCGCCGCCATCTCGGCGAGGCGGCGCGCAGTCGGGCTGTCCTCCGGCTGGTTGGCGCCGAGGCGCTGGTGAAATCGTGGTTGTGCGGTCGTACTCATGGCGGGCGTCAGCCTCGGCTATTGGGGGTCCGGCGCGGCGGCGCGGCGCGCCGTGCTGAGCAGTTCGGCGAGATGGGCCATCGCGGGCCGGGCGAAGAGGTCGTCGAGCCGCGCCGGCAGGCGACGGCGCCAGTTGGGGTGGCCGTCGGTCGTGCCCGGCAGGTTTGCCTGCTCGATTTCGCCGGCGATGTCCTCCAGCTGCACCAGTGCGAGGCGGGCGCGCGAGCGCGCCAGATAGACGAGGATCGCCTCGCCGAGCGCCATGCCCCAGATCGGCTCGCCCTCGGCCGAAAGGAACTCGCCGAACCGTTCGGCCGCAAGCAATCCCTCGCGGGCCAGCGCCTCGAGCAGAAGGTGGCGGTCGCGACGGCGCTCGGCGGCTTCGCTCGCCTCGGCGGCCGGATCCGGATAAAGCCCGAGCTGCCGGCGCCACTCGATGTCGCGGCCAAGCCAGAACCCCTTGAGGGTGGCGAGGTCGTGCGTCGCGGCCGACGCGGCGGCGAGCGGCGGGTAGTCGGCCGGCGGAATGAAGCTGGCGTCACCGCGACGCTCGAACATGCAAATCCGGTAGGACAGCACGTTCGCCGCCCGCATCGTCTCGCGGAACCCCTCCGGCACGGTGCCGAGATCCTCGCCGATGACGGCGCAGCCGTGGCGCCGGCTTTCCAGCGCAACGAGGCGCAGCATGTCGCGGAACGGGTAGTTGACATAGGCCCCGGCGGTGGCCGGGCTGCCGCTCGGCACCCAATAAAGCCGCTGCAGGCCCATCACATGGTCGATCCGCAGGATCCCGGCATGCCGCATGTTGGCGCGCAGCGCCGCGATCAGCGGGCCAAAGCCGCGCCGCCGCAGGGCGAGCGGGTTGATCGGCGCGAGCCCCCAATTCTGGCCGCTGCGGCTCAACGGATCGGGCGGCGCGCCGATCGCCGCGCCGGGCACGACGAGTTCCTGATCGGCCCAGGCTTCGGCGCCGTTCGGATTGACCCCGACCGCGAGATCGCGATAGAGCCCGATGGCGAGCCCGCTCGCCCGCCCGGCGGCCGCCACTTCGCCAAGTTGTCGGTCCGCCTGCCATTGCAGGAACTGGAAGAACTCGACGCGCTCGGCATGATCGCGGGCAAAGCGGGCGATTTCGGCCGATTGCGGGTCGCGCATCGCCGGCGGCCAGGCGTGCCACGAAAACGGCCCGCCGGACGCGGTGAAATGCTCGTGCAGCGCCTCGAACGCGGCGAACGCCGCGAGCGCCGCGCCACCCTCCTGCCGGAACGCGCGGAAGCCGGCGTCGCGCCCACCGCCGCTCTGCTCCTGCGCGCGAAAACGCCGGAACAGTGCTTCGAGCACCGGCCGCTTCAAGGCCGCGACCGCGGGGTAATCGACCAGTTCGGCCTGGCGCGCCGCCAGCAGCGTCGCGGCCGGCGCCAGCGCCCGCGCGGCGGCGTCTTCGGCAAAGCCGGGGACTTGCGTCATGTCGATGTAGAGGTAATCGAGCCAGGCCCGGCTCGATGGCGAATAGGGGCTGGAATGGCGCGCCTCGGCGGCGAACAGCGCATGCAGCGGGTTGATGCCGATCGCGGCGGCGCCGAGCGGCCCGGCCGCGCGACAGAGCTGTGCCAACACGCCGAAATCGCCGATGCCCCAATCCTGCCCGCTGCGCAGCCCGTAAAGCTGGGTGGTGAGACCCCAGCTGTGCACGCCGGGCCCGAGCGCGTCGCCAAGATGGCAGGTGGCGGGCGCGACGACGAGGCCGATTTCTGTCGTGGCGCCGCCGCCGGCCAGCGCGAGGCGATGGTAGCCGAGCGGCAAGCGGGCGGGCAGGCGCAGTTCGGCCGCATCGCTGCCGCCGGCAATCTCGCCGCCGCCTTCGACGCGCAGGTGCCAATCGACGCTCGTCGTGCCTTGCGGCAAGCGCACCTGCAACGTCGGAGCGGGCGCCTCTTCGGCGATAATGACCACCGGCGAGAGGCCGAACGGCGTCATCTCGCCCTCGTGCTCGAGCACGGCCGCCGCGTGTTGCGGGTCGGACGGCAGGCCGAAAGCGGCGATCAGCCGCGACAGGGTTTCCTCGCCGGGCTCGTGCACCACGCCGAGCGCATCGACATGCCGAGTCGTGATGCCGACGAGATCGGCGATACGGCGCAACTCGTCGAGCCGGCTCATCGCCGCCGCCGTCCCGCGCCGATCGGAGTGAGCGCGCCGCCGCCATTGCCGGGCGGCGCCGCCGGCAGCTCAGTGGTCCGGCGCATCGCTGTCGTCCGACGGATCATGCATTGCGCTGCAGTAACCGGTCGCCGCCGTCGTCTTGCCGCTCGCCACCGTTGCCGCCGCGGGCGCGCGATTGATGAACAGCGCGAACGAATGCCCCCGCAAGGGGTAGACCTCACCGGGCAGCCACAACCGTCCGCTTGAGGCAAGGCCGGTCGGCTCCGCGGTATCGACCAGCGCCTCCCACAGGAGCGGCGTCGGCAAATGCGGGAAATGGAAGTCGAGATCGCCGTAATACGCGTTCATCATCACGAGAAAGCTCTCGTCGATGTCGCGCTGCCCGCCTCTCGTGTAGAACTCGCCGGCGGCGCCGCACAGCACATAGCCGAGCGACAGCGCGACCGGGTTGCCCCAATCCGCTTCGGTCGCCTCGATCCCGGCAGGCGTCACCCAGGTGATGTCCTGGAGCCCGGCCTCCGACATCATCTCGCCGCGGAAGAACCGCGGCCGCGAAAACACCCGATGGCGCCGCCGCAGATGAATGAGGGCACGCACGAAGCTGCGCAGCGCCTCATCCTCCGGCCGGACCTCATTCCAGTTGAGCCAGGTGACGTCGTTGTCCTGGCAATAGGCGTTGTTGTTACCCTGCTGGCTGTGGCCGAAGGCGTCGCCGGCGAGCAGCATCGGCACGCCCAATGACAGCAGCACCGTCGCCACGAGGTTGCGCTTCTGCTGGTCGCGCAAGGCCAGGATGGCCGGGTCGTCGCTCGGCCCTTCGACGCCGCAATTCCAGCTGAAGTTGGGCTCGTGGCCGTCGTGGTTGTCCTCGCCATTGGCCTCGTTGTGCTTGTGCTCGTAGCTGACGAGGTCCTGCAGGGTAAAGCCGTCATGGGCGGTGACGAAGTTGATGCTCGCCCACGGCCGGCGGCCGCGATAGCCGAAGATGTCGGAGGAGCCGGCGAGGCGCGAGGCCATCTCGGCGACCAGCCCCTTGTCGCCCTTCCAGAAACGGCGCACCGAATCGCGGTACTGGCCGTTCCATTCGGCCCAGCCGGGCGGGAAATTGCCGAGCTGATAGCCATAGGGGCCGATGTCCCACGGCTCGGCGATCAGCTTGACCTGGGACATCGTCGGGTCCTGCCGGATCGCGTCAAAAAACGCGCCGTTCTGGGTGTAGTCGCCGTTCTCGCGCGCCAGCGCCGGGCACAAATCAAAGCGGAACCCGTCGACATGCATCTCGATCGCCCAATAGCGCAGCGAGTCCATCACCAGCTGCAGCACGCGCGGATGATCGAGGTTGAGCGTGTTGCCGGTGCCGGTGACGTTGACATAGCGGCGGCGGTCCTCTTCCAGCCGGTAGTAGGAAAGGTTGTCGATGCCGCGGAACGACAGCGTCGGCCCGAGATGATTGCCCTCGGCGGTGTGGTTATAGACGACGTCGAGAATGACCTCGATGCCGGCCGCGTGCAGCCGCTTGACCGCGGTCTTGAACTCCCCGATCTGGCCGGCCGGCAGATAGCGCGGGTCGGGCGCGAAGAACGAGATCGTGTTGTAGCCCCAGAAATTGGTCAGATTGGCATTCGCCAGACGCTGTTCGGTGAGAGCGCCCTGGATCGGCAAGAGTTCGACCGCGGTGACGCCCAGATCGACGAGGTAATCGATCACCGCCGGCGCGGCGAGCGCGGCAAACGTGCCGCGTTCGCGCTCGTGAACCGCCAGATGGCGCATCGTGAAGCCGCGCACATGCATTTCGAGAATGATCGTCTCTTCCCAGGAGGTGCGCGGCGGGCGATCGTGGTTCCAGGTGAAGGCGCCCTCGACCACCTGGCATTTCGGTACAAAGCGGGCGCTGTCGCGGCGATCGAAGGAGAGATCCTCGCGCGGGCTGCCGATCCGGTAGCCATAGACCGCGTCGCTCCAGTGCAGCGGCCCGGAAATCGCCTGCGCGTAGGGATCGAGCAGCAGCTTGTTGGGATTGAAGCGGTGGCCGGCGGCGGGATCGTAGGGGCCGTACACGCGGTAGCCGTAAAGCTGCCCCGGCCGGACCTCCGGCAGATAACAGTGCCACACCTCGTCGGTGTATTCGGGCAGCACGATGCGCGCCTCCTCGTGCGTGCCCGAGCGGTCGAACAGGCATAACTCGACCTTTTCGGCATGCGCGGAGAACAGCGCGAAATTGACGCCCTCGCCATCCCAGATCGCGCCGAGCGGATGGGGCTGGCCGGGCCACACCCGGGTCGACGGCATCGCAGTCCTTATGGCTCGGCGGTGAAGATCAGCACGCCGAGCGGCGGCAGATGCAGGCGCAGCGAATAGGCGTGCCCGTGCATCGGATGCGGTTCGGCGTGCACCTCGCCGGCATTGCCGACGCCGCTGCCGCCATAGCTTGCCGCGTCGGTGTTGATGCGTTCGAGATAGCGGCCCGGGCGCGGCACGCCGATGCGATAGTCATGCCGCACCACCGGCGTGAAATTGCACACGATCGCCGCCAGCTCATGCGGATCGCGGCCGTGCCGCAGATAGGACAGGATGCACTCGGCGCCGTTGGCGGCGTCGATCCACGAAAAGCCGTCGGGTTCGCAGTCGAGCCGGTGCAGTGCCGGCACCGCCCGGTAGAGCCGGTTGAGGTCGCGCACCAGGCTATGCACCCCGGCATGTAGCGGATCGCCGAGCAACTGCCAGTCGAGGCCGATATCGTGGTTCCATTCGCGCTCCTGGGCAAACTCCCCGCCCATGAACAAGAGCTTCTTGCCGGGATGCGTCCACATGAAGGCGAAATACGCCCGCAGGTTGGCGAAGCGCTGCCAGCGGTCGCCCGGCATCCGGCCGATCAGCGAGCGCTTGCCGTGCACCACCTCGTCATGCGACAGCGGCAGGATGAAGTTTTCGTGGAAGGCATAGAGCAGCCCGAAGGTCAGGTCGTTGTGGTGGAATTTGCGGTGGATCGGGTCGCGCGACATGTAGCCGAGCGTATCGTGCATCCAGCCCATATTCCATTTGAAGCCGAAGCCGAGCCCGCCGACATAGACCGGCCGCGATACCATCGGCCAGGCGGTCGATTCCTCTGCGGCGGTCGTCGCGCCGGTCTGCTCGCCGAACACCAGCTCGTTCATCCGCCGCAGAAAGGCGATCGCATCGAGATTCTCCCGCCCGCCATAGGCATTGGGGATCCACTCCCCTTCCTTGCGGCTGTAATCGAGATACAGCATCGAGGCGACGGCATCCACCCTCAGCCCGTCGATATGATATTCGCGCAGCCAATAGAGCGCGTTCGTCAGCAGAAAGTTGGCCACCTCGCGGCGGCCGTAATTGTAGATGAGGGTGTTCCAGTCACGGTGCAGGCCCTGGCGCGGGTCGGCGTGCTCGTAGAGCGCGGTACCGTCGAAATGCCCCAGCCCATGCGCGTCGTTGGGGAAATGGCCGGGCACCCAGTCGAGCCATAGCGCGAGCCCGGCGCGATGGCAGGCGTCGACAAAGGCACGGAAATCATCCGGGCCGCCATAGCGCATGGTGGGCGCGAACAGCGAGATCGGCTGAT
>Ga0307373_10016059_pt1 | contig 10094 bp, 12 predicted proteins | sample OX2MG_FD_202534 | JGI IMG/M metagenome (GOLD analysis project Ga0307373, IMG submission 202534) | Soil microbial communities from Risofladan, Vaasa, Finland - OX-2 | ecosystem: Environmental > Terrestrial > Soil > Coastal area > Acid sulfate soil | place: Finland: Risofladan, Vaasa | collected...
AAGGACTCCTTTCGGAGCTTCGATTCCGAGCCTTTCGAACAGCTCTGGATGCTTCATTGGAAGCTCGATCATTTCGCGTACCTTGACGACCTCACCGCGGAGGCCTCCGATATCCTCGTAGGTCACTCTCGGCAGGTTTCGCTGTGGTTTCGCAACCTCTTCGCTGATGACGATCTGGGTACCTTCGTTTACAATCACGGCTGGCGCGTCAGGCCGGATCTTGGTTACGATGAGATCTATTCTGCGGTTCATGACATTGATCGCGATTTCGTCTCCTTTGCCGACGACGCGACCATCGAGTAACTGGCCAAGGTATTCTTCTCCCCCGGTGATTCTCAGCGCTTCTGTCGGGGCAAGCGTGACCTCTTCCGCGTACGCGGCTTCGATGCGCTTCGCTGTAACCTTGTCGTCGATTCCTACTCCGGCGTTGTTTCTCGTGCTTCCGTCTATTCGGATTATACCTCGACCGGTGTCAGAAGATTGGGCTGGCCACAATAGTGCGAATGTTTTCTTCCTTCCCTGGATTTCAACTACGTCGCCCGTAGTCCATCCCATCTTGGAAATAATTTCAGAATCTATTCTAGCGATTCCTCTACCTACGTCTCTTGTCTGTGCTTCTGCAACTCTTAATTCAATTTCATTATCTTTTTGTTTTGGCAATTTTGTTCACTCTTTTTTCATTAACGTAAATTGTCCCCAAAAAAATGCGGGGGATGGTGGATCTAATCCACCTTGACGCTGACGCCTTTCGGCTTTGGCGGTGACGTTAATTTCAGCTTGACTTCGAGTATCCCGTTGTTGTAGGATGCTTTGGTCGAGCTTGCATCGACAGGTGCGCTAAGCGGTACCTGGGTGTCGTACTTCCGCTCGCCGTTTTGCGCCTTGATGCTGAGGGCGTTGTCAGTCACTTCGAGCGTGATGTCCTCTTTTTGGACACCTGGCATCTCTGCAACTACCTTCAGGATGTTCTCCTTCTCATCCATCAGAGTCTCAACGAATGGCTCTTTGGAACCTAGTTCCAGGGCTCCTTGATTTGTGGGCCGCACGTTTCCAAACTCCCTCACTTGGGGTTTGCCATCCGGACCCACAGTCATTTGATAGCCGTAGTAGACGGCGTTGGGGTTCTTGCCTTCGAACGATGAGGCTCCTCTGAACATGCCGTTGATTAACTGGTCTACGTCCTGAAAGCCGATCCCGAACCCAAAAGAAAACGGGTCAAAGGAGGCGGCTGGATCGTAGTCACTAGCGTCAGACTTCTTTCTGTTTGAATTTCTCCAACTCATGCTGTTCACCTTTATGTTAGTAACCATAAGAGAGTAACTGACATACTTAAAAACATTCTGAAATAGCAATGACAATAGTACGGCTCGTGCTTAGACGAAGTCTAGCAGCGCCGTTTCCTGTCTTTCATTACGATTGAAAAAACTTCATCGATATCGTCACCCTTCCAAGATCCAGCGAACCGGAGCAGTGACCCTTCTTTTCCTTCTCCCGAAATTCTCAGAACAACATCCGAGAAGGATTCGCCCGACCTCTTGCGCTTCTTGAGCGTCCAATAAGCTTTCTCGGACAGCGAGATGACCTTCGCCATTTGCTTATGCTTATGTTCATGCGCAGATATATGAATTGACAGTTTCTGCGTGTTCACTAGTGTATTGCCCTATGGCATGGTTTCGGAAGAAAGGAACGAAGCTTAAATAATTGGAAGTATACAATGTGCACAAGGTCTACAAAATGTCAGAGACCATCAGAGTATCCACGAGGACAAAGGAGGCACTTCTCAGAGTTGCTTCAAAGCTTCAGGGCGAGACGGGTCGACGTGTCGACTTTGACGACGCAATAAACCACTTGGTGAAACTTGAGAACAAGAATCCTGACGCATTCATGAAATTCGTCGGTTCAGCCAAAGGCGTGAAGAGCGCTGACTCTTTGTTGAACGCGCTTGCAAAAGAGAGGAGATTGGATGAGCTCAGAGCTAAACGGAAGTATGGTGTTTGATACCAGCGTTCTAGTTGAGCTTTCTGTTGACTCGCCAATATCCAAGGCAATTCAGGTTAGCATTTCGAATGGACAGATTCGAGCTCTAACCGGCGAACTCAACCTAACCGAACTTGAATACATTCTCTGCCGTAGCACGGGTAGCGAACGTTCGAAAAGAAGCATTGAACTGCTGCGCCGGGCAAACCAGATCGAAATAGTTCCATCATCATCTTTTCTCGAACGCGCGGCTGAAATGAAGTGTTCTAGAAGCATTTCCCTCGTTGATTGTGTTACTATTTCGATGGGAGAATCTCTTGAGTTGCCGGTCCTTTTCGCGAGGCGTGAAAGTGAGCTAAAAACTGAATTGAGAAAGAAGGCTTTCAAGACGCGGTTGCTATTTATGGACAGCAGGGCGTAGAAGCGCGATTCCCAGATAGTCCATAAGAGCGTGGGCGCCCAGAAGATTAAAACGAAATTGATAAGATTGGATCAATCTGACTCTGATCCATGCCACTTTCCACCGGATTAAAGAATCAGAGGATACTCGTAACAGCTGCAAGCCAGGGAATTGGCTTTGGAGTAGCTAAAGCATTCCTCGGAGAGGGGGCGCGGGTAGTTATCAATTCTTCCAACAAGGAACGCTTGGACAAGGGAAAGGCAGAATTATCGAAGCTAGGCGAAGTACACAGCGTGATTGCAGATCTTTCCTCAAAGAATGGTATCGAAGACATTGTATCAAAGAGTGTAGAATATCTGGGGGGAATCGACACTCTAGCTTACGTCACTGGCTCTCCCGCAAGAGGCGCGATAATGGAAAAATCATACGAGGAGTGGGAGGCAGCGGCACGGCTTTTGACGGTGAGTCCAGCTTATCTTGGGCGCAAGGTTGGCGAGGTAATGACCTCCAGCAACACCAAAGGTAGGATGGTGTTTTCCTCATCGTTTGCGATAAGAGAACCTGCTGCGAATCTAGCGCTCTCAAACGTATGCAGGGTTGCAATTTTCGGACTGGTCAGATCCCTCGCGAGAGAACTCGGTCCCAAAGGCATCAGGGTTAACGGGATAATGCAGGGTTACGTCAAGACGGCGCGGGTTGATGCTTTGGTCGGCGACGCTATGAAGCGAAAAGGGGTTTCTGAAAAACAGGCTATTGACGAAATTACTAGCCAGATACCACTGGGCTATATCGGAACTACGGAGGAGATTGCAAAGTCCTTCCTTTTCCTAGGAAGTGAAATGTCTTCATACGTCAGCGGTGCGATGCTGCCTGTTGACGGAGCTTTACTGAAATCGGTAGGCTAATCCAGAGGCAAGAGATTCGTGTAGAAGACTCGACTAGTTTCGGGTCTAATTCAATATGATCTGGCTTGCCACGATACGAAGCTCTCTAACAGATTAATCAGAGAAAACTTGTGCACTTTTTGATTCTGCAGTAGGGAGCGGATCCCGGATGGTGCTCCTTCTCCCAAATTCAAACTGGTACCTTATCTTGAGAATTCGTAAGACCATCCATGATAGTAAAATCAGGATTATGAAATAAAGACCGCCGAGCTGTAGTTTCGGGTTTCGCTTGAGTGAAATGCACATAACTATCAATTTCGAGATCCTCGTCTGAGTGTTGAGGAGAGTCGTATACTTTGCATCGCTCTCCTCGTAGTGGGGAAGCTTACCATTCACCGAGCGGAAGCTCTTCACAAGGCTATCAAGTACTTCGTCGATAATCTCATTTTCATTCATTAATTCCAACCAGAAAGCGTATAGTAGTTAGAGAGCTTATCGGCGCTGTGTATCTAACGGTTTATCTGAGAAAAGTTGTCCTAGTGTAAGTGCGGTTGATGGAGTTGCGAACTAGAAAATGGTTCGCATCTCGCAAGAAGCGGGTACGATTCTCGTTTTTGCTTCATTACTCATTTTCATGCTATCGTTCGCCGATCTCTTGATAAATGGTTTTAGAATAGTAAACGGAAATACATTACCAATTCCCAGCTACCTTCCGATTTCGCTCTTTGGCGGTTTTGTTTCAATGATCTTTTGGCTCTACTATGTCGATGATCACAGGTTCGATAAGTAAAATGCTAAAGCTTCCGAGAATTGCGGTTAGTTTCAGAATATACTGGTTGAATTGTATGCTCAAAGTGTCTGAAACTGGTTGTATACTGGCTAGAACTATTGGTTGTTTTTGAAGATTAGTCGTTGGTTGATTTTGATAATATGTGAAATAATTAGAAACTTGGACACTATTCAAGAGAGACATTTCAATATCTCCACTTGCAATAAATCTCACAGTCGCAAGAAATTCGTAATAATGTCCATAGCTAACATTCCCGATTCCACTGGCATAAATCAGAATAGGGCCTTTTGTCAATGGCTGAATCAATGCAGGTGTGCCGTTTTTGTCAAAGATCGCATTAGTCAGGTAAAGACAAGAAAAATATTTTGTCAAACTAGCATCGGACAAATACAAAGGTGGTTGGTTGTAGGTATTATTTGCCACACTGAAAGTCTCAATAGTGATATTGACATTTATCGGATTATTCGCACTCAAGCTCCCGCTAGCTTTCAGATCAATCAAGGCTTTGTATTGCGCAGTTATGTCAACAGCGCCACTGGGGCCTCCCAGACTTGCATAAGCAAAATTAATGAAAGTTTGAGAAGGATAAACAGTATATTTTGCTTCTACTGGAGTTGCGGTGTAGAAGTAATTCAATGGTTGGCACAAAAAGAAGAAAACGACGCCGAGAAACAAAAGCACGAAGACGATCGCGAAACTACGCTTCCAAGTGAGCCAGCCTCGAACTCTCGTACGGAAGACTCGAACTCTCCACACATGCGAGGCTTTGCTTTTGAGTTATTTAACTGGCCGTTTTTCGATCCGCTAGATACTGGCTCACGATCACACGCATTGTCTCAGGGATTGAATCAAGCATACGCCTCTTTCGCTCTTTCTCTAGTTCTCGCTCAAGCTCTTCGGTTATTGCGACGTTATACTTTTTCATCATACCAAAGTCTAGGGAATCAACGTATATTAGCGTTCTCTCTATGGATAGCCATTACCACACATAGACAATATGTTAATATAGTGGGCATGTCTCCCTATTACCACACAAAGAGAGACGTTGAAACATGGCAACCGCAACAGAACTTAGACAAACAAAAGGGAGAGAAATTTCCATGATGGAAAATTCGATTACAAGGGCTAGCGATTTTGAGTACTTTGTCAAATCGCAATCCAAAGAAAGTAAGGAGTATCGAATTGTTCACACTTTGCAAGGATGGGGTTGCACTTGCCCAGATTATCTGTATCGAGGATGGACTTGCAAGCACATCTATGCTGTGCAATTTAGTTTCAACTTGAGAGAGCAAGTAAAGCAAAACCTAGTCATTTCTCCCATTGACTCGGTTTCAGAATGTGCTTTCTGTCATTCGACTACGATCAAGAAATACGGAATACGCAGAAACAAAAGCGGAGATATTCAACGCTATCTCTGCGAGTTCTGCAAGCGAACTTTCTCGGTTAATCTAGGCTTTGAACGAATGAAGCACAATCCTCAAGCGATCACAACCGCTATGCAACTCTACTTTAGCGGAGAGAGTCTAAGAAATACTCAGAAATCGCTCAAGCTCTTAGGCGTTCAAGTGTGCTTCAAAACCGTGTACAACTGGATTCAAAGATATACGGGATTGATGGAGAAATACATAGAGAAAATTCAACCTCAACTCTCGGATGTATGGAGAGCTGACGAAATCTACGTCAAATTCAAGGGCAATCAAAAATACGTGTATGCTTTGATGGATGATGAAACTAGATACTGGATAGCTCAAGAGGTGGCCGACACAAAAGGAACGCATGATACGAGACAGCTTTTCAGAAATGGAATAGAGACAGCTGGCAAGAAACCAATCCGCTTAATCACGGATGGAGCTCCGAATTTCCATCAGGCGTACAATAAGGAAATTCGTTCGATGTATGCGCCAAAGAAAACTGAGCATATACAAGAAATCAGATTAGCTGGCAAAGTCCACAACAACAAAATGGAGAGGATGAACGGAGAAATCCGAGACAGAGAAAAGACGATGCGGGGTTTGAAAATCGAAACAACTCCGATCTTGAAAGGTATGCAGATATTCCACAATTTCGTCAGAGAGCATGAGGGCTTGAAAGGTCAAACCCCAGCTGAAGCCAGTGGCATCAAAGTCGAGGGAAATAACAAGTGGAAAACTCTGATTCAGAACGCGAAGAGGAGTTCATCAACCGAATTTACACAAGGAGAAAAATTAGCTTGATAACCGATAATTACACAGAACCAGCTTATCTTTCATTTAAATGTTACAGTAATATTACAGTAACACAGTAGGGAAAACAATGCGCCTTCGAGACTGGTTGAAGTAGCAAAATGCTAAACGAAACAAAAAGTACTTCTATTGCGATGGTAATTTCGCTAAACTGTACTCATAACAGGCCAAGTTCTGCAGAATGAGTGAATGTAAGAATGTACTTGAGATTTGTACCAGAACACCCAAAAAAGTTTTAATATGTACATCCTACCTACGTGGAGCTGCGGCTGGGAGAGTTGCCAACGTGACTCGTTACGGATGCAAATCCGTACCCGGTTGCACTTTCCGTTTTTATGTCGACATGCAGCAATCCAAATATTGACCATATTTAGTTGAGTTTGCGTGTATTTACTTTACGTAGATGAATCAGGAGATCCAAATGGTTGGAGTAATCAAGCCAATTTTGTCTTGGGTGCTGTAGCTATCCACGAGGGTCAAGTTTTTGGATTAACAAAACAACTTGATGGGATTCAACAAAAATATTTCCCTGCTACAACAATCCCAATACCCTTTCATGCCGAGGAGATTTCTAGTGGCCATGGAAGATTCAAATCCTTTGATAAAGTGACACGACAAAGCATACTGCATGACGTTTACGATGTTATTGCAAAAATGTCATTTCCCAATTTGGTATTGTTCGCTGCATGTGTTGACGATACAGCTTTGCCTAGTATAGCAGAGACTTTGGATGTTGTGCTGACTGACATTTCTTCGCGTTTCAACATAATGCTCGTTAGACAGTTTAATTATGGCGCACCCAACAAGGGATTGATGATAGTGGATCAAGCTCATGAAGACCAATATCGCAAACTTGTTGCCGGCTTTCAAACCAAAGGCTCCAAGTACGGACTCTTAACGCATATAGTAGATATTCCATATTTTGCAACTAGAAAGGATACCCGAATGTTGCAATTAGCAGATTTTTGCGCTTATGCCGTGTTCAGATATTATGAGCGAAAAGATGCAACTTATCTCGAAATGATTCTAGAGAGGTTTGACAGGAGATCGTTAAGGAGTCCTCCAGAAGGATTGAAACATATCACCCAACGCCCAGCTTGTCAGTGCGTGGCATGCAGTTGGCGAAGGGCTTGAGCTTGTCAGTCCACTTAACAACCGTTTCCATGTGGCCTCTACGACTAGGTCTCTCCAATTGTTCGCGACGCCCTAATGAAGGGCGCCAAATAGGTCCATTCTTTGTAATACGATCATTGATTTATAAAGAAAAAAATGAGATGTTTTTTTCAACGGCGTGATTCTTTTCACGGCAGAGCTCAGAACAAGCTCTGTAAGCTCAGAACAAGCTCTGTAAGCTCAGAACAAGCTCTGTAAGCTCAGAACAAGCTCTGTAAGCTCAGAACAGCTCGTTTCAAAAAGTGCGACAGCCCCGCCGGTGTTCGCGTGAACGGGATGCCTTTATCCCAGCTTTACAAGTCCTCCGCGTAGACACGTCAGCGCAGCCATTCCATCTTAGGGTTGCTCCCTCCCGGATCTCGCCCGATTCGATGGTTCAAAGTCGGAACCCTCCCTTCGAAGGGCACGCTCCTGTGACAGCCCGACGTGGCGTGGATTCCTCCCTATAGGCTGGGGAAGTACATTCCTACCCACGTTTTACCCAGCGGTTACTGACCCCTGCGTGTAGTCGGTTTCAGAACAAGGGGAGACGACTATCCTCCCGATCCTACCTGTCGCGAATAGTGAAATCCGTCTGGATATGATATTAGAATATCTATTCGCGAGGCAAAATCTCATATCAGATCATGAGGTCTGCATGATCAAATTCCGTGCACTCCATTCCGCCAATCAGCATTCTCCTGTGGGCTTTCGCCGCCGTGATTGCATATTATTTTCTGGGTGGTTTCATCTGGGGAGCCGGCTACGCTCCAACGGATAGAAAGGAAATCGAAAAAGTTGCACGCTTTCTGGATCTGAATGAAGGCAACACGTTCTACGATCTCGGATGCGGGTACGGGCGAATGATAATCGCGATCGCTCAAAACTGTAATGTGAACTGCATCGGCGTCGAAATGGACCCGTTAAAGTGCTGGTGGACTAGATTCATGATAAAACGGAAAAAATTGGAAGGCAAGGTGAAAATAATCCAGTCCAACATTTTCGACGTGAATCTGTCAGAGGCGGAGAACGTGTTCATTTTCCTTTCAAAAACCACCGATATCATGAAGAGACTTCGGGAGAAGATGTTTCGAGAGATGAAGCCCGGCGCGCGAATAGTTTCTTACGTTCACCGCTTCAACGACTGGCCGCCGGAAAAGATCGAGGGGAGCCTGTTTCTCTATTCGATTCCAGAACACGCAAATGTCAAATCTGAATAGAACTAGTTCTTGACCAATTCAACCGTCTGGCACGCCGCGCAAACTCGGCCGGTTGAAACAGCCCCGCACTTTTCACAGCGGATTGCTTTCTTTCGATCTGATTCGTCAAGATTCAAGGATGAAGAAATAGCTAGGACTGTTTTTAGTGTACTATATTTCGTACCGGGATGCTTTCTCTCAAGCTCGTTCAAATGCAATCTTATCTCGGTTCGTATCCCCTCGTTCATGTAGGGGCATGACTCTGACTGGAATGGAAGCTTGTTGAGGTACGCAAAGAAAGCCAACTCTTCTTCATAGATCTCCATCGCCGGCTTGATCCTCCGTAGTTTGAATTCACTTTGCTTGGGCCTGTATGCAGGATCGAGCCACCTGATCCTTTCGGTATCGCCCGAATACAGGTTGATGTAAAAGGTCTGTAGGGTGTCATCCAGGTTGTGGGCGGTTGCGACCAAATTAACTCCCAACTTCTCGGCGGCCAGATCTATTGATCTCCGTCGGAGCGGGCCGCACATTGCGCAGGACGTGGTCTTGATACCTTTCGCGTCTCTCTCTTGCATGGCCTCATCGAGCGAGAAACCGAAAAATTCCTTGTACGAGGCTACCAAGAGGGGAATATTCAGATCTTTTGCGAGCGTCTCCGCATTTCTCACGGATTCTTCCCTGTAGCCCTCTATTCCTTCATCAATCGTTAGGGCATAAAGTTCCGAACCATGATCTTTCATTATTTTGCTCAGTATGTAGAGGAGCGAGGTAGAATCTTTGCCGCCGGAGACCGCAACTCCCACTTTGTCCCCGTAGCGAAGCATGTCATACCTTGAGATGGTCCTGCGCACCTTGTCAAAGATCGAGGCGTTGAAGCAATCGGCGCAAAGCGATTCTCCGTTGTATGCGCGGAAGAAAACAACCTTACCGCCGCACCGACACTGTGGTCTGGACTTTGCTTTCTCCAAACTGATCAAGTTCTTATGGAAAACGCCTTTGCTAATAAGCAAGATAGCTTTCAGACATGCCTAATAGTTCAAGCGTTTGCTATTTCGGGCAGGATTAGCTTAATAGGAGTAATTCGGAACAAGTGGCTTCATCGACCTAATTGCAAGACAATGATGACAAAGACCGGCAATCGCTGCCTGTCGATTCTAACAACCCAAGCGCCCAACCATCAGACGAGAAAAAACCAGAAGGCGCGGTTACTTTCTCTTGGGGCATCGTGATGGTGCGGACAAGGAAACTCCTGAACATACTAGACTATCTTGCTAGATTCAGAATTTTCGGAGATCTGGGCTGGGCTTTTCTCGGCATAACTATCGCTGCGGCTGCGGTCATGGTCTGGCTGATGGTTGATCAGGATTATCTGATTATTACTGGAAGCTTGGCATTGCGTTGCGCGATCGGGGCGGCAACGGCCGCGCAGTGTAGCGCGCATGGCTTTACAGTTACATCCGGACCGCC
>Ga0307373_10016061_pt1 | contig 10093 bp, 11 predicted proteins | sample OX2MG_FD_202534 | JGI IMG/M metagenome (GOLD analysis project Ga0307373, IMG submission 202534) | Soil microbial communities from Risofladan, Vaasa, Finland - OX-2 | ecosystem: Environmental > Terrestrial > Soil > Coastal area > Acid sulfate soil | place: Finland: Risofladan, Vaasa | collected...
GGCAGGCCGCTCAGCAGGCGGTTGACCACCGCCCCATTCACCGCGTTCTGGCACGCGCCGTCCGTACTCAAGACCTGCCCCAGGAACATCGAAAGTGCCACCGTCGGCGGATACTTGCGTTCGCGGTATTCGGGCAGCAGTGCCTCGAGCTCATCGAGCAGCTCGGGGCTCGTCAGCAGGTTGAAGAATTGCATCGCATCGACCTGGGATGCAGCCTTGTGTGCCTGTCGGCGGATGGCACGTTGCCGCCGCGCCGACGGATCATTACACTCGATCGCCATGAGGGTTGGCCTCCGGGGTTGATGGGTGTTTGTTTAACACCATCATCCTATCACCCGGTGCCAACCTTCTTTTTTACATTCAAGGTCTTACGTCGTGGCCTCTATCTCGCTTCCGCTTAACTGAGTACCATTCATCTATAGATGATCAAGTACCCACGCCCTGCGCAATGAGGCACCGCTGATGCACGCGCACTTGAAACCCGACCGGCTGTCGGCCGAAGTGGCGCGGTTCGCAGCCGATGCCTTGGCACGCGACAATAGTCCGCGCACGGTGGAAGGTCAGGTCAGCAGCCTGCGTGCGTTCGTGGTCTGGTGCGTGGAGCGCAGCCTCGTCGAACCGGTGGACGTGACCCGCCCGATATTGGAACGGTATCGCCGGCATCTGTATCACTACCGGATGCCGAACGGGAAGCCCTTGACCATCGGCGCACAACGCAACCGGCTCACCGCCCTCAAGGTGTTCTTCCGGTATCTCACCCGTGAAGGTCGCTTGCTGTACAACCCGGCGGCCGAGTTTGACCTGCCCAAACCGCACAAGCGCCTGCCGCGCGCGATCCTGACCGTGGAGGAAGTCGAAGCCGTGTGCCGGCAGTGTCTGGTGCATGACACCTGGGGCATTCGGGATCGCGCCATGATCGAGACGTTCTATGCGACCGGCATCCGCAGACAGGAACTGGGCAACCTCGATCTCTACGATGTAGAACTGGAGCAGGGCACGCTGATGGTACGGGAAGGCAAAGGCAAACGGGATCGACTGCTGCCGATTGGGGAACGCGCGTGCGCGTGGATCGAGAAGTACGTCACCGAAGTCAGACCTATGCTTGTAACTGGCGACAGCGAGTTGGCGTTGTTCATTGATGACCGGGGCACGCGGTTCAGTCCGCACCAACTGTCCGACAAGGTAAAAACCTACTTGCAGGAAGCCGGCATCACCAAACCGGGCGCGTGTCACCTGTTCCGGCACACCATGGCGACACTCATGCTGGAGAACGGCGCGGATATCCGGTTCATTCAGGCGATGCTCGGACATGCCGACATATCGACAACCACGATCTACACGCAAGTCTCGATCCGCACGCTCAAGGAAGTGTATAGCCGGACGCATCCGGCCAAGCATGTCCTGCACTCCCAGGCCCCGGCAGAAGATACCCCCGCACCCACGGCGGCGGACCTCTTGGACGCCCTGGACCGGGAGGCAGTGGAAGAGGCCCGGACATAGGGCCGTTCCGACGCCACGCCTGACCGGCTAATTGACTAATATTCCCTATATGCTATATTCCCTCTATGGCATGTGAAGTCGAGATCACCGACGAGTTCGAGGCTTGGTGGAACGACCTCTCGGAAGGCGAGCAGGAGTCGGTGGCAGCAGTGGTGCAACTATTGGAAATAAAAGGCCCGCAGCTCCCGTTTCCCTACAGTTCAGGCATCAGCCAGAGTCGCCACAGTCACATGCGGGAATTGCGCATCCAACACAGCGGCGATCCTTATCGCGTGCTGTATGCCTTCGACCCACGGCGCACGGCGATCCTACTGTTGGGCGGATGCAAGACGGGTGATGACCGCTGGTATGAGAGAGAAGTTCCGCGCGCCGACAAGCTCTATGACGCGCACCTAGCGCAGCTGCGGAAGGAGGGTTTGAGCCATGACTAAGTCATTCAGTGCACTACACAAAAAGATGTCGCCGGCATCACGGGCGCGGGTTGATGCCATGGCCCAGGCCATGCTGCGCGAGATGCCGCTGCACGAGTTGCGTCAGGCACTCAACCTGACCCAAGAGGAACTGGCGAGTACTTTGCACGTCAAGCAGGCAACGATCTCCAAGCTGGAGCGGCGCACGGACATGTATATCAGCACGCTCGCCCGCTTCGTGGAGGCGATGGGCGGCGAGTTGGAGGTGCGTGCGTGCTTTCCCGATGGTGATGTGAAGATCAAGAGCCTGGAAGGACTCAGCGAATCATCGGACAAGTCTTTCGCTAAAGCGTCCTGACAGAACAGCGCGCATCACCCCATTCCCTACAGGGGCTTGCCTGCGACCACTCAACATAGCGCGAGGGGATTATGCGCAGCCTCACGCCGCTCCACGCACGCGAAAGCGTGCTGCGCGGCGTGTCGGCCGTCCGCGCTCTCGCGCCGCATAATCTGCGCTATGTGTAAGTGGTCGCCGAAGCGAACTCCGCGCGGCTTCGTCCGCTGAAAGGAACAGCGCTCCGCGCTGTGCATCAAGACACCCCGCCCACCCGCAGCGACGGAGCCCGGTCGGGGCGCGCGTGCCCGAGACGGCCGGGATCGTCGGCTGCTGCCCCTTCAAGACGCGGCTAAGGAGAGAAGGGCATCCCGGTGAAACGCTTCACTGTGCCTCTTGCCGAGTCGTGACGCTATGCTCTTGACCCTGACATCGGTCAGTCTGGATTCTGACCCTGAAACGGTTCAGTCTTAGCTCTGATTGGTTGTGACAGTACACTGCTCGCACTGAAATACGGGAGGACGACACAGTGAAAACACGCAACACAACCTGGCTCCGCTTGATGCTGTGCTGGCGATGGCTGGAACTGCGCCTGGTGATCTTTGGCCGGCCGCGCCTGGGTTGACCCCGGGCAGCGGCCCCGGCATCCTGTGCCCGTCTAAAAAAATCGGTCCGCGAAATCAAAAACCGCGTCTAGGCGTTTTTTTTGGGTCCGGACGATTTGCGTCGGGGAAAATCAGTTCTAAGTCGTTGAATGCCTCAAGGAAGTACGGTTATAAAAATGGAAACCGCCTCAGGACCACACATTCACATGAATGGACGGGTATATGACCCGCAAATCGGGAGATTCGAAAGCGCGGATCCCACCGTCCCAGATCCGCTCTATAGCCAAGCATTCAACCGTTATGCCTATGTCTATAATAACCCGTTGAGTGTGACCGATCCCAGTGGGTTTGATAACTTTTATTTAAATACACAATACGCTTTTGATGCGACTACCGGGAGATGGGCCTGTTATCAAAATGGCAGCTACCCGTGTGGAGAGCCGCTTATGGGCACACACATTTCAAACGGCGAAGATAATTTTTCGAGCCCATCGCCAATTTCGGTCGGGAACACCCCGATTCCCAATCCAGGCCTTCAATCACCACTCCCACCCACTGCCCCGCCCAAGGTCTCGACCAGCACCTCGCCCGGGAACAAAAATTCGAGCCAGCCTTGCACCACTGCGGCCTGTAAGGCGGGCAACGGAGTCGGTAACGCAAGTAATGGCGATAATAATGGTTTGTTGATTGGAGACTGCGGTGTCGCATGCGGAAACAGTCCATTTTGGATGACCGGGACACCGGACTGGTCTTCGATGGGTGGCGCAGGAAAGATAATTCCTCCTAATTACCATGAGGATCTGGGTCCGAATGGGAACAACATCGGTAGTGGAGGAACTGGGAAATCAAAATCTTTGGGGTCGATGGGGGCATCTCCCGGTTTTACTGTCATCTATTCAAAACCCCTATATTATCTATCGAGCCCGTACAATCAATTAGTTTATGTCTTTACGCCGGATTCTGTTTATGGGCCGTTCCATGGTTCTTCTGTTCCAAACCCGTTTAATCCGCATGACCCATCTCTTACTCAGCCTTATGCATACCCACAGATAAAGGGCGGCATTTACAACCTAAGTCACTATCTGCACCGTGGTACTGGTCCTGCGCTATTGCTTAATAATGGTGGACCGGTTCCGACCGATAACCTGGATCCCAATAACGGTTTCAACTTCTGGGCGAAATATATTGAGGTCCATGCTGGTTTTAGCGCAAATTGGCCTGGTTCCGCGGGTTGTCTTACGATTAATCCAGCAGAATCCACAACATTCTTTCAGGTTATTCCATTCGGAAATGGAATTTTAATCACACCAGAGATTGGCTTCCCAGATCATTAGCAAGTCATTAACGAGGTTTGTCATTTATGAAGTCCATAGTGTTAACAGTTACGATTTTGCTAAGTGCTATCTGCGTGTGCGCCGTGTATGCAATGAATATTGATTCCACGAGTATGCCAAGCTTCAATTGTGACTCTGGTTATCAGCAATTCAAGCAAAAAGTGGAAGTATCGAATAAAATCATTGAGTCAATGTCCTATGGATCATTAATAAGGCCTGCTGGCCGGCAGGCAATGCAGAGAAATACCGATGAATTGCTAGAGTTAAGTTATTATTCGCTAGCCTGCAATAGGGGCCAGGTGGCAACTGTGGTTGCGCAAAAGCTGTGGGACATGGGATTACCAAACGGGGATATTTTCTTAATTGAAGTGCTTGGTCGCTTGCAAGTAGGTAACAGTCAGGCAGCATATAACATCTATCGATATGATTTTCAGGCTGTTTCTAATGAGCCATTTTCAGCTTATTGGAAATATATTTCATTTCTATTAATGAAAAAACGTCTGTGTGAACCTCGTATGGAAACAACATATCCAGCTCTTTGTGAGAAGACTCTACAACTAAACGAAGTCCGAAATTCCATAATTCTAGACACACCCGAATATAAAGTGATTACTTCGTTGTCTAGCTCAGAGATTCCAAACGCAGCATTATTAAACGCTATACCTGCGCAACTTCAACCATCAAGAGTACTGATAAGTTATATCAGTACTGGTAAACCTGAATATTCAGAGTTGGTACGAGAATATGCAAAATTACAATATCAAAGATTGACTTCCAAGCACGCCAATGTCGATGCTAATGATCAGTAAAAAAGTATTCGAAATTTAGGTCAAGCCAGTCCACGTTTCCCTTGGTCCCCGCCCTTCGCTCACACCGACTCCGCCGCCAGTCCGGCTTTGTTCATCGGCTTCGTCGCTACCTCGGCGAGGTCAGACTTCTTGGGCTCGTGCGTCACCGGCTACGGCTCCTCGCCTTCCCGATGCGGACCGGCAGTGCCCTGCCGGCCAAACCCAAGATCTCCCAGTACCGTACAAGGAATGTCGTAAGCGGTTAACGAACGACGGGGTTGATCAGCGGACGGTGATGTGACCCGGATGGAGGTTGCCGGGCAACAAGGCTTCGATGGCTTCAACAGTATTGGCTTTCGGTAGTTCGGTGAACAGGTGTCGGAGATAAGCGTACGGTTCGAGCTTGTTGGCCTTGGCCGTTTCGATCAGCGAATAGAGATTAGCACTGGCGTTGACGCCACGGACACTGTCACTGAACAACCAATTTTTGCGGTTATGGAAAGCCTTCCATAACCGCAATTATCCACGGTTCGTAGTTATGGAAGGTTGCGGGGTGGGGTCTGCCAGGAACCGCTATTTTTCTGCCGCTGCGAGCCACCCACTGCATTGATTTGCCTTCCATAATTTTCGGTGCTCTCCTCCCGGCGTGCTATCGCCATAAAAGGAGAGTCGTCATGCTTACGCGTACACGTGCAAGGCCTGCGCAGAGAACCAGCGAAGAGTGGTTTGCCAATACAGTGATCGGCTGTCAGGCTGACGCTTACGTCCTATATCTTGCTGGCCGCGGCTATGCGGCTGAGACGATCAAGGGTTACCTCAGAAGCACCGCACATTTTGCTCACTGGTTCGCACAGCAACGAGCCCGTGTCGCCGACCTCAGCGAGGAACTGATCGATCGGTTTCTTGACCAGCATTTGCCGCATTGTCGATGCGCGCCGCGGTGTTGGCGGGCGCGCACCGAGGTCAGACCTGCACTCCGGCATTTTCTCGAGATGCTCAGGGCAAAAGGGGCATGCCCCAAGCGGACCTCGGCGGTTCCAGATACGATTGCAGCAGAACTTGCAGACTTCGACCGTCATCTTGCCGATGTGCGTGGGCTGGCAGCCAGCACGCGTGTGGTTCGCTTACGCCATGTGCTGGATTTTTTGACCGGCTGTGTCGGTGCTGGACCCGTAACTTTGACCGCTCTCGCGCCGGCGGATGTGGCGCGCTTCATGGCGCGCCACACGGCAGGATTGGCGCCGGGCTCGATCAAGGGGGTGGGTATTTCGCTGCGAAGTTACTTTCTCTTCAGAGCCATGCGGGGAGAGCAGACGAAGACCCTTATCGCCGCTCTTCCTCGAGTGGCACAATGGCGTCTTGCCGGATTACCGCAGACTCTTTCCGCAGCGGAGATCAAGAGATTACTCCATGCCTTCGATCGCAGCCGTGCGACTGGCAAACGAGATTATGCGATTACCCGCTGTTTGCTCGACTTGGGCTTGCGTCGAATGGAAGTGGCCCATCTGCGGTTGGAGGATGTGGATTGGCGAGCCGGGATACTGAGCGTTCACGGCAAGGGCAAGCGTATTGATGTGCTGCCGCTGCCAAAAGCAACCGGTGGTGCGATCGTGAAGTATTTGCAGGATGGCCGGCCACCGACGACCCGCCGCGAGCTGTTCGTACGCCATCGTCCACCCGTCAACGCACCGGCCGATCTGGATATGGTGCGCAACGCGGTGCGCTACGCAGCCGCACGCTGCGGACTGGAGCGCCGCATCCGGGGAACCCATATCTTCCGGCACACGGTGGCCGGTCGGCTCGTGCAAGGCGGCGCCCGCTTCAAAGAGATCGCAGACCTGTTGCGTCACCGCAGCCTCGATACCACGACGATCTACGCCAAGGTCGATCTGCAAGCGCTGGCGCGTGTGGCCCTGCCGTGGCCCGGGAGTCAAGCATGAACGCACCCGACACCATGGCCTCGAGGGTTGAGGCGTATCTCGCCAGTCGTCGGCAATCGGGTTTCGCGCTGCGGACCGAGGGGGAGCAACTGGCACGATTCGCCCGGTTCGTAGATGCAACGCATTATCAGGGTCCGTTGACGGTGAAGCTGGCTATGCAGTGGGCTCTCGCTTCGCGCCGGCCCAAGCTGCTTACCGCCGCACGGCGTATCGAGGTGTTGCGAAGCTTCGCCCGATACTGTCAACAGTTTGACCCGGCCACCGAGATTCCGCTGCAGCGGCTCTTCGGGCGCGCTCATCGTCGCTTGACCCCGCACATTTATACCCCTGCGGAGATCCGTGCGCTGCTGGACGCCACCCAGCACCTTTACCCGCCTGGCGGTCTGCGCGGCGCCACCTGCGCCGCGATCTTCGGACTCATCGCCGCCACGGGGTTGCGGACATCGGAGGCCACCAGTCTGAAGCGCGCCGACGTCGATCTCGAGCACGGATTGCTACATATCCGACAGGGAAAGTTCGGCAAGTCGCGCTGGGTTCCGCTGCATCCCACGACGACACGCGCTTTGCAAGGTTACACCCAACAGCGCGATCGTGATCCCTTGACCGCCGATACCGATGCATTCTTTGTCTTCGACTATGGGCGGCCCGCTCGGACTGTCAGCATCGAGTACGCATTCAGGTTACTGCGACGCAGACTGAAGTGGCGTTGCCGAGGCGGCCATCCCGTTCCGCGGATTTATGATCTTCGGCACTCGTTCGTCTGCCGTCGGCTCGAACACTGGTACGCCCAGGGCATCGATATCGATCGCAATGTCCTCGCGCTGTCCACCTATATTGGACACACCAAGATCACCGATACCTACTGGTACATCACGGCTACACCGGAGTTGCTGGCACTGGCCGCCCGCCGCTTCGGCCGCCACTCAGGAGGTGTCGCATGAGCGCCCCAATCCCGCTTGGCTTCCCGTGCCTGCTTCAACAATTTTTCGTACAACGCCTGATGCAGCAGCTGCATGCAAGCCCGCGCACCGTAGCCGCCTATCGCGACAGCTTCCGGTTATTACTGGCCTTCGCTCGCCGCCAATTAGGAAAGCAACCGGCCGAGCTGACGCTCGAAGATCTGAACGCGACGTTTGTCCTGGAATTCCTCAGACACCTTGAGACAGAACGTCATAACTGCATCCGCAGCCGCAACGCGCGCTTCGCGGCAATCCGATCGTTCATGGAGTACGTCGCGTTTCAGGAACCTTCCGCCCTCGCCATAGCACAATCCGTACTGGCGATCCCGATGAAGCGCTTTGAACAACCCCTGGTCGGATTTCTCTCTCGAGAACATATCGAGGCAATTCTCACCGCCCCGGATGGAAACATTTGGACCGGACAACGCGATCGCGTCATGCTCGCCACCCTCTACAATACCGGAGCGCGTGTGTCGGAACTGATACAGCTGCGGGTTTCGGATCTCATTCTCGAACCCAGCGCCTGGGTTCGCATCCGTGGCAAGGGACGTAAGGAACGATCGGTTCCACTGTGGCCCGATACCGCCAGGGAACTTAAGCGCTGGCTGCGGCAATACCCTCGCGCGCCCGACCAACCGCTCTTCCCGAATCGGTCCGGCGGCTCGCTGACACGCATCGGGTTTACGGAACGGTTGAAGCTCGCCGCCCGCAGCGCCGCCCAGCACTACCCCGAGCTCGCCAAACGGCGCATCTTCCCTCACATGGTGAGGCATTCAGTCGCGATGCATATGCTACAGGCGGGCGTTGACATCACCGTCATCGCATTGTGGCTCGGACATGAAAGCCTCGTGACCACCCATCGGTACGTCGAAGCCGATCTGGCGATGAAGGACCGGGCACTGAAGACCCTTCAGGCACCGTCCCATGCACCGCTGCGATACCGGCCAGAGGACAACGTCCTTCGGTTCCTTCAGAGCTTGTAGTTATGCATGGCATGCCTCGCGGCTGAGCCAGAGGACCACGCGGGGGTCGATGCCGTTTCGTCCTGGAATTACCGGATCACGGCATCGATTCCTGCGCCTGTGGCTACACCTCGATTGATGGCAACCTTCCATAACTACGAACCGTGGATAATTGCGGTTATGGAAGGCTTTCCATAACCGCAAAAATTGGTTGTTCAGTGACAGTGTCCGTGGCGTCAACGCCAGTGCTAATCTCTATTCGCTGATCGAAACGGCCAAGGCCAACAAGCTCGAACCGTACGCTTATCTCCGACACCTGTTCACCGAACTACCGAAAGCCAATACTGTTGAAGCCATCGAAGCCTTGTTGCCCGGCAACCTCCATCCGGGTCACATCACCGTCCGCTGATCAACCCCGTCGTTCACTTTGTGCTTACCACCATTTGACCTCATGGGTAACACCTGGATCGTCGACCTGAGCCACTTTCTGACCCCAGCTGGGGCGTTCGCGGATATGCCCAACCGTGCCCGGCTGCTGGCCGAGTTCTTTGCCAGCATCGTCGTCGACGCCACCACAAACCTCGACGAGGAGCCCTCGGTGCGCTGTCGTCGCCACCCCGGGCACAAACGCTGTACCGGTATCGTGATGTCCTATCCTTCAGCAGATGAGGATGATGCAATCCACTGGCACTGCCCGGTATGCCATGACAACGGCATCATCCGAGGCTGGCAGAACACACTCTGGGATGGCTTCGGCGAAGCGGACAAGGTCTCATGACACGATTGATCATCCAAATCAATCACGCGGTTACCTAACCGCTTACTGTTTACCTACGCCGGCGAACCAGTCTGGCAGGTGAATACAAAAGCTTGGCGCGCTGCAGTCAAGAAGGCGGGGCTAGAACCGTTCCGCTGGCATGACCTGCGGCATACGTGGGCAAGTTGGCATGCGCAGGCGGGGACGCCGCTCAATGTGTTGCAGGAGCTCGGTGGCTGGGAGTGTGCGGAGATGGTTCGTCGTTACGCACATCTAGGCGTCGTGCATCTGCGTGAGCATGCCGAACGGATTGTGTGCCATGATCGGGGCACAATTGGGGCACAACCCAAGCTGACTTTAGTGAAGTGAAACGTAAGGGAAGGTCTGATTAATTACGTGATTATAGTTTGAGAGTGAGTAACAACAACATAGAGATACCCCAGGTTGGTATCCGCACAGTGAGGGCTGGCGGATTGACGTATTCAGAGTTACATTTTGCCTGAT
>Ga0307373_10016062_pt1 | contig 10093 bp, 8 predicted proteins | sample OX2MG_FD_202534 | JGI IMG/M metagenome (GOLD analysis project Ga0307373, IMG submission 202534) | Soil microbial communities from Risofladan, Vaasa, Finland - OX-2 | ecosystem: Environmental > Terrestrial > Soil > Coastal area > Acid sulfate soil | place: Finland: Risofladan, Vaasa | collected...
GGGCATCCACAATTTGATACGTCACTGTTACGAGATACATGCCGGTCCAAATGAAATACCCCAAACCCGTACCGCACCACATCCCCGAAATGGATTGGTATCGATGCTTGCCGTGATACCGACGATCCGACTCCAGCTGCCCCAACTCGCTTAAAGCCAACCAACATCCCGGGTCTTTCCGTAGACATCACCTGAGCCATATCCAGAGACTGAGATATAGGGTGACGAACTCAGGACCGTGAGCGACATGCAATAGGTATACGCGGCGTAAAACTGAGCAAAGCCGAAATTGACCGATCCCGTCTAGGGATTGAATGTGCCTAAAGCAGGACTGCTCGCGGATGCATTGAAGTTCCCGTGGGCGTCAATGTAAACCGATACGCCGAACGAAAACCCTGCACGATTTATTGAAGCGGTGGCATCAAGTGTCGTCGCCTTGGCGGAACTGCACCCGGGGTTCGACAACGTTGGAATGCGAATCGGGGGTTCTACGCGAGCAGGCATCTAGGATGGACTCGGCAAGATCAATGGCGTTGAGACGGTTCTTGGTCCCTTCTCATTCGGTATCAGTCGGAATGCGATTTACGTACCGGTGATTAATCGAATTCAGAATGGAGCCTGACGCGCATCTCCCACTAGCTCATCGTCAGACCTCTCCGACCTTGGTCTGACGATGAGCCATCCCGATTGACGCCGGTCATAGCATATGGTTTTGGAAAACCTTGTCAAGACTGTGCTAGCGCGCGGTGATGTATTGCTCAAGCGCTTCGCGCTCGTGCTCAAGTTCATCAAGACAGGTCTTCACGACATCTCCGATGCTGACAATCCCCGCCAAAGCACCATTGCTGACTACGGGAATGTGACGGATACGGCGATCGGTCATCGCCGACATCAGCGAATCAACGGCATCATCTGGTGAACAGCTGAACACATTTTCGGACATGATCATTCGTACCGGAGAATCGAGGATTGCTGCACCGAACTGACTGACCGCGCGCACAATATCGCGTTCAGAGACAATCCCGACGATGCCCCGACCATCGTCGGAGACGACAAGCGCACCAACCGATCGATTGGCAAGTTCTCGAACTGCATCAATGATCGATGAGTCCGGGTGCACCGTCGCGACGTACGAGCCCTTCCGATCCAAAATACGAGAGATTTTCATCCCTACCTCCTCCACGCTCGCGCCTGCACTGCGCTCACGATCGGCACCTCAGCGCAACGAAGCGCTATCGCTAATGCTGCTCCCGTCCGACGATGAAGTCAAAAGAAATTTCTAGGACAATTTCGCAACAATCGCGGACTCGGTGGAGCCCAGATAACAGCCACGACGCTGGACAAACAGGAACGAACCTGACCTCGTATCTCGTTTTGATGACAATTCTTGCGTGCCAAGTGACCAAGCGTCTCTGACGCCCATACCTGCTGTCGGGCCAACCAAGAGAAGATGGCGCATCCGCGGGTGATTTCGCAGAACCAGAAACTCGCGAGAGGTGGATTTATCATCAGGCGTTCATCGAATCTTGCGTCATCAGATACGGAACGGCACACCGCGTGGCGTCATGCACGAGACCGAGAGCTTCTCAGGATCGGACAGACACATTGACGTCGAAACGATCCTCCAAAGGGCGATGACCACATGAGAGGTCCAGGTCGTCATTCCCCTCGAAACTGGCGAGGTCGCGACTCCCCTTTGGATCGTCTCGCCCATGGTCCAGGCACTTGTCCGCTCCTATCGAGTAGACAGAGGCCGTTGGTTCCAATACGCCCTCGGGACGGACATATTCTCGCTCGAGCTTGGCGCTGGGATCATCAACGTCAGGCCAATTTCGTTGCTGACCCAGCAACACTCACCGCGATCGACGCGGCGCATAGACCAAAATACGCCGCGGATGAGAAGCTAGCGGACACGTTGGCCCCTGGAGTCATTGCAACAACACTCGCTCTTTCGCCTCTCGCGCTGGTTTCGCCTGGCAGCACGCGGTGCCCAAATTTCCAACACCGCATCGATCCGGAGCGTTCTCGACTGCGCCGTAAGGACCGACAGATCCATCGATTCATCGACGTCTGAGAACTCTGCAACGATAGGAGAAGCGATTCAACGAGGAGGAGTACATGGCAGAGAGAGTCTGGGATAGGTTCCTCACGGAACAGGACAAACGGGCACTTGCCAAGTCTCCAAAGATTCCTCGGGATCTTCGCTCGTTCTGTCATCGGCCGGCGCTCGTGCTCGTCGACTTCTTTCGGGGGGTCTATGGCGATCGACCCCAGGACCTGATCGAGGCGATAATACCTGGCCAAACAGCTGCGGGCGTATCGCGTGGGAGGCAATTCCCCCAACACAACAGCTTCTCAGTGCATGTCGCAGAACTGGCATGCCCATCATCCATACAACAGGGATGGTCAACGAAACCATCGAGGGTCAGCACGCCCGGCCAAAACCAACCGAGGCTGCTCCACTCAACGGGGAGCCCCGCTGGATTGCTCCCGAAGTCCGCTATGAGATCATCCCCGAGGTGGGACCGATCGAGGGCGAGACCGTGATCAACAAGATCAGTTCGAGCGCGTTCTGGGGTACTCCTCTCGTCGGACAGCTCATTAAGAATCAGGTGGATACCCTGATTGTCTGTGGTGAGTCGACTAGCGGATGCGTGCGCGCGACGGTGGTCGATGCAGATCAGTACCAGTTCAACGTCATCGTTGTCGAAGACTGCACCTTCGATCGTCACGAGGCAACTCATGCGATGAATCTCTTTGACATGCATCGCAAGTTTGCAGAGGTGCGATCGCTCGCTGAGGTACTCAATTTTCTTGGCCAGTTCTCAAAATCAACTCAGATCTTCGCTCGCTAGGTCGCTCTTGCAATTGCGAACTGATTCAAGCGAGCCACGAGATTATTGATGCGAGGACCAAACAGCAAGACCCTGGCGCGGTAAAATACCGGCGAGTAACTGCATCTTCGCGAACGCTGTGCGCAAGATGACAGAGAAACGGAGCTTGAGCCATGTCAAGACGCCGAAGCATCACCAGTGAGCTCTATCGAGCAGCACGGATGTCAAACAACCTCCGCGCCGCGTCACGAGGACCAACGGCATTCGCCACCCGTCAGGTGCGCCGCAAGGTATACCGTGCAAGCGGAGGGTTCATAAGGTCAATCCTCAAATCATTTGGTCTGAGTAAATAGGCTCGGGCAGTCAGAATTTCACATACTAATAGTGCTCGGCCTCGTTTGATGGGCACAGGTCCTTTCATCTCTGTATCTCATAGCACTCTCAACACTCGCTCGTCATGTGCACTCTTGTCCTTGCAATGATTCGCCGGTCGTGCAAACTCCTGAATGCACGAAGAGTTGAAGATTCTGTGTGCAACGCGTAAGAGAAGTGTGAAGAACCGCTGAGTGACCCAAACTCTTCGCCGCTGCGCACTTAGAGTCATGATCTCGATGACCTCTTCATGTACATACAAACGATGTCACACGCGCTCGGTTGATGCATCACACACGAGCTCGGACAAAGACCAGAGATGGGGAACTTCACATGACTGCCATGCATAGATTCGCAAGCGTTAGCTCCGACCGGAGAGCGCAACACGCTCGTTCAGCGTTCCGTCTAAGTCGCGTTCTTTCGCTCGTAGCAATGACCGGTGCACTGATTGGTATCAACATCGAGACTGCATCAGCTAGCACCTTCAATACATGGAGCCCGCTCGCATCCCTCGGGACCGCGCGCACGCTTGCAGGAGCGGCGGTGCTCCAAAATGGATCCGTCCTCGTCGTAGGAGGAACATCAACAAGCACGACGGGCGCAGGAACCCTTATCTCGACCGCCGAAATCTACAATCCCTCAACGAATGTCTGGAGCACCACCACCGGTGCTCCCGCGGTGAGCACCCCGGCCGTACTCACGCTTTCCAATGGAGATGTGCTGGCCGCCGGGGGAATCTCTGGAACTGTAGCGAGTGCTAGCGCGACAGCCTCAGCGTCCATCTATAACCCCACCACCAACGCCTGGACAGCGACTGCGAACCCAATGCCATCCGGGGTCTATGGAGCCTCAGCAGCTGTGCGTGCGGACGGTTCTGTGATACTGATCGGCGGATACACCGGTCTGACCTCTGCACAGATTGCTACAAACGCGGTCAGCATCTACACGCCGTCAACGAACGCGTGGACAACCGGAGATTCACTCCCTATTGGCGACCAGAGCGCCTATGGATCAGCGGGCACGCTTTCCAACGGAGAGGTGCTTTATGCAGGCGGCCTCAGCGCTCCAGGAGCAGTCACCAACGTTGCGGAACTCTATGACCCAACGCAAAATACGTGGTCGAGCACGGGGTCACTCGTAACGGCGCGATCGAACGCGGGCCTTGACGTGCTTGCCAACGGCTCAGTTTTGCTCGCTGGAGGAGAGGACGCGACGGGTACTGCCATCGCGAACGCGGAACTCTATAACCCAACCACAAAGATCTGGGTTGCTACCGCCTCGCTTTCGACAGCCCGGTCAGGCGCCACCATAGCCACCCTTGCAACGGGCCAAGTGATCGAGGCCGGTGGTATGGATGCAACTGGTCAAGTTCTTGCCAGCGCTGAGATCTACTCACCACAGAGTGCAACATGGACAGCTACCGGTGCTCTTGGAACCGCCCGCGAGAACGCCGCTGCCGTGCAACTCACCGGAGGAGAGCTGCTCGTATTCGGTGGAAACGACGCGACTGGCGCTGCGATCTCGAGCGTCGAATCGTATTTCTCGGGAGTTCCTGTCTCGCTTGCCAGTGTTGCTCCTGCGAGTTTTGTCACCGGCACTGCAAAGTCCTTGAGCTTTAGCGCGACAGGGACTCCAACCCCTGTCATCTCAGAGGTCGGCGATCTCCCGCCCGGGCTGGTATTTACCGTGGGACCTGCAGGAAGTGCGACGATCAGTGGAACGGTGACTGGGCCAATCGGATCATTTCCGATCACGATCACCGCGACCAACGGCGTGCTCTCACCTGTTTCGGTCTCCGTTACCGTGACCGTTGCACAACCCGCCTCTCCGGGATATGTCGTGACAACAACCTCAGGAACGGTCTTTGCATTCGGACAGGCAGTGAAGTCGGGTCATGTGCGAGTGCAGCCAAAGTTTCGACAAATCGTTGCAATAAGTCGGGACCCCGGTACAACTGGCTATTACCTTGTGACCTCAATAGGCAACGTCTTCAACGAGGGCGGGGCACCCTTCTACGGTTCGCTTGCAACGACGAACCTGACCTCGCCCGTACGCGGCTTCGCGACAACCTCTGACGGACACGGATACTGGCTCGTCACCGCAAATGGATCGGTCTATGTCTTTGGCGACGCGGCCTACTTTGGTTCAGCCACGGCCAACCCACGGGTCAGGCCAATCGTGGCGATCGCACCGACAAGAGACGACAGAGGCTATTACCTCATCTCCTCGCGTGGCAACGTCTTCAACAAGGGCGATGCAACTTTCTACGGCTCAAAAGCAGGCGTCCGGCTACCCCATCCCATCACCGCATTTGCGCTCAGCGCGGATGGCAATGGCTATTACCTCGTCTCGTCGGGTGGAAACATCTGGAATCTCGGGGATGCCCACTTTTATGGTTCAAAGGCGCGGTTAAAGCTGGCATCACCGATCGTCTCCTTTGTCACCTCAACCGATGGGAAGGGGTACTACCTCCTCACCTCGGGCGGCGCGCTTTACCAATTCGGTGACGCGCTCAACCTCGGTGCTCTGACAATGGCCAAGAACCGTGAATACGCGTCAATCGCGATCCCGGACTAGGAACACCCCGGCTGGGACTGCCTGACGCGTCGCGACTTTAAGCCAACCGCTAATCAGAGAACATCTTGGTCCGGGTTCACCGGAGCGATGCGCCATACAGCGTTACTGCATGAGGTCTGGTGAGGTCGCCATGCCTTGGCGCCAAACCGATCGCGCCATGATCTTCGAAAGATCCGCGCGCTCGTGATATTTACTCGCAATGTCGCGCGCCTCTCCAAGAAGTCCCTCGGAGAGCGTGGTTGGGTTCAGCCCGAGAGCGAGAAAACGCTCCCGACTGACATTGAGGTCATTCTCGGCCGCCTCGCGGCGGGGATTCGGGAGATTCGCGATCTCTGCACCGGTGAGCTCCGAGATCAATTCCGCAAGCTGTCGAACCTGATAGGTCTCCGTTACCTGGTTGAAAACTGAAACCTGCCCGCCATTCACTGGCGGATTGGCAAGAGCAATCTCGATACAACGGGCAGTGTCGCGAATATGGATGAATGCACGCGTCTGACCACCCGTGCCATGCACGGTAAGAGGATGGCCGATAGCTGCCTGCATAAGAAAGCGATTGAGAACGGTTCCGTAGTCCCCGTCGTAGTCGAACCGGTTGATCAATCGCTCATCGCGAACAGTCTGGGGAGTCTGGGTGCCCCAGACAATTCCCTGATGGAGATCGATGATGCGAAGTGAATCATTTTGCGCGTAGAACTTGAACATCAGCTGATCGAGCGTCTTGGTCATGTGATACACCGAGCCAGCGTTCGCGGGGTGCAAGATCTCGCGTTCGATATCTCCATCGGGTGTCGGCACCTTAACGGTGAGATACCCCTCTGGAATCGGAGCAGACCCAGACCAGCCATACCCATAGACGCCCATGGTGCCAAGGTGCACGACAGCGATGTCGAGACCAGATTCGACGATCGCAACAAGGAGGTTGTGCGTGCCGGTCACATTGTTGTCAACGGTGTAGCGCTTGGTCTTCGAAGATCGCATTGAATACGGAGCGGCCCTCTGCTCTGCAAAATGCACGACCGCATCGGGGCGAAGCGAAAGTAGTACTCCAACAAGTCGGTCGTACTCCTTGGCGAGATCAAGATTGATGAAACGGATCTCTCTCCCCGAGACTTCCTTCCAGGCCCGAACGCGCTCACTAATCGGCCGTATTGGCGTCAGCGACTCAACTTCGAGCTCGATATCGATATTCCGGCGACTGAGGTTGTCGAGAATCGTGACCTCATGCCCGATGTCAGAAAGATGAAGCGAGGTCGGCCATCCGCAGAAACCATCGCCACCAAGAACTAAAACCTTCACAATTTTTCTCCTCTAGGTGACGCAAAAACCTACGTTGGCCGGCCAACTGTTCTCGGCCATCGTAGTAATGAACGAGATACCCTATGAAGATATTTGCAGACAGAGTTATTAGGCATCTGTGAATACTTTGAGAGATACCCTGTCCATCGGGGAATATTGGTCGACTCCCTCGAGCGATGGCCGGTTTGGAGCACTTGGTCACCCACGAAGCTCCCCAGTCACAGGTCCACAGTCACGTGCCAAACGACCGACAAGTTCTTCGCTGCGAGAGTCCTTCCCAGTCGTCACGTTTCAGATTCATTCAATGCGCAATCGCGACTCATAAGATTGATCGCGCGACATGAATATCCGTGAGGTCATCACCTGATGATGCAATCTTCATAGGCTCAATTGGGAGAGTGCGATGCCATCGATCCAAAGTGGGGAAACCAGCATCTATTACGAGGAGTTCGGGAGCGGCTATCCGGTCCTCTTGATCGCTCCCGGTGGGTTGAGCTCTGCAATTGAGAAGTGGGAGAACGCAACGATCAATCCGCTCAACGAATTCGCTGAAGACTTCCGCCTCGTCGCGATGGACCAACGCAACGCCGGCAACTCTCGCTCGCCGTTTCCAGTCGATCATCCTTGGGACGCTTACGCTCAGGACCAAATTGGCGTCATGGACGCACTCGGATACGAGCGGTTTCACCTCTTCGGCTGTTGTATCGGCGGCCCTTTTGCGCTCAAGCTCACCTACGCACATCAAGATCGGGTCAGCGCGGTCGTCCTCGAACAGCCAATGGGTCTCATTCCAGCGAACCATCAGGGCTGGAAGGACCGTTGCCATGACTGGGTCACCGCGATTGTTGTGGATCGACCCGACCTCGATGAGACACTCGGGCACCACTTTGTCGACCACATGTGGGGCCAAGACTTCGTAGCTAGTCTGATCCGCGATGAGGTCAGAGCGATCCGCGCTCCAACATGTGTCCTGCCTGGCGTCGATGAAATCCACCCAAGTGAAATTGGACATGAGATCGCGCGGCTCATACCCGGCGCGGTGACCATTTCGCCGTGGAAGGACTCACCCGAGCACGCTCGACTCGCGACAACGAAGATCCGTGAGTTCCTTTTGTCACACACTCCCTAACGTCTTAGGGAGTCCTTGCGCTTTGCACCGCGACCGCCTCGATCTCAACGAGGAACTGGGGACGCGCGAGACGGTCAATCACAACGAGCGTGTTTGCCGGGTAGGGACCCTCACCAAAGAGCGAAGGAAAGATTTCACCACGAGTTTCAACAAAGGTCGGAATGTGTTCAGCTCCCACGACAAAGGTCGTGAACTTTACGACGTCACGAAAATTCATCCCGGCCTCTTCGAGCACCACGCCGATATTGACAAATACCTGACGAACCTGTGCGGCAAAATCTTGCTCACCAACAGTCGAACCATCGGTGTCTGCCGCGATCTGTCCAGCGATGTACAGCGTCGCTGCTGGCCCTTCGATCCGGACTCCCGGCGAGAACATGCCGCCAGAGGTGCCAAGGCGCTCGGGATGCAAAAAGGCAATCGGCTCGGACATTATCTCTCCTTCAAAGAAGCTGGAATGGTACAGGCAAGCGCGATCATAAAACCTTCGTACTGACGATCTGACCGTTCTGGTCACCAAGAACGAGATCAAGCAGTACACCTGCAGGGACTTCGGGCGAAAGCAGATCGCCGGCAATATATCGCTGCATGAAACGCTGGTGAAAGTCCTCACCGACAACCGTCGGATCTTGTGACCTGATGAAGGTCTGCATCTCCGTATCAACGATCCCCGGACGAAGAGCGTTGACGGTAACGCCGCTCCCTGAGAGCTCTGCGGCAAGATTCAGCGTGTGCGCCTCGAGCCCGGATTTCGTCGTGACATAGGCGTTGTAAGCATCATCGCGATTGAGATTGCTTACCGCTCCTGTCGAAATGTTCACTATCCGCCCCCAACCGTTCGCACACATCGGACCGAGAAGCGAACGAGTCAGGCGAACGGGAGCCAGAAGGTTGATCGCACATGCGTATTCCCATGCATCTATATCGATCGTCGCGAATATCCCGAGCGGCCCAACGACACCGGCATTGTTTATCAAAATATCGATCGGACCAAAAGCCTTTTCGGCGCTTTGACAGATGAGGTTCATCGCAGGTGCGTCGACAACGTCTGAAACCCCAGCAACCGCCCGGCCCCCATCTGTGTGAATCTTCAGGACCGTTGCATTGACCTCATCAGCGCTACGCGCAACCACGACGACGGCGGCACCAGCACGCGCGAGTGTGCAAGCGATCGCCTGTCCGATTCCGCGACCTCCACCTGTCACCAGCGCGACATGTTCTGACAGAACCGACATCGCCCCTCCAATCTCATTGTCTCTCAAGCATTAGATCAGGTTTCTCGCCGGGCTCAAAATGGTACGAGGGCTAGAATTTTGACATGTCCGACTTCCCGCTCTCGAAAGAGAACTACCAAAGCCTCTTCAAAGACGAGGCCGATGCCTTCGTTGGCGCATACCTGCGCGCCAACCTTGACGAAATTGTGCCAAATTGCCCCGAATGGAATGTTGCACAACTCGGTGCACACATTGGTTCGATCTATCACCGCATTGCCGAACTCATCCGTACCATCTCGCTCAAACCGCTAAATCCAAAAAATTTCGTCGCGCCGACGGATCCCCGCGCTGTTCTTGATTACTACCAAGAGGGGGTGAGCAAACTCGCAGCAGCGTTCGTTGATCTCGACCCGACAGCTCCCATATGGACCTTTGCAGGAGTCTTGCCGGCGCTGTTCTGGATGCGACGAATGACGCATGAGACGATGGTCCACGCATTCGACCTCGACGAGATCCATCTCCCCTTGCACCATCCGGCAGCTCGCTCGGTCGCAGATGGAATCGATGAGTTCTTCTCGGTGCAGCTCGAGAGAAAACTCGTTCAAAAGCACGTACCGGGGCTAAGTGGGCGATTGGCACTTGGAGCTACCGACAGTAAGAACCGCTGGGTC
>Ga0307373_10016064_pt1 | contig 10091 bp, 4 predicted proteins | sample OX2MG_FD_202534 | JGI IMG/M metagenome (GOLD analysis project Ga0307373, IMG submission 202534) | Soil microbial communities from Risofladan, Vaasa, Finland - OX-2 | ecosystem: Environmental > Terrestrial > Soil > Coastal area > Acid sulfate soil | place: Finland: Risofladan, Vaasa | collected...
AATTCAGGATCAACCGGCAGACGTTGGCCAGGCCGTGCTTGGCGGCGTAGGCCGCCAGCGCCGCCGACTCCTTCGGCGTGGGCGAACGGCCCAGCGCCCATTGGTACGCCGCCTCGATCTGTCCCTCCAACGCACCGCTTTCCTGGGCGATGCGCTCGGCGAAGTGCTCGCTCTGGCGGACGATGAAATGGTTGTTGAGCATGGCCAGCGCCTGCAAGGCCGTGACCGAAGTGTTCCGCGCCGGCGTGAGCTGCGAGGCGTCGGCGCAGTCCATCGAATCCATGAACGGGTCGGGCAGCGTGCGAAACAGGAAGCGGTAGACGCTGCGGCGGCGGCCGGCCGGCGAATCGACGTCGAAGCCGAGATAATCCACCGTCGGCGTCACATGTATGCCGGGACTCTCGATGAACTGCTTGACCGATGGCCCACCCATCGCCAGATCGAGCCGGCCGGTGATCGCCAACACCGCGTCGCGGAGCGACTCGGCGTCGAGCCGTGAACGATTCATTCGCCAAAGATAAAGGTTGCCCGCGTCGAGCGTCGCGTAGGCGGCGTTGTGCCGCGACGACTGCGTATAGGCCCCGCTGGTCACGATCAGCTTGTGCAGTTGCTTGAGCGAGCCGCCCTGTTCGAGGAACCAGCTTGCGAGCCAATCGAGCAGCTCGGGGTGCGTCGGACGCGATCCCATCCGGCCAAGATCGTTGGGCGAATCGACGATCCCGCGGCCGAAATGGTAGTGCCAGACTCGGTTGACGATCGACCGCCAGGTGAGCGCATTGCGCGGATCGGTGATCCAAGCGGCCAGCGCCGCGCGGCGGCCCCCTTCGTCCGTTTGATCGGTCAGGTCAAACCCCGCCGGCAAACCCCCAACGCACGACAACGCGCCCGGCACCGCCGCTTCCAGCGGATTGCGAACGTCGCCGCGGCGAAGCAGGTACACAGGCCGGGGGCCCTTGGCGGGCTTAAAGCTCCCTTCCGGCTGAAAGTCGCTCGCGGCGGCGTAAACCATGGGCGGTGGAGGCAACGCGGCCAACTCCTCATCGACTCGCAACCGCAAAACGTAAAGCGCCAGCTCGGCTTTCTGCTCGTCGCCGCGCGTTTCCGCGGGTATCGCCAGTGCGGCGGCGACCACGTCGGGTAAGGCCGGCGCCGCGCGGACCGGCTTGGGGTCCGTGGTTACCGACAGCCGCGGACGGCCGATCAGGTGGCCGCCGCCGTGCTTCTGCTCGAGCGTGAAGGTCAACGTCGTGCCCCCCTCGTGCGCCGGCGGCTCTTTGACCTCGAACACCGCCAGGTGCGGCTTGCCGACCTGGGGGTAGATGCCCCAGGCCGTGTTCGGTTTGTCATCGATCGCCATTGCCGCGGTCCAGCCATCCTGGTCGAAATCGGCCGAGGGGTTTTCCAGCACGAGTGGTTTGACCGCCGCAGGGTCGCTTCGGGGCGCCGCTTGCAACTTGAACTCCGAGAGGTGCAAATTGCCATTGTCCTGCCGGCCGGGCCCTTGCTGCCGCAGGCCGGCATCCGTGAGCACTTCCAATCGCACGGCCGTGATGCCTTTGAGGTCGGTATGCGCCACGATCGTGTACGTGTCGCGCTCGGGGCGAGCGCCGCCAAAGACGACCGAACCGTCGGGCTGTTTCGTCGGCGTCGAGCCTTCGGCCGACGCGACCGAGGAGGCCTCGAGCGTGGTCCAGCCACCGGGAGTTGAAAGCGTTCGTTCCCATGCGGCCACGTCCGCTTGTACCGACGGGTCCAAGAGCGACGCCAAACCCACGGCGCTGGTTCCGGCGGCGAGGTCCTGCTTGCGCTTTGCCAGCGATTGGCGCCGCGCACTCAGTTCGCGATCGGGCTCGTAGGGGCGGTTCGCCCGATCGACGCCGGCGAACACGGCCTGCAAGGAGTAGTACTCAGCCTGCGTGATCGGATCGAATTTATGATTATGGCAGCGGGCGCAGTGGACCGTGGTGCTGGTGAACGTGGCCATGGCGGTCGTCACCATGTCGTCGCGATCGAGGTTCTGGGCGATCGTCTTGTCGATCGTGTCGTCCCGGATGTCGCGTTGCGAGCTTTCGTCCCAGGGTCCTGCGGCGATGAAGCCGGTGGCCACGATCCCTTGCGGGTCGCCCTTCAGCAGCACGTCGCCGGCCAATTGTTCGGCGACGAACTGCGCGTAGGGTTTGTCATCGTTGAACGACCGGATCAGATAATCGCGGTAGGGCCAGGCGTTGGGCCGCGGCCGGTCCTGATCGTTGCCGTGCGTCTCGGCGAAGTGGACTACATCCATCCAGTGCCGCGCCCAACGTTCGCCGTATTGCGGGCTTTCCAAAAGCTCCTCGACCAGCCGCTCGTAGGCGTCGGGCGCATCGTCGGCCGCGAACCGCGCGATTTCCCGGGGCGTCGGCGGCAGGCCGACGAGATCGAACTTCACGCGGCGCAAGAGCGTGCGCTTGTCGGCGGGCGCGGAAGGCGCAAGGCCCTTCTCATCGAGCTTCGCCGAGATAAAGGCGTCGATCGGGTTGCGGACCCAGTCGGCGCGGCCCTCGCTGGCGGCGGGCGGCACGGGGCGCGAGAGGGGCTGGAACGCCCAGTGCTTGCGTTGGTCTTCGAGCGGGTTATCGGCCGCATCGGGCCATACCGCGCCTTGGTCGATCCAAGCCCGCAAGATGCCCACTTGCTCCGCCGTGAGCGGGTCGCCCTCGGCCGGCATCCGCAGGTCTTCGTCGAGCCCGGCCACGTAGTGAATGAACGGGCTTACGGCGCTGTTGCCCGCGATGATCGAGCCGCCGCTATCGCCGCCCTCAAGAGCGATCGCCTTCACGTCGAGCCGATAGCCGCTCTTCTGCTTGTCGGGACCGTGGCAAGAGTAGCACCGCGAGGCCAGGATCGGCTGGACGTCTTTGACGAAGTCGATCGGGCGATTGGCCGCCGGAGGGAGATTGCCTTTCCCTTCCTCGGCATGAACTAAACCGCCCACCGACGAGGTCGCAGCCGCCAGGCAGGCGGCAAGTGCGATTCGATTCGCGGTACGTGTCGGACGACGCTGCATCGACGGCTCCTGGCGCAGACACGGCCCCAAACGGCGGGCGGGAGGGCGACATCATCGGGAGGAACGGCTTGCGGAAAGCCGGTTTCTCATTGTACACGTGATCCGAACACGAACGCAAGTTTTCGTACCAGCGCCAACCAGCGCCAAACCCTGCATCGGTTTGTCGCACACGTTCGCAGCCCGACGTCAGGCGGCACAACTCAGTCACGCTGACCATCGCTACCGTCGAACGCGGGATTCCAAGGAACTGGGGCAAGTCTGTATCCGTCCCTCCCGAGCACGTCAAGAACAGACCGATTTCGTTCGGCATCGGGGAACATCTCGTCGCACAACTCCCAAAGCTCCGCGGCTGTTTGCTCGCTCAAATATCGATGAATCGCTTCATCGCCCCCGCCAAAAACCTCGACCCGGGTTCCCTGGTCGGAGACGAGGGCGTCGATTCGGTTCGGGCCTTCGCCCACGGAAATGCCCAGGATGGGAGGAGAACCATCCGCGGCACTTCCGACGAGCGCTGAAGGATCGTCGAAGATGCGTCGCAGGAGGCGCGCCCAGCGAGGCTCGACGACCTCGAAAGTGCCTATGACATACGAGCCGTGAAACCCAGGTTCGTCCGGATCGAGTGACTCCTCCTCCTCATTTGGTTCCCACGCGTCGCCCGATTCTTCCGCGCTCATCAGCCGATGCACTCGTACCAGAGGACCACCACACCGAGCGACCGCGGCACGTGCTTCGAGGATCGCGCCGTCGGGCGGTCCCTTAAAGTCCGTGACGAAAATGCCCCCGATTTCCAGCGGCTTGGGGGGTGAGCGCTCTTCGGCAGTGGCCAGCGCTCGCGCGGCTTCGTCGCAGCGTTGTTCGTGGGCGAGCATCACCGCCAAACGCGCGGGATACGCGCCCAACGTCGTATCCATTGCCGACGCGGCGCGGTTGAATGTCACCGCTCCGGCGCCGTCTCCGGCGTCCCATCGGCATTCGGCCAGATGGCTCAGTAGCCAGGCTTGCGTTTCGATGTTTCCGGCCATTGCCAAGCTCAGCCGGAGCGCGTCTTCGTCGCCCGGAAACCACTCAGCCAGACTCACCGGAAGTCGGTACAACATCAATAGAACGAGACCGACAGTCGCGAAGCTGACCATCACGCCGGCCTGATATCGGTGAGTCGAGGGGATCGGAGGCCGAGGAATAGCGGGTGAAACGCCCGCGGCCACAAGGCGGTCGTAAAGGTGTGGATGGGTGCGGCCGTCTCCGCCGAGTACCGCGGGCGTCAGGTTCGCGGCGTAGAGTTTTTCCAAAGCACGCGCATAGCTTCCCTCGCCGGGTTGATGGGTACGCGCACTTGCGTCAGCGGCCTCTTCCATTCGCCTATAGAGCCGCGCAAATAGTCGTCCGGCCGCAAGAAACACGATCGCCGCGGCGGCTACCGCCAAATAGCCAAATGATGCGGCCAACGGCCGGAACGCGGCTAGCGGCAAGAGCAGCACCCCCGGTACCGTACGGGCCAGCAGGGTTCGCCGAGACTCACCCAGGTGCGCCATTTCGTGGGCGGTGATCGCCTGCAACTCGTCGCCATCCAGCACGTCCAGGAGCCGGCTGGTGAACAGCAGCCAACGGAACCAGGGAATCGCCAGCGCGTTTGCCGCTGTACCGCCCACGACGTATGCACCTCGCGGCGCCAAGCATGCCCGCTGGGCCGCCGCGTCGATCGTTGCCCGAACTAAAGGCGAAACCGGCCTGGCAAGCCCGACCACGCGAGCGAGGAAGATGCCACCGCCTGAAAGGAGAAACAAGTAAAACACGACCATCCCAATGAACACGCAGGCGCTGTTGGCGTCGAAACGGCTTGGTAAGATGGCGACCAACACCGCGGCGACGAACCAATGGGGCGTGAAAATCATGAGATTCGACAGCGTGCCTTGGATGTGCCGCCGCCATGTGATCGGCGGCTGTTGTCCGACGCGCGCGACGCAAAAAGCTGCGATCCAGGCTGCCAGGTACGAGGCGATTCCGGCATCGATTGCCAGTTTTGACGTGGACACCTCCCAGATCGATCTGCGAATCGTCAGCGCGCAGAGCAGAAACGCAATCGGCAAGACCAATTTGTTCACCTGCGCCGCTGCGCGGGCAGGGAACGCCAATCGTGCGCGCTCCATCCAATGAGCGGTTTGCGGGCATTTCCACAACGGCGGCTGGGCCACGAAGGCCGCCAGCGAGCAAGCCAAAAGCGTCGCGAAGAACGCCAGGGCCGGGTAACCGACGACGATCAGCCACGGCCCCCAGTGCGGCAACAGCAGCCTGGCCTCGGCAATCGCGGCGGTGGTATCGGCGGGCGACATGCTTAGCTCGGGTTGCGGGAACGCATGCCATGAGTATAGCGGCCTCAAATGGCGATGTGGATCTCGCCCGAAATTTACGATCGGGACTTGCGGATTTTAGGACCATATTCCATGATTGGGACCGTGTGGTTGCAACGGGAATGTAATTCAAAAACGCCCGCGATGGAGGACCCTGTGTCGATCGTCGAAAGCGAAATGCGACGCGCGCGCCCTAGCGAAGGGACGGAGTCCCCGGCGCGAATGGCGCTTCGCCAACCCCCCGCGCGTGTCGCGCCCACCGGGCTGGTGAAACTCTGCTACACGCTCGTACATGCCGCCGAGGCGGTGGGCATCAGGGACCTCGCCGACGGCGAATATCGACCCGGCGACACGACGCTCGAAGAGGGAATCGAGCGGCAGCTCAACTACCTTCTTGATCAGGTCGGCTGCAATCGCCCCGGCTTTCGGTTGCTGGAGATCGGTTGCGGTTACGGCCACTTGTTGAGCCTGGCGCGGCGGCGGGGAGCTCGCGCGGTGGGCGTGAATGTTTCGCCCGAACAAGCGAAGTTCTGCAACGACAACGGCTCGCAGGTGTTTTGCTGCACGTACCGCGACCTGCTCGAAGCCAGCGAGTGGTACGGTCAATTCGACGGTGTGATTGCAAACGGCTCCTTGGAACATTGGGTGCAGCCCGAGGACGTCGAAGCCGGCAGGATGAACGCCATTTATCAAGAGTCGTTCGCCATCGCCCACAAAATGCTCGACCCCTCGGCGGACGACGCTCGCTACGTGACGACGGCCATTCATGTGAAGCGCGAAGTCAAGCCGTCCTATCTGCTGACGCCGTGGTACCGGCAACCCCGCGGTTCGGACCGGCGGCACTTCAGCCTGCTGCACAACTGGATGGGGGGCTACTACCCGGTCGACGGACAGTTGGTCCAGTGCGCCAGCCCCTACTTCTCGCTGGCGGCGGAAATGGACGGATCGTTGGGCTACAAGATCGCCAACGATTATCGGTTGGCCAGGATGTTCCGCGGCCTGTACACCAGCCCCAAGCTGGTCTGGCGCATCGCCCGCTGCCTGGTGCGTCATCCCCTGGTGACCGGCACGATGATCGAGTGTTATTTCATCGAGAAATCGTGGGACTGGCAGTTCCGGGGTGACGATCCACCGATGAAGCTCTTGCGCCACACTTGGAGGCGGAACTCACTCGACGGATGAGATCGAGCGTCGTGCCACCGCGAGGCGGCGCGCGATGGATCCGACTGGGCGAGGTGCGCGGCGTTACCCGCCCGTGTCCCTGCGAAGCCAGCGGATGGTAGAATGGCGCCATGCACCGCCCGTATATCAGTTCCGGTTGCCGAGGAACGAAAGAAGGAGCCTAGAATCATGATGAATACATTGTTAATGTCGGCGACATTATTGGCCGTCGCCGTTGCCGACGACCTTCCGATGACCATTTCAGCCAGCCACGTCGGCCGGTTCAAAGGAGCCTCGTGGTACTTGAGCGTGAACTCGGCAGGCCAAGCCGAACTGACGCTGCGGAATGCTCAGCATCCGATACGAAGAGCCTTTGAGATCCCTAAGGACGAACTGTTAGCCTTTCGCAGGTCCATACAAAAGGAAGGCTTCTTTGACCTCAAAGAAAAGCAAGGAGGACAAGTTCCAGACGGGAGCAAACAGAGCCTCACCGTGACGATTGGAGACCGAAGCAAAACGGTCAAAGTTCATTTCTTGGCCAATTTGCTCCAGGATAAAAAGAATAAGGAAAAACTGCGCGAACCGGCGAGGGCTGTAAGGCTCATGATTCTGGTTCGCGGCTGGTTCGCAGACGCCGATGCAGCCGATGCCACGCCGCTTAATCAAAAGGTACTTGACGCCCTTGAAGAAGAATGAGCCCTCTTGCGATGCCTCGCCCCCAGTTCCGCCTGCGAAGCTTGTTCATTCTTACGGCAATCGTGGCCGTTGGGTGGTGGTTGATGCGGACCATCCGGCCGCAATGGAAGACCATCGCAGCAACGCTACCTCTCATTCTTGCGCAGCTTGCGATCTTGATCGTGGGTTTCATTCATCACCGACAACGACGCCAATTGCGCCTTTAAGTGCCCCCGCTTCCGGCATCGGTGCCCACGGAATAGGCACCTGGTTCAGCGCGGAGGCTCATCGCAGCCAGCAACGCACCTGAAGTCCCACTTCCCGCCGCCGCACAACCTTGCAATCACCGCCGCGATGGCAGTACGATGGTTCACAGATCGAGACCCGTTTGCCAGAACCAAAAGGTGCAAGACCTGTGAGCGACCGTCGTATTCGGATTTCTGTTTTTATCGCGATCACTTTGACGATCGCCTCCAGCGCCGGTGCTGAAACCCGCTGGCCGCGGTGGCGAGGGCCGCGGGGAGATGGACAATCGGACGAGACGGGCTTGCCCGTCGCCTGGAACGCCACGAACATCCTATGGAAAACGCCGCTCGCCGGCCGTGGCGAGTCGTCGCCGGTGATCTGGGACGATAAGCTGTTCGTCACCACGGCCGCCGACGACGGGCACCAGCGCAGCCTACTCTGTCTCGATCGTCGCGACGGCACGCTCCTGTGGGAAAAGTCGGTCGAGTGGGCTGGCACTCCCGAACCGCTGCACAAGATGAATACCTGGGCCTCGCCCACTTGCGCCACCGACGGCGAGGTGGTGGTCGCCTTCTTCGGACGCGGCGGGCTGCACGGCTACACGCTCGAAGGCCAGCCCCTCTGGTCGAACGACCTCGGCCCATCGGCCAACCCGTGGGGCAGCGGGTCGAGCCCCGTGTTGGTCGGCGACCTGGTGATCCAGAACGCCGACGCCGACCAGGATAGTTTTCTCGCCGCCTTCGACAAACGGACGGGTAATGAAGCCTGGCGCCAGCCGCGCCCAAACCGCCGCGGATGGAGCACGCCCGTCCTGGTAACCGCTGGCGACCGGCAGGAGATGGTGCTCAACGGCCACGAGGGAGTCACGGCCTACGATCCGGCCAGTGGCCGGCAACTCTGGTTCTGCAAGAGCTTCAACGGCCGTGGCGAGCCGACAGCCACGCCCGCCGGCGGTCTGGTGTACTTGGTCAATGGTCTGGCGGGCGACGTCTACGCCGTGCGGCCGGGGGGCGACGGCGACGTGACTGGTTCGCGGATGGTCTGGCACACGCCGCGCAAGTCGGGCCGCGACCTTCCCTCGCCGATCGTCGTAGGCGACTACCTGTTCGTGGTCAGCCTGGCCGGCGTGGCCACCTGCTACCACGCCGCCGACGGACGGGAGCTTTGGCAAGAGCGACTGGACGGCAACTATGCCGCATCGCCGATCGCGGCCGCCGGCCGGGTTTATTTCCTGAGCGAAGATGGGACGGTCGTCGTCGTCGAGCCGGCTACCGAACCAAAAATCGTCGCTCGCAATCCGCTCGGCACTCCGGCGGAGGAAGTCTTCCGCGCCTCGCTCGCTCCGTGCGACGGGCGCCTTTACGTCCGTTCCGATCGCGCCCTGTATTGCATTGGCGCCGCGGCGACGCCATGAAAGGCGCTGTCCCAATCCTGAAGCCAAGTCCAGGCTTCGGCGGACACCTGCACGGCGGGCTGACGCCCTTGTGCTGTCCGCCATCGCCTGGCCTTTATCACACGCGCTGCCATCGGGACCCTGCCTTCGGCAGGGCGGACGGCGTAACCGCCCTGTGAAGAATCCCCGAAAAATCCCAAAGGTACTCCAAGAACAGGGTCATGCGGCCGTGGCGTCGTTTTTTTCTGGACCGCGAACGACTGCATTGGTACGATGCGAGCAGTTGCAGATTCCCCTTGAAACTCCTTCCAATCGCTTGGGAGCCCTGCGCATGGCCGATACCAATGAAACAAGTCGTCGCGATTTTCTGGTGGGTTCGGCCGTGCTCGGAATGACGTCGCTACCGGTGTTCGTCTCGGCGCGCGCCCTCGGCAAGGAAAGGGTCGCGGCCGCCAGCGACCGCATCACGCTCGGAGTGATCGGCATCGGCCCGCGATGCACCTATGTGCTGGGTGCGATTCTCGGCCTCCCCGACGTCCAGTGCCTGGCGATCGCCGACGTGCAGGCTTCCCGTCGCGAAGCGGGGAAGATGCTCGTTGACAAGCACTACGGCAATCAGGACTGCACGATCTACCGCGACCTGCGCGAAATTCTCGATCGCAAGGACATCGACGCCGTGCTCATCGCCACCGGCGATCGCTGGCACGGGATGGCCTCGATGTTGGCGGCCGAAACCGGAAAGGACGTCTATTGCGAAAAGCCCTGCGGCATCACGATCGAAACGTGCCGGCAAATCGCGGAAACGATGAAGAGGACGGGCCGGGTATTCCAGGCGGGAACCCAGCGGCGCAGCGTGCCGAATTTCGTCGAAGCCGTGAAACTTGCGCAGGGCGGGAAGCTGGGGAAGCTTCAGACGATGTATGCGTCGGTCTACGTCCCCGTTTTGCAGAACGATTGGCTCCCGGCGGAGCCGACGCCGGCGCGCGACGTGTGCGACTGGAACCTCTGGCTCGGCCCGGCCCCGTGGCGCCCGTTCAATCAGAAATACGTCAATGGAGGCTGGCGCGGCTTCTTCGATTTCGAATCCGGAGCCCGTCTGCTCGATTGGGGGGCGCACACGCTCGACCTCTGCCAGTGGGCCAACCATGCGGACGACACGACCCCGATCGAATTCGAGCCGACCGAGTCGAACATCGTCTGCCGGTACGCGAACGGCGTGACC
>Ga0307373_10016065_pt1 | contig 10089 bp, 7 predicted proteins | sample OX2MG_FD_202534 | JGI IMG/M metagenome (GOLD analysis project Ga0307373, IMG submission 202534) | Soil microbial communities from Risofladan, Vaasa, Finland - OX-2 | ecosystem: Environmental > Terrestrial > Soil > Coastal area > Acid sulfate soil | place: Finland: Risofladan, Vaasa | collected...
TCGTGAGGGTCACGTCGCTGCCGCTCGCGCGCAGGGTGCCGAGATCCAGGTCGCCGCCGGCCGTGGCGCAGCCCGCCTGCAGGATCACGAGGGCCGGCGAGGGCCGGTGCGCGGCATACTCAAGCGCTGACCGGGTGAAGAGCATGGCGTCGGCCGTCATCGGGCCGCTGCCCGCCAGCCCCGTGCCCGCCAGCCCCGTGCCCGCCAGCCCCGTGCCCGCCAGCCCCGTGCCCGCCAGCCCCGTGCCCGCCAGCCCCGTGCCCGCCAGCCCCGTGCCCGCCAGCCCCGTGCCCGCGACGCCGCCTCCGCGATACCTGCTCCCGCTTGCCACGATTTCAGATCGTAGCCCTCCGATTACCTCTAGTCGCAGAATTGCGGAGCCGTCATCCGAGATCCGTCGGCGTTTAGCCTCAGCGCGGCCGAGCCCGTAAGCTAGGGGTATCCCGCCGCTGGTCCTGCCTGCTGGCGATCCTGGTAGCCCCGCAGGCCAGCTCTCGCGCCGGTCGCGAGCCCGTCCTCGCGCCGGTCGCGAGCCGTTCACGCTGCCCAAATGCTGCTCAGGTAAGGACGTTATGAGCCTCTCCGGTCTGCTCGGGGCCATCAGCGATGACCCGCAGCTCCGTCACGCCCTCGAGCATGCCGCGCTGCGCGCGGCCGGCGGCGGCGACCTGATCGCTGCGCCGGCGCTGCGGCCGTTGCTGGCTGCCGCGCTGACGGGTCACGGCGGCGGGAGCCAGGCGGCATCCAGCGGCCGGTTCGTCCTGGCTGTGACCGCCACCGCCCGCGAGGCTGAGGACCTCACCGCGGCCTTGAGCTCGCTGCTGCCGCCGGAGACGGTCGGTTACTTCCCGGCCTGGGAGACTCTGCCGCACGAGCGGCTCTCGCCCCGTTCGGACACCTCCGGCCAGCGGCTGGCCGTGCTGCGCCGGCTGGCCCATCCCGAGCCCGGCGATCCGCGGACCGGCCCCCTGCTCGTGGTGGCCGCGCCCGTGCGCAGCCTCCTGCAGCCGATGCCCGGCGGCCTGGGCGACCTGCTGCCGGTGAGCCTGGCCCCCGGTCAGGAAGCCGACCTGGAAGAGGTCGTCACCCGGCTCGTCGAGATCGGCTATGCCCGGACCGACCTGGTGGAAAAGCGCGGCGAGCTGGCGGTGCGCGGCGGGATCCTGGACGTGTTCCCGCCGACCGAGGAGCATCCGCTGCGGGTCGATTTCTGGGGCGACCAGGTCGAGGAGATCCGTTACTTCAAGGTCACCGATCAGCGGAGCCTGGAGATCGCCGCGGACGGGCTATGGGCGCCGCCGTGCCGCGAACTGCTGCTGACCCCGGCCGTCCGGTCGCGAGCCAAGGAGCTGGCCCTGGAGTGGCCGGGCCTCGGTGAGGTGCTCAGCAAGCTGGCCGACGGCATCACGGTCGAGGGGATGGAAGCATTCGCCCCGACTTTGTGCGACCGGATGGAGCTGCTGCTCGACTACGTCCCGGCCGGCGGTCTCGTGGTCGCCTGCGACCCAGAGCGCATCCGGGCGCGCGCGGCTGACCTGGTCAGCACCAGCCAGGAGTTCCTTGAGGCGTCCTGGGTGAACGCGGCGGCCGGCGGCCAGGTGCCGATCGACCTCGGCGGCGCGGCGTTCCGGGCGATGACCGATGTTCGCAAGTCGGCGGCTGACCTGGACATTCCCTGGTGGACGATTACCCCCTTCGCGGCCGCCACGGTGGCCACGGTGGCCGCCGCCGCCCATACCGCCGCCTTGCGCGATGACCTGCGCGGTGACCTGGAGGACGAGGCCGGCGATCGGCCGTCGTTTCGAATCGAGGCGGAGCCCGCCGACTCTTATCGCGGCGATACCGGCAGGGTGCTGTCCGACGTCGGCCAGTGGCTGTCCGGGCAGTGGCGGGTCGTCCTGGTCACGGAGGGCCACGGACCGGCCCAGCGGCTGGCCGAGCTGCTGCGCGCCGAGGGCCTGGGCGTGCACGGATCCGGTACCGGCGACCTGAGCGACGAGCCCGAGCCGGGCCTGGCCAGCGTCGCGACCGGCCTGCTGGAGGCCGGCTTCGTCTGGCCGTCGGTGCGGCTGGCGGTGCTGGCCGAGGCGGACATGGCCGGCCAGCGGTCAGGCAGGCGCGAGAACCGGCGGATGCCGAGCCGGCGCCGTGGCGCCGTCGACCCGCTGCAGCTCACGCCCGGCGACTACATCGTGCACGAGCAGCACGGCGTCGGCCGGTACGTGGAGATGACCAGCCGCACCATCCAGGGCGCGACGAGGGACTACCTGGTCATCGAGTACGCGCCCAGCAAGCGCGGCCAGCCGCCGGACCGGCTCTACCTGCCGACCGACCAGCTGGACGAGGTCACCAGGTACAGCGGCGGCGAGGCGCCCGCGCTGCACCGGCTCGGCGGCGCCGACTGGGCGAAGGCCAAGGGCCGGGCCCGCAAGGCGGTCCGGGACATCGCGGCCGGCCTGATCCAGCTTTACCAGGCCAGGATGGCCTCGCCGGGCCACGCGTTCGGGCCGGATACCCCCTGGCAGCGCGAGCTGGAGGATGCCTTCCCCTACGTGGAAACGCCCGACCAGCTCGCCGCGGTCGACGAGGTCAAGGCCGACATGCAAAAGCCGGTCCCGATGGACCGGCTGATCTGCGGCGACGTCGGCTACGGGAAGACCGAGATCGCGGTCCGGGCCGCGTTCAAGGCCGTGCAGGACGGGCGGCAGGTCGTCGTCCTGGCCCCGACCACGCTGCTGGCGGCCCAGCACTTCGCCACCTTCAGCGAGCGGTACGCGCCGTTCCCCGTCGTGGTCCGGCCGCTGTCCCGGTTCCAGAGCGACAAGGAGGTCGCGCAGACCCTGGCGGGCCTGGCCGAGGGCAAGGTCGACGTGGTCATCGGCACGCACCGCCTGCTCTCCCCGGAGACCCGCTTCGACCGCCTCGGGCTGGTGATCATCGACGAGGAGCAGCGGTTCGGCGTCGAGCAGAAGGAGTACCTCAAGCAGCTGCGCACCGAGGTGGACGTGCTGGCGATGTCCGCCACCCCCATCCCGCGCACGCTGGAGATGGGGATCTCCGGGATCCGCGAGATGTCCACCATCTTGACCCCGCCGGAGGAGCGGCACCCGGTGCTCACGTCCGTCGGCCCCTACGACGAGAGGCAGATCGGCGCGGCGATCCGGCGTGAGCTGCTGCGGGACGGCCAGGTCTTCTTCGTGCATAACCGGGTGTCGTCGATCAACAGGGTCGCCGCCCGGATCGCCGAGCTCGTGCCGGAGGCGAGGATCGGCGTGGGGCATGGCCAGATGAACGAGCACACGCTCGAGAAGATCATGGGCCAGTTCGTGGAGCGCGAGTTCGACGTGCTCGTGGCCACCACGATCATCGAGTCCGGGCTGGACATCCCGAACGCCAACACGCTGATCGTCGACCGCGCCGACGTCTACGGGCTGCCCGCCCTGCACCAGCTCCGCGGCCGGGTGGGACGGAGCCGGGAGCGCGGTTACGCCTACTTCCTGTATCCGCCGGAGAAGCCGCTGACCGAGACCGCGCACGAGCGGCTGTCCACTATTCAGCAGCACAGCGGAATCGGGGCCGGGATGCACATCGCGCTCAAGGACCTGGAGATCCGCGGCGCGGGCAACCTGCTCGGCGGGGAGCAGTCCGGGCACGTCGCCGCCGTCGGCTTCGACCTGTACGTGAAGATGATCGGCGAGGCGGTCCGGGAACTGCGCGGCGACGGCCCTGCGCAGCGGCCCGAGGTCCGGATCGAGCTGCCCGTGGACGCCCATATCCCGCACGACTACGTGACCGGGGAGCGGCTGCGCCTGGAGGCCTACACGCGGATCGCGGCCATCGACACCGCCGCCGATATCACCGCGGTCCGCGAGGAGCTGACCGACCGGTACGGAACGCTTCCGACCCAGGTGGAGAGCCTGCTCAGGGTCGCCCAGCTGCGGGCCCTGGCCCGGCGTGCCGGCCTGACCGACATCACCGCGCAGGGTAACCACATCAGGTTCTCGCCGGTCGAGCTGCCCGATTCCAAGCAGGTCCGCGTGCAGCGGCTGTACCCGCGGACGCTGCTCAAGCCGGCAGTGCGTACGATGCTCGTACCGGTGCCTAAGGCAGCGCCCGGCACGCGCGCGGGATCGGGCAGCACGCGGGCCGGCACCGGGCAGACCGTGTCACTTGGCGCTCCGCCGCTTCGCGACACCGACCTCCTCGCCTGGTGCGAGGAGCTGATCGAGTCGGTGCTCGGCGAGACATCCGAGCGCTCAGCGTAGGGAGGAACGTCGTCGTGCGCCGCACCTCGATGCAGTTGGCCGCGGCGGTGCTTGCCAGCGGCCTGGCGGTGGCCGCCTGCGGGTCGATCAAGATGGGCGCCGCGGCAATCACCGGCCAGCAACGGATCAGCTCGGCGACGCTATCCGATCAGGTAGCCAGCCTCACCACGGCCTACCAGGCCGACAACCGCAAGGGAATCAAGCCGCAGCGGGCCGTGACCCAGATGCCGCAGCAGGTCCTGACCTGGCTGATTACCTTCCGGATCTACGACGAGCTCGCGGCGCAGCACGGCATCAGCGTCACGCCGGCGGCCGTGCAGAGCCAGCTGAACGCCCTGGCCGCGCAGGCCAGGCAGCAGAAGGTCAGCACCGCTACCTACGTCTCGGCGGCCGGTGCCGTGCCGCCGGACCTGGTGCCCCAGATCGGCCGGTACTTCGCGATCCTGTCCGCGTTCCAGCGCCGACTCGACGGCGGCAAGCCACCGACCGCGCCGGCCAGGCAGCAGGCCCTGCAGAACCGGATCTCGCACGCGCAGTGCCTGGCGGCCAAGAACCTGGGGATCACGGTCAACCCGCAGTTCGGCCAGTTCGACTACACCACCTTCTCGGTCGTGCCGGCGCCGAGCCAGCTGGCCGCGTCGCCGTCGCCGTCGCCGTCGGCCAGTGCCAGCGCCAAGCCGCGGCTCACGCCGCCCTGCTAGGAGCCGCGCCCCAGATGGATGAGCTGGCTCCCGGCGCGGGATCCGCCGGCGAGGCGGAATCCTCCGGCGCGGCGCCTGGCGCGGCGCCGGGAGCCCGCGTGCTGGACCTGGTTGAGGTGATGGACCGGCTGCGCACGGGCTGCCCCTGGGATGCTCAGCAGACCCACGAGTCCCTGGCCCCGTTCCTGCTGGAGGAGACCTACGAGGCGCTTGAGGCGCTGGATAGCGGGGACGCCGCGGCCATCCGCGAGGAGCTGGGCGACGTCCTGCTGCAAGTGGTCTTCCACGCCAGGGTGGCGGCCGAGCGCACCGACGGCACCGGCTACACCATCGATGACGTGGCCGACGGGATCATCGCGAAGCTGACCCGCCGCCATCCGCACGTGTTCGGTGACGTCACCGTGTCCGGAGCCCAGGAGGTGACCGCCAACTGGGACGCCATCAAGGCCGCCGAGCGGTCGGCCGCCAGCGGCGCGCCGGGCTCCGCGCTCGACGGGGTGCCGATGAGCCAGCCCGCGCTGTCGCTGGCGGCGGCGCTGCAGCGGCGGGCGCAGCGAGCCGGGGCGCCGGCCGAGCTAGCCGACCTGTCCGCCCCTGCGGCCGGCCCCGGGCTAGACCCCGCGCTAGACCCCGGGCTGGGGGAGCCGCCCGGCACCGGACCTGGCACCGCGGTCAGCGAGATCGGCGCCGGGCTCTTCGCCCTCGCCGGCCGGGCCCGCGAGGCCGGCCTGGATCCCGAGCTGGAGCTTCGCTCAGCCGCCCGTGCCTACCGCGACCGCGTGCGGGCCTGGGAGAAGGCCGGCCGAGGCTGACCAGACATCCACGCGTCAGGTTCGGCAGCGGCGTGGTCAGTGCGGCTGGCGGCCGCCGTTCTACTAGGCTCGTGCCGAAACCCTTGTGAGCCGTGCACCGCCCCCCGGTGCCACCGTCAGGAGCTAGTAACTGTGGCCTCCATCGAAGGCATTTTCGCCAGGCAGATTCTCGATTCGCGCGGTAACCCCACGGTCGAGGTAGAGGTAGTTCTCGATGACGGCAGCCTCGGTCGCGCTGCCGTGCCCAGCGGCGCGTCCACGGGCGTCTTCGAGGCCGTCGAGCTGCGCGACGGCGGTGACGGCTACAGCGGCAAGGGCGTGACCAGGGCCGTTCAGGGAGTGATCGACGAGATCCAGCCCGAGCTGCTGGGCTACGACGCCGATGACCAGCGGCTGGTCGACCAGGAGCTGATCGACCTGGACCGCACGCCGGACAAGTCCAGGCTCGGCGCCAACGCCATCCTCGGCGTCAGCCTCGCGGTCGCCCGCGCCGCCGCCGAGTCGGCCGGCCTGCCGCTGTTCCGTTATCTCGGCGGTCCCAACGCCCACGTGCTGCCGGTGCCGATGATGAACATTCTCAACGGCGGGGCGCACGCGGACACCAACGTGGACATTCAGGAGTTCATGATCGCGCCCGTGGGCGCGGCCACGTTCAGCGAGGCGCTGCGCTGGGGCGCTGAGACCTACCACGCGCTCAAGGCGGTGCTCAAGCAGCATGGCCTGAACACCGGAGTCGGGGACGAGGGCGGTTTCGCGCCGGACCTGGAGAACAACAGGGCGGCGCTGGACCTGATCGTGGAGGCCGTCGCCAAGACGGGCCTGACGCTGGGCCAGGACATCGCGCTGGCCATCGACGCGGCCGCGAGCAGTTTCTACTCCGAGGGCGGATACGCCTTCGAGGGCGGCAAGAAGACCGCGGCGGAGATGACCAGCGTCTACGCCGACTGGCTGGGCGCCTATCCGATCGTCTCGCTGGAGGACCCGCTCGCCGAGGAGGACTGGGACGGCTGGCGGGAGCTAACCGCCGAGCTGGGCGGCCAGGTGCAGATCGTCGGCGACGACATCTTCGTGACTAACCCGCAGCGGCTGCGCCGGGGTATCGAGGAGAAGACCGCCAACGCGCTCCTGGTCAAGGTCAACCAGATCGGCACCCTGACCGAGACCCTGGACGCCGTCTCGCTGGCCCACCGCAGCGGGCTGCGCTGCATGATGAGCCACCGGTCCGGCGAGACCGAGGACACCACGATCTCCGACCTGGCGGTGGCGGTTAACTGCGGTCAGATGAAGAGCGGGGCGCCGGCCCGGTCGGAGCGCGTGGCCAAGTACAACCAGCTGCTCCGGATCGAGGAGATTCTCGGTGACGCGGCCGCCTATGCCGGCCGGGCAGCCTTCCCGCGCGCGGCGCCTGGCGGGAAGTGACGCGACAGCAGATGCCTGACACGGCCGGCGATAACGGGGCTGCCCACCCGCGGCCCCGGTTCACGAGCCGGGCCGCGGTGCTGGTCGTGGTCGTCTGCGCCATCGCGCTGAGTCTGGCCTACCCGGTGCGCGAGTACATTGCCCAGCTCCGCCAGATAAGCCAGATGCAGGCCGAGCAGGCGCAGGTCACCGCGCAGCTGCGCCAGCTCAGGGCCGAGAGCCGGGCGCTGGCCACCCCGGCCTACGTCGAGCAGCAGGCCCGCGACCGCCTGCACATGTGCCTGCCGACCCAGACCTGCTACATCATCATCAACGGGACCAGGCCGCCGGCCCGGGCCGCGGTCGTCCCCGGCGCCGCGGCGACGCCCTGGTACGAGCGGCTGTGGTCATCGGTGCACCAGGCGGACAAGGTATCCGGCCGGTGACAGCGCCCGGCCCGTCCCAGGCGTCCCAGGCGTCCCAGGCGTTCGCAGCGCCTAGCCGACGCGATCTGGCCGCGGTCGGCCGCCAGCTCGGACGGCCGCCCCGCGGTGTGACGGCGATCGCCCGCCGCTGCCCGTGCGGACTGCCCGATGTCGTAGAGACCGCGCCGCGGCTGCCCGATGGCACGCCGTTCCCGACCCTGTACTACCTGACCTGCCCGAAGGCAGCGGCTGCCGTCAGCCGCCAGGAGGCGGCGGGGGTCATGCGGGCGATGACGGCGCGTCTCGCCACCGATCCCGCCTTGCGACAGGACTACTTGGCCGCGCACGAGGATTACCTGGCCCGGCGGGACGCGGCGGCGCGCGAGGCGGGCCTGGAGCCGCTGCCGGCCACCGCTGTCAGCGCCGGCGGCATGCCGGACCGGGTCAAGTGCCTGCACGCGCTCGTCGCCCACGAGCTCGCGGTGCCGGGATCCAATCCGCTCGGGCGGGAGGCGCTGCGTGCCGCCGGGGAGTGGTGGGCGGGCGGCCCCTGCGTTTCCGGCGATGACCTGACCAGTGCGGCCGCGGGCGGGGCGGTCGGCGGATCGGCTGACCGCGCCCGCAGGGTGGCCGCTATCGACTGCGGGACCAATTCGCTGCGGCTGCTGATCGCCGACGTCAGCCTGGCCCGCGGTGAGCTGACCGATGTCCAGCGCCGGATGGAGATCGTCCGGCTGGGGCAGGGCGTGGACGCGACCGGCAGGCTGGCGCCCGTGGCCCTGGCCAGGACGCTGGGCGTACTGCGGCAGTACGGGCAGTCGATCAGCCAGGCGGGTGCCACCGCGGTCCGGATGGTCGCGACCAGCGCGACCAGGGACGCCAGCAACGCCGCTGAGTTCGTCCGCGGCGTCGTGGACATCCTGGGCGTGCCGCCCGAGGTCATCACCGGGGCGGAGGAGGCCTGGCTGTCGTTCACCGGGGCCACGGCTGAGGCGGTCGGCCCTGGGGCGGCCACCGGGGATACCCTGCAGCCGCCCTATCTCGTCGTCGACATCGGCGGCGGCTCGACCGAGTTCGTGGTCGGAGGAGCCGGCGACGCGGCGGCGATGTCAGGGGCTGCCTCGGCCGCGGGACAGGACGGCGCCGGGCTGCGCGCCATCTCCGTGGACATCGGCTGCGTCCGGCTCACCGAGCGGTACTTGCATGACGACCCGCCGACCCCCGACCAGGTCGCCGCGGCGACGGCGGACATTGACGCGGCGATCTCCAGGGTCGCCGGCGCGGTGCCGGTGACCGCCGCACGGACTCTGGTGGGCCTGGCCGGCTCGGTGACGACGGTGACCGCCATCGCGCTCGGGCTGACTCGCTACGAGTCATCGCGGATTCATCACGCTCGCATCTCCGCCGATCAGGTGCACGCAGTGACCCGTAGCCTGCTGAGCCAGACGCGGGAGCAGCGCGCGGCGATCGGGCCCATGCATCCCGGACGGGTCGACGTGATCGCCGCGGGTGCCCTGGTGCTGGACCGGGTGCTGACCCGGCTGGGCTTCACTGAGGTCGTCGCCAGCGAGCACGACATCCTGGATGGCATCGCCTGGTCGATCGCCGCCGATGACCGTTAGCGGGCCGGTGCCGCCCGGCACCGGCTGGCCCGAGGATCCGGCTGCCGCGGGCACGCCGGTCGCCAAGGACCCCGCGCAGGTGCGGGCGCTGGCGGCCGGGGCGGGCTCGCTGGCCGAACTGGCCGCCCGGCAGTCCGTCTGCCGGGCGTGCCCGCGGCTCGTGCAGTGGCGTGAGGAGGTCGCCGAGACCCGGCGGCGGTCGTTCCGGACGGAGCGCTACTGGGGCCGTCCGGTGCCCGGCTGGGGTGACGAGCACCCTCGGGTGCTGATCCTGGGCCTGGCTCCGGCCGCGCATGGCGGCAACCGGACGGGCCGCATTTTCACCGGCGACCGCAGCGGCGACGTGCTGTTCGCCTCGCTGTGGCGGTGCGGGCTGGCGGCCCAGCCGACATCGGTCCGGGCCGGGGATGGCCAGCGGCTGATCGGGGCCCGGATGGCCGCGGCGGTGCGCTGCGCCCCGCCGGCCAACAAGCCGGAGCCGGCCGAGCGCGACGCCTGCGCGCCCTGGCTGGCGGCCGAGCTAGCGCTCAGCGCTGACCTGAGGGTGATTGTCTGCCTCGGCGGCTTTGCGTGGCAGGCGCTGTGGCCGCGACTGGCCGCCGTCGGCTGGGCGGTGCCGCGGCCCAGGCCCGCCTTCGGCCACGGTGCCGAGGTCCCGGTTCCCTGGCCCCATCCGCCCGGGACGGGGCGCCCGGCGGACCTGCTGGTGCTCGGCTGCTATCACCCTAGCCAGCAGAACACCTTCACCGGCCGGGTCAACGACGCGATGCTCGATGACGTGTTCAGCCGCGCCAGGCACGCGGCAGGCCTCTGATCCCCCCGGCACCTGGCGGCCCCGGCTCGGGCCACGATCGCGGACGATCTTG
>Ga0307373_10016066_pt1 | contig 10088 bp, 8 predicted proteins | sample OX2MG_FD_202534 | JGI IMG/M metagenome (GOLD analysis project Ga0307373, IMG submission 202534) | Soil microbial communities from Risofladan, Vaasa, Finland - OX-2 | ecosystem: Environmental > Terrestrial > Soil > Coastal area > Acid sulfate soil | place: Finland: Risofladan, Vaasa | collected...
GTCGACTCCACCGATGACAGTGCGGCCAGGTTCTACGATGGTCATAGCCATCCCTTCTCTCTCGTTAGTTCAAGGGGTGGCGCGGCCGTCCCGTGAAGGAGTGACAGTGATCTCCGCCCTGGGTCAACAGGGCGGTCCATCACCCCTCTGGAACGGGGCGCGCCGTTCTATTTGTCCGAGACCTGGAGTTGACACGACAACGTGGTCCTAATGCAGGAAAGTCAGACCAAATCCCGGTGGGTTCGACGGTATCGAGGCCCAACTGCTCGGTGGTGGATCTGAAAAGGAGAGAACACTCTTTTCATTCTGATTGGGATCAACGGACGTCGGAGGTCATCGGTGGGATGGGTATCGGGCTCACCGATCTGAATCGCACCGGGCGTATGGGGCCTACGGAGGAGAGACCGCCTATGAGCTTGGTGAGCCGATCACGCAGGATTTCGGAGTTCGAATAGCGACAACGCAGCACCACCGAGTTGTAAGAATTACAACGCTCTCCCTGATCACGGGCAGTATTTCATTGGCATTTGCCGACCAAGGCAAATGAAGAAGTTCGAACCCCGGGTAGAACCGATTCGCCTCGAGTGCATGAGCGATACCGGGTGGCGTTAAGGCCACGTGGTGGGATGCCGGATGCGATGGAACGGTTCTTGCGCGTGGTTCAGATGGCGTCGCTTGACGCTCCGATAACGAATCAGGGTGATCTCGATCGGCCTGAGGTTGGTCGAGCTGGCCCCGTCAGGGCGCACAGAACCGGCAGGGACCGGGCCGAGGAGCCTAGACGCCCTATTCCGGCCGTCGTTATGCGCTCCCTCGGTGCGACCCGGAAGGGTAAACAGATCGCCGAATCGGGCGCGGTCGCCTGTCCGCACAGGCAGCGCCGGCGCCGTTGCTCTGTCCGCCGGGAATAACGAATGCCCCGCTTCCCACGGCCCGAGGGGATGGCTGCCTGATGTGCCGAACACCCGGCCAAGATCGTGCACCTCCCAGACCTATCCGGAGTCGCTTCCGATCGCCCTCCATGCGCGGGATGGCTCCAGGGTCTTTCGTGCACCGGTGACGGACATGCCGGCAGTGACTGCACGAGAGTTCCGCCTTCCAGCGACACCCGACTCACAATTCACCGTTTGTTCACCGGCTCTGCTTACTTGTTCACCGCGCCGTTACCGGCCAAGTCGTCATGCTTCCTTCATGGCGGATCTACTCGTAGTAGTGGGCATCATCCTGTTCGCAGCGCTGATGCTCGGCCTCATCTGGGCATTGGAGCGGGTGTGACCGTCGTCCAAGGGATCCTGCTCGTCGTATCCATCGCGGTGTTCATCTACCTGGGCATCGCCATGTTCAAGCCCGAGTGGTTCTAGATGGGTTTCGCCCTCACGATTATCGTCCTCATCGTCGCCCTCGGGCTCTCCTGGCGGTTCCTGGGCTCGTACATGGCGGCGGTCTTCGACAATCGGGTGCACTTTCTGGGATGGGCCGAGCGTCCCATCTACAAGGCCCTGGGGACGAGCCCCGACCATGAGCAATCCTGGCAACGCTACGGGGGCTCCCTGGTCATCTTCTCCGCCGTCACTCTGGGCCTGACCTACCTCCTCTTTCGCATTCAGGGGTCACTCCCTCTCAACCCCCAGCACTTGGGCGCGGTACCGCCGGCGCTCAGCTTCAACACGGCTGTGTCGTTCCTCACCAACACGAACTGGCAGAACTACGGCGGCGAGACCACGATGTCGTACTTCTCCCAGATGGGCGCGCTCACGGTGCAGCAGTTCGTGAGCGCGGCTGTGGGCATCGCCGTGGCTATCACCCTGGTCCGGGGTTTCTCGCGCCGCAAGTCGCCGACCATCGGGAACTTCTGGGTCGACGTCACCCGGTGTGTCCTCTACATCCTGGTGCCCATTGCATTCGTGGCCGGGATCATCTTCGTGGGCCAGGGCGCGGTGCAGACCCTGGCCGGCCCGATCAGCGTTAGCGACCATCTGAACGGGGTCACCCAGACCATCCCCCGGGGCCCGATCGGCTTCATGGAGCCCATCAAGCAGCTCGGTACCAACGGCGGCGGGTTCCTCGACCAGAACGGCGCGACGCCCTTCGAGAACCCCACCGGGCTGTCCAACCTGCTGTCGATCTTCCTGGTGCTGATCATCCCGTTCTCCCTCACCTACACCTTCGGGAAGATGGTGGGCAGCATCAAGCACGGTGTGGCCCTGCTGGCCGCCATGGTGCTCATCTTCGGGTGCTGGGTGACCTTCACCAGCTACGCCGAGCACCAGAACAACCCGGCCGTCGTCGCCGCTGGTGTGCATTCCACGGTCGGGAATACCGAGGGTAAGGAGGTCCGCTTCGGCGACACTTCCACCGCCCTCTACGGCGTGGCATCGACGCAGACCTCGACCGGGTCGGCCGACGCCTCCTACGACTCCTTCACCCCGATGGGCGGGTTCGGACTACTGACCGGCATGATGCTCGGCGAGGTCACGCCGGGCGGCGTCGGCACCGGGCTCTACACCATCCTCCTCGACGCCATCATCGCCGTGTTCATCGGTGGGTTGATGATCGGCCGGACACCGGAGTACCTCGGAAAGAAGATCCAGGCCCGAGAGGTGAAGCTGGCCGGCCTGGGGGTACTGGTGATGCCGATCATCGTGCTCGTGTTCACGGCGATCGCTGTCTCGGTCCATGCCGGGCGAGCCGGTCCATTGAACTCCGGGCCGCACGGGTTCACCGAGATCCTCTATGCCCTCACCTCGCAGGCCAACAACAACGGGTCGGCTTTCGGGGGCCTCACCGGAAATACGCCTTTCTACAACATCGTCGGCGGTTTGGACATGCTCCTCGGGCGCTTCGCCATCATGATCCCGGTGCTGGCCCTGGCCGGCGGCCTGGCGGCCAAGAACGTGGTGCCGGCCTCACTGGGTACGTTCCGCACGGACAACACCATGTTCGTCGGCCTGGTGATCGGCGTGATCTTGATCATCGGCGGTCTGACCTTCTTCCCTGCTATCTCGCTCGGCCCGATCGCCGAGCAGCTCGCTCACGGAAAGTTCTTCTGATGACAACCCTGACCGCACAGCCGCAGCCGCAGCCGGGCGCCGGGCCACATGGCGTGGCCGAAGCCCGGAGCCTCTTCGATCGCCAGATCCTCCGCCGGGCGCTGTTCGACGCCGTCAAGAAGCTCGATCCCAGGGTGCAGATCAAGAACCCCGTCATGTTCGTGGTGCTGGTGGGCTCCGTCGTCACCTTCATCGAGGCGATCGCCCACCCCGGTCTCTTCGACTGGTCCATCACCATCTGGCTGCTACTGACCGTGCTCTTCGCCAATTTCGCCGAGGCCATGGCCGAGGGCCGGGGCAAGGCCCAGGCGGACACCCTGCGTCGCATGCGATCCGAGACCGAGGCCCGGCGTCTCAACGCCGACGACACCGAGACCCGGGTCGCCGCGGCGGAGCTTGCCAAGGGCGATCTTGTCGTCTGCGAGGCCAATGACGTGATCCCCTCGGACGGGGAGGTCACAGAGGGTGTGGCGTCGGTGGACGAATCGGCCATCACCGGCGAATCGGCTCCGGTCATCCGCGAATCGGGCGGCGACCGTTCGGCGGTGACCGGCGGAACCAGGGTGCTGTCCGACCGCATCGTCGTGCGCATCACGGCCGAGCCGGGCCAAACCTTCCTCGACCGCATGATCCACCTGGTGGAGGGGGCCAATCGCCAGAAGACACCCAACGAAATCGCCCTGACCATCCTGCTGGCCGTGCTCACGATCGTGTTCCTACCGGTGGTCGTGACCCTGCAGCCCTTCGGCCACTTCTCAGGGGCCACGGTGTCGGTAGTCATCTTGGTGGCACTGCTCGTGTGCCTGATCCCGACGACCATCGGTGCGCTGTTGTCGGCCATCGGCATCGCCGGCATGGACCGGCTCGTCCAGCGCAACGTGCTGGCCATGAGCGGCCGGGCCGTCGAAGCGGCCGGGGACGTGCAGACGCTGCTGCTCGACAAGACCGGGACGATCACGCTCGGGAACCGCATGGCATCTGGGTTCTTCCCCGTCGGTGGGCACACCGAGCAGGAAGTCGCCGACGCAGCACAGCTGGCCTCGTTGGCCGACGAGACGCCTGAGGGCCGCTCCATCGTCGTGCTGGCCAAGGAGAGGTTCGACATCCGGGAACGCGAGCTGACCGGCGATCACCAGTTCGTCGCCTTCTCCGCCACCACCCGGATGTCCGGCCTCGACATCGACGGTCGCCACATCCGCAAAGGGGCCGCCGACGCCGTCAGGCGCTGGTCGGCCGAACAGGGCGGCACGGCCCCGACCGAGCTGGCGGGGATCGTCGACGGCATCGCCCGCGCTGGCTCTACGCCCCTGGTGGTGGCGGACGGGCCCGAGATCCTTGGCGTCATCGAGCTGAAGGACGTCGTGAAGACAGGCATCCGGGAGAAGTTCGACCAGATGCGCCAGATGGGCATACGCACGGTCATGATCACCGGTGACAACCCGCTCACGGCGGCCGCCATCGCCCAGGAGGCCGGCGTCGACGACTACCTGGCCGAGGCCACCCCCGAAGCCAAGATGGCGCTCATCCGGGCCGAACAGGAGGGCGGAAAGCTCGTGGCCATGACCGGCGACGGCACCAACGACGCCCCGGCGCTGGCCCAGGCCGATGTGGGCGTGGCCATGAACACCGGCACGACGGCGGCCAAAGAGGCCGGGAACATGGTGGACCTCGACTCCAACCCGACCAAGCTCATCGACGTCGTCGAGATCGGCAAGCAACTGCTCATCACCCGCGGTTCGCTCACCACCTTCTCCATCGCCAACGACGTGGCCAAGTACTTCGCCATCATCCCTGCACTGTTCATCGCCACCTACCCGCAGCTCAAGACGCTCAACATCATGAAGCTGCACAGCCCCCAGAGCGCCGTGCTCTCCGCCGTGATCTTCAACGCCCTGGTGATCGTGGCCCTCATCCCCCTGGCCCTGCGCGGGGTGAAGTTCCGGGCCGCCTCATCGGCGGCCATCCTGCGCCGAAACGTCTGGATTTACGGCGTGGGCGGGATCATCGTGCCCTTCATTTTCATCAAGCTCATCGACCTGCTCGTTGTCGCCCTCCACGCCTACTGATGGAGAGATTCTGATGCTCGTCCACAATCTCCGACGCTCGGTTGTCATGGCCCTGGTCTGGCTGGTACTCCTCGGCTTTGTGTACGCCTTCGTCGGTACCGGCGTGGCGCAGCTCTTCTTCAAGTACCAGGCGGACGGGTCGATCAACGCCAACACCAGCGGCTCAGTCCTGATCGGCCAGAACTGGACCAGCCCGAAGTGGTTCCACGGCCGTCCCGACGACTTCGGGCCCTACGCCGCCAACCCCAAGAAGAACGTGTCCGGAGGCGACAACCCGCTCGTGGCCAATGGGGTTAGTGGTGAGTCGGCGGCCACAAACCTGGGTCCCCGCTCAGCCACCTTGCTCGCCAACGCCAAAGACTTGGTGGCGTGGTGGCACACGCAGGGCGTCAACCCCACACCCGACCTGGTCACCACATCGGGCAGCGGCTACGACCCGGACATCACCCCGGTCGACGCCACGGCCGAGATCCCCATGGTCTCGGGCGCCACCGGGCTCTCACGGGCCAATCTGATGGCGTTGATCAAGCGGCAAACCCACGGTGAAGAGCTGGGATTCCTCGGCAGCCAGTACATCGTCGTACTGCAACTGAACGAGGCGTTGGCAAAACTTCGGTGAGCAGCACCGAGTTCACCGACGCCAGCGAATGGGGCGGCCGTCCAATTGCCCGGGTGATCGCCGACGCCCTTCCCCGAGGGCGGATCGTTGTCACCGGCACGGTGGTTGAGGTCGCCACCGTCCGGATCGGGCACGCCAGGTCGTACCGTTGCCTGCTTGACGACGGGAGTGGTCAGGTCGGCCTGCTCTTCATCGGGCGCAATGCAATTCCTGGACTCGCTGTCGGCACCCGCTGCACCGTGGAAGGCACGGTGAGGCGAGAGGACGATGGGCTCGTGGTTTGGAATCCTCTGTACAGACTCGAGCGCAACGACGAGCCAACGAGCAACTCAGATAGCGATCTGCGCTCAGGCGGAGAGGGCTGTCGAACGTAGCCGTGCGAGCACGTATTTCTTCTCGTGCTCCGACCGTGGAGGATCGATTAGCCTTCCCGCAGATTGTGAAGTCGATCGTGAAACCTGCCCTGGGACCACATCTTGTCACTCTGAGGATTACGAGCTTCCTTTTGACCCTCCCCGCTTCGTGTCTGGCACTTCGAGTGAGAAATGATGCGATCGCGATCCGGAGTAGGTTCGCCGGGGGGGGCCGGCGATGAAGCGAACGGTGATCGGAACGGTCGCCGCCTTGGCCAGCATGGCGTTGCTCACAATGGCGATGCTTCCGCTTCGTTCTCATCTTAGTATCGCCACGACGGCGCTGGTTTTGGTCGTGCCGGTCGTCATCGGCGTTGTCTTCGGTGGCTTCACCGCTGGTGTACTCAGCGTGATCGCCGGCTTCCTCGTCTACGACTTCTTTTTCATTCCCCCCTACTTGACACTCTGGGTCGGAGCGCCACAGAACTGGGTGGCTCTGGGTGTGTACGCCGCCGTGATGCTCCCAGTCGCCAGGGTTGTAGCCACGATGAACACGACGCGGACTAAGGAACGTCAACAGAGCCTCGAGATACGACGTCTTTTCCAACTCTCTGACCTCCTCGTCGAGGACCAACCACTAGACGTGCTCCTTACGGTCATCGTGACGACATTGGCGGACGTCTTTGGCTCGTCCCAAGTCTCCCTTCTTCTGCCGCAGAGTGGCCGTCTCGAAGTTGCCGCCAGTACGGGACCTGCACTCACCGAGGCAGAATTGCGCCGTGTCGTCCCCGAACCAGGAGCACCCGCGAGCCTCGACGCCCAATCGATCGAGCATGGTGATCTTCTTGTTCTGGCATTGACCGCCGCTGGACGTCCCGTGGGACTGCTCGTCATGTCCGGCGAAGGGGCATCCAGCCAAGACCGTGAGCCCTTGTTACTATTCGCCAACCACGCTGCCCTTGCCGTCGAGCGAGCCCAATTGCGTGAGGAAGCCTTGCAGGCGAAGCTCACCGAGGCAGTGGCACGTCTGGCCAAGACCCTCGTCGCTGCGGTTTCCCACGACCTGCGCGCTCCACTTGCATCGATCAAAGCCGCCTCTTCAACCTTGTCCGATGCAGAACTCGAGATCGCTCCGGAGCAACACCACAGACTGGCCAAGCTTATCGACGTGCAGGCCGATAGGTTAGCGGAACTTGTTCAGAGCCTGCTCGACATGAGTCGGATCCAATCGGGCGTCCTTACACCTCGACGCACAATTGTCTCATTAGCGGACTTCGTTCAGGGTGTCGTGAGCGACGTTAGCTCGACACTGCAAAAACATGATGCAGTTGTCGATGTTTCTGGAGACCTACCGCCGGTCGACATCGACCTGGTACTCATCGCACGGGTCCTGACGAATCTGTTGGAGAACGCCGCCCGGTACGCGCCCAAGGGCGGTTCGATCATGATCCGGGCGGAGCGCGCCAGTGAGGAAACCATCAAGGTGTCGGTTACGGACCATGGTCCCGGTATAGATCCTGGGCAACGCGACGAAGTGTTCGGGTTGCATGCCCGTCGAGACCGAGACGCAGGTGCCGGGCTTGGCCTCACGATCGCCCGCACCTTTGTCGAAGCTCACGGGCAGCAAATCTGGGTTGAGGACGCGCCCGAGGGCGGAGCAAGGTTCTGCTTTACGCTGCCGATCGCACTCGCCATACCTGAGGAGTCAAGGGTTGTCGCAGATTCTCATCGTTGACGATGATCCGGACTTGCTCAACGCTTGCACGGTTGGCCTAGAAGCTCTGGGCCACGCAGTGCGGACTGCGGAGACAGGGAAAGAGGGGCTCACTGAGGCGGCGATCCGTGCGCCGGACATCATTGTTCTTGACCTGGGCTTGCCGGATTTGGACGGCTTGGAAGTATGCAAGCGAATCAGGTCGTGGAGCGATGTACCCATCATCATCCTTTCTGCGGATGGATCCGAAGACCGCAAGGTTGAAGCATTGGACGACGGCGCGGATGATTACATGACCAAGCCGTTCGGCATGCGCGAACTCGACGCTCGGTTGCGGGTTGCGCTCCGCCATCGTCGAACAGATGCCGAGCAGACAACGGAGCTTGACGTGGGCCCACTCCATCTCGACCTCGTCCATCACGAGGCGACGTTCGAAGGCACCGCACTCGATCTCGCCCCGAAAGAGTTCGACTTCCTCGCCTATCTTGCCCACCATGTGGGGAAGGTGTGCACACGTCGAATGATCCTCGAAAATGTGTGGGGATCCGGATACGCCAACGATCAGCATTACCTCAAGGTGTATGCGTATCGCATCCGGCGCAAGCTTGGCGACGAACGCGGGCAGTTCCTACAGAGTGACCCTTCCGTCGGATACCGACTGGTGCCGCCCGAACACTGATGGCGACTATATCCGTCGGCCAAGAGACAGTTCGGTTGACTGGCGGACCGGCTTCTGAGGATCGCGAAATCCGATACCGAGCGACGACCTGGTCTCGATCCCCTGTCTGTCAGGCTGACGTGAGACACCTGCTGTAGCGCACCATCCCACCCAGGGCGAGTCAGGAACACGTAGACCAAATGACCATGACCAATGCATCCTTGGTGGCGCGCGCCCAAAATGGCGAGGTGCGCGACGACCCCGCGGCGAAGCCGGCGAGACGCCGGTTCACGACCGAGTACAAGCACGCCATCGTGGAGGAGTACGACGCCGCCGCCGAGACCGGGGCCAAGGGGGCGATTTTGCGCCGGGAGGGCCTGTACACGAGCCACATCGTCGAGTGGCGCCGCGCCAAGGAGGCCGGCGCCCTGGCCGGGCTCGCCCCCAGGCACCGCAAGAAGCGGACCGACGCCGAGCGCGAGGTCGAGCGCCTCCGCAAGCGCAACGCTCGCCTCGAGGACCAGCTGGCCAAGCACAAGGTCGTCCTGGAGGCCCAGGGAAAAGCATCGGAGCTCTTGGCGCGGCTGCTGGCCGAGAGTGCGGACACCGAGACCGAGCAGCAGCTGTGATCGACGAGTGCTTCTGCGTAGTCGAGCCCCTGTTCGGCACACAGACCGCCTGCGCCGCCGTCGGGCGGCCGAGGGCGACGCACTACCGACACCTGAAGCCCGGGCGCGTCACGGAGCGAAAGCCCCGTCCGGCTCCGCCCAACAAGCTCGCCGACGCCGAGGTCGATGACATCCTGGCCGTGCTGCGTTCGCCCAGGTTCGTCGACTGCTCGCCCGCCCAGGTGTACTTCACGCTCCTCGACGAGGGGGTGTACCTGGCCAGCGAGTCGAGCTTCTACCGGATCCTGCGGTCCCACGACGAGGTGCGCGAGCGTCGCCGTCAGGCCACGCACCCCGCCAAGGTGAAACCCGAACTCGTGGCCGGCAAGCCGCTGGTGGTGTGGAGCTGGGACATCACGAAGTTGAAGGGCCCCCAGCGCGGCGTCTACTACGACCTCTATGTGGTGATCGACATCTTCAGCCGCTACGTCGTCACCTGGTGCGTGGCGCCGAGCGAATCCGGCGAGCTAGCCAAAGAGCTCATCGCCGATGCCGTGGTTCGCCACCACATCGCACCGGGTCAGCTCACCATCCACGCCGACCGGGGCTCGTCGATGACGTCGAACCCGGTGACGGAGCTGCTCACCTTCCTGGGGGTGGGACGCAGCCACAGCCGCCCGCACGTGAGCAACGACAATCCCTACAGTGAGGCGAATTTCAAGACCCTCAAATACTGCCCGGCGTTCCCCGAGCGCTTCGGCTGCATCGAGGACGCCCGCGCGTTCGGCGAGGCGTTCTTCGGGTACTACAACCACGAGCACCGGCACTCGGGCATCGGCTACCACACGCCGGCCTCGGTTCACTACGGCACGGCCACCCAGGTCCGGGCCCAACGTGCCGAGACCCTCGATGCCGCCTACGCGGCGAACCCAGACCGGTTCCGCCATCGCCGGCCGCAGCCGCCAAAGCTTCCCACCGTGGCGTGGATCAACGAGCCGATTCCACAAGAGGAGGTTGCAC
>Ga0307373_10016068_pt1 | contig 10088 bp, 9 predicted proteins | sample OX2MG_FD_202534 | JGI IMG/M metagenome (GOLD analysis project Ga0307373, IMG submission 202534) | Soil microbial communities from Risofladan, Vaasa, Finland - OX-2 | ecosystem: Environmental > Terrestrial > Soil > Coastal area > Acid sulfate soil | place: Finland: Risofladan, Vaasa | collected...
GGACCATACCCCAGCACAATATCCTTTCCTTCCCCGAACCCCCTGGCCATGATCTGCACCCAGTCCGTGCTGGCCGGCCTGCAGTCCGCATCGGTCAGCAGCACGAACTCATAAGCTGCTCCTTTAAGTCCGATGGACAGGGGATATTTTTTACCCGGTATCCCTTTGGCTTCCTGTTTCAGTTCGATCTGCCGGAAATGGGGGTATCCGGGAGCGATGGAGTACAAATAATGCCGGGTATCATCCTCAGAATTGTCGTTGACTACAATGACTTCATACCCAGGCACCTGGCCATCTCCGGAATATCTTTGCTGCAAAATAACAGGCAGGTTCTGTTTCAGGTTCCTTTCTTCATTCCGGGCACAGATCACGACAGAAATGGGAACAAAAACAGGCTCAACAGGAGCTGCATTTTTCCGGTAAAAGGCCAGCCTGCTGAAATAAAAAAGATAATAGAACAACTGTATTGCAGAAGCAAACAGAAAAAGCAGCCAGATCACTTCCCGAAATGTAAAAGTCATATGAATCGGAGAAGCATAAAAATATACATAAATTCAAGCGGTGCATCCATTTTCGGGTGGTAAGCGGATATTATTTCCCGTCCATGGCCGGCTGAGCGGGGAATAACTGGAAAATACCGGAATAACCCTTTACCGAAGTGGGAACTTGCGGATCTCGCAGACTTCTGCGGGTAAATGATACTTTTGCAGTCGATGTGGAATTTTGAGGTTATTGCCAGGGATGGCAGCACCGGTGCCCGTTCGGGTAAGATCAGTACGGATCATGGGGTGATACATACCCCTGTTTTCATGCCGGTGGGTACCGCGGGCAGCATCAAGGCAGTGACCCAGGAGCAACTGGTTGCCGATATCGGGGCCGAAGTCATCCTGGGCAACACGTATCACCTGTACCTGAGGCCCGGCCTGAAAGTAATTCAGGAAGCCGGGGGTCTTCACCGGTTCATGGGCTGGGACCGGCCCCTGCTTACCGATAGCGGCGGTTACCAGGTCTTTTCCCTGTCGGCCAACCGGAAGGTGAAGGAGGAAGGAGTGATCTTTCAATCCCATATCGACGGATCCAGGCACCTGTTCACCCCGGAAAATGTGGTGGAGACCCAGCGGGTCATTGGAGCCGATATCATCATGGCCTTTGACGAATGCCTCCCATACCCATCCGAGATCAGTCAGATAAGGAATTCCATGGCGCTGACCCATCGCTGGCTGGACCGGGGGTTGAAGCAGTTTAAACAAACGGTCAGCCAGTATGGATATTCCCAGGTTTTTTTCCCCATAGTACAGGGGGGGACCCATTTGGAATTAAGGAAAGAGTCCGCGGAGTACATTGCTTCATCAGGTGGTGCCGGAAATGCCATCGGCGGACTGAGTGTGGGGGAACCGGAAGAAATCATGTATGAGGCATGCAGCCAGGTCTGTAAGATATTACCCGAAGATAAGCCCCGGTACCTCATGGGGGTGGGCACTCCCTGGAATATCCTGGAAAACATCGCCCTCGGGGTGGATATGTTCGATTGCGTCATGCCCACCCGCAACGGAAGGAACGGCATGCTGTTTACTTCCACAGGGGTAGTGAATATCCGCAATAAGCAATGGGAAAGGGATTTTTCTCCGGTGGATGCCCAGACACCCTGCTTCGCCAGCCAGCATTATTCCAGGGCCTATCTCCGGCATTTGTTTGTGTCCAGGGAGATCCTGGGTTTGCAGATCGCCAGCATCCATAACCTGGCATTTTACCAGGAATTAGTCCGGCAGGCCGGTCAGCATATTCAGGCGGGAGACTTTTCCAGGTGGAAAGAAACCATGGTCAGGCAGTTAAAACAAAGGGATTGATCCCAGGGTGCCAGACCGGATTGGCTGATCCCGTATCCTTATTTCCTGTTTTTCTCCTGCATGGCTTTTTTGAAGAACTCACCGGCACCGGTGAGGGCAAAGCTGTCCCATGATTTAATTAATGGAGGGCCCCAGTCCGGATCGTATACCCAGGCTATCCAGCCGATTCCCCTGGATTCCAGGTAGGAGATAATATGGTCCCCGTAATCATCCGGACCTGCAGGTTCCCCCGGTCTGGCAGCAAATCCGATTTCGGTGGCTATGACCGGGTAATTACTGGCGGCAAATCCGAAATCCTCTTCCCATTTTGGTTCCCAGGGAGGGGTCCGTTTATTGGGATAGGGATGGGTTACATAGGCAATTCCGCTGGCATTTATGGGAGCCTCCCGCAGTGGAGTCAGGTCATATGCCCAGTCGAAACCAGCCACCAGGGGGATGGTCTGGGTGTCAAAAGCCCGGATCAGGTGAATGATATTCTCATTGATGGTTTTCCAGGCAGTCCAGCTGACGGTGCCCAGCTGTCCCCGGTAAGAAGTGGGTTCATTGAACAGTTCAAAGAAAGCCACCGTGTTATTATTCCGGAAATGACGAGCCATCGTTCGCCAGAAAGTGTAGGTCTCCCTTTTCGTGGTGTTATACATGGGAGCCTGGAAAAGTTCCATTTCCAGGTTGCCGATGGAATGCCAGTCGATATCCACATACATGCCCAGTCCGGTGCACCAGTCTACTGCCGAATCGAGCAACGGAAGGTATCGGTCGGCTCCCCGTTCATGCCAGGAAATAGGATGCACCGGTATGCGGACGATCATGGCTCCCATTTTCCGGACATGCTCAAACAGCAACCTGTTCCAACGCCCCTGCGCGGATATTTTATCCGGATCCGCGATGGATACCCCGCGAAATAAGATCGTATCTCCAAGCGCATTGACCAGCTTATTGCCAACCACCCGGATGAGCGGAAGGACCCTGGCCTCCGGGTTCTGCTTTGGCCGCCTGGGATACCCCCCCTTCCACCAGTAATGTTGCCCACTGTCGGGCACAGGTTGTTGGGCTTGAACCCGGATGGCTGACACACATAAAAGAACAACGGACCAGAAGAAAAAAAAGCGGGACCGGAAGATGCGGGTAGACATATATGGCCTTTGGGTATTTATGAAAAGTGAATATAGGGCAATATCCCTATATTTTTTAACCGATGTATGGGGTTGGCGGCCAGGGGGGTAACCCGACCGGTAAACTTCCATTTCCTGAAAAGGCAGGCTTTTCCGGGGGATTGGCATACTGGTTCATGCGGTAAACGGATCAATCTTTCATCAACTGCGCTATTTTGGCTTTGAGTTGCCGGAATTCCCCGGGATCATACAACCGGGTCAGAAAAACGATCCGGCCTGAAGAATCAATAAGCACATTACGGGTGACCCCGGCATCCTTACTGGCGAACCGGGAAAAGATCAGCGCTCCGGGATCCAGGGCGAAAGGGTAGCTGACTTTCATCATCCGGTGATAGGCGATTACGGTATCCAGGGGCTCATCCCGGTCTATGCCGATCAACACAAATTGCTTATCCTGATATCGTTTCCAGATTTCCTTTTCGATATGGGGGATTTCCCGCCGGCAGACGCTGCACCAGCTGGCCGTAAACTGAAGCATGACCGTTTTACCTCGTAAAGCTTTCAGGGAAACCGTCGTTCCATTAATAAGGTTTATGGTAAAATCATCCGGAGCCCTTTGTCCGACCCGGACCAAATATCCCCGGTTATCCTGCTGGGCAAGGGACGACAGGAAGGCCAGCAGGGGGATTAACAGAGAGAAAAAATGCTTCATGGGGTGGATTTTTCCGGGCACCGGGAATCATCTTTTTTGCCGCCTGTTTTTCCATTTGCTGTGCAGATCTGCATTTACCGGTTCCCGGAAGTATCCCTTGTTCTCCTCTTCCCGGATTTTAACTCCCAGCAGGGCGGCGATTTTTTCTGTCAGGGGATCAGGGGAAGCCAGGGCTTCCGGAAGATAGTATTTTTCAATGAAACGGGTATCATAATGTCCGCCTGCAAATGCTGTTTGCCTCATGGCCCATTTCCCAAATCCCAGGGTGGTGGGGATTCCGGAGATTTCGTATTCGTCAATGGCCCTGACCATCCGTTCAATGGCTTCTTCCCGGTTCCTTCCCCAGGCAATGAGTTTGCTCAGGAGGGAATCATAGTGAATGGGAATTTCCAGTCCCTGATCATATCCATCATCCACCCGGATCCCGGGGCCATGGGGGCGCCGGTAGATTTCCAGTTTACCGGTCTGGGGCAGGAAATTGCGGGTGGGGTCTTCCGCACAGATCCTCAATTCGATGGCATGGCCATGCAAATGGATATCATCCTGAATTACGGACAGTTTTTCCCCGGCAGCGATCCGGATCTGCTCTTTGACCAGGTCCAGGCCGGTGACCAGCTCCGTGACCGGGTGTTCTACCTGCAGCCGGGTGTTCATTTCCAGAAAATAGTACCGGAGTTCATCATCCACCAAAAATTCAATGGTGCCGGCCCCGTAATACCCACTTGCCCGGGCTATATCCGTGGCGCATTTACCCATTTTCTGCCTGGATTCAGCGGTCAGGTTACAGGATGGAGATTCTTCAATCAATTTCTGGTGCCGGCGCTGTATGGAGCATTCCCTTTCGAAAAGATGAACCAGGTGGCCATGCTGGTCGCCAAGGATCTGTATCTCGATATGCCTTGGGGAATGGATATATTTTTCCAGGTATACCGCATCATCACCGAATGCATTTTTAGCTTCGCTTACGGCCAGGCGCAGCTGATCCTCCAGATCAGCAGCGCTGCTGACGATGCGTATTCCTTTTCCTCCTCCTCCTGCCGCTGCCTTGATCAATACGGGCAATCCTATCCTGTCCATGGTTTCCCGGGCTTCTTTCAGGCTTCGCAGGGCTGATCCTGTACCAGGAACCAGCGGCACACCCAATTCCCGGGCTGCTTTCCGGGCTGCCAGCTTATTGCCCATCATGGCAATGGAAGGAGCGGATGGTCCTATGAATACCAGGCCTGCTCCTGCTACCTGGGAGGCAAATGCCGCATCTTCACTGAGGAAACCATATCCGGGATGAATGGCGTCCGCCTTCAAATCAAGGGCAGCGCGGATGATCCGGTCTCCCGACAAATAGGACTGAGAGGATTCCCCCGCCCCGATGCAGAACCCTTCATCTGCAAACTGGACAAAGGGCATTTTCCGATCCGCTTCAGAGAATACCGCCAGGGTGGAAATACCCATTTCCCGGGCTGAACGCATGATGCGCAGCGCAATTTCTCCCCGGTTGGCGACCAGAATTTTTTTGAACATAAGGCGGTTGACCATAAAAATAGGCAAGAAAATCCAGTCTGACTGTTTCCGGTAAAATATCCGTCCGGAAGTATTTTCCGTGCTGGGTTATGTATTGTACTTTTGGTTCCGTTATCGGAAAATCTGCCCAAATATTCATCCTCATTAAAAAGGACCTGCTGCTGGAATGGCGGCAGAAGTATGCGTTTTATGGGGTTCTGCTGTATGTGGGATCCACGGTGCTGGTCATTTATACTGGTTTCCTGCACAGGGAAGAAAGGGTATGGAATGCCATGTTCTGGATCACCCAGTTATTCATCACGGTCAACACCATTGCAAAAAGCTTCCTGCAGGACAGCCCCGGCAGAATGTTGTATTACCAATCCACGGTAAGTGCCAGGATTTACATATTATCCAAGCTGGCCTATAACCTGATGCTGATGCTGGTCATGAGTGTCCTGAGCCTGGGGCTGTTCCTGGCATTTTTGGGCAATCCCCTGATCAACCCTGCCTTATACCTGGGTATGGTATGCCTGGGAGGGATCAGCCTTTCCATGATGTTTACCATGCTGGCAGCAATTTCTGCAAAAGCGGGACAGAACGCCGCACTCATGGTCATTATGGGTTTTCCCATGGTCATTCCGGCATTGATTGTCCTGGTCAATGCATCAGCCACCGCCTTCCAGCCCGGTTACCAGCCGGGATTATTTCGCCTTGTCCTGATCCTCGGTTGCCTGGATTTGCTGAGCATCAGCTTGTCGCTGATCCTGTTTCCATTTTTATGGAAGAATTGAAGTTATGCAAGGATTTTGCGGATTTCTTCATGAAATTTCAGGGATAAATGGTTTTGTATCCAAGTTGACTAAATTCACTGGTGCTTTTGATTTTAAGGGGAATTCCTGTAGGTTTGCTGGGGAATTTCAAGGCCTTCAAACGATATTCTGGGATGAAAAAAAACTGGTGGAAAGTCCTTTGTGTAATCTTGTTGATGTATACCATTATCGGGGGATTTCTGATGCCGGTCCCTGCCCTGTATATCCTGCACGAGACGATCCGGAATATTTATTTTCATGTCTCCATGTGGTTTGCCATGATGGTGGTACTGGTGGTTTCCTGTATCAACGCCATCCGGTACCTGGCCCATCCCGGGACCATGAAATATGATATCATATCCGCGGAGGCTGCTTATGTGGGTTTGCTGTTCGGCGCCCTGGGACTGATCACCGGCTCCATCTGGGCCAAAAACACCTGGGGGCAATACTGGAGCAATGACCCCAAGGAATTATGTGCGTTGATAGCCTGGCTGGTCTACCTGGCCTATGTGGTACTCCGCAATTCGGTTGTTGATCTGGACAAACGGGCCAGGATATCCGCAGTATATAATGTATTTGCCTTTGTCCTGCTGTTCCCCTTCCTCTTTGTGATCCCCCGGCTGACCGACAGCCTGCATCCGGGGAACGGCGGTAATCCGGGATTCAGCGCATATGATGTGGATAATAATATCCGCAAGGTGTTGTATGCGGCATGGATTGGCTGGAGCCTGCTTGCCGTGTGGATACTGGAATTGCGGATCAGGATCCGCCAAATTGAAATAAAACAGATTTTCCATGAATAAACTTACCGCAATTTCTTTTTTAACGATGGCGATGATGTTACCGGTAACCCTGATGGCACAGGCTTCCGGAAAGGGACCCCAAATGGCCGGGCTGATGCACCGCAACGGCCAGATATTTGTGGTGGTGGCCGTGCTCGTAGTGATATTCGCAGGTATCATCCTTTTCCTGGTCGGGATGGAACGCAAAGTGAGCAGACTGGAAAAAGCGCAGCAGAAAAATCCCTGATCTAAACTCCCGGATATGGCCAGCACAGGCCCCAAGTCACCGCAATACAGTTTTTTTAAAAGCGTGGAAACCAGCTTTGACAAGGCAGCCCGTTTCACCAAATGGGAGGTGGGGATCCTGGAGCAGATCAAGGCCTGCAATTCTGTATACCGGATGAAATTTCCGGTGAAGATCGGCAATGAAGTGGAAGTGATTGAAGCATACCGGGTACAGCATTCCCACCATAAACTTCCCTGTAAAGGGGGGATCCGCTTCAGTGAAGAGGTCAACCAGGATGAGGTGATGGCGCTGGCAGCCCTGATGACTTATAAGTGCGCCATTGTGAATGTACCTTTCGGAGGTGCCAAGGGAGGAATCCGGATCAACCCCCGGAAATACACGGCCTACGAGCTGGAAAAGATCACCCGACGCTATACAGCCGAACTGGTGAAAAAGAATTTCATCGGACCCGGAGTGGACGTACCTGCCCCGGACTATGGGACAGGGGAAAGGGAAATGAGCTGGATCCTGGATACCTATACCAGCCTCAGGCCCGGTGAAATTGACGGAATTGGGTGCGTAACCGGCAAACCGGTTTCCCAGGGTGGGGTGAGGGGCCGGAAAGAAGCCACGGGTCTCGGCGTATTTTATGGCCTTCGGGAAGTTTGCAGCATCCCGGAAGACATGAAAAAAATCGGGCTGACCACGGGGCTGGAGGGCAAGAAAGTCATTGTGCAGGGGATGGGCAATGTCGGATACCATGCGGCTAAATTCTTCCATGAGGCTGGCGCCCTGGTGATTGCCCTGATCGAGTGGGATGGGGCCATTTGCTCTTCGAAGGGCATGGATCCGGACGCTGTACTGAAGCACCTCCGGGAGACAGGCAGCATCAATGGGTTTCCCGGGTCAAAACCCCTTAAGAATAATACCGAAGGCCTGGAGATGCAATGCGATATCCTGATACCGGCTGCACTGGAAAATGTGATCGATGGCAAGAATGCCCCCCGGATCAGGGCCAGGATCATCGGGGAAGCAGCCAATGGTCCCCTGACTCCTGAAGCAGATACTATTTTACAGGAAAAAGGGGTGCTGGTCGTGCCGGATATGTTCCTCAATGCGGGAGGGGTGACTGTCTCCTATTTTGAGTGGCTGAAAAACCTCAGCCATGTGCGGTACGGGCGCCTGGAAAAGCGGTTCAGCGAAAATATGAACCACCATATCCTCGGTCAGATTGAAGGGCTGACCGGTAAGCATGTATCCGTGATGGAAAGGGAATTTATTGAACATGGCGCAGATGAAGTGGACCTGGTCTATTCCGGCCTCGAGGAAACCATGATCACGGCGGTCAAGGAGATCCGGGAAATCTGGCACTCCAATAAGGAGATCCTGGATATGCGCACAGCAGCTTTTGTCAGCGCCATTAACAAGGTCGGGGAATCGTATGCCCAGCTCGGCATCTTCCCCTGAAGATTATTCAAAATCCGGGAAGTCCTCCAGGAAAACCTGATCTTTTAGTCCGGGGAGTTCCATACAGCAGGCTGAAGTACCGTTGGTCATCACCAGATATTTCACCGGGAGGGCCATATTATACCGGATCACCTGATCCAGGATGCGTTCTTCCAACCCTACTTCCATTTTTTTACATTCAATGATCATCCAGGGAATGGCGTTCCGGTCATAAATAACAATATCGCATCGTTTTTTCAATTCTCCCAGATTAACCTGCTTTTCCACACTCATCAGGGACATCGGATAATTTTTCCGGATGGCCAGGTAATGAATGATGTGTTGCCGGACCCATTCTTCAGGGGACAGCAGGACTGATTTTTTTCTTACCGGATCAAAAATAAAATCCTTTCCCTGGTGGCGGCTGATCTGAAAATTGATTTTGGGATATTGAAGGGAAATCATCCGGCAAAACTACCGGATACGGACGACAAAGTCAGGATGAAGGGAATGATCCTCAGTACCCCGATATGGCCTCCGGTTATCAGGGCAGAGGATGGGGATTTCCGGTATGCCGGAAAATAGTTTGTAAGATTTGGCAACCCTTCCGGAAGCAGGCTGCAGGGTATAGTAAATTCCGGACAAGGCATTTTTCCCTTTTCCCGGATCAAATACCTATCATGCTGATTATTAATGTAAAAAATCAATGCAATTGATCAAAGGCTAATCTGTATCCTTGAGGGATTTCAATTTTATGAATTTCGTAATAACAAATGAATAACATTTACTGAAGTAATTTCGCGGCAACTTTGCACGCCTAAAAAACCCTAACCGCTTGTCGAATTCCCAGCTGAAGAAACTTACTTTTTCGGGTCTAATCATCACGCTCGGAATCATTTACGGGGATATCGGTACCTCCCCACTGTACACATTCAGCACGATTTTGGAAGGTAAACTGATTTCCCAGCAATTGGTTTATGGGGCTATTTCCTGTGTATTCTGGACCCTGACCTTACAAACCACCTTCAAGTACATCATCCTGACCCTGCAGGCAGATAACCGGGGGGAGGGAGGCATATTCTCGCTGTATTCCCTGGTCCGGCGCTTGGGTAAGTGGCTGGTCATACCGGCCATTGTAGGGGCCGGTACATTGCTGGCTGACGGGATCATCACACCTCCCATTTCGGTGACCTCCGCCATTGAGGGATTGAAAGATGTCAACGGGCTTCATGATTTGATGGTACCAGGCAGCGATCTGGTGGTGGGCATCGTCATCGGGATACTTACCTTGTTATTTATTTACCAGCGGTTCGGCACCAAGGTGGTCGGTGCGACCTTCGGTCCCGTGATGCTGCTTTGGTTTACCATGCTGGGCTCGCTGGGCATGGTCCAGATCCTGCATCATCACGGGATATTCCGGGCACTGAGTCCTGTATATGCGGTGAACCTGCTTACCCGGTACCCGCAGGGGTTCTGGTTGCTGGGGGCGGTGTTCCTCTGCACCACGGGCGCAGAAGCCCTATATTCCGATCTTGGGCATTGCGGCATAAAAAATATCCGGGTTAGCTGGATCTTCGTCAAGATCACCCTGGTATTAAATTACATGGGACAGGGAGCCTGGGTAATGAACCAGCATATCCGGTACCTGGGAGAA
>Ga0307373_10016070_pt1 | contig 10087 bp, 11 predicted proteins | sample OX2MG_FD_202534 | JGI IMG/M metagenome (GOLD analysis project Ga0307373, IMG submission 202534) | Soil microbial communities from Risofladan, Vaasa, Finland - OX-2 | ecosystem: Environmental > Terrestrial > Soil > Coastal area > Acid sulfate soil | place: Finland: Risofladan, Vaasa | collected...
GCCTTCCCGGGCGGTGATCCCCCACGGGCCGCAGCCGGCGATCGCCAGGCTGCGCGCGGGCATGGCCACCTCATCCATGCCCGGGTCGGCGCACACCCGACGGACCACCGCGGCGGTGGCGGCCACCTGCTCGGCCGACCCGTCCGCAGCGCCGAGCTCGTGGGCGAGCCGGGCGAGCACCGCCAGCGTCGCGGTGTAGCTCACCGAGTAGGTGTGCGACTCATCGGGTGGGACGGTCTCGATCGCCTCCGGCCAGCCGCGCCCGGTGCCGGTGATCGAGACCAGCGGCACGCCGGCCGCCAGCGCATCGGCCCTGGCCCGGGCGGCGTAGGCGGTCTCCCCGGTGTGGCTGATCACCAGCAGCGCATCCCCCGGCCGCGGGCCGGGACTCCACCGCGCCCAGGTCACGGCCGGGTACCAGCGGGCGTCTAGGCCCGCGGCGCCCAGCATCATGGCACCGAGTTCGGCCGCGTGCTGGCTGGTGCCGGTCCCGGCCAGGACCACCCGGCTGGCCCCGGCCAGCACAGCGGCCGGCCCGGCAAGGTCCAGGTTGCTGACCGTCTCCAGCGCACCGGCCTGCTGATTGATCATGCGGAGCAACGCGGTCGCCATGCCGTCCCCCTCCTGCCTGCCTGACCAGCAGCGTAACCACTGCCGCTTCGCGACCTGCCGCGGCGGCACCGCCAGCGTGATCACGGAATCCAGCCAGTTCATAGGGCGACGCAGCAAAACGGAAAACCCGAAGATCACCGACCAGGCCCCCAGCCTGATCGTCGAGTGGACGGCCCAGCTATGACAAACCCACCCGACCCCGCCACCACGGCCCGGCAAACGGCAAGAAGTCAACAGCGACAGCCACGGTGAGCCGGGCGGGCAACCCGACCACAGCGGTGCCCGCCCGACCCCGGCCATGAGGAACCGCGCCGACCTAGGGAGGCGGCCCGCCCGCCCACCGCGCTGCGCCGTAGCCGGTGCCGACCGTAGCGACGCAACCGCCCAGCTTGGGGTATTGCCGCGTAGTCCCGGCGCGTCAGTGTGCATCCCTCGTGTCAGGAGCTGTAAGGTAAGTCCGGGTCGGGCACCTAGCGTGACCACTTGGGGGAACTGGCCCACTCCCGCGCCCAAAGGCGCGGGCCGCTACCTAGACGACAGTGCTCGTGGTGGATTCCAAAGCCGAAACGAGCACTGCCCCCTCAGGCAAGCTGAAGCCAACGGCTCCCGTCGGCATAACAGACGGCGTGCCGCCCCCAACGACGCGCGCGGCGACCGGCTCGTGTCGGACGAGTACATAGCTCTGCGACACGGTAACTACGGGTGCATCAGTCATCTCAGGCATGCCAAACCTGCCGAGGTCATCCGGCACGGGTCCTCCAGGCAGTTAGACAGAAGCTCTGAGGTTACTGTACTTCGCGGCAAAGGCAGCGTACACATGGGCCTCCAGTCCCGAGCACAGATCGTTAGCCAACTGCAAGCCGAGTTGGACTCCCCCGTGCTGTCCTACGTCACGGGAGACCGCCCCGGACTTGCCGCCCAAATCGCGAGCGACCAACTTGTGCTCTTCCCCAGGCATCTCAACGCCCTGCAGAAACACGACCGACTGAACCTCGTCCTCTACACCCGGGGTGGTGACACAACCGCCGCCTGGCCGATCATGAGTTTCTTGCGCGAGCACTGCAAGACGCTGCGCGTCTTGGTCCCCTACGCCGCGCACAGCGCCGGAACACTCCTCGCGCTCGGCGCAGATGAGATCATCATGACTCGCTACGCCACCTTGAGCCCCATCGACCCAACTGTGGCGAACGCCTTCAACCCGCAAGATCCCACGAACCCGGCCAACCGACTCCCGATCGCAGTCGAAGACGTCATGGCGTTCCTCGAACTCGCCAACGATCACGCCCAGGACCCCAACCTGCGTGACGATGCCTTCAGGAAGCTCGCAGACTCGGTACACCCCCTCGCCCTGGGCAACGTTCAGCGCAGCATCAACCAGATCAGGCAACTGGCTCGGAAGATGCTGCTGCTACATGCCTCGCCAAAAGATGACGTCCGCATTGATGCACTCGTGAACGCGCTTACGACGGAACTGTACTCACACCAACACCTTGTAAACCGCCGTGAGGCCGCCCAAATGGGCCTTCACGCTATGCCAGCCCCCGAGAAGGTCGAGAACCTGCTTCTGGACTACTACCAGGAGCTTTCCACCGACCTTGAACTCCGCAACCAGTGGGACCCCGCAGACATATACCGGACAGCGGCAGCCGCTGCTGCCGCCCAACCCATCGGCACACCTTCCCAACAGGGGCCGGGACCACAGGCGACCATCACTCCACCCCCTACACCGACTACAGTCCGGGTTGCCGTTGAGCAGGGCTATCTGGAGACCAGTCAAACCTGTGACGCCCACGTAATCGAAGGTGAAATCTCCCAGATCGTCGCGCAACAGCAGATGCCGGGAGTGCCAATGCAGATTCCCCAAAGCGTCATAAAGTTCGAAGTGATCAAGCAAGGTTGGCGACAGCTAGCCTGAACTCACATCGGCCCGACCCTTGGAACACGGACCTTCCCCCATCAGATCGGGCGGCGCAAACAAACGGAGAACCCGAAGATCACCGACCAGGCCCCCAGCCTGATCGTCGAGTGGACGGCCCAGCTATGACAAACCCACCCGACCCCGCCACCACGGCCCGGCAAACGGCAAGAAGTCAACAGCGACAGCCACGGTGAGCCGGGCGGGCAACCCGACCACAGCGGAGCCCGCCCGACCCCGGCCACGAGGAACCGCGCCGACCCACGGAGGCGGCCCACCCACCCCGCCCCCGCCGGTCCGTAGCCGAGCAACCCACCGCCGCCACCAGGCCGAGCAACCTAAAGGCGCGCCCTGCGGGCCCGCGACGACCGCCGTCTAGCACGCGGGGCATTTCACCCCTCAGGACTGTCTGAGATTTGCCCGCTGATCCCCGACGCACCGCGTTGCGGTCCTTCCGCTGCCTCCTGGCGTTTGCGGAGCGCCTCACCCTTCCAGCTCACAATCCTCGACACCGAAAAAGAAGGAGCACTCGGCGAAGAAGACCTCTTAATCATCCACCACGGACCGGCACAGAACCGTACCACGAATGACCAACACTGCCGTCGGCTGATCGGTGCCGATGATCCGCCCGACATGTCTCCGAATCAGGTAGAGCTGCATATGGTCCCGGGACCTGCCGGTGTCGGCAGACTGGGTGAGCGGGCGGCCCGGCCATCTAGGCCGGGCCTGGTGGGGCATACTTGGCATGCCCCACCAGGCCCGGGATCATCTCGGCAGGTGCATCAGACGCGCGATCTCCTTCCGAATGTCAGGGGGGAGCGCCTGCCAGAGCCTTAGCAGGCCGGCTGCCAGCGCGATGTACTGCATCGCGATTTGCTGTAGACGGTGCTGGAGGCCCCTGGTACTGTCGAGACTGGTCCTGTCCTCAGGGATGGACTGATTTTCGCGGGGAGCCCCCGCCAGGCTGGACCCTGGCGATTTGGGGCTCCTCGATTTCTGCAGGGGCTTGCCCCGGTGCCTTCGCTTACATCGCTTGCCTCTTGTTTTCGTGGACACTGTCGTTACTTGTTTCCCTTCTCCGCGCTGTGGCGCGGCCGCCAGCAGGAACCTGCTGGCTGGTGTCTTCCTTTGGGGCATTACTTGTCGGATCAACGATGATTGGGTACAGATAGACCCCCTTGCGTAGGCGATGAAGTCGTTGGCGTGAAACCCAATAGCCCAGCGCATTGCTTACTGTGTTGGCTGGTGAGTGCACGCCGATGGCGGCAAGTCGTTGCACAACCTCGTCGACGGCGAACTCCTCGCCAGGATCAAGCACCTGCCACAGCAGCCTCCGCAGAGGTACGTCATGCACTGATGCGTGATCGCGGGTCGGTGGGTTGGGAAGCAGAGCCGCCTCCATCGAAGCGATGGTCTGCCCGGTTGCCGGGCTAGGAGCCCGGTGGGAGCTTGAGCGCGCTCCTGAGCCACCAGGAGGACGGGAACCCTTGTGGCGAGCGATGATCTCCATACAGGCTCTGTAGAGTTGCTCCGGTACGTCTACTGGCAGTCCGACAGATCTCGCCTGGTCGATCGCAGCCACCACCTCGTTCAGCGCCCTGGTGAGTTCTTCGGCGCGCGCGGCGGCGTGAGGTAGCTGAGCAGGTGCCACGGGCGCTGCCTCCCTCCAAGACCTCGTTTCACGTTCCCGTGAGAGAGTAATCTACATGACGTGAGACTGTCTCGGAGACACTCCGTGGCAACTGGCGTTGCGGCTGAGCCCAGCGAGAGATATGGGGTAAATGTCCATTTAGCATGCCCAGTAGTTCACACCAGTCCCAGAAGATGCCGGACTGCCTGAGGTCGCTGTTCGGAACTTTCACGGTTGCACGAAATCGGGGCTACGCTATGAGCTGCTACAGGTCGCGTATGGCAAGCCAGTCGATGGCCCTTGACTCGCACGCATGCAAGGAATCAGCAGCGCACGACGATCGGAAGCACAGTCCTTAATGTCCACAGCCCTTCAAGTCCTCAGCCTGAGGATTAGAACAGCCGATGATGGCTGGCAGGAACCGTACGACCTCGATGCTCCAGTCGTTGCCATAGTTGGACCTGTGGACACTGGAAAGAGTTCGTTGGTGGATTGCATAGCCTTCGCTATGGGAAAGGACATTGAGGAGTTCCGCGGAGCGGTCCACACTCACTTGCGTGAGGTAGAGGTCCACGTACGAGTTGACTCCGGTACTTATATCCTCAGGCGTGCTCGAAAGACGAGTTCATACATCGAGGTATTTGATGCAGCGGGTACTCTTATAAACCAGTTTCCGGTAAAGCCGCGCGAGGACCGGCAGTTGATCTCTAGCTGGCTGCTCGAACAGCTTGGGCTCGATGACCAATTTTCTTCGGTCCGGCTCCCAGGGGGAAAGAGTCTTGATTTTCAAAGCGCGCTGCTACCTTATTGCTATCTCACTCAAGATGATATCGATCGACACGTCATTCAACCTGCTCGCAACGAGGCCGCTCGGCTGGTTGTGCTAAAACTATTGCTTAACCTCACGACGCCGGCGCGTGAGCAGCTGAATGGTATTATCCGTGACGTTGACAACGATATTGAGAAACGTCGTAGGCAGGCTCAGCTTATCGGGGAGTTTCTTTCCGAGTCTGAGATGACGAATCTTGGCGCGTTGACCGACGAAATATGCCTCCTCAAGCGTATGGAATCTGAGGCCGCTGCTCGCCTAGAGCAATGGAAGAATGATGCGCGCGCAGCTAGCCGATTGTCCGCCCACGAAAGGCAGCGCGTTATTGACGGGCGCAAAGCAGTTAGCGATGCGGAGGGATCGCTCGACAACCTCAGGAGACAGCATGAGGCTGCCTACGGAAGATTGACTGCCTGTGAGGAGGCTCTTGAAGCACTCACCGCACTTGAGGAGCGGTCACCCGACGACCGGGTTACGCTGCACCTCGCCTATACCAGAAATTGTCCAGTATGTGAATACGACATATCTGATCGTATGCCGAGGCCGGGATGCTGTAATCTATGCGGTGAACTACTTGCCGGCGGAAAACATCCCGCTGAGCGAAAGCGTCTTGAGTCGGCGTACGCAGATGCTCAGAACGAGGAGTCAATCCTGACGATCGCGGTGAAGGAGGCGGAAGCTCTCGCTCAAGCAGCACGAGTGGCGCTAAGCGATCTTCTCCAAGAGGCCGATGATCGGGCTGGCGATGTCGTGACGCCATATGTAGATGCTATCGCTCATGCTTCTAGCGACCTGGCTCGAATCCAGGGACAGCTAGCATCGTTGGAACGCATTAAAGATGGCCATAACCGGCTTCGTCAGAAGTTTGATGATATAGCCGAGTTGGAGGAACAGCAGAAAACACGTCGGAGTCAAGCTGTAGAGGGAGGTCAGCTTGAACTACTTGAGAATGTTGTAGACGCCCTCAACGCAATATTCAGGAGAATCGTTCAGGGAATCGAACTACCACATGCTACTGGCCGGGCGAGGCTGGATCCAGGCAGCCTGATGCCCCTGGTGGACGAGCAGAAATTTGGCCAGAGGGGCGGTGGTGCTCGCTCAGCTGTCAGTATTGCATACAGCCTGACCTTGCTGACTTATACATTGGAGAATAAGCTTGCGAAACTACCTGGCCTATTGATAATTGACTCTCCTCAGAAAAACTTTGGCGCAAATAAAGATGATAAAGAGCTTGCCCATCGTGTTTACGAGCGCTTCTTGGACAACGCTTCAGAACTGAAAGGCATCAAAGATGGACGGTTCTATCGACCATTTCAGCTCCTAATAGTTGACAATGATATTCACCCTGATATCCGGCGACGTATAAAAGTTCATCAGTTCAGGCACGACAACGGTTTTATTCGCGGACTTGCTGATCCCCATCGAACGTCGGGTCAAGGAGTCCAACTGGCTCTCAGCGGTGCCAGCAATGCTCCAGAACCGGAACTCTAAGGAACCGTGCTTGCAGGCAGAGCAGGGTGCCCTACCGGGCTTGCTGGGTGTGACGCAGATCACGATGCAATCGGTGCAGCAGCCCTGCCCCCGATGCAACGCGGCGTGACAAACCAGGAACGCCAGTCCACACAAACCCCGCACACCATCCACACCCCCCCCACGCGACGTGCGGCCCCTGTGCGGCCACAAAGGGGCACCCGTTGTGCTTGCCCCCCTGCGGAGGGCCGCCTCCGCAAAAGCAAAGGCGGCAGGCAGGCGGGGCGGTAGAGACACAACATCAATGTCAACCCTCCACATGGTGGAGGTCGGCGCGTCGCTCGGGGCAAGGCGAGGTCATGCGCAGGGCGAACATGGTCAGCCAGCGTGACCCGCTACGCTCGAACCTGGGAGGAGCGAGGCGACCCGGAGGGCGGACGTGAGCCAGGGCCAGACCATCGGGGACAGAATCCGTGAGAGCCGCAAGCGGCGTGGGTTAAGCCAGCGTGAGCTAGCCCAGCTATCGGGTGTGTCTATTTCCCTGGTCAGGAAGCTTGAGCAAGGCGAGCGGCAGGACACGCGGACGGAGACGCTGCGCAAGCTGGCGGTCAGCCTTGGCGTGCCAACCACGGCGCTGCTTGGCGATGATCCCGGGCTGCCGCTAGTGGCCGGTGAGCCGGCCTGGGAACCGGTGTGGCAGGCCCTTGTGAGCCCAGCCAGGGACGCCGGTGACCCAGCGACCGAGGATGGCCTTGGCCGGGCCTTGACGGCGGCCGTGAAGCTTTACCATGACAACCGGTACGGCGACCTAGCGCTGGTGTTGCCGGGTCTCCTGCGTGATGCTCAGGCCGTTACGCCGCTGCTGCGCTCGCGGGTGCTTCAGCTAGCCGGGTCGCTCATGGTCCAGACCCGCCAGCGCGACATCGCTCATATTGCGCTGAGCCGTTCCCTGGCGGACGCGGAGGAATCGGGCAGTCCGCTGGATGCCGCATCGTCCATCATCACGATGTGCTGGCTGCTGCTCCTGGAGAAGGAGTTTGACCAGGTGCGCACCATCGCCGTCCAGTGGGCAGACCGGATTGAGCCGAAGCTCTCCATCGCCACAGTGACGCAGACATCGACCTGGGGCTGGCTGCTGCTCCGCGCATCAGCGGCTGCTATCCGTGATAACCGGCCAGGTGAAGCAGCGCAGATGATGCGCCTGGCCGAAGCTGCCGCCATCACCGTCGGCCATGACCGGGGCTCCTACCACTCGTACTGGACAACGTTCGGGCCTGCCACGGTGGCCATGAAGCAGGTGGAAAACGCCGTCGTGGACGACAAACCAGACCTCGCCCTGGCGCTGGCTGAGAAGGTACCGCGCGACCTGCGCCCTACCTCCGATAACAGGAACAGGCACCTGCTCGACGTCGCGGCGGCCGCGCTGATGCTGCGCCGCAATGCCGCCGCGTTCGATGTGCTCTACCGCCTTTCCCGGGAAGCCCCCACCTGGCTGGCCAACCAGTACATGGCTAAGGACTTGCTAGCCCAGATAGTCACCAAGCGCCGGACTCTCACCCCGCAGATGCGCGAACTCGCAGACGCCGTCCACCTGCCCCTCTAAACGCCCGGTGGCACTTCCACCAATGCCTCTCGCAAACTGCCATTGCCCGGGTTGGCGCCCCGCCCTACTGTCACGTCCGTGACTGACAGTGACTCCCCGAATGCAGCAAACCAGCAGCCGCCAAGGTGGCTTTCCGCTCTCCAGCCCACTGAGCCAGGCCCCCGGTTCGATCCCTCCGTGCCGCATCCGGCCCGGGTGTATGCCTACTGGCTCGGCGGGAAAGACCATTACCCAGCCGACCGGCAGGCCGCCGAAGAAGTCATCCGCCGCCGCCCGCAGGTCGTTGCGGGAGCCCGCGCCAACCGGGCGTTCCTTTCCCGGGTAGTGCGCTACCTGGCTGGTGAGTGCGGCATCCGGCAGTTCCTCGACATCGGCACCGGGCTGCCCGCGCCCGATAACACTCACGAGGTCGCGCAGGCGATCGCGCCCGAGTCCCGGGTCGTGTACGTGGACAACGATCCGCTCGTACTGGTCCATGCGCGTGCCCTGCTCGTCAGCAGCCCGCACGGGGTGTGTGAGTACATTGATACCGACCTGCGTGACACCGCCACCATCGTGGCCCAGGCTGCCAAAGCATTGGACTTCGCCCAGCCCGCAGCGGTGCTGCTGGTCGCGGTCTTGCACTTCATTCCCGACCCCGATGATCCGGCCCAGATCGTCGCCAACCTGGCCAGCGTGTTAGCGCCGGGCAGCTTCGTGGTGATCTCGCACCTGACCGCCGACATCGCACCCACCCAGGTCATGGCCGGGGTGGCCGCCTACAACACCCGGGTCCCAGCCAGGCTGGTCCCCCGCACCCACACCCAGGTCAGCGCCCTGTTCGGCGGGCTGCCGCTGGTCCCGCCGGGTGTGGTGCCGGTCACCGAGTGGCGGCCGGCCCTCGCCGGGCACTGCCAGCCCGCCGACATGTACGGCGGGCTCGCCCGCATGCCCCGGGCACGGATGTGACCACCACACCGCCGGGCCGCGACGAGATCACCCTGGCCATTCCCGGCGGCCGGCACTTGTGCAGCGACCGTGCGCACCGCAACCTCGGCCGACTCGCCGATGTGATCGTCACCTTCGGGCAACTCGGCACCCCGGGCACACCCCGCGAGGCGTTCTGGCCCGAAGTCTGGGGACGGACCTACCCGATGTGTCACCCCTGCTGGCAGGCCACCCGCCAGATAGCGGCTAAGGCCCGCCCGCACCTGGTCATCCGGGACGCGGCTGAGCCGTAACCACGTGGGGGTGGGGTGGCGTCACCGCCGGGCAGCGGGGCACACTTTCCGTGTCCAGCGCCCCCCCGGGGCCGGTGAGGGCTGACGACCTCCTCACGGTCATCAACGAGTTCTTCGCGCAAAGGATCTTCGGCCCCGACCGCGCCGCCCTGCTTCGCCAGCAACTGCCCGACGCCAGCGGGACAAGCAAGCCGCCAAACTGCACAAGCGGCTGCGGCAGATCGACGCCGCCGAAAACGCCCACGCCCGGGAAGTGGAAGCCCTGGCCGATCTGGATCCGAACTCACCCGCTGTGACCGCGCTCCGCACCCGCATCCTGGGCCGGTTCGGTGAACTGGAAGCCGAACGCGCCACCATCAACCGCCAGCTACAGGCCCTGGCCAAAGACACCAGCCACGCCAACGCACACGGCCTGCTCGATGCCCTGCCCATGATCGGAAACCAGCTCAGCGACGCCTCAGACCGCCTCGCCAGCCAGCTCTACGCCGCGCTCGACCTGCAACTGCTCTACCGCAAAGACATGCACCAGGTCACCATCCACGCCGTCATCACCCCATCAACCCCCGCCACCATCATCGCCGCCAGCGAAACCCCCGACACCCCCATCACCGTCACCAACCAGGCCGGGCTTTCGGTCTTGGAACCCCACCCCATATGACCGACAGGATTCCGTGATCATGAAACGGGGTGCTGGCTCAGCACTCGATGACGTTGACGGCCAGGCCGCCGCGGGCGGTCTCCTTGTACTTGTCCTTCATGTCAGCCCCGGTCTCCCGCATCGTCTTGATCGCCTTGTCGAGCGAGACAT
>Ga0307373_10016071_pt1 | contig 10087 bp, 7 predicted proteins | sample OX2MG_FD_202534 | JGI IMG/M metagenome (GOLD analysis project Ga0307373, IMG submission 202534) | Soil microbial communities from Risofladan, Vaasa, Finland - OX-2 | ecosystem: Environmental > Terrestrial > Soil > Coastal area > Acid sulfate soil | place: Finland: Risofladan, Vaasa | collected...
GTTGGCCAGGAGCAGGACGAGGATGATGAAGAAATCGGGCCAGTGCTTGAGCACACCGGACAGGATCACTGCCGCCTCGATCATCCAGGGGATGGGCCCCCAGAAGTAGGTGAGGAGTCTCAGCAGCGGGTTGACCGTCTTCTCGGCGATCTCGTTCGGGCCGTACCGCGTCAGGCGTTCCTCCGCCTCGACCTGGGTCAGGCCATCGGGGGACGAGCCGAGCCGCTTCTCGATGTCGGCGACGGCAAGGGTCTTCAGGTCGTCGTTCGCATCGGTCTTTGAGCCGGAATCCTTGCGTTCGGTGCCGTTGGACTCCATTGCGGTCATTCTCCTGCGATTGCCGGATCAATGACAGTCTGACCGGTCCAGGGGTATCGCCGAGGATCCCGTAGGGGACGCTTCCCCCGTGTCATCGCGACAGAGATTCGACGTTGACAACAAGGCGAACTCTGCCCAACAATTCCGTCCTTCTGCGTCGCACCCCGACCTACGCAGTCTCGGCCACCCTTCAACGCATGGTCCCTGACCTGGGCAAATGAGACAGCCGGAGACCGGACGGCACCCGGGGCGACATCCAGGAACGCCCCTTTGACCCCAAGGTGGCGAGATCGAGACTCGCACGGCCCACCAGTTCAGACCCGTCAGCTCACCCCGGCACGTGTGCGACGGCGGTTTCGGGGACTTCGTGCAGACCTCGGCACGCCAGCCGACCCGCCGATACCCCCACAGTTCCCCACCGGCTCGTCGTCGGCGTCCGGGTTCAGCTCCCGAACTTGGTGGCGGTCCCGTCTGCCTGGATCAAGGTGTAGCTCCCGCCGAGGGGGCTGACCATCAGTCCCAGGAATGGCTGGCTCGAGCTGTGGCCACCGTCGGATCCATGGAAGCCGGCGTCACCGAAGGCGAAGACCCCGCCGTCGGCGGCCACCAACCAGTACCCCTGCCCGTCCGGCGTCGACGTGATCCCCACGATGGGCCGGAAGAGTGGCGTGGACCCGGTCGAGCCGTGGAAGCCGGCGTCACCGAAGGCGAAGACCCCTCCGTCCGAGGCAACCAGCCAGTAACCCTTGCCATCGGGAGTGGAGCCGATCCCGACGATCGGCTGATTGAGGTGCTGGCCACCCGTTGAGCCGAGGAACTCGGCGTCGCCGTAGGCGAAGACCCCACCGTCGCTGGCCACCAGCCAGTAGCCCTTGCCGTCCGGGGTGGAGGCGATCCCGACGATCGGCTGATCGAGGTGTTGGCCACCCATGGAGCCGAGGAAGTGGGCGTCGCCATAGGCGAAGACTCCACCGTCGCTGGCCACCAGCCAGTAGCCCTGTCCGTCCGGCGTCGCAGCGATTCCCACGATGGGGGCGTTCAGCTGCTGGCCACCCATGGAGCCGAGGAAGTGGGCGTCGCCGTACGCGAAGACCCCACCGTCGGCGTGGACGATCCAGTAGCCCGTGCCATCTGGGGTGGCGGCCGCAGCGCCGCCGCCCGAACGGCTCGCGCCGACGGTGAAGGACTGGAGGACGGGAGGGGCCGAGCTCCAGTCGCCGGTGCCGGCCTGGGTGGCGTCGACGACGCAGGTTCCTGCAGCCACCAGAGTCACCACCGGTCCGGCGAGTGTGCACCCCACGGAAGCGGCGTCGAGGGAGAACGCCACCGGGAGCCCCGAGGCGGCGGTGGCGGCGACAGCGTAGGTGCCCCCGACCTCCGGGGCGGTCGGGGGGGTGGTGGTGAAGGCGATGGTCTGGTCGGCCGCCGCGATGGCCAGCCGCTGGGTGGCATCGGAACTTCCGGCGAAGTCTGCGCCGGGGTTGTAGACGGCGTCCAGTTCCAGAGTGCCGGCCGAAGTGCCGGCCGGCAGCGGGTAGGAAACGGTTGCGGAGCCGCCCGATACCGTGGCCGATGTCACCGGGGTGCCCACCACCGTGCTGCCGTCCTTGACGGTGAAGGTGACGGTGCCTTCATCCACGGTCCCCGACGACGAGCTGACGGAGGCGGAGAGCGAGATCGACTGGGCGGTCGGCGAGTAGGTGGCGCTGGCGGGTGAGGCGGCGGTGATGGTCGCCCCGGCGTCAACGGTCAGCTGATGGGTGGTATCCGAGCTCCCCGCGTAGGCGGCACCCGGGTTGTAGACCGCGTCGATGGTGTAGGTCCCCGCCGCGGTCCCGGCCGGCAGGGCGTAGGTGACGGCGGCTGATCCGCTCGACACCGTCCCCGACGTCACCGGGGAACCGACGACTGTCGCCCCCTGCTTGAGCGAGAAGGTGACGGTGCCTGACGTGACGGCGATCGACGAGGACACCGTGGCGGAAAGGGCCACCGATTGGCCGGTGGCGGAGAAGGTGGCCGAAGCCGGCGCGGCGGTCGTAGTGGTGTCTGCCAGGTTGGTGACCACGAGCTGGGAGGTGCCGGAGCTGCCGCTGATCCTTGGGGTAGGGCCGAAGACGGCGTCGATGGTGTAGGTCGCCGCCGGGGTCCCGGCCGGCAGGGTGTAGGCGACGGTGGCCGACCCGGCGGCGACGGTGCCCGAGGTGACCGGGGTGCCGATCACCGTCGCGCCGCTCGTCACCGTGAAGGTGACGGTGCCTTCGTTGACGGGTCCGGACGAGGAGGAGACCGTGGCGGAAAGGGTCAGCGACTGGGCACTGCTGGAAACGGTGGCCGACGCCGCCGATACCGTGGTCGAGCTGGAAACCTGATCGACGGCGAGCACCTGGCTGGAGTCGGAGCTGGAGGCGTACCCGGAGGCCGGGTTGTAGACGGCCTGGATGGTGTAGTTCGCAGCCGGGGTCCCACCTGGCAGCGTGTAGGAGGCGGTGGCCGACCCGGCGGCGACGGTGCCCGAGGTGACCGGGGTGCCGATCACCGTGGCGCCACTCTTCACCGTGAAGGTGACGGTGCCACCATCGATCGCCGAACCCGAGGAGGTGACAGTTGCATTGAAGTTCACCGTCTGGTCCTGGGAGGACTGGGTGGCCGAAGCCGGCGCGGCGTTGATCGTGGTGGAGATCGCGGTAGAAAGCGAGAAGGACTGGGTGACGCCCGATCCCACCCCGTTGGATGCGGTCACCTTGAGGGCGAAGGTGCCAGAGGTACCGATCGCCGGCGTCCCCGACAGCGTGGCGGTGCCGTCGCCGTTGTCGACGAATGTCACCCCGCTCGGCAGCGCACCGCTCTCCGTCAGGGCAGGCGGGCTCGGCAGCCCCCCAGCAGTGGTGAAGGTGAACGTCCCCGCAGATCCGGGGGCGAAGGTCGCGGTCGGACCGCTGGTGATCGTCGGGAGGGACCCCGGAGTCGTCTCCGTTGCGCCCATGGCACACTTGGATGCCCCTGATGGGCGGCTGATGCCCCGCTGATCGACTCCGGTGCAGAGTGTGATCGCACCGGCGGTGGCTCCGGCGGGGATCTGGTTGGCCGCGGGGCTGGCGGCGGTCGGGAGCAGCGTCTGGGTGGGTCCTCCGTTGCTGGCAAGAGCGCCGAGCGAGGCGTTGATCGTGGTCGACCCACCGATGCTGCTGGCGTTGGTGAATTTGCACGAAGTGTCGTCGGAGATGTTGTAGCCGAGGTCGGTCATCGACCCGTAGTTCGTCGGGATCGCGCACTCGGTACCCGGCGCGGAGCCGGGCTCGGCCTGAACGGGCTCGACTCCCGCGAAGATATTGCCGGCAAGGTCGACAGTGCCGTGAACGTTTTCGAGCACGCCGTCACCTGCCGGGGTCTGGTTCGCCGCGAACGTGCTGGCTTCGATGATCGTCGTGCCGGCGCCGGTCTGGATGCCCGATGCGCCGGAGAACGTTTGGCCGCCGGTGATCGTCGAGTCCTTGATGGTGGCCGTGCCGGTGTTGTTGAAGATGGCGGCGCCACCTGCCGGGCCGTTGGTGTTGATGGTGGCGTTGCTGTCGAAGGTCGAGTTCTCGACGGTGAGCGTGCCGTTGTTGTAGATGCCACCGCCGACGACGTCGACGTTGGGGTCTGCAGCGAATGCCTCGTCGTAGGTCAGCGTCGACCTGTTGACGGTCAGCGTTCCGGAGTTGTCGATGCCGCCGCCGTAAGAAGTGCTGTATCCGTTCTGGATGTTCACGCCGTCGATGGTCACCGCGGTACCGGCAGCGGTGCGGAGGGGCACCCATTGTCGTGTCCCGTCGATGGCGGCCTGGGCCCGGCCCGGCCACTGCTGGATGGTCAGCGGGTCGGTCGGGCTGCTCGCCGCCGTCGTGACGGCCACCTGCTCGGCAATTGCGCCGCCCACATCGATGGTGTTGCCGCCGGAATTGGACACCTGGCTGAGGGTGTAGAGGAACGAGCCGCAGGGGTTGGCGGGGTTGGTACAGGTTCCGCTGTCCGATCCACTGGCGGTGAGGTAGAGCACGGTCCCTCCGGCAGCACCGGCCGGAGTGGCCACCGCCGTGGACACAGCCAGTCCGCCCAACAGGATGGCGGCGGTCACCATGATCGCCACTGCCGGACGAACGACGCCGTCGGACGAGGTCCGCGAGACTCCCGCATGAATCATTTCGTGATCTCCTCGTTCAAACATTCGGATTCGTCGCGTGATCGCAACAAGACCATCGGTCTCGGGAGCGGCCTCCCACACCCCTGCTGCGGCGATGGTACAAGTGCTTACCGATTCGATCAAGTGCTCACCGACTGAACTTGCGCTACCTTGGGTCCGTGGCCCAGAACCAGGCACGGAAGGTGACCCGCTACCACTCGCCACTGCGGGCCCGACAGGCCGCCGAGACCCGACGGTCGATCATCGACGCCGCACTTGCCCTCTTCGGCGACCGGGGGTGGGCGGCGACGACCCTGCCCATGATCGCCACCGAGGCCGGGACATCCGTCGACACCATCTACGCCGTGTTCGGGACGAAATCGGCGCTCCTGATGGCGGTCGTCGATGTCGCCATCGTGGGTGATTACGAAGAGGCTGCCATGGCCGACCGTCTCGAGGTTGCCCGGTTCGCGGAGGGCCCGAGGGTCGAACGGATTCGCACGGGCATGCACTTCACCGTGGCGGTGTTCCAGCGGTCGGTGCCCATCCTGAAAGCGCTGCGGGAGGCGGCGGCCAGCGACGAGGCGGCTCGGGTCCGGCTGACCCGGTACGACGAAGACCGTCGCAACCTGACGGCGGTCGGTCTCGCCCTCATGCTGGGCGACGAACCATCGGAGGACGTGATCGACGCCGTCTGGGCCTTCGTCAGTCCGGAGGTCTTCACCTACCTGACCGAGGGCCGAGGATGGTCGATCGAGAAGACGGAGGCCTGGCTGGTGAAGATGAGCACCGCCGCACTCGGGCCCCAGCGACGTTCGTTGCCGCGGTGATCCCCGCGGGACGCGTCGGATGGGAACCGGGCCTGTTCCTCGCTGGACGGTCCGATGGGCGGCGCCCACCTGAACGAGCCGATCGTGGGCATCGCTCGGACCCCGGCCGGCAACGGGTACTGGCTGGTGGCCTCCGACGGCGGCATCTTCAGCTTCCCCTGATGGGATCCGAGGGCCGGCTGGTCCGGCCCGGTCCGTCCGGGCCTCCGGGTCACGGGCGGCCGTCCGATGTGACGGCCCCGACCGCTCACAACCGGGGCCGGCCGGACCCGGGACAGCCCGTCACCCTTGTCGTGCCGGGGCCGGCGACCGACCACTCAAGACCGGGACCCGGAATGTCGATTGTGGCGCAATGCATCGTCGTCGACGAGGAAGGGCGGATTGATGGCCGCGAAGAACCCCACCGGAATCGCGATCCTCCGGGCATCGCTCGAACTGTTCCGCCAGGACCGCCAGATGATCTGGCTCCCGGTCCTGGCCACCGCCACCGCCCTGATCGCCTTCGCCGTCATCACGGCACCGGTGACGCTGCTCATCGGACACAGCGCCCCCGCCGTCCTGATCGCCTTCGCCTGCGCCTCGGTCGTCGCGACCGCCGCCACCGTCATCTTCAACGTCGCCCTGTGCTTCGCGGCGGCCGACCGGATCGAGGGCCGGACGCCCACCGTCCGCGGGTCGCTCGCGAAGGCGTGGGGCCGGAAGGGCGTCATCTTCGAGTGGGCGATCCTGTCCGCGGTGGTCGGCACGGCCATCCGCGCCCTCGAACAGCGGTTCGGTCTCGTCGGAAGGATCATCGGCCTCGGCGCCGGCCTGGCGTGGGCGGTGGCCACCTTCCTGGTCGTCCCGGTGCTGGCCTTCGAGGACGTGGGCCCGATCGAGGCGATCAAGCGGTCGTCCTCCATCCTGAAGGCCCGATTCGGCACCGTCGCCCGCGGGGGCCTGCGTTTCGGCCTGCGCTTCCTCGGCCTGTCGCTCGGGACCCTGGCCGTGATCGCGTTCGGGGTCTTCCTCTCGTTCCATGACCTGTACGCCATCGGGATCCCGGTGGCCGTCGTCGGGTTCGCCCTCCTGATCGGCATCGGGATGTACGCCTCGGCCGCCGGTATGTACCTGCGCACGATTCTCTACCGCTTCGCCAACGACCTCCCCATCCCCGACGTCGGAGTCGACGTCAGCAGGGCCTTCCGGACCGAGTAGCCACCCACCGACGGCCGCTCGCTTTCGGCCTGGCCGACGACCTTCTCGGCCGAGATGCGCAGGCGGGCGAAGGAGCAGAGGGGGGCGGAGCCACCGGACCGATGGAAGCATCGGTCCGGTGGCGGCCCCGGTGGCCGGTCAGGAGGCGAGCACGACCACCACCGTCTGCAGGGCGATCTTGCCGTCGCGCACGACGAGGGTGTCGGAGCCGAGCTCGATCCCGTCGGCCGTCCAGGTCACGAAGTAGGCGTCGCCCTCGGAGTACGCGGCGGTCTCGGTGAAGCCCGGCATGCTGCCCGAGGCCTCGAAGAACGGACGGATGGCCTCCTTGCCCTTGAAGACGCCGCCGAGGTTGATGATGAAGACCGACTCGTCGGTGTAGTCCTCCATCACCCGGTCGATGTCGCCGGACTGCAGTGCGGCCATGTGCCGTTCGACCACGGCACGGGTCTCGTCTACGGACATCGGTCCCCTTTCGTCACCGGGAGTGCGCGGTGCCTCCCTGCTCGAGTGGCCCATTGTGCCCCACTGGCCGGATGGCGCTGCCACCGGACCGTGGTCGTACCGGGCCGGGCGCCGGTCCGGCCGGAACGACCCGGTTGCCGGGAGCTCGCCGCCCGCGTAGGGTTTCCCCATGGCGAACATACGTTTGGGATCGATCGCTCTGGACTGTGCCGACCCGGGCCCGCTGAGCAGGTTCTGGGCGGACCTGCTCGGTGGCCAGGTCGCCTTCTCCAACGACGACTTCGCCGCCGTGAAGACGGACCGGATGTGGCTGGCCGCCACCCGGGTCGAGGAGTACGTACCCCCGACGTGGCCGGAGGGCCCGGCACCCAAGCAATTGCACCTCGACCTGGCCGTCGACGACCTCGACGAAGCCGAGGAGCGGGCCGTGTCCCTGGGTGCGGTCCGGGCGGAAACGCAGCCGGCACCGGACCGCTACGTGGTGCTCCTCGATCCGGCGGGCCACCCGTTCTGCCTGTCGACACAGATCCCCGAATGACCGTCGTCCGCGCCTGATCGTCGGTGCCCCGCCCGACCGGCTCCGGCCCGTCGTCGCCGGCCATTTAGTTAGTGAGTACAATCATTAGCGTATGTCAGCTACCCGCGACCGGACCGGAGTCGAGCACGAGGCGATCGTCGACGCCGTCCTCAGCGCCAGCCGGGTGCTGGTGGCGGTGGCGGCCCGCTCGCTCGGTGACGTGGCCGAGGAGGTGACCCTCACCCAGTACCGGACCCTGGTCGTACTGGCGTCGCGCGGCCCCCAGCGCCTCGCCGCCCTGGCCGAGGCGGTGGACGTCACACCGCCGACGGCGACCCGCATGTGCGACCGTCTGGTCCGCAGGGGCCTGGTCGTACGGCGTCACGAGCGCGACGACCGCCGCACGATCCGGCTGACCCTGTCGGACACGGGCCAGGCCCTCGTGCATGCGGTCACCGAGCGCCGGAGGGCGGAGATCGCCCGCCTCCTTCGGGCCATCCCCCGGTCCCAGCAGTCCGCCCTGGTCGACTCGCTCCAGCGCCTCACGGCCGCCGCCGGCGAGGTGCCCGAGCAGGACTGGTCGACAGGCTGGGACCTCTGAATGGGACCGCCGTCGGAGGCCGCGTCACCGGCGACGACACCGCGCCGCACCTCGTGGCGGGCCACCATGACCCGGGCGTCCCGGTGGCTGGCGGGCACGTCCTACCTGCAGAAGTGGCTGGTGCTCGGCTCGATGATCGGCGTCATGGCCGGGGTGGGCGCCATCGTGTTCTACGAGGCGCTCCTCGTCTGCACACACTTCTTCCTCGGCGTCCTGGCCGGCTACCACGTCCCGACGCCCACCGGCGAGGGCGGATCGCGTGCCTCGGCAGCCTTCGCCCGCCCGTGGGCCCTGCCCCTCGTCGTCGGGTTCGGGGCCCTCCTCGGTGGGGTGCTGGTGTTCCGGTTCGCCCCCGAAGCCGAGGGGCACGGGACCGACGCCGCCATCTCGGCCGTCCACCACAACCCCCGCGGCATCCGGTTCCGGGCCGTCATCGTCAAGATCGTGGCCTCCGCCCTCACCATCGGCTCCGGCGGGTCCGGAGGCCGCGAGGGACCGACCGGCCAGATCAGCGCCGGCTTCGCCTCGCTCCTGGCCCGGGAGCTGGACCTCGGTCCCACGGACGCCCGCATCGCCGTGATGACCGGCATCGGCTCGGGCATCGGCGCCATCTTCGGTGCTCCGCTCGGCGGTGCGGTCCTCGCCACGGAGATCCTCTACCGGGACGACTTCGACGCCGAGGCGCTCCTCCCCAGCTTCGTTGCCTCGATGATCGGGTACGTCATCTTCGGCGCCGCCGTCGGATTCACCCCCATCTTCGGGTTCAACGGCAGCTACCACTTCACCTCGCCGTCCCACCTCCTGTGGTTCGCGCTCATCGGCGTCCTCGGTGGGTTCATCGGCCTCCTCTACGCCAAGGGCTTCTACGGACTCGTGGATCTCTTCGGCCGGATGCCGGTGCCGCGCTGGGTCAAGCCGGCCATCGGAGGGGTCCTCGTCGGCCTCATCGCCCTGGCTATCCCCGAGGTCCTCGGCACCGGGTACGGGTGGGTGCAGCAGGGCCTCGGCCATCAGCTCCTGACGCTGCCCCTCTGGATCGTCCTCGCGCTCCCCTTCGCCCGGATCCTCGCCACCGGGCTGTCCATCGGCTCCGGCGGGTCCGGCGGAATCTTCGGACCCGGCATGATCATCGGCGCATTCGTCGGCGCCTCGGTCTGGCGCCTGTTCGAGCCGATCGTGCCGTCGATGGGCCACGACCCCGCCCCCTACGTCATCGTGGGGATGATGTGCTGCTTCGGCGGGATCTCCCGGGCACCACTGGCCGTCATGCTGATGGTGGCCGAGATGACCGGCAGCCTGTCCATCCTGGGACCGGCGATGGTCGCCGTGGGCCTCTCGTGGTTCATCGTCCGGCGCAACGACGACACCATCTACCGGAGCCAGCTGAAGAGCAGGGCCGACGCCCCGGCCCAGCGCCTGCTCGTCGGCATGCCGGTGCTCGCCGACGTGCCGGTGCACGAAGCCATGGCCCGGCCGCGCCTGGTGATCCCCGAGAACTCGTCGATCGCCGCCGCCCGCAAGCAGCTCGTCGACAACGGGCTCGGGAGCGCCCCGGTGGTCGACGAGCTGGGGCGCTTCGAGGGGACCATCGCGCTCGACGACGTGCCCGCCGACGACCCCGACGGCGACCAACCACTCGGGTCCCGCGTGGATGTCGCCGCGCCGACCGTGTCGGAGTCCGCGCACCTGGACGAAGCCGTAGAGGCGATGGCCACCGCCCCGCAGCGCTGGGTCCCGGTGCTCGACGAGGAGCGCCGGGTGACGGGGACGATCGCCACCTCCGAGGTCCTCCGGGGCTACCGCCTCGGCCTGGTGGCCGGCTTGCAGACGATGAGCGGGGGGGCCGACGCCGGGGGTGCCGAACGGGTGCACATCCGGCCGGACTCGGCGTTGGTCGGCACGACGCTCCAGGAGGCGGGCCTGCCCGCGAGCATCATCGTGACCACGATCCAGCGACGCCGGGACCTCGTCGCCCCGAGGGGGGACACGGTCCTCCA
>Ga0307373_10016072_pt1 | contig 10086 bp, 12 predicted proteins | sample OX2MG_FD_202534 | JGI IMG/M metagenome (GOLD analysis project Ga0307373, IMG submission 202534) | Soil microbial communities from Risofladan, Vaasa, Finland - OX-2 | ecosystem: Environmental > Terrestrial > Soil > Coastal area > Acid sulfate soil | place: Finland: Risofladan, Vaasa | collected...
GCCAGAAGGTAACTGTGGATAACCCATCGTCCCGGCGCCCGCTCGCGCGTCACCGTCCATCTACGGTGACCGGGCGCATACGATCGCCGGGTGATCCTGCGGTGCACGAAGAAACTGCTCGCCGTCATCGGCCCCAGCCTCCTCGCGGAGCCAGCACCTGCCCCTGACGCCGAGGACTGGTATGCGAACCTGCTGTGGTCCGGGCGCCGCAAATGCCTGCTCATGACCCACGCTGCCACGCTCTTCACGATTTTCGAGCCGGACGTCAGCGCAGCCGGCCTGCGTGCTACAGACCAGCTGGTCACGCGCCTGATCGGGCGGGAACTGCTCAGCGAGAGCCTGCCGCCGGACACGTTCGCTGATCTGGAGCCCGGGAAGGTCGTCCTCGCCAGGACCGCGGACCGCAGTGTCCTGGGATGCATGAACGACATGGCGTTTCACTGCGAGGTCGTGATCGCCGACTCTGGCGGCCTCGCGCATACCGACCTCGCGGAGCTCAACCAGTCGCTCCGCCGCAACATCAACAGCGCCCGCGGCTACCACCCCCCGATCGAGCTGACGATCGAACGCCTTGACACCCGGCGAGGCAGACGAGCGCGGGCATAACCAGCGCAGCGCCCATCACCGGCCGCCTGCCTTCGAGCGCGGTAATGAGCACTTGGATCGGCTGCTGACAGATCCGCAAATTTCCGCTGACGTCTCACAGGCCCACGCTGAAGCCGAAGAGATGGACCGGATTTACGCAATGAACCTGGCGATGATCCGCAAAGCTGCGCAGATGACCCAGGTGGAGGTCGCACGGAAGCTCGGGGTCGGCCAGGGTGCAATATCTCGGCTGGAGAATCGCGGAGATATGCTGCTCTCCACTCTTTACGGCTACCTGACCGCCACCGGCGCTGAAGCTGCCAGCATCGTGGTGACCGTCCATGGCCGCAAAATCGAACTAGATCTTGGGCAGCTCCACGACCCCGCTGAAGCCCAACAGCGATCTGCTTAGCGTTCGCACAATGCCACATGTACAGACAGCTCTGGCAGCAAGCTGGGTTGCATACGCAACGAAACGCGCCGATGCGGGTCCGCGTGCAATAACTATCCTTCCGCTTACCGAACTGGAAGCCCTGCGCCTCCAGCAGGCGTAATGCCCCCGTGCCTTGCGAGCAGCGACACTGACGGGCAGCCTTCGGCGCGGTCAGTTCACAGCGAGCACGTGCACACTGCAGACAGCATGGTCGTAGCCGGAGATCCCGCCGCCCGTGCAGTGCGTCAGCCCAACGCTGGGGCGGTGCTCCAGGGTGGTCGTGCTGCCGCGCAAGTGCCCAGCCACCTCCACCACCTGCGCAATCCCCGTGGCCCCGAGCGGATGCCCCCGGGACAGCAGACCGCCGCCCGCGTTGACCGGATGCCGGCCGGAACGTTCGGTGACGCCCTCCCTCAGCAACCCCGGCGCCTCGCCGTAGCCGCACAGGCCTAGCGCCTCGTAATAGAGCAGTTCCGCGATGGTGAACGCGTCGTGCAGTTCGATGACGCCGAGGTCCTGGGGCCGGATTCCCGCTTCCGCGTAAGCCTGCCCGGCCACCCGCGTGGTCAGGTCTTCGCGGGTCATGTCGTGCGCTCCTACCGTGCCCGAGTCCACGACTGAGGCGGCCACCTGTACTGCCCGCGGCCAGGTGCGGGCGTCCGGCTGGTGCCGGGACACCACAACGGCCGCCGCACCGTCACCGCTGCCGCAACACTGCAGCAGCGTCAGCGGGTCAGCGATCGTGCGGGACTTCAGCACCTGATCTAGCGGCGTCAGCTCGCGGAACTGCGCGTTGGGGTTCAGCGCGCCGTTGGCGTGGTTCTTTACCGACACCGCGGCCAGATCTTCGACCGTTGCCCCGGTCGCCCGCAGGTAACGCTGTGCCCGCATCGCGTAGACGGCCGGCATGGTAAGGCCCTGAGCCACGTCGGGATCAGTTGCGTTGAGCCGGAGCGTGCCTCCGCCGAAGACCGAGAGTTGCTCCACTCCGATGACGAGAGCCGTGTCCAGCTCGCCAGCCCGGATCGCACCCACGGCAAGATGCAGAGCCACTGCGGAGCTGGAGCAGGCCGCCTCCACGTTGTAGGCGGGCCGCCCGGTCAGGCCGAGGCCTGCCGCGATGCGCTGGGCCGGGAGCATCCCACCGTAGACGTTGCCGCAGTACACGGCGTCGATGTCCGTCGAGGAGGCCGCCGAGGCGGCCAGCGCGTCCCAGGCCGCGGGCACGGCCAGCTGCTCCAGGGTCCGGTCCGGGTAACGCCCGAACGGAATGATGCCGGTTCCGTGCAGATACACCTCTGCCATCTCATGCCCCTGTCTTCGGCAAGGCTGCCTCCGGAATGGCCGGCTCCGGGAATGCCGCCTTCCGGAACGCCCAGCCCAGCAGCGGGGCCTCCGGCTCTTCGCGGAGCACCGCGACCACGACTTCCACTGCCTCGTTCACGTCCACCTCCGGGCCGGTGAACCGCCCACAGATCCGCAGGCCGCCAGCGAAGTCGGCGTAGCCGATGCGGTACGGCGCCTCGATGCCGGGCTCACCGGTCCGCACGGTGCTGATGGCGTAGACCGTGCCCGGCTCCGGTACGGCCTCAGCAGTCAGCGCGTCCCGGTTCCAGCAGCGCGGGCAGATCTGGGCGGTCGGGAAGGTGAGGGCCGCACACCGCGGGCACCTGGTGGCGAGCAGTTCGCACCGGCCGGCCGCCAATGGGCGCCAGGAATCTGGCAGCAGTGGGCGACCCGTGACCTCCCTGCCGTCCGGCAGCCGCATCGGCTCCGGCGACCGGACCGGCGGGGACGGCTCAGCCATCGCTTCCGAAGACGTCGACGCTGTGCCGACCGAGCGTCAAGTGCTCATACTCGGCCTCCAGCGCGCGCAGCGTGCGGCCGCCCACCAGGTCCAGGTAGTCGTCGTGGCTCTCCGGGCCGAAGACATACTTGTCCAGGTAGGCGTCCAGCCCGCTCCGGTCGCCCTTGCGGAAACCGGCCGTGGCCCGCACGTACGCTTCGATGTGCTCGCCATCCTCCGCGTAGAAGGCGTGGGACGCGTAGGGGTGTGACCCGTAGGGCGCGACCACGACCGCGTCCGCGTACGGCACCGACGTCATGATCGGGTTGCGGCGGATGTGGGCATTGGACACCAGCCGTTCCACGGTCAGGGCGACCCGGTCCGCGGCCCGGGCCATGATCCGGTCGCCGAACCGGGCCCCGGGGTGCTGGCCGTTGCCGTAACTGTCTGCCCAGCCGACGTGCAGGAACGCCCAGTCAGGCGAGATCGCCGGCACCGCGACGTACTCCTTCCCGTCGCCGAGCGGGCTGGTGAACACCTTCAGGTCCGGGTTGAGGTCGACGATGCTGGTGCCGATGCCGCCCCGCCAGGCCATGAACTCCTGGCCCATGGCCTTGGCCTGCAGGCCGGCGTACAGGATGTATTCCGAGCTTTCCCACAGCTCCACCTGCTCCTTTTCCACCATCGTCCGGAAGCAGTTGCCGAGCGGCGCGTACAGTTCCGCGCCGCAGTACGGGGCGATCAGCTTCCCGACCACGCCAGCGCCGAGCAGCAGGTCGATCTCCAGCCCGCCTGTCGCCGAGCCGATGATGGTGAGGTTCTTCTTGCCCTGCCGGATCAGTTCCCGGACCAGCGGCATCGGGTGGTTGGCGGTGACGAATCCGCCGATGGCCACGGCCTGGCCGTCGGAGATCTGGGCGACCACGTCCCGGGCGGTGCTTACCACCTCACGGCGCGGCGGCGGGCCGTCCGGCAGCTCGATCGGGCCGGCCTGTAGCGGCTGCGCTCCCCTGCTCATTTCCGGAGCACTCCCTTCCTGTCGATAGCGGTGCGGAGGATGTGCAGCTCAGCCGCGGACGGCGGTTCAAGCTCCACGAAATGGGGAGAACGGACAATCTCCCAGCCGGTGTTCTCCGCCACCTCCTCCTCGCTGTGCCCGGGGAAGATCCCGGCCAGGGCGGCGGTCTGGTCCGGGCCGGAGAAGTCGAACACGCAGCGCGGGCTGACGATGAACTGCGGTCCGTTGCCGGCGAGATCCTTTTCCCGGTAGGTCTTCGGGCCGGGCATGGACACGTAGTCGGCCTGGTCCACGAACCGCTGCTTGTCGTGCGCGGTCATGAACACGAACGCGTCCCGGACGGTGGTGACGTCGTTGATGCCGACGCTGCCGGGCCCACGGAAGCTGAACTTGCCCTTCTCACCGGCCCCGATCAGGTTCGTGTTGCCGTGCCGGTCCACCTGGATGCCGCCGACGAAGAACTTGTCGGCGAAGAAGTACTTGTTGGTGGAGCGCCACTTGTCGGTGGCTTCGTAGTAGTCGCGGCCGCCGGGCGGGCCGTAGTGGTTGAAGGTGTCGTGGTGCTCGAAATACGCCTCCGCCCAGCCCATGATCCGGTAGTCGACGGACGTCTTCGGCAGCTCGTCTACCTCCACGCCAACGACGTTGCACAGGAAAGCACCCCCGCCGAGCTGGAGCTTCAGGTTCGGGGCGTGCATCTTCTGCGCGAGCATGGTCGCGGCGAACGAGATCTCGGTATGCGCCCCGGAGCAGATCCGGTCGGTGTCGCGGATCTGCCGGGCCAGGAAGACCGCCATCGTCTCCTTCCAGCTCGCCGGGGGGCTGTCCGGCTGCTGCCCGGCGGCGACGTCGAGTGTCGCTGTCACAGTTCCTCCACTCTGTTGGTGACTGAGGGGTCTTGCTGGCCCGAGGGGTGCTGGCCCGCGGGCCAGCAGGCTCGCGCCCCGATGCCGGTCAGCGCGTGCTGACCCAGACCGACTTCTCCTGGGTCAGCGCGTTCATGATCGCGAAACCCATCTCGCGGCCGTGCCCGCTGAGCTTGTAGCCGCCGTACGGGGATGCCGAGTGCACGTTGCCCCAGCTGTTGATCCACACGTTGCCGGCCTTGAGCCGGGCGGCCACCCGGTGCGCGCGGCCGATGTCCCGGGTATGCACCGAGGCAGCCAGCCCGAAGGGCACGTCGTTCGCCAGCTCGATCGCCTCGTCTTCCGAGCCGAACCGGATGACGGCGAGCACCGGCCCGAACACCTCGTTCTGGGCGAGTTCGCTGCCGTTGTCCACGTCGTCGAACACGGTGGGCTCGAAGAAGAGGTCGCTGGCCAGGCCCTCGACCCGGATGGTGCCGCCGCCGGTTAGCAGCGTGGTACCGGCGTCTCGCGCCCGGCTCACGAAGCCCTGCACCCGCTTGAGCTGTTCGGCGTCCAGCAGCGGCCCGAGGGTGGTGGCCGGATCCATCGGGTCGCCGATGACGGTCTGCTTTTCGATGAGTTCCAGCAGGCCCGCCACCACCTGGTCGTGCATCGACTCGTGCACCAGCAGCCGCGACCCGGCCGTGCAGACCTCGCCCTGGTTGGTGAAGATGGCGGCGTAGGCCATGGCGACGGCGGACCGGAGATCTGCGTCGTCGAACACGATGTTCGGCGACTTCCCGCCGAGTTCCAGGGTGACCGGCACCACCCGGTCAGCCGCCGCCCGCTGGATGATCTGGCCCGTCTCCACCGACCCGGTGAACGCGATCAGCGAGACATCCGGGTGGCTGCACAGCGCCGCCCCGGCCTCCGCGCCGTAGCCGGGCACCGCGTTAATGACGCCCGGCGGGATGCCCACCTCGTGGGCCAGTTTCACCAGGGCCATCGGGGACAGCGGCGCCTGCTCGGCGGGCTTGAGCACGACCGTGTTCCCGGCCATGATCGCCGGGGCGATCTTCCAGATGGCCTGGAGCAGCGGGTAGTTCCACGGGATGATCCCGGCCACCACGCCGTAGGGCTCCCGGATGGTGTAGTTCAGGAACCGCCCGGGCACCGGGACGGTCCGTCCCTCGATCTTGCCTGCCATGCCGGCGAAGTACTCGATCGCCTCCGGCGCCGACCGGAGGTCGACCTTGCGGCTCACCGTGATCGGCTTGCCCATGTCCCGGGTCTCGATGGTGGCGAGTTCGTCGGCGTGCTCGGTGACGGCCCGGGCGAGCGCGTACAGGTAGGAGGCGCGCTTGGCCTGGCTGGTCGCGGCCCAGGTCCCGGCTGCGGCTACCGCGGCGGCCACCGCGTCGGCGACGTCGGCAGGGCCGGCGCAAGCGACACTGCCGATGGCCTCGCCGGTGGCGGGGCTGGTCACCTGGATCGTCGCGCCCGAGGCAGCCGCCCGCTCCTCCCCCGCGATGAACAGTCCGTAGTCGTAAGGCACCGTGTGCTCCTTTCTTCAGCGGGCCGTCCGCCTGGCCGCGGCCACGGCGAGCGGACGGCCGGTCAGGTGGGCAGTGCTTGCAGGCAGGACATTCCCCGGGCGGGCATCTCTCTCAGCGACTCCGCGAAGCACTCGCCGACGCTGCGCAGGAACTGGCGGACTTCCTTGTCCGCGGTGAGCTGCTTGGCGAAGTCGGCGAACTCGCCGTCGAAGTCGACCCGTTCGATGTACACCGCGCCAAGCAGCCATTTCTCGATGCTGTTCAGGCCGTGTATGCCCGCGGCGACCCGGGCGAGGACCGGTTCGTACTGCTCGTTCAGTTCCCGCAGGCGGCTGTGCTGGCCGGGCTGGACTGTCAGCTGGAACATGTAGCAGGTCATTGCTCTCCGTCTCGGGATGGGCGTCAGCGCCTGGGCATAGGGGCTCAGGGGGAGCCAGCGGTGGCTGATGGCAGCGGCGCCTGGGCGGCTTCGGCGCCCGCGCGGAACTGGGCGCGCAACTCGCGGCGCAGGATCTTGCCGACCGGGCTGCGTGGCAGCGAGTCAACCAGGAGGAACCGGCGCGGCACCTTGTAGGGCGCGAGATACTGCCGGCAGTACTTCTCCAGCGCTGCCTCATCCAGCTGCGCCCCGGCCCGCGGCACGATCGCGGCCCACGGCTTCTCGCCCTTTACCTGGTCGGGAACTCCGAAGCTGGCGCACAGAGCCACGTCGGGATGTGACTGCAGCACTTCCTCGACCTCCGCCGGATAGACGTTGTACCCGCCGGTGATGATCACGTCTTTGGCGCGGTCGACGATGTAGAAGAAGCCGCTGGCGTCCCGACGGGCCAGGTCCCCGGTGTGCAGCCAGCCGCCGCGCAGGGTGATCTCGGTATCGGCGGGGCGGTTCCAGTAGCCGCTCATGATCTGCGGGCCGCGGGCGATCAGCTCGCCGACCGCGCCGTCCGGCACCTCGGCGTCGTGGGCGTCGACGATCCGGACCTCAGTGAACGGGTAGGGCACCCCGCACGACAGCTCCGGCGAGTCACCGAAACGGAGGGTTGCCGTGAGGTTGCCCGCCGCCTCGGTGATGCCGTAGCAGTCAAGGATTCGGCAGCCGAACAGCCGCCGAAACTCCGACCGCACCCGGCTGGGCAGGGGCGCGCCCGCGCTGAAGGCGATCTGCAGGGCGGACAGGTCGAGGCTCGCGACGAACTTCTCATCCAGCTGACAGAGCATCGCGTAGGTCGTCGGCACGCCCGCGCAGGAGGTCGCCCGCAGCCCGGCCACCAGCGAGACGAAGCCGGGCGGGTCGAAGACCGGCTGGAGGGCCATGGTGGCGCCCGCGACCAGCAGCCCGCCCATGATGATGTTCCCCGGGTACAGGTGCACCAGGGGCAGTGCCTGGACCAGCACGTCGCCGGGCCGCATCTGCAGGTGGTTGGCCGACAGCAGGGCCTGCATAGCCAGCGAGTGGTGGCTATGCAGGATCCCCTTGGACCGGCCGGTGGTTCCCGAGCTGTAGGGCAGGCAGGCTGTCGCCTGATCGTCCGGGTAGGGCAGCGGCGTCGGCTCGGCTGCCAGCATCTCAGCCACCGCATGCCAGCCATCCGCGCCGGGTTGCCCCGTGGCGTCACCGGCGCAGATCACGGCCCGGACGGCGGTCCGGGGCAGGACATCCGCCAGCCCGCCGAGCAGCTCCGGCGTGCTGATCACCGCGGCCGCCGCAGAGTCGGTGAGCAGGTACTCCACCTCGTGTGGCGTGAACACGCTGTTGATCGGGTTGGCGATCAGCCCGGCCCGCATCGCCCCGAGGTAGCAGATGATGTAGGAGACAGAGTTCGGGAGATACAGGCTGACCCGGTCACCGGGCTGGAGACCCAGGTCGAGCAGCGAGGTAGCAAAACGGCATGAGGCATCCCGCAGCTCCGCGTAGCTGAGGCTTTCGGTGCCGACAATGCAGGCCGGGCGGCTGGCATAACGCTCCGCGTTCCCATCTAGCGCACGAATCAGACTGGCCATGAAGCGCCTCCGCGAGCTTCATCTATAGTACGATTCCACACTATCCTGGTAACGTACTATGTCAAGAGGCCGCCTGATCCCGGGGACGGCCAGCGCATGGCCGGTCCGTTGCTCCCGCCACATGGGACGGCGGGGCAACGTCCGGCGGGCCTACGGGACCGGGCAAACTGGAGGAGTGACGAGAGCAGCACGCAGCGCCGACGAAGAGCCGAGTGAAACGATCCTGGTCACCGCGCCGTCACCGCAGACTGAGCTGTCCGAGCTGGAGGTTGCGCTGCTCGCCCTCCTGAGCATCAGGCCAATGACCGGCTATGAGATCCACCGGCACAACGCCCGCGCGCTGTCCCCGTGGTGGGAGACACCGCGCACGCAGATCTACCCGAAGCTGCGGGAGCTGGAGAGGCGGGGACTCATCGAGCACGAGTACGTGGTCCAGGAGGGCAAGCCCAACAAGCGGCTGTACTCACTGCGCCCGCCCGGCTCCCAGGCACTGTCCCACTGGCTTGGTGGCTCCATCACCGCGCCGGACATGCACCACCACATGATGATGCGGCTCTTCCTCGGGAACCTGCTGCCGGTGGAGGAGACCTGCCGGCTGCTGGCCGACTACCGGGACCGGATGGCCGCCCGCGCCGACTCGCTCCGGCACGCCCGGGAACGTTTCGCCGGCTCGCTGACCGGGCCCTACCGCGCCAGCGTATTCTTCGAGCTACTGAGCTTGGATCACCTGATCGCGATGACTGACCTCGAGGTGGCCGGGACGGACAAGGCCCTGGCGGCCCTGCAGCGCTCCGGCCTGGACCGCGCACTGGCCAGCGGCGACGAGGTGAGCCAGTTGCTTGACGCCATTCGCAACGTCAGCTAGCGAACCTTCCGGGCTATCCCGTGGTGAGGCCTCATTTGGCCAGGTGGATGGCGGTTTTCGTCGTGTCGGTCTGTAGTACCTAACTGAACCTCCAGCTCATCGCTTGGGGGCGTAACGCTCCAGCTCGAACAGGTCGTAGAGGCGGCTCTGGGTGGCGTCTTTCTCGGTGAGCATGCGCCGGGCGCGGGGGCGTCCCCGCTCGCCCTGGTAGAGAAGGACCGTCTCTTGGATGCCTGCCAGGGTGCTGAGCAGCGCTCGCACGCTCAGGTGCAGCCCTGCCTGGCCGGCCTCGCGCATCATGAGCCGGGCGACGGTGAGCGCGAGCACGCAGTACAGGACGTGGACGCGGATCTTCTGCTCGGTGAAGTGGAACATCGGCGAGAACGAGACGACCCTCGGGTCCTTCATCTGGCGGAAGTCGCCCTCGACGCTCTCCTGGGAGCGGTACTCGGCGACGATCTGTAATTTCGAAAAAGCCTCACTACCTGGGAGCCCCCTTACGGAATCGAACCGTAGACCTTCTCCTTACCATGTATCGCTGTCCGATTCCGTAACAGCAGGTAGAGCGTTTGACCAGGCAGAACGCGAGCACAGACCAGCGCCCGTTAGCCCCAGACAGGCCCTCGCAAGCGCCATTTGCCACTCAATCTGCCACTCAGTTTGATCTTCTCTGGCAGTCAGCCGGCAACGGTGAGCGGGCGGATGCCGTCGAGTTCGTCGCCAAGCCGGTCCTTTCCCACTTCCAGGTCATAGCGCGACTGCAGGTTGATCCAGAACCGTTCCGAGGTGCCGAAGAAGCGTGCCAGCCGCAGCGCCGTGTCCGCGCTGATGCGCCGCTGGCCGTGCACGATCTCGTTGATCCGCCGAGCCGGGACCTGTATCTCCTTCGCCAGCTGGTACTGGCTGACCGCCAGCGGCTTGAGGAACTCCTCCAGCAGGATCTCCCCCGGATGCACTGGCCCCATGATCGTGTCCGCTGCCATGGTTCCTCCCT
>Ga0307373_10016074_pt1 | contig 10086 bp, 9 predicted proteins | sample OX2MG_FD_202534 | JGI IMG/M metagenome (GOLD analysis project Ga0307373, IMG submission 202534) | Soil microbial communities from Risofladan, Vaasa, Finland - OX-2 | ecosystem: Environmental > Terrestrial > Soil > Coastal area > Acid sulfate soil | place: Finland: Risofladan, Vaasa | collected...
TGGTCGATTGAAAATCCTGTCGGAGCTGTAACGCGACACAACGATGCGAACACGATTTCAGGACATGTAAAGCAGAACGATTATCGCGAAAGCGGCGGAGTCAAAGGACTGTTGATGCGGAATCTCTTTCTCGGCTCAACGGACCCGCAGGCCGGAACGTTCGCGCTCGCTCTGCTGGGGGCAAACGAAGGACATCTGAGTTACCTGCGCGGCTGGCCCAGCGCCCGATGGTGGGAAAGCCCGCTGCTTTTCTGGGAGGACTTTTCGAGCGACGGCCGGCTGGGACCGGAAGCAACAGTGCGCGGCCCCGTCGGAGCGCTGTGCCTTGAAAAAGAGATTCCGGCCCGCGGAAGCGCTGAATACACTTTCCTGCTTGCCTGGCATTTCCCCAACCGAACGCCCAAGCATTGCGGGTGGGCGGCTCCGAAAGGCCACGAAAACGATGTGATCGGGAATCATTACTGCACGCGATTCAAGGACGCGTGGGCCGTGGCGGAATACGTCGGCCAGCACCTTCCCAGCCTTGAGGATCGGACGCGCAAGTTTCTCGGGACCGTTCGCGACACGACGCTGCCCGGCGCAATCAAGGACGCTGCGCTGGCGAATCTCTCCACGCTGGCGACGCCAACGGCGTTCCGAACCAGCGATGGCTCTTTCCATGGATTCGAAGGTTGCAATGACCACGACGGATGCTGCTTTGGGAGCTGTACGCACGTTTACGCCTACGAGCCCGCCACGGCGCACGTCTTCCCCACCCTCTCACGGTCGCTTCGCGAGCAGCAATTCGGTTTTTCAACCGACGCTGAAGGGTTGATGGATTTCCGCGAGTTTCTGCCATTCGGAATTGCGCATTATGGCGTGGCGGCCGCTGACGGCCAGATGGCCTGCATTGTGAAGGCCTATCATGACTGGCGGCTCTCCGGCGACACGGGCTGGCTGCGCCGCCAGTGGTCGGGCATCAAGCGTGCCCTCGAATTCGCCTGGATCAAAGGCGGATGGGACTCCAATCGCGACGGCGTGATGGAAGGCATCCAGCACAACACCTATGATGTCGAGTTTATCGGCCCCAACCCCTTCTGCGGGATGTGGTACCTGGCCGCGCTGCGCGCAGGCGAAGAGATGGCGCGCGTTGTGGGTGACACTTCCGCCGCCGCAGAATACCAACGGCTCTTTCGCAAGGGCAGCGAGTGGGTGGACTCAAACCTCTTCAACGGCGAATTTTATGTTCAAAAAGTCGGCTCCATTTCGAGGGATGACATCGCCAAGGGGCTGCAGGCCGGGATGGGAACCGTCGACACCGAGCATCCAACCTTCCAGGTGGGCGACGGCTGCCTGAGCGACCAGTTGATGGGCCAGTATTTTGCTCTGATCGCGGGACTGGGACTGCTGGCCAATCGTGATCACATTCTGAAGAGCCTACGCTCCATCTGGAAATACAACTACAAGCAGAACCTGGCGGACCACGTCAGCGTGCAGCGAGCTTACGCCCTGAATAATGAGGCAGGACTCGTCATGTGCGTGTATCCGCACGGCGAGCGGCCGCGCGTTCCCTTCCCTTATTTCGCCGAAGTCTGGAGCGGCTCGGAACACGCTGCGGCCGGCCTGATGATCGCGATGGGAATGGTTTCCGAAGGCACGCAGATCGTGGAGAACACCCGCCGCCGTTTTGACGGCCTGAAGCGCAATCCGTGGAATGAGGCGGAGTGCGGCTACCACTACGCCCGGCCCATGGCCAGTTGGGCGCCCCTGCTGGCGCTTAGCGGCTTTCGTTATGATGGCGTGGAAAAGAGCGTTGTGGCCCTGCCGCAGGTGAACCCTGACAATTTTTCCTCTTTCTGGTCTGCCGGAACGGGCTGGGGCAGTTTTTCCCAGCGCAAGCAGGGCGACAGGCTGCGATTTACCCTTGCCCTCGCCGAAGGAAACCTGGCGTGCCGCAAAGTGACGGTCCGGGATCAAAAACCGGCCGGAAGCGCTTCGACGGGTAAAATCGGCAACAAGTCTCTGCCCCACGAGATTCAGCAGAAAGGCGAAGAAGTTACGTTCGTCTTTACTCCGGAAGTCAATCTGAAGGCCGGCGACCAGTTAACCATAACGTTGTGAGGGGTCGGAACTTTTAGCGCGGCGTTCGCTCTCTAAAAGGCTGCTGAAAAATTCCTTGATCGATGTCATCCTGAGCGCAGCGAAGGATCTGCTGGGTTTGTTTTTCCGAAGATACAGCAGATGCATCGCTTCGCTCTGCATGACGGATAGCCTTTTTCAGCAGCCTGCTAACGCTGCGGTCCGCGTCTGTATCATAACGAAAAGGCCGCAGGGCCAAAAAACGGCCCCTGTGCTACAGATTCAAAATACCAATTCCGGCTGGTCCGATTAAAAACTCGCCAACGCTGATTGCCAATTCCTGCTATTCGGCCAATAATGAGGTATGCGGGGCATGCACGGCCCGGCCTGATGGGCAACCGAAACACGAACGGGGTTTCCGGGGCCTGTTCCCTGCAGCTCGCCAAACGCCTTCGAAAGACGAAAAGCGTTGGTGCTGAGGATTGCGAGCCGGGAATCTATCCCGGCATCGATTTGCAACTGGAACGTGTTTTTGTGAGGAGGACTCATGTGGGAGTATGACCAGCCAATGAAACTGAAGATCGGCCTGGCGGAGATGCTGAAGGGCGGCGTGATCATGGACGTCACGAACGCCGAGCAGGCCAGGATCGCCGAAGATGCCGGCGCCTGCTCGGTGATGGCGCTCGAGCGCGTCCCGGCAGATATCCGCAAAGAGGGCGGCGTGGCGCGGATGGCGTCGATCAAGATCATCAAGGAAATCATGAAGGCGGTCACCATCCCGGTGATGGCCAAGGCGCGCATCGGCCATTTTGCCGAGGCCCAGGTGCTGCAGTCGGTGGGCGTGGATTACATCGACGAGAGCGAAGTGCTGACGCCCGCCGATGAGGAACACCACATCCACAAGTGGCCGTACAAAGCTCCGTTCGTTTGCGGCGCCCGCAACCTGGGTGAAGCGCTGAGGAGAATCGGCGAAGGCGCGGCGATGATCCGCACCAAGGGTGAAGCAGGTTCCGGCGACATCGTGGAAGCGGTCCGCCATCTGCGCGCCATCACCGGCGAAATGCGACTGCTGACCACGCTCCGCGAGGAGGAGCTGATGGCGAAGGCCAAGGAACTGGGCGCACCGTTCGATCTGGTCAAGTGGGTGTCGCAGAACGGCAAGCTGCCGGTGCCCAATTTCTCCGCGGGAGGCATTGCCACTCCGGCCGATGCCTCACTGGTGATGCAACTGGGCGCGGAGGCGGTCTTTGTGGGTTCGGGCATCTTCAAATCGTCCGATCCGGCCAAGCGCGCCAAAGCCATCGTGCGCTCGACCACGCACTTCAACGAGCCCGCCGTCGTAGCCGAGTGCTGCGAAGATTTGGGGGAAGCCATGCGCGGCATCGACGTCGCCAAGATGGACCCGAAAGAGATGCTGCAAACGCGCGGGTGGTAGCCACTTGAGGGAGTTCAATCGCTGAGGGATGTCGGATTCGTCAGGGGACCATGAGGTGATGCAATGAGCGCCGTGAAAGAGGAAGCGAAGAAGCTGATTGATACGTTGCCAGAACAAGCAACCTGGGACGACGTCATGTATGAGCTCTATGTGAAACAAAAGCTTCAAAAGGCGCTGGATGAAGCCGCGGCAGGCAAAGTGGTTTCACACGAAAATGCAAAACAAGAACTAAACTCAAGATGAGGAAGATTGAGTGGGCTCTTTCGGCCATCAGCGATGTAAAATGCCTCCGCGAGTTTATCGCCCGTGATTCCCTGCCCTACGCGGAGCGCTTCGTTCAAAGGCTCATCGAGGTGATAGAGAACACTTCGAGCTACCCGATGATGGGTCGAAAGATGCCGGAAGCACTTGATGATAATGTTCGGGAAATTATGTTCCAGAAGTATCGAATCGTGTATCGAGTTGAAACTTCACGTATTCTTATCCTGATGGTCATTCACGGCTCGCGAGACTTGGCTCAAGTGGACCCTAAGCCGTGGGAAGTCCTGTGAGCTTTGGACCGCAATGATGAAATACGGCGTCGTCATTGAGAAAGGCATGGACAGTTGGGGGGCCTATGTTCCAGACCTTCCGGGCAGTTCGGACTGATCGGGTTTCAGAACAAAAGGTAAGCGCGCTCGGGACTAAAGGATCTCATCATGGCAGACCCACAATATCCCATTGGAAAATTCAAGTTGCCCGCGCAGTTTTCTGACCATGAACGGCAGTTATGCATCCGGCAGATTGAAGATGCGCCGGCGGAACTGCGGTCGGCCGTGGCGGGGCTGAGCAACGAGCAACTCGACACCCCCTATCGCGAGGGCGGATGGACGGTTCGGCAGGTGGTGCATCATCTGGCAGACAGCCACATGAACGCATTTATCCGCTTCAAGCTGGCGATGACCGAGGAACAGCCTCCCGTGAAGCCGTATGATCAGCAGCGCTGGGCGGAGCTTGCTGACGCCAAGGCCGCTCCGGTGGAATCCTCGCTCGCGCTTTTCGAGTCGCTGCACAGCCGCTTTGCCACGCTTCTCAGGTCAATGACCGTTGGCGACTTTGCGCGAACCATGAGTCACCCGGAGCAAGGCGTCGTCAACCTTGACCGGTATTTGAGTCTCTATGCCTGGCACGGCCGCCACCATGTCGCGCACATCACCTCGCTGTGCGAGCGCATGGGATGGAAATAGCCGGTATTGGGGGCAACCGGCCTGTCAGGGTTTGTCTTGGGCTGCTTATTCAGTCGTGCAATTATTCGATTGCCCGAGACCATCATCGGTACCCAGGCGTTTCAAAAAGCCTGCATTTTTGAATTCAACCAACAAAAGGAGGAAGCATGCCAGTTCGCAAGGCTGAAGCACAATGGAACGGAACACTTCTTGATGGAAACGGGCACATGAAGATGGCCACGGGTTCTTATGACGGCCCCTTCTCCTTCAAATCGCGCATGGAAGACGGCACGGGCACAAACCCGGAGGAACTGATTGCAGCCGCGCACGCAGGCTGCTTCTCGATGGCTTTTTCGGCAGGGCTCGGCAAGGCTGGTTTTGCTCCGAAGCGGGTTCACACAACGGCCTCGGTCCACTTTGATAAAGTGGAGGCCGGTTTCGCCATCACCAGCATCGACCTTGAAACCGAGGCGGAGATTCCCGGCATCGACGAAGCCAAGTTCCAGGAGATGGCGGAAGGCGCCAAGAAGGGCTGCCCCGTATCAAAAGCCCTCGCAGGCACCACCATCAACCTGAAAGCCAAGCTCGTCAAGTGACCGCAGCTTCTGCCGCCGCTGCGCGCCGATCGTGTGAAAGAGCGTCCGAGCGGGCGGCTGGCGGCGAAGATTCATCCTGAGAGACTGCGCCCATGCCGGGAATGATGCGAGGGGCCTTGCTGTGGGCTTCTCAAAACAACTGGTTGCGCCAGCGTGCAACTCGGTATGCATTTGTCCGGCGAAGCGTGGCACGCTTTATGCCCGGCGAAGAGATCGCTGATGCTCTTGGCGCCGCGCGGAGGCTCGAAGATAAGGGCCTTGGGACGGTCCTGACTCATCTGGGCGAAAACATCTCGACGGACGCAGAGGCCGAATCGGTAACCCGGCATTATCTTGAAGCTCTGGACCAGGTGCGCGCCGTGGGCCTGCACACCGAACTCTCTGTGAAGCTGACTCACCTGGGACTGGACCTGAGCCACGAACTTTGCCAGGCGAACGTCGAGAAGATCATTCAAGCGGCAGGTTCCGGGTCCATCCTATGGATTGACATGGAATCGAGCGCCTACGTCGACGCAACGCTCGATCTCTATCGCCGTCTGCGCCGGACTTATTCGAGCGTTGGCGTCTGCCTGCAGGCCTATCTTTACCGGACGGCGGACGACCTGGCATCCCTGCTGCCGTTGGGACCGGCGATCCGGCTGGTGAAAGGCGCGTACCTGGAACCGCCCAAAGTAGCCTTCTCTCGAAAAGAGGACGTGGACGAAAACTACTTCGCCCTGGTTCAAAAACTTTTGAGCGTGGAAGCTCGCAGCGCGGGCGTTCGCGCCGCCATTGCCACACACGACCGCAGCCTGATCCACCGGGTGGAAGAACTGGCGCGCACCGAAGGCTTGACCGGCAGTGATTTTCAGTTTCAGATGCTTTATGGGATCCAATCGGCGGAGCAGCTCCGTCTGGCCCGGGACGGCTGGCGGTCGGCAGTGCTGATTTCCTACGGGACGTATTGGTTTCCGTGGTACATGCGGCGGCTGGCCGAGCGGCCCGCGAATGTCAGTTTTGTTATCCGGAACCTATGGGGAGGTTGACACCTGCGTCTCGGAGCGGACCGCCCGGGGCCGTTGACCATGGAAAGCAAGCAACCTAAAACGGTTGGCATTCTCGCCGTGCAGGGCGATTTTGCCATGCACGCCCGCATGCTGGACCTGATCGGCGCGCCGTGGAAGCTGGTCAAGCATGTTTCGGACCTCGCCGAAGTCGACGCGCTGATTCTGCCCGGCGGCGAGACCACCACCATGCTGAAATTTTTGACTGAACGAAAAATGGGCGACGCCATCAAGTCGTTTGCAAAGGAAAAGAAACCTGTTTTCGGAACCTGTGCCGGCGCGATTCTGATGGCGAAGGAAGTCACGAACCCCGAACAGGAGCGACTGGGGCTGATCGATATTTCCATCGAGCGCAACGCTTACGGCCGGCAGGTGGACAGCTCAGTCCAGCAAGGCGAATGCCCGGACCTTTCCGACCATCCCGTCGAAATGGTGTTCATCCGGGCGCCGATCATCCGGCGCGTAGGCGAAGGGGTCAAAGTCCTGGGCCGCGCGGAAGGCTTGCCGGTCCTGGTGGAACAAGGAAGTCTGCTCGCCGCCACCTTCCATCCTGAATTGACTGACGATCCGACCATCCACCGGCACTTTCTCGCAAAGCTGGGGCTGTAAGGAATTATGAATTATGGATGCTGAAGAATGGCGTGAGATGACGATGGTAAATGAATTGCGGATTGCATCACTGATCCGCTGGATTAAAATGAACTGGCCGGAAGGTCCCATTGCAGGGGGCGTATTGGCCGCAGGACTTCAGCTGAGCCGTGATACGATAAGCTTTTGCTGAGGGATGCCTTCTGATCCATGCAAGGCATGGCGGCTGGCGTTAAACCGGAACGACGAAGTGAGCGATTTGAGGAGGCGAATACTTGAGGGAACATCCAGATCACCACGATGCTGAGTTGCTGCTGCGACTCTATGACATGCGCCGCGAAGAGAAGCTGCGCCGCGCCCGGGAGTGGTTCGCTCGCGAGTTCCAGGCGCAGTCCCAGGAGGAATTGGCGCAGAAGTATCCGCCCGGCTCGGAAGCGAACGCTTTTTTCCGGATGGTCGTGACGTATTGGGAGATGGTGGGCTCGATCGTGAACAGCGGCCTGATCAAGCCGGACTTCTTTTTCCAGAATACGGGAGAATTTTTCGGGGTCTGGGAAAAGATAAAGGGCCTGATTCCGGCGACGCGCGAAAACTTCAAGAACCCGCACATGTGGGAGAATCTGGACCTGATGGCCGCGAGCTACGAAGAGTGGATGAACAAGCGTGCTCCGGGCGCCATCGAGGCCTACCGGCAACGCTTGCAGTCGGCGCAGAAAAAATAGCGTGTGCTTCCCCCGGCGCGCGTGCCGGCCGGAATCATCCCCAAATCCCCTGACCGTTCCTCAAGAGGCCATTTGACATTCACTGCTCAGTCGTATATTTCTATCGTATCCAGTAACGCTGAGCCAAAGCTGGCGCCGGCTATCTGCGGATCGCCGGAACCTGCGGGAGCCTGACACTCGGGCATCGAAGTAGAAACTCTGGACGGAGGCCGGCACGTGAAAATCCGAATCAACGTTAACGGGACCTGGCGCGAAGACGACGTCGAGCCTCGATTGCTCCTGGTGCATTACCTGCGGGAAGTCGCGGGGCTGACCGGAACGCACATCGGCTGCGAAACCTCGTTGTGCGGCGCCTGCACCGTACTTCTGAATGGCGAGGCGGCCAAATCGTGCACGATGTTCGCGGTCCAGGCCGACGGCGCGGAAGTGACCACGATTGAAGGCCTGGGTTCAGACGGGAATCTCCACCCGCTGCAACAAGGGTTCTGGGAAGAACACGGACTGCAGTGTGGATTCTGCACGCCGGGCATGATCATCGCATCCCACCAATTGCTGAGCCGCAACCCTCACCCGTCGCGGGAAGAGATCCGGCACGCGCTGGAAGGCAATCTCTGCCGCTGCACGGGCTACCAGCATATTGTCAAAGCGATTGAGTGGGCTGTCGAGCATACCGGCAAGTAGCAGGAAACCATTCAGCCCGAACGCGGGCCGCAGCCGAAAGCTCCGCACGTCAGCGAATCATCGAGGGAGTGAACCGATGGCAACAAAACTTCTGGGAGAGCGGATTAAGCGGAAAGAAGATCCGCGGTTGATTCAGGGCCGGGGACATTATGTGGACGACTTCAAGCTGGACGGCATTCTCTACATGGCCTTTGCTCGCAGTCCTTACGGCCATGCCCGCATTACCTCTATCCAAACGGAAGCCGCCCGCAATGCTCATGGAGTGCTGGCTGTCCTGACGGGCGACGACCTTAAAGGAAAGCTCGGGCCTGTTCCCTGCCTTGCCGGAATGGAAGGCTTGAAGGTCCCGGACCATCCCTGCCTAGCCATGGAAAGGGTCCGCTACGTGGGCGAACCCGTGGCCGCCGTGGTGGCGACGGACCGCTACCTTGCAGCCGACGCTGCCGCCCAGGTTGAAGTCGAGTACGACATGCTGCCCGCCGTCACCAACATGGACAAGGCGCTTGAGAAGGGTTCACCTCTGGTTCACGAATCCTTCGGCGACAACATCGCGTTCGTTGCCAGGACCGAGGGCGGCGACTGGAAGACGGTTGAAGCAGACCCTTCCGTCAAGGTTATCAAGCAGCGCCTGATTAACCAGCGCGTCGGCCCCATGGCCATGGAAACACGCGGGGTCATCGCCAGTTACTCGCCCGGCGAGGATACCCTGACCGTCTGGTCGTCAACCCAAATTCCCCACCTGCTGAAAACCCAGCTTTCGTTGATGGTCAAGGTCGACGAGCCGCGCTGCCGGGTGATCGCTCCGGAAGTGGGAGGAGCTTTTGGTTCCAAGCTGAATGTGTATGCAGAAGAAGGCGTGGCCTGCCTGGCTTCGAAGCTGCTGGGCAAGCCGGTAAAATGGATTGAGGGACGCCGCGAGAACCTTGCCGGAACCATCCACGGGCGCGACCAAATCGACGACCTGGAAGTTTACTTCCAGCCGGATGGCAAGGTGGTTGGCGTCAAATGCCGGATCCTTGCGGATATGGGGGCTTATTTCCAGCTTCTGACTCCTGGCATTCCCACCTCCACGGCTTTGATGATTCTGGGCTGCTATGACATCAAGTGCGTTTCGGTCGAAACCATCGGCGTTTTCACCAACAAGATCGCCACGGATGCCTACCGCGGTGCAGGACGGCCTGAAGCAACCTACATCATCGAGCGGGCCCTGGACATGGTGGCCCACGAACTGAACCTGGACCCCGTGGATGTGAGATTGAAGAACTTCGCCCCACCGGGAAAGGATCTCATTCTGGCAACCGGAGTCAGCTACGATACGGCCAATTACCAGAGGACCTTGAAGAAAGTCCTGAAGCTCTCGGGTTATTCCAAACTGCGGAAGGAACAGCAGCGCCTGCGCAAGAAAGGCAAGCTTCTCGGAATCGGGCTTTCCACCTATGTTGAAATCTGCGCCATGGGCCCCTCCAGCCGCATGCCCGCGGGCGGATGGGAAAGCGGCACGGTGCGTGTGGAGGTTACGGGAAAAGTCACGGTGCTGACCGGAGCTTCTCCGCACGGCCAGGGCGAGCAGACCAGCTTTGCCCAGATCGTCGCCCAGGAATTGAGCGTTCCGTTTGATGACGTCACCGTTTTTCACGGAGACACGGCGCAGGTGCCGCTGGGAGTTGGAACCTATGGAAGCCGCGGCACCGCCGTCGGCGGCCCGGCCGTTTACTATGCCGCTCAAAAGGTCAGGAAAAAGATGGCGCGCATCGCCGC
>Ga0307373_10016075_pt1 | contig 10086 bp, 8 predicted proteins | sample OX2MG_FD_202534 | JGI IMG/M metagenome (GOLD analysis project Ga0307373, IMG submission 202534) | Soil microbial communities from Risofladan, Vaasa, Finland - OX-2 | ecosystem: Environmental > Terrestrial > Soil > Coastal area > Acid sulfate soil | place: Finland: Risofladan, Vaasa | collected...
GAAGCTGATCACCTGCCACGGCTCCCTCTACAACGACGCGCGGGCCGAGTTCTTGGATACCCTCGCGTCCTGCTCGCCTAAGGGACTCGACTCGGCGTTCCTCTCCAGCAGCGGCGCCGAGGCTGTCGAGGTCGCGATAAAGCTCGGGAGGAAGGTGACCGGGAAGAAAGGCCTCATCGCGATGAAAGGGGCGTATCACGGAAAGACGGCCGGGGCGCTCTCCGCGACGTGGAGCAAGAGATACCGCGAGCCTTTCGAGCCTCTCCTGCAGGGAGTAAAGCACGTCGATAACGGCGACCTGGTCGCGCTCGAACGTGAGATCGACGCCGACATCGGCGCGGTGATAGTCGAGCCCATCCAGGGAGAGGGCGGCATCGTGCTCCCCCCGAAAGACTTCCTTCGGGGAGTCCGCGAGATCTGCGACAAGAAGGGCTTGCTGCTGATAGCCGACGAGATACAGACGGGGCTCGGAAGGACTGGAAAGCTCTGGGCGATGGACAACTGGGGCGTCGTCCCTGACATCATGACGGTCGCGAAGGGGCTGGCCGGAGGCGTCCCCATAGGCGCCACGGTGACAAGTGCTGAGATCCTTGACTCGCTGAAGAAGGGCGAGGCGACGAGCACCTTCGGAGGCAACCCCCTCGCATGCGCCGCAGGGACCGCCACGCTCCGCTATATACTCGACAACGACCTTCCTTCGCAGGCCAAGAAGAAGGGGAAGTACTACCTGGACAAGCTCAAGGCGATGGGGAAAGAGCACAAGCTCACGAGAGAGGCGAGAGGGCTCGGGCTCATGCTCGCCTTCGAGCTGAGGGTCGACATACAGCAGCTTCTCAACGAGGCCATGTCGATGGGAGCGATATTCACGTACTCAGGCCGGACGATAGTCAGGATGCTCCCTCCCCTGGTCATATCCGAGCGCCAGATCGACAAATCGGTCCGGATACTCAGGGACGCGATCGCGGCGGAGGAGATGAGAAGGGCGCGCGGCGAGGGCGGTGCCAGCGGCCTTGGATAAGACCGACGAGCAGATACTCCAGATACTCCGGCAGGACTCCAGGGCCGCCTTCGTGGACATCGCGGCCAGGGTGGGGCTCTCCGAAGCCGCAGTCCGGAGGAGGGTCTCGAACCTGGTGAAGGGGGGCACCATCAGGAGGTTCACCATCGAAGTCGACGAGCCGCAGACTGCGACGAGCGCGATAACGTATGTCTCCGTCAGCCCCTCAGCCCCCACCGCGGACGTCAGCAAGAAGCTCAAATCCGTGAAGGGGGTGGAGATGATTTACGAGACCACCGGAGCATTCGACATCGCGGCGATAATCAAGGGCGAGAGCATCGCGGAGGTCAACAAGTCGGTCGAAGAGATCAGGAGGCTCGACGGCGTCCTGAAGACCGAGACGACGATAATTCTGCGGACGATTCGTTGAGTGCTGGTGAATATCGTTAAATATAATCGGTCATCGAGCGGTCAACGGAAACCAGGGTGAGTCACTGATGAACTGCGAGGAATGCGATGCTCCGCTCACGATTCCAAGCGACGCCATACAGGGCGAGATCGTGAGCTGCAAGGATTGCGGCGCCTCCTACGAGGTTAAGAAAGACGAAGCGTCCGGGCTCATCACACTAAAGCCAGCAGAGAAAGAGCAAGAGGACTGGGGCGAGTAATCCACGCCCTCATTTGCCCTGTTATACGACGTAATCAGGTGGGAAGAGAAGGCCATCGCGCAGGCCGCCGAGAAGAGAGGCGTCAAGGCGACGCTCGTCGACCTGAAGGAGATGGAGATTGACCTCACCGGTGGCGGCCCTAGCCCGAGGATCTCGGAGAAGATAGTCCTCCAAAGGTGCGTCAGCCATTACAGAAACCTCTACTCCACGGCGGCGCTAGAGGCCGCTGGGCACACGGTGGTCAACTCGTTCAAGACGGCGTTCAACTCTAGCGACAAGCTCCTCTGCACCCTCGCGCTGAAGAAGGCCGGAATCCCGACCCCGGAGACCCACGTCGCCTTCACCGAAGAGGCTGTGATGCGGGCACTCGGCGCGCTCGGCTATCCGGCCGTCTTGAAGCCGGTCGTTGGAAGCTGGGGCCGTCTCGCCGCCCTCCTCAAAGACGAGGACTTTGCAAGGGCGATAGTCGAGGACAGGGAATACATGCACCCGAGCTACCAGGTGTACTACCTCCAGGAGTACGTGAATCGCCCGCCGCGCGACATCAGGACCTTCGTCATAGGCGACAGGACCGTGGCCGCCATATATCGCGCATCAGTGGGCGACTGGCGCACGAACACGGCGAGGGGAGGGAAGGCCGAGCCCTGCAAGATCACGAAGGAGATAGACGACATCTCGGTGAAGGCAGCGAAGGCGGTGGAAGGGCGCTTCGTGGGCGTCGACCTCATGGAGTCCGCCGACGGCCTCGTATGCCACGAAGTGAACAACACCACGGAGTTCAAGAACAGCGTCCCAGCGACGGGCATCGACATCCCAGGGCTTGCCGTCGAGTACCTCGCAGCGCTCGACAAGCGATGACGTGATTGCGCTGATCGTCAGAGCGACGCCATGACCAGCAAGAGGGACCCTTCGGTCGAGCTCCTTCTGGAGACGCTCAGGACCTACTCCGTCTCGACGAAGGAGGAGAAGCTCTCGAAGCTGTTGAGGGAGCGGATGCGCCGGCGAGGCTTCAAGAACGTAAGGACGGACAAGGCAGGCAACGCGATCGGCGAGGTCGGGAGCGGCCACCCCCACGTCTTGCTCTGCGGCCACATGGACACGGTGCCGGGCTTCCGCAAGGTCAGGATCGAAGGCGACCGGGTCTACGGCCGTGGTGCCGCTGACGCGAAGTCGCCCATGTGCGCGATGATCTCCGCGGTGAGCGGAGGCGCCTCTGAAGGGATGAAGGTGACCATGGCGTGCGTCACGAGGGAGGAAGGCGACAGCCTCGGGGTGGAGACCCTCATCGACTCGGGAGGGGACTACGACTACGCGGTCTTCGGCGAGCCCGCAGGGGCAGGGAGGATAACGGTGGGATACCGCGGGAGGACCGCGGCCAGGATAACGGTCCGGACGGACGGGGGGCACGCTTCCTCTTCGTGGGCACACCCTAGCGCCGTGGACGAGTCATTGGGCATCATGTCGCTAATCAAGGAGTTCGAGAAGAAGAACACCATCGAGGGCAACCACTACAGGTCGTTGAGCGCCTCGCTCACCGTGATCAAGGGAGGCGCGTACTCGAACGTCGTCCCGAAGAAGTGCGAGATGACATTCGACGTCCGCATCCCGCCCGGGATGAACTCGGCGCGAGTGAAGGAAGAGCTTACAGCTGTCGTCGACGGGTACGCGATGATGAAAGGTGGCATCGACGCCAAGGTCGAGTTCGACGGGTCCACAGAGCCGTATGACGCCCCGCTCGACTCGGTGGTGGTGAGGAGCTTCCAGCGCTCGATACTCAAGACGCTGAACACCCGTCCCGTACTCACTCACAAGACCGGGACTGGGGACATGAACACCCTGGCCGAGAGGATGGGCACCCCTTGCTTGACCTACGGCCCAGCCGACTCGAACCTCGGGCACACCGAGAACGAATTCGTCGAGATCGCGGACTACCTCGGCTCTATCAAGGTCATCTCGGGGGCCTTGCACGAGATAAAGGCCCTCCACGGCAGGGCCGACTGACCTCAGCTCTCGACCTTGTACTTTAGCCTGGACTTGCCGAACGCCGAGATTAGCGTCTTGGTGTGCTGGGCGTTCTGTGTCTCGAGGTTGAGTATGACCTCAGCCTTGCCGATGGGGACACCCTCGCCGACCCGGTCGTGCTCGATGCTGATCACGTGAGCCCTCGACTGGGCGATCACCTCGATGATGTCCTTCAGCGCCCCGGGCTTGTCGGAGATGAGTATCCTGACCCTGAGGAGCCTGTGCTGCTTTTCGAGGACCTTGGTGACTATCTGGTCGAGGAGGTACATGTCTATGTTTCCGCCGCTCACCACCGTCGCGCACTTTTCGCCCCTCGCCTTCACCAGCCCGGCCATGCACGCCGCGACGCTCGCGGCCCCGGCTGGCTCCGCGACGACCTTCATCCTCTCAAGCATGAAGAAGATTGCGCTGGCGATGTCGTTGTCGCTGACGAGCACCACGTCGTCGACGTACTTCTTGATCAGCTTGTAGGTGAGCTTCCCAGGCTGCTTGACCGCGATGCCGTCGGCGATGGTCTCTTGGGTCTTGTAGGGCACGAGCTTCGCCGTCTTGAACGCCATGTACATGCTCGGGAAAGCCTCAGACTGGACCCCCACGACCTTGATGGAGGGCTTGATGCTCTTGGCCGCGACCGCCACCCCGGAGATGAGCCCTCCACCTCCTATGGCGACGACGACCGTCTGCAGCTCGGGGGCGGCTTCCATCATCTCGAGGCCCGCAGTCCCCTGTCCGGCGACCACCATAGGGTCGTCGAAGGCGTGGACGAAGGTCGCGTCCTCCTTGCGCGCGATCTCTCTCCCCATCTCTAGCGCGTCCTCGAAGCCTGCCCCGTGCAGGACGACCCTCGCGCCATACCCCTTTGTCGCGTCTATCTTGGCGGGAGAAGCGCTCTCGGGCATCACGATCGTCGACTTCACTCCAAGCAATGTCGCCGCGTGCGCCACCCCCTGAGCGTGGTTGCCGGCCGAGGCGGCCACCACTCCCCTCTTCCTCTCCGAGTCGGAGAGGGAGTGAATCTTGTAGTACGCGCCGCGCATCTTGAACGACCCCGACCGCTGGAAGTTCTCCATCTTCAGGTAGAGCTCGATGCCCGTCAGCTCGCTGAGCGTGTTCGACCGGTCGAGGGGGGTGACGCGGATGACCCCCTTGAGGACCGCGGCCGCCTTCTCGATCTCCTCGAGAGTGACCTCCTGATCGTCCACCTGCTATCTCACCAGCGCCGCCGCGCCGACCCTCTCCACCCATGAGAACGGGTCCCCGAGGTTCCACGCCTCGTCCCCGTAGCGTGTCGCGAGGAGCTCCTTCATGAGCTCGAGCTCCCTGCCGTCCGGCGTCGCCTTCTCTACTGCCAAGTGTGTCTCGTCGGCGAGAGTGCTCACTAGGGTGTGAATAAACGAATCTACGTCAAGAGGCACGTTGGCGGTCTTCATGTCGTGGCTCCTCGTGTATTTCCTCCCTATCGCCTCGGCGGAGGGCGTCGTCAGGGCCTTCACCCTAAGGAGGTCCGCCCCGGCCAGGAGGGTCCCATGGCACAGGAACCCCTTCCTGGAGACGTAGGCCGCCATGCCTGATATCTTGCCCTCTTTCGTGATGATCCTGTTCGGCGGGTCGAGCCTCGCGTCGACCCCCGACGCTGCCAGCGCCGAAAGGAGAGGCTTCGCCGCGCTCCGGAAGATCGCGTGCGGGCTCGACTCGTACCTGAGCGACTCCGTCTCGACGCCCCTCGCGACGAAGAGCGACCAGTTGAGGTTCCCCGGACCGTTGTATACCGCTCCTCCCGCGGTGAATCGCCTCACGATGGGTATGTCGTTTGTCTTGCAGTACTCGACGTCCGTCTCGAAGCGGGCCAGCTGCGCCCGCCCGATGATCACCGACTCACCGTTCTCCCAAACCCTCAGGATCACCCCCTCGTTCCTCAAGAACAGCGCCTCCTCCAGGGCGAGGCTGGCCGCAGGCTCGTGCTCGACCGTCCCTTTCCTCTTTGGAAGCATCGCCCTTAGCACGACAGGTCCGCTCCCCGAGCTCGTCAACTGTATGTCCTCGCGTTCTCGGCGAGAAAAGCGTATTGGCCATGCAGGTTCTTAAAGGCCGGGACTCGCGTCGGGCTGTTGGTCAGAGCGGGCAGACGACATTCGGGCTTTAGGTTCCTCTCCAACATCGCCCTCGCCGACATCGCCTTTGTCGCGCGGGGTGACTCCCTCGACACGCTGTTCGAGTCGGCCGCGAGGGCTCTCACGGAAGTGATGGTGGACAGGAGGACAGTGGTGGGGCGGGCCGAGCAGACCATCGACCTGACGTCTCCCACGGTCGATAGACTGCTCTACGACTTCCTCACTGAGCTCATAGTGGTCAAGGACGTGGACTCGCTCCTCTTCAAGGACTTTCATGTCTCGGTCCACCTGGGGAAGGAGAAGACGCTCACCTGCAAGATGCGGGGAGAGGAGATCGACAGGGTGAGGCACGCCCTGAGGAACGACGTCAAGGCCGTCACCATGCACATGTTCGAGGTGAAGAAGCCGGCCAAGAAGGGCGGACAATGGGAGGCTACTGTCGTCCTCGACATCTGAGCGCAGAAGGCTTAAGTCTAATCAGCAGGCGCGGCCGGCCGAGACGCTCGCCCGCAGATGACAGAGATCAAGAACGCGAAGCAAATCTCAGACGTCGTCTGGGAGATACCCACGTCATACAAGGCCGGGATGAACGTGCCCGCCCGCATCTACGCGACCAAGAAACTTCTGGAGGCGATGGACACCGGGGTCATCGAGCAGGTCACCAACGTCGCGATGCTCCCGGGTATCGTGAAGTACTCCTACGCAATGGCGGACGCGCACTGGGGGTACGGCTTCCCGATAGGAGGAGTGGCAGCGTTCGACCTTGAAAAAGGCGTGATTTCCCCTGGCGGAATCGGTTTCGACATAAATTGCCTCCACCCTGACTCCAAGATCATCGACGAGAACGGGATATGGAGAAGGATCGCCGACGTCGATACCAGCTCCCAAGGATTCCTCACGTTCGACGAGACGGCCCGCTCTGCGATTCCCACCCGCGCGATTCTGAAACAACGTCGTTGGGAAGCCGGCTCGATACTCAAGATACGGACCAAGGGAGGCAAGACGCTGCTCGCCACTGCCGATCACCCAGTCCGCACTAGGCGCGGCATGGTCCCTGCAGGAAGGCTAGGGGTCGAGGACATGCTCATGACGAGCGGCGTCGCGGGCTTACCATACTCGGAGCCATACCCGATCGAGATTGTATCTCAAGAAACCCTCGACCTCGCTATGAAGAAGATGGGGATAACCGACCGGGGAAACTCCAGGACGCAGATAATGAACGAGCTCCGGGAACGGGGTCTCGACCGGCTGCTGTTGAGCGACCCGAGAATGGCAGCGCTCGCGAAGTTGCTGGGCTTCATCTTCGGAGGCGGCAACATTCCAGCCGTGAAGAAGGGTCACTACAGCTCGTTCTGGGGCAAGCCCGAGGACCTCGCAGACATCCAGAGAGACCTGAAGACCGTCGGATTCTCCTCTCACACCTTCATGAGGGATCGCCATCACAGGATAGAGACAGCCTATGGCCCGTCCGAGTTCGACTTTAGGGAGCACTCGCTCCAGGCCTCCTCCACCGCTTTCGCAGTGCTCATGGTCGCGCTCGGAGCTCCCTACGGGAAGAAGACGAACCAGGCGTATCACCTGCCTGAATGGCTCTTCTCTGCGGAGGACTGGCAGAAGAAGCTCTTCATTTCCGCCTTCTTCGGGGCCGAGCTCTCGAAGCCTATCACCGCCAACGGTTACGATTTCCAGATGCCGTCATTCAGCACGAGCAAGCTGGTGCGGCTCTCCGACGGTGCGGTCGAGCTCCTCGAAGATTTCCGCAAGATCCTCCTGTCCTTGGGCGTCGAGACCTCCAACCCCGTTCGCGTGGACGGCTACGACTATGCTGGGCGCGACGGCCCTTCGACGGGCTTCCGTCTCTCGATACTTTCGAACACGGCCAACCTCATCCGGTTCTTCGGCAGCGTCGGCTATCTTTACAACAGTGAGAAACAGAGGCTTGCCAGCGTCGCGGCCTGCTTCCTCTCGCACGTCCAGTCGATCCGCGCCGAAAGAAACAGGGTGCGCGAGCAGGCCGTGGCGATGTGGGCCTCCGGCGTCCCCGCCCGAGAGATCGTGAGCTCCCTCGCCTCCAACTTGGCCGGCCCCAGCTTCATCCGCCACTCCATCTGGCAGACCAGAGGAAGCGCGAGGCTCTGGCACTCCATCCGGCTGGATGACTTCGCTTCGAGCTTCGAGGAGGGGGCCAGCGGCCTTGTCTATGACAAGATCGTCTCGATTGAATCGATCCCATACGAGGGTCATGTGCATGACGTGACCATCGGCGACGCAAACCACAACTTCGTCTCCGATGGGATAGTGGTCTCTAACTGCGGCATGAGGCTCGTCCGCACCAACCTCCGCTTTTCGGAGGTCAAACCGAGGATTAAGGAGCTCGTGGATCTCCTCTTCCGCCTCGTCCCCACCGGAGTGGGGGTCAAGGGTACCCTCAAGATCAACCAGTCGCAGTTCGAGGACGTCATGAGGTACGGGGTCAAGTGGTGCGCGGAGAACGACTACGGGTGGGACGACGACGTCGGGAAGGTCGAAGAAGGGGGATTCATCAAGGGCGCGAACCCGACGAAGGTGAGCCGTCAGGCCTCGAGCCGGGGTATCAGCCAGCTGGGGACGCTAGGGTCGGGCAACCACTACTGCGAGATACAGGTGGTCGACCCCGCGAGGTTCTTCGACCCGGAGATGGGGAAGCACTTCGGGCTGGTCCACGAGGACCAGGTCGTGGTCATGGTCCATTGCGGAAGCAGGGGCTTCGGCCACCAGGTCGCCTCAGACTACCTCCGGGTCTTCGACGGTGCGATGAAGAGATACGGCATCACGGTGAGGGACAGGGAGCTCGCGTGCGCGCCCTTCTCCTCGCCTGAGGGCGAGGACTACTACGGGGCCATGGTGTGCGCCGCGAACATGGCCTTCGCGAACAGGCAGGTGATAGTCCACCGGATCCGTGAGGCGTTCAAGCAGGTGTTCCACAAGGACCCAGAGTCGATGGACATGCAGATAATCTACGACGTCTGCCACAACATCGCAAAGGTCGAGAGGCACAAGGTCGACGGGGGGTCGAGAGACCTGCTCGTCCACAGGAAGGGGGCGACAAGGAGCTTCGGCCCGGGGCACCCCGACATACCTTCCGCGTACCGGAAGCTGGGGCAGCCTGTGATCATCGGAGGCTCGATGGAGACCGGCTCCTATCTCCTCCTCGGGACAGAGAAGGCCATGGAGGAGACCTTCGGTTCTACCGCGCACGGCTCTGGAAGGACGATGTCCCGGACGGCCGCCAAGCGGCAGGTGAGCGGGGCCGAGCTACAGCGAAGCATGGAGAAGCGCGGGATATACGTCAAGGCCGCCACGATGGAGGGACTAGCGGAGGAGGCGGGCGTGGCGTACAAGGACATCTCCGAGGTCGTCGAGACGATGCACGTCGCGGGCATCTCCCTCAAGGTGTCCGCCCTGAGGCCGATAGGCAACATCAAGGGCTGAGGACAGGAAGGGGAGAGACCTCAGGCGATGTAGCCTGGCTTGCTCTCGTCCTTCGCGCCCCTCGCCTCTTCGACTTGTTGCTCGGCCATCCCCTGGACCTGGTTGAAGATCTGCTGAGCCTCCTTCGCCCTCTCCTCTATCGAGGTCATGTCTATCTTGACTCCGAGGATGCGAGAGAGCGCCTCCAGCACCGAGATCGAGGCGGCCGGGTCGATCAGATAGCCGGACGTCTCGCCTAGGAGCGACACGCCCTCCATCCCCTGGAGCTTCGCCATCCCGACCATCACCCCGTTCATCCCGCTGATCCCGCCCTCCTTCATTATCTGGACTCCGTTCTGAGAGAGCCGCGGGATGACCTCGAGGGACGTCGCGGTGCCGAAGACGCGCCTCGCCTTTACGAAGCTCCCCGTGATGTAAGCCGCGAGCGAGAACACGATATCCGCGTGCAGCTTCTTGGCCTGACTGAGCACCGTCTCGGCAAGCTCGTACTCGCCGTCGGAGGTCGCCGGCTGCGCGTCCGCGGTGAAGATCAGAAGGTCGGTCCCCTGCCCGGTCTCGGCATGGTAGAGCTCCCCCTTGAGCCTGACCGCCACTCCGTCCTCGTTGATGTTCACGTGCGGCGGGAACGAGGCAGCATAATACTCGGCGACCTTCTTCGCCTTGAACGACGTTACCAGATAGTCCGCGGCGAGCTTCCCCACGTACCCGCTTCCCGGGAGGCCGCAGACGAGTACAGGTTTCATAGGGGTGGGGTTCGAGAGCGTCTTCACCCGTATCTGAGGCAGGGGGGTGACTTCCGCAGACTCGTGCAGCTCAC
>Ga0307373_10016076_pt1 | contig 10085 bp, 10 predicted proteins | sample OX2MG_FD_202534 | JGI IMG/M metagenome (GOLD analysis project Ga0307373, IMG submission 202534) | Soil microbial communities from Risofladan, Vaasa, Finland - OX-2 | ecosystem: Environmental > Terrestrial > Soil > Coastal area > Acid sulfate soil | place: Finland: Risofladan, Vaasa | collected...
CGCGAGCGGTGCCGCGCCTTCGAGCGCTAAAACAAACAGCAAGAGCCAAGCGTATTGTCGCCCTGCCATGCCTTGCATTGTATCATCCGCGCGCCCCCGGCCAGCGTTGCTACGATATGCGCTTGGTCTGAAACATTTCATCCCGCTTAGGGAACGCGCCCGTGAGTTTCCACTGCCGCACCGCCTTGCCAACACCGCGGTCGATCCCGAACGGCCACCGGCGTTTGAGAGGATCTTCCACCTTAACCGTCAATCGCCCGATGCACTCGATCTCAATGGTGGACGTCTCCCCGTCCTGCATCGGACCGAGGCCCTGATGGTTGGTACCGCACGCGAAGACGTCGCCCACTTCCAAAGTTGCTATCTGCGCGGCCCAAACAATAATGTTGGGAATCGGATGCTCGATGTCATCGGTGTTGTAGTCCTGGCGCAACTCGCCGTTTTCCCACAGTCTAATGCTGAGCTTGTGCGGGTCGGGAATCTCGTCCTTAGTCACAATCCAAGGCCCCATCGGGCAAAATGTGTCTTGCGACTTATCAATAAATCCTATTCCGGTTCCCAGTCCGCGCGCCGATACGTCGATGATGCACGTGTAACCGAAAACATGGTCCATGGCGCCGGCTTGCGATATATCCTTCCCGCGCCGCCCGATGACGAATCCAAGCTCGGCTTCATGATGGAAAATTATCGCATCGTGGGGCGGCAACCTTACCGTGCCGCCTGGGTCCAGAATCGACGATGGAGACTTCAAAAAAAGTGAAAGAGGTTTGATTTCCGCGTCGATATTCTCCCGGTAGTTACCCATGCCGAACAGCATCTTGTTGGGCCGCGGCATCGGAGCCCTTAGCCTGACACCGCTAAGCGGCTTCCCTTGGCCGGTTGCAGCGTCCGCGATCCGGTTGCGCAGGTGGCCGAAGTCGGAGATGATGGCGGTCATGCGGTCCATGGGGTGGAGATCCATCACGGATTTGCCCACGGCCCCGCTCAGGTCAATAATTTGGCCGCCGCTCACCACCCCAGGAATGTATTCGTCAAATAGGGCAAGTTTCATAATTCCTCATCGCGTGCAGAGTTCGCGGCCTGGGCCGCTGCGTTCGGTGAGATTATATCCCCTCAGTCAGCGTCAGGCCTCAAATTTTGATAGTGGTTTGGAATTGTGAGAGCGCGACCCTCATGCTATATTTAGGTTTTCCCCTGTCAACCATCGGGCGCGTAGCTCAGTTGGGAGAGCGCGGCGTTCGCAACGCTGAGGTCGAGGGTTCGAATCCCTTCGCGTCCACCAACAGTTTTGAGATGCCGGCGAGCGGCTGCTCCCTGTCTAGCTCGGCAATTTCCACCCACTGACCCGGATTCTTCTGTCTGGGACGGTGATTGCAACCCCCTCAGGAGGAACGGTATTCTTAGCCTATGCCTTTGAGAGCCGAATACAGCCGGGCGCTTCATCATGCGGCCACCCATTTCGGAGTGCGCGTGGGCCTGCTGCGCTTTGCCAATCTTATTCTCCTGATTCTTATAGGCTTGACTATAGGACTGGTCTTGCGTCGTCTGTGCAGCCGCTGGGCGCGGCGTTCGACAAATCCTTGGGTGCAATTCCTGTTTTCCTTGTTGGCAGTCCTTCCTGTTCCGCTGCTGCTCATCGCGGCGATTCATGTGGACTTGCAGATTCTCATCCTTCCGCCACGCTATGAGCGCCTCTGGCTGGGCGTGTTAAAAACGATGATTATCATCGTTCTGTATGTGTTTCCCGCGCGCGCGGCAGCCTTGTTTTTGAGGCAATTGGGGAGCCGGAAGCCCGAGTTGGAAAAGACAGGACGTTTCCTGGCGATTCTTACCGAAGTGGCGGTCGCTCTATTCGCAACAGACACACTGCTCGATGCATTTCACCCACCGGCGAGCGTGGAGCGCTGGGAATCGCGAATAATGGCTGTGGTGGTGATCGGCCTCGTCTGCTACGCCCTAGCCAAGGTGGTTTTGCTGTGGCTGGTGCGGCTCAGTCAAAGGGAGCCGGAAATCGCCCGCATTACTGAGCCAGCGGCCTTCCTGACGCGGGCCGTTTTCGCGGTGTTAGCGGTCATCGTCATCCTAGACAACTTCGGCGTCCATCTGACTGCGGTCTGGACGACCCTCGGCGTAGGAAGCGTAGCGGTGGGATTAGCCTTGCAGGACACGCTCGCCAACTTCTTTGCCGGCATGTACATTCTGGCGGACCGGCCCATCACTCCCGGCGACTTCATTCAGTTGGATTCAGGGCAGCAGGGCTACGTCGTGCGCGTGGGGTGGCGCTCCACGCTAATGCGCTCACTGGCCAGCAACATCGTGGTGGTGCCGAACTCGACGCTCAGCAAGGCGATCATTACCAACTATTCGCAACCCGAGCCGAGCCTCTTCGTCACGGTGGAGGTCGGGGTGGCTTACGGGACCGATCCGAAGCGGGCGAAGAAGGTGCTCGATGAAATCGCCGTGCAGGCGGCAAAAGACGGTGTGGAGGGCCTCGATCCGTCGAGCAAACCTATTGTGCGGTTTATGCCTGGCTTCGGAGATTCCTCCTTGAATTTTACGCTGATTGTCCGTGTGCGCGAGTTTGCCAGCCAGTATCACGTCCAGACCGAACTTCGTACCCGGATTGTGGAACGATTCGAGCAGGAAGGCATTGAGTTCCCGTTCCCCACGCGCACGATCGTTTTCGACAAGTCCACCTCCGCCGTTCTGGGGCTGGACCATCAGTCTGTGAAGGGCGAACCCGCCGCCGAGGTGGAGCAAGAACCGGTCCGGAAGTCTTGACGGCAGGTGTTTAAAAAGCTTAGAGTTTGCGTTTGCTTGTCACACGCGCGCCGGCGCGCTGGGGTTTGTGATTTGCGATCCCGGATGTGCCGCATTTGGCTTTTCAGTAGACCGGCAGCGCAGCCGGTCTTGTTCACGAACATGAAAGACCTGGAAGGCACGGCCCTCGGCAAGATCGTTTCCCGGCGGCGATTGAAGATCGAACAGTCAAAGAACAGCTTTCCGTTGGCGCGTTTGAGTGCTGCGGCGGAAGGCAGAGGCGAAGTCCGCAACTTTAAAGAAGCTCTGCGGGGCGAGAATCCGGGAATCATTGCTGAACTTAAAAAGGCTTCTCCTTCGCGCGGCCTGCTCCGGACAGACTACCGTTGCCAGGAGATCGCTCTGCAATACGAGCGGGCCTGCGCCACGGCGCTCTCCGTCCTAACCGAAGAAGAGTTTTTTCTCGGTTCGCTTGACGATCTTGAGAAGGTGCGAGTGGTCACGCGTTTGCCGCTACTGCGGAAAGACTTCATTCTTGACGCGTATCAGGTATATGAGTCTGTGGCGCACGGCGCAGACGCGCTGCTGCTGATTGTGGCAGCGCTCTCGAAAGAGAATCTCGCGAGCCTTCTGCAGCTTGCCGGGGCGCTGCGCATCACCGCTCTCGTAGAAGTACACACGGAAGAGGAAATCGCCAGCGCGCTGGAAGCTGGAGCAAGCGTTATCGGAGTGAACAACCGGGACCTTAAGACTTTGGAAGTGTCACTCGAAACGTCTTTCCGGCTCGTCGAAAAGATTCCTCCGGATTGCCTCAAGATTAGCGAGAGCGGCATCAAGTCTCCTTCTGATCTGATCGCATTGTACAAGGCGGGGTTCGATGCGGTTTTGATTGGCGAGCATTTCATGATGCAGCAGGAACCGGGGACCGCACTCGCCGACTTGCTTGAAGGCGTCAAAGCTGCAGATGAGAGATCGGGACTCAGATCATGACCAGGGTGAAGATTTGCGGAATTACCCGCGCCGAGGACGCGCTCCTGGCCGTTGAGCTCGGCGCCTCGGCGCTGGGCCTGAACTTTTACAGACCGTCACCGCGCTACCTTGAACCTGGCGCGGCGCGGAAGATCGTCACGCAGCTTCCGCCTTTCGTAACCGCTGTTGGCGTCTTCGCTGACGAAGGGGATGCTTTGCGGGTTCGGACTGCGGCCGAACAAGGCGGAGTGAGCGCCGTACAATTGCACGGACCGTGCTTCCCAGCGGACTTAAGCCCGCTGAGATCCTTTCAGGTGATCCGCGCCGTAGCTGTTTCGCCCGGTTTTGATCCGAGCTCGCTTGTGGGGCTGACGGCCAGCGCCTTCTTGCTGGATGCCTGCGAGCCTCAGCTCATCGGCGGTACAGGCCAGACGATCGACTGGCAGAGAGCGCGAGAGGTCCGGTTGATGGGATGCACCGTCATCCTCGCAGGCGGATTGACGCCGGAGAACGTCGGCCAGGCCATCCGCGCCGTCAGGCCCTACGCGATAGACGTAGCGAGCGGAGTTGAGTCCTCTCCGGGGATCAAAGACGCCGGAAAGTTAAGAGCTTTTTTTGCAGCGGTCGAAGACGCTGACCGGCGATGAAGTTTGCCATGGAGCATGATCCCAGCCGGGCGTAATAGCTCGACGCGTCCAGCCCGCAGCCGGAACGCGCTTTTCGCGCGGTATCATATGAAGACTGGTAACGGCGCGGACGCAGATCGTCGCGCCGGGCCGTTTACGGGTTTCGAGTTGACGTAGTCAGACAGGGCAATCGATGAGTACAGAACTATCAACCATGACGCACTTTCCAGACGCCCACGGACGTTTTGGGGAATTCGGAGGTCGTTTCGTGCCCGAGACGCTGATGCATCCCGTCGAGGAGCTGGAGCGGGCCTACGAAGAAGCGCGCCATGATCCGCAGTTCCGGGAAGAGCTTGCGGGGCTGCTCAAAAATTACGCCGGCAGGCCGACTCCTCTTTTCTACGCCCGGCGGCTGACGGAGCATCTGGGCGGGTCGCGAATCTATCTAAAGCGCGAGGATCTGCTGCACACCGGCGCGCACAAGATCAACAACTGCCTGGGGCAGGGGCTGCTCGCGCGGCGGATGGGCAAGAAGCGCCTCATCGCGGAGACCGGAGCCGGCCAGCATGGCGTGGCCACGGCCACGGTGGCCGCGCTGCTGGGCCTTGAGTGCGTGGTATACATGGGCGAAGAGGATATGGCGCGCCAGGCGCCAAACGTCTTCCGGATGCGGCTGCTCGGCGCTCAGGTCATCGGTGTAGCATCAGGCAGCAGAACGCTGAAAGATGCCATTAACGAAGCCATGCGCGATTGGGTGACAAATGTCGAGGCGTCGTACTACTTGATCGGTTCGGCGCTCGGCCCGCATCCCTACCCGATGATGGTGCGCGACTTTCATCGCGTCATCGGCCAGGAAGCGCGCGAACAGATGATGGCTGCCGCTGGCCGCTTGCCGGATTTGCTCGTCGCCTGCGTAGGTGGCGGAAGCAATTCGATCGGTCTGTTCTACGATTTTATTCCCGAGGCCGCCGTCAAGATGACCGGAGTTGAGGCTGGAGGCAGAGGTTCCGCGCTTGGCGAGCACGCGGCGCGCTTTTCCGGCGGCAAGCCAGGGGTGATTCACGGCATGTACACCTACGTCCTGCAAACCGGAGACGGGCTGATTTCAAACACCCACTCGGTTTCCGCCGGCCTGGATTATCCGGCTATTGGGCCGGAACACGCAGCGCTTTACCGGCAGGGCCGCGTGGAATACACGCGCGTGAGCGATGCGGAGGCGCTTGATGCGGCGCGACTGCTATCGAGGCTCGAAGGCATCATCCCGGCGCTCGAATCCGCGCACGCGGTGGCGGAAGTGGTGAAGCGCGCTCCGCAGATGGGCCGCGATGATCTTGTGGTGGTGAACCTCTCCGGGCGCGGCGACAAAGACCTGGGCATTTTCCAGTCTGAGGGGGTCCTCTAGCGCCATGTCTGAGGTGTGCACAAGCCGCATCGAGGCGCTATTGCTCGACCGGAGCACGAAGGGCGCGGGCCGTCTGATTGTCTATTTGACCGCGGGCGATCCGTCGCTTGAGGATACCGGAAAACTTCTGCAGGCTGTGGACCGCGGCGGCGCCGATTTGATCGAGCTGGGAGTGCCCTTTTCCGATCCCATGGCGGATGGAGTGGTCATCCAGCGGGCCTCGGAGCGGGCTCTTCGCGGCGGAGCAACACTATCCCGCATCTTGGCGGAGCTTCCGCGCTGGCGGCGGAGCGTACGCGCTCCGGTCATTATCTTTACTTACTACAATCCGGTTTTGCAGTACGGCCTCGAACGCTTCGCCCGCGACCTCGCGGCGGCGGGCGGCGATGGAGCGCTAGTAGTAGACCTTCCTCCCGAAGAGGCAGATCCCTATGTGGCCGTCATGCGGCGACAAAACCTGGACACGGTCTTTCTGGCCTCGCCCACCTCAACGGATGAGCGGCTCTCCCGTATTGGCCGGCTCTCAACGGGATTTGTGTACCTCATTTCGCGGCCCGGCGTCACCGGCGAGCGAGCTAGCCTGTCAGACGCTGTGCCGCCGCTGGTTGAGCGGGTCCGCCGATTCACCCGGCTGCCGCTTGCGGTGGGGTTTGGCCTTTCAAACCCCGAACAGGTGCGCCAAGTGCAAGCGTTGGCGGATGCCGCCGTGGTAGGCAGCGCTTTGGTGCATGCTATTGAGCAGCATTACAGCGCACAGGGCGAGCAGGAGATCGAGCGCTTTGTGCGCTGGTTGAAATCCGGCACAGGGAGCAGACCTGAATGAAGGACATGGCCGAGTGGCGAAAGCGCATTGATGAGATTGATCAGCAGGTGCTCAAGCTCCTGAATGAGCGCGCCCGGTGTGCGTTGGAGATTGGACAATACAAAAAAGAGCGTAACCTGCCAGCGTGGGCCCCGGAGCGGGAAGCGGAGATTTTACGCAACGTCGTGAAGACCAACACCGGACCGCTGGACGATGCAGCCGTCCGGCGGCTCTTCGAGCGCATCATCGACGAAGCCCGCTCGCTCGAGCGCCACGTGATGAATGAAGGTCAGGTATAGGCGAAGGAGTATTTGAACCATGGTGGTAGTCATGCAAGAAGGCGCGCCGGAGATACAGATCCAGGCCGTCATGGACAAGTTGTTAAAGATGGGTTTTGACGTCCACCGTTCCACAGGCGTGATGCAGACGGTGCTCGGTGGCGTGGGTGCAAAGGCGAACTTTGACATCCGGGAGATCGAATTGTTGGAAGGCGTTCAGGAAGTGCATCGCATTACCGCTCCCTATAAACTGGCCAGTCGGCAGTTTCGCCCCGAGGGTTCGGTGATTGACCTCGGCAAAGGCGTTAAGGTGGGCGAGCAGCAAGTGGTGATGATGGCGGGGCCGTGCAGCGTGGAGAGCCCCGAACAGATCGAGACCATCGCCGCGCTCGTGGCCAGCGAAGGAGTGCGCGTGTTGCGCGGCGGCGCCTTCAAACCCCGGACGTCTCCCTACACTTTTCAGGGTCTCGGGCCGAAAGGCCTCGAATATATGCGGCGCGCTGCGGATCGCCACGGCCTGCTCGTGGTCTCAGAAGTCATGGACCACTCTCAGATTCCTGTCATGATCGAGCACGTCGATATTCTGCAAGTCGGTACCCGGAATATGCAGAACTTCATGCTGCTCCGCGAGCTCGGCAAAGTGAGCAAGCCGGTGCTGCTGAAGCGCGGGATTTCCGCAACCATCGAAGAGTGGCTGCTTTCGGCGGAATACATCATGTCTGGCGGCAACTACAACATCGTCCTCTGTGAACGTGGCATCCGGACGTTCGAAAACGCCACCCGCAACACGCTGGACGTTTCCGCCATTCCGGTAATCCACAAGCTCTCGCACCTGCCCGTCATTGCCGATCCTTCGCAGGCTACCGGCCGCCGCGATCAGGTGATTCCGATGGCGCGCGCAGCGGTGGCTGCGGGTGCGGACGGCATCCTCCTCGAAATCCACAATAACCCCGAGCAGGCGTTGAGCGACGGGCCGCAGCAATTGTATCCCGAACAGTTCCGTACGCTGATGGCCGAACTGCGCATGATCGCCCCGGCGGTGGGACGGACGTTCTAAAGAGCTATGGTAACGTTTTGTCCTGACTAGATATGACGAAGGAGGAACTTCAAAAGCTAGCGGAGATGCGACTGGAAGACGCCCAGGTGCTGCTCGAAAGACGACGACCTTCCGGGGCTTATTATCTAGCTGGTTACGCGGTTGAGTGTGCTTTAAAGGCGTGTATTGCAAAGCGGACCGAAGAGGGTAATTTTCCACATAGCCACGATCTCGTGAAGCTGCTCGATGATGCGAGGTTGCGAGATATGTTTGAGGAACGGTCTAGGCATGACATGGAGTTTGGAAGCTCATGGGGGCTCGTCAAGGACTGGTCTGTATCCAGCCGTTATGCGATTCATGATGAGCAAGTAGCAAGGGACATGATAAACTGCTCCCGTAAGGTGCTAGAATGCTTAAAACTAAACTGGTAAAGGAAAGCGTCGACGATGGAGAGAGGCTGGTAGCGATGCTTGAGGAACAAAGCTTTCCCATTACCGCTGCCTTGTGGTTTTATTTCCATGAAGAAATGTTATGGAGATTCTTTCTCGTCTCTCCGGCTGTGGAGAGCGAAGGCCCGCTCCGGACCTATATGCGCATCATGAAAGCACTTGATAGGCTGCGAGGATATGTCCGATTGAGTGTAAGCGACATATCCGTTATTAGTCCAAACTGGGCGCAATTTCAGGATTTGCGCAGACAAATCGAAGACATGCGCCGTATGGGTCATATTAGATCCTCGGGACAATCAGGATGTCTTCCAGGCGTTGATTTCGAGGATGCTTATGTCTATCGGTGGGAGCCCACGTGAGCCTTGAGCGGCGTACAATCCGCCTCTCCGCATTCTGTTTTTGGGAGCCATCTCCGGCGCAAAAACGGCCCTCCCATCCAGCATCTCCTCGACTTCTTGCGGCGAAGGATCCCCTCGGTTTTCTCTGGCTCAAACCCGAAGCTGCGTAGTCTCCAAAAGCGGATGGTCCGTGCTGTCGGCTCCGCAGGTCGAGGTTGTCCCTGTTATATGCAACCCCAATAATGCATCGGGCGCTTCCTGTGACGGCTTCTGACGGTTTTTTCCAGCGCATTGCGGTTATCGGCCTGGGCCTGATTGGCGGGTCCTGGGGACTGGCTCTCAAGGAGCACGGCTTTCCCGGTGTCCGCGTGGGTTACGATCAGCCGGAAGTCCTGAGGCGCGCCTTTGCGAGCGGTGCGGTTGACGAAGCCGAAGAGGATTGGCGCCGCGCAGTAAAAGGCGCCGGGCTTGTCATCCTCGCGATGCCGGTCGGGCCCACACTCAATCTCATCGGTGAACTCAATGGCTTCTTGGCTCCAGGCGCGCTCGTCACCGACACCGGCAGCACTAAGACGGAGATCTGCAGCCGCGCCCAACAGCGAATCCATGGCGATATGCTTTTCATCGGAGGACATCCGTTGGCCGGCAAGGAGCGCTCCGGCATCGACAACGCCGAGGCCGCGCTTTTTGAGGGCGCTGTATATGTGCTAACTCCGCCGGGACTCGAAACCCTGCAGGACGCGCGCGGCCAGGCCTTCTCTGCCTTGATCGCGTCGGTGGGTGCGAAGGCGTGGGTGATGGACGCCGCCGCCCATGACCACGCACTAGCCTACCTCAGCCACCTGCCGCAACTGCTCTCGACCGCACTGGCCAGCCTGATCACAGACAAACAGAGGGAAGAGGCGCTGCCGATCGAGCTCGCAGCCTCGGGCTTTCGCGATGCCACTCGCCTGGCGGAAAGTCCATACTCGGTATGGCGGGATATTTGCGCGACGAATGCCGGGAACATCCGCGAAAGCCTCGATGCGCTGATCAACCAGCTTGAGCGCATCAAGCAGCATCTCGCCGATCCGCTGCTCGAGCAAGACTTTGAAGAGGCGTTGCGATTGCGCGAGAAGCTGCGGGAGATAAAATGACGCCTTCTCCGCATTCCCCGTCATGCGCCGTTGAACGCATCCGGGTGCCGCGCTATACTAACGGTTTTGAAGTCGAATCCATCCTCGCAATGAGAGCGTTAAAACCTTGAATAAAGTCATTGCCAGCATCGACGCGGCAACCGCAGACATCCCCGACGGCGCCAGCATCATGGTGGGTGGATTCGGGCTGTGCGGCATTCCGGAAAACCTCATTGACGCAGTGCGGCACCGCGGAGTGAAGAACCTCACTATCATCAGCAACAACGCTGGCGTGAGCGGCTTCGGCCTG
>Ga0307373_10016077_pt1 | contig 10085 bp, 7 predicted proteins | sample OX2MG_FD_202534 | JGI IMG/M metagenome (GOLD analysis project Ga0307373, IMG submission 202534) | Soil microbial communities from Risofladan, Vaasa, Finland - OX-2 | ecosystem: Environmental > Terrestrial > Soil > Coastal area > Acid sulfate soil | place: Finland: Risofladan, Vaasa | collected...
CAGCACGCGCACCAGCCGTGCCTCGAGTTGTAGGAGAACAGGCGAGGATCGAGTGGCGCAAAGCCGGTGCCGCAGGACGGGCAGGCGCGTTTGGTCGAGAAAGTCTCGGCGGCGCCGCTGCGGCCGGCCGCGATATCCTCGACGATCACGACGCCGCGGCCGAACTCGAGGGCGCGCGCGAGCCCGGCGCGCAATTCGCGCTCGCCCCTCGCCGCCACGCGCACGGTGCCGATCGGCAGTTCGATGTCGTGTTCGACGAAGCGCTCGAGCCGCGGCCACCGGGCGGTCGGCAGCATCGCACCGTCGACGCGCAGCGCGGCGAATCCACGGCCGCGGGCCCATTTCGCGAGCGCCGTGTACAGTCCTTTGCGCGCGACCACGAGCGGCGCATACAGGGCGAGGCTGCGGCCGCGAAATTTGCGCAGCAGGCGCGCGCCGATCGCCTCCTCGGTCTGCGGTTCGATCGGCACGCGGCAGTGTGGGCAGTGCTGCACGCCGAGCTTGACGTACAGCAGGCGCAGAAAGTGATGGATTTCGGTCAAGGTACCGACGGTGCTCTTGCGTCCGCCCCGGCTCGTGCGCTGCTCGATCGCGACCGTCGGCGGGATGCCGTAGATCGCGTCGACGTCGGGGCGCGAGGAGGGTTGCACGAACTGCCGGGCGTAGGCGTTCAGCGATTCGAGGTAACGGCGCTGGCCTTCGGCGAAGACGATGTCGAAGGCGAGCGTGCTCTTGCCGCTGCCGGAAACGCCGGTGATCACGGTGAAGCGGTCGCGCTCGATGCTGACGTCGAGATCTTGCAGGTTGTGCTCGCGGGCGCCGCGGATCTCGATCGATTCGGCTCCCGGCGCGACCGCGGGCCGCGGTGCGCACTCGCCGGCAAACTGCGCCAAGGGCGTTGCCGCGTCGGCCTGCGCGAGCGCCCTGCCGGTGTGCGATGCCGGCGAGGCCATGACCTCGCGCGGCGTGCCGACGCACACCACCGTTCCGCCGCCCTCTCCGCCCTCCGGACCGAGATCGACGATCCAATCAGCCGCGCGGATGACGTCGAGATTGTGTTCGACCACCAACAGCGAATGACCGCTCTCGACCAGGCGACGGAAGGCGCGCAGCAGCTTGGCGATGTCCTCGAAGTGCAGCCCCGTCGTCGGCTCGTCGAATATGAACAAGCAGCCCGCGGCGCCCGCGGCGCGCGTCGCGGTGCGCGGCGCGAGGTGGGCGGCAAGCTTCAGCCGTTGCGCTTCGCCGCCGGATAAGGTCGGTACCGCCTGCCCGAGGCGCAGGTAGTCGAGACCGACGTCGGCGAGCGGCTGCAGGGCCGCCTCGATCTGCCGATCGCCGGCAAAGAAGCCGAGCGCCGCCGCTGCGGTCATGTCGAGCACGTCGGCGATACTCACTCGCGGGTGGCCGGGCCGCGACAGCTTGATCTCGAGCACCTCGCCGCGATAGCGCCGGCCGTCGCAGTCCGGGCAACGCAGGTAGACGTCGGAGAGGAACTGCATCTCGACGTGCTCGAAGCCGTTGCCGCCGCAACCCGGGCAGCGCCCGGTGCCGGCATTGAAGCTGAACGTGCCGGCCGTGTATTTGCGCGCGCGCGCTTCGGGCAGCGCAGCGAATCTGCCGCGGATCGCGTCGAACGCGCCGACGACGCTCGCCGGGTTCGAGCGCGTCGTGCGCCCGATCGGGTTCTGATCGATCATCACGACCTCGCCGACCGCCTCGGCGCCGCTCAGCCGCCGGTGGGGCCCCGGCGCCTCGGTCGCACGGCCCTTCGCGCGCAGCAGCGCGCGGTACAGCACGTCGTGCACGAGGGTCGATTTGCCGGACCCGCTGACGCCGGTGACGCAGACCAGCCGTTGCAGCGGGAATTCGACGTCGAGGTCGCGCAGGTTGTGCAGCGTCGCGCCCTCGATGCGCAGCGCGGCGCGCACCGGCGCCCCGTCGGCGGCCTCGGCCGCGGTTGCCGCGCCGGTGCGCCTGCGGCCGAACAGATAATCGGCGGTCAGGGAATCGCGCGCCGCGGCGAATTCCGGCAGCGTGCCGAAGAACACCACTTCGCCGCCGCGTTCGCCGGGCCCGGGACCGATGTCGAGGATGCGATCCGCCGCGCGCATGATCGCCGGATCGTGCTCGACGACGACCAGTGTATTGCCGGCATCGCGCAGGCGGCGCATCACCGCGGTGATGCGCTCAATGTCGCGCGCGTGCAATCCGATCGACGGCTCGTCGAGAACGAAGAGCGTGTTGACGAGCGAGGTGCCGAGCGCGGTCGTCAAATTGATGCGCTGAACCTCGCCGCCGGAGAGCGTCCGGGACTGGCGATCGAGGCTCAAATAGCCGACTCCCACCTGCGCAAGATAATGCAGGCGGGTGACGATCTCGGCGAGCAGCAGCCGCGCCGCCTCATCCTGCGGTGGCGCGAGCTCGAGCCGCAGGAAGAAGTCGAGGCAGCGATCGATCGGCAGCAGCGCCAGGTCGCGGATGTTCAAGCCCGGCGTGCCGATCCTCCAGAGCAGCGAATCGGGCTTGAGGCGCGCTCCGCCGCAGGCGCTGCACTCGCTGTATGAGCGATAGCGCGAGAGCAGCACGCGGATGTGCATCTTGTAGGCCTTGGTTTCGAGATAGGCGAAGAACCGGCCGATTCCGTACCAGACCTTGCGGCTCCAGCCGCCTTCGCCGCCGATGACCCATTGGCGGTGCGCCGCGGACAGATCCCGCCAGGCGACGTCGAGCGCAATGCCGCGCCGGCGCGCGAAGCGCAGCAGATCGGCCTGACATTGCGCGTACGCCTTGGTTTGCCAGGGCTTGACCGCGCCCATGCGCAGGCTCAGGCCCTCGTCGGGTATCACGAGGCCGTAATCCACGCCGATCGTGCGACCGAAGCCGCGGCAGGTCGCGCAGGCGCCGAGCGGGGAGTTGAAGCTGAACGCGCTCGGCGTCGGGTCCTGGTAGGCGATGTCGCAATCGGCGCAGTGCAGGCCGGTCGAGTAGCGCCACGGCGGCGCCGCGCCCTCGCGGTCCTGCAGCGGATAGACGTCGAGACGGCCTTCGCCGAGCCGCAGCGCCGCCTCGATCGCCTCGCTCTGCCGGGCCGCGTCCGCGGCGGACCAGCGAAATCGATCCTGCACGACCTGCAGTGTGCGGTCCCGCCGTTCGTGGATCCGCGAATACCCCTGCCGCTCGAGCAGCGCACGCACCTCCGTCTCGGAGAAGTTCTGCGGGACCGTCACCGGAAAGCTGAGCAGCAGCCGCGGGTCGCCTCGATCGCGGGTCACGCGACCGAGCGCGTGGCGGATCGTCTCGACGGTGTCGCGGCGCACCGGCCGGTCGCAGCGGCGGCAGTGCAGGGTGGCGGTGCGCGCGAACAGCAACTTCAGGTGATCGTTCAGTTCGGTCATCGTACCGACGGTGGAGCGCGACGTGCGCACCGGGTTCGTCTGGTCGATCGCGATCGCCGGAGGAACGCCGTCGATCCGGTCGACTTGCGGCTTGTCCATCCGGTCGAGGAACTGACGGGCGTACGGCGAGAAGGTCTCGACGTAACGGCGCTGGCCCTCGGCGTAGAGCGTGTCGAATACCAGGGAGGATTTGCCGGAGCCGCTGACGCCGGTGACGACGGTCAGCTCGCCCAGGTGCAGGTCGAGGTCGAGGTTCTTGAGGTTGTGCTGGCGGGCCCCGCGGATGCGGATCGCGCCGCGGTCAGCGTCCGGCAAACTGTTCCATCATCAGGCCGGTGCCGCCGCGCGTCACGTGCGCGACGATCGCGGTGCGGCGGTGGATCTTGGTCACGAGGCCCAGATTGATCGCAAAGGCCAGATGCACCTGTTGCCCCTTGCGCAGGCCGAGGTTCTCCGTCTCGACGAAGACGCCGTTCGCGCTCAGATTCTTCGCCTTGCAGATCCGGCTCTTGCGCCCCGGCATGACGACGTACACCGTCGTGCGCGCGCGATGGCGAGAGTGCAAGCGACGTTCCATCCGGTTCCGCCTCTTCGAGTGTTCCTGGTGCGAATGCGCATTATGCACTTCGAGGAGCCGCTCGCGAAAGGCCCGGGTGCGCCCCGCGCTTATGTCGCATCGGCGCTCAGAGGATCTGGTCGCGTTTGCGAGGATCGCTAGTCGTGGTGATGAGCACCGGCGCCATGGACGTGGCCATGCGCCAGCTCTTGCGCGCTCGCCTCGCGGACCGCGACGATCTCGACGTGAAAATGCAGCGTTTGGTCGGCAAGAGGATGATTGCCGTCGAGGGTGACCATGTCGCCGGCGACGGCGGTGACCGTGAACAGCCGCGTGCCCCCGGCGGTGCGCGCCTGGAACTGCTTGCCTTTCTGGATCTCGCCGGCGCCTTGTAGCGTGCGCCGGGGGACGCGCTGCACCAATTGCGGGTCGCGCGCGCCATAGCCCTCCTCAGGCGCCACCACGACCGAGAGCGTCTCCCCGCCGCTCCTGCCTTCGAGCGCCCTCTCGAGACCGGGGACGATGTGGCCGCGGCCCTGCAGGTAGGCGAGCGGCTCGCCACCCGCGGAACTGTCGAGAATCTCGCCGCCCGCGTCCTTCAAGGTGTAATGAATGCTCACCACCCGGTCCGCCGCGATTTGCACTTGATCTGGCCTCCCTGAAAGGTCGTTGCCGTCGCCGGCCGCTCGAGCCGGGCGCGTACGAGCCTCACGCCCGCTTCGCCTCGAGATCGTAGGCGCCGGCGCCCGTGATTTGCACATCGGCGAATTCCCCGACGGCGAGTTGCGCGCCCTGCGCGATGCGCACCAGCCCGTCGATTTCCGGCGCGTCGGCGCTCGAGCGGGCAAGCGCGGCCGTGCCGTCGATGCGATCGACGAGCACGCGCATTCGCCGGCCGACTTTCGCGGCGAGCTTGGCGGCGCTGATCTCGGCGCTCTGTTCCATGAACCGCGCGCGCCGCTGCGCCTTGACCGGCGCGGCAACCGCGGGCAGGTCCAGATCGTTCGCGGCCGCGCCCTCGACCGGCGAATACTCGAAGCAGCCGACCCGATCGAGTTGCGCGGCCTTCGTCCAGGCGAGCAGTTCCTCGAAGTCGCGCTCCGTCTCGCCCGGAAAGCCGACGATGAAGGTGCTGCGGATCGTGATGTCGGGAATCGACTTGCGCCAGGCGGCGATCCGCTCGAGCGTGTTCTGTGCCGCCGCCGGGCGCTTCATCGCCTTCAAGATGCGGGCACTTGCGTGCTGGAACGGAATGTCGAGATAGGGCAGCACGCGACCATCCGCCATCAATTCGACGACTTCGTCGACATGCGGGTAGGGGTAGACATAATGCAGGCGGATCCACACGCCGAGTTCGGCGAGTGCCGCCGCCAGGTCGCGAAAGCTCGCGCGCCACTCGCGCTCGCGCCAGCGCCCCGCGGCGTATTTCAAGTCGCTGCCGTACGCACTCGTGTCCTGGGAAATCACCAGGATCTCCTTGACGCCTGCGCGCACGAGCGCCTCCGCCTCGCGCAGCACCTCGTCCACCGGGCGGCTCGCGAGGCGCCCGCGCATCGACGGGATGATGCAGAAGCTGCAGTGGTGGTTGCAACCCTCGGAGATCTTCAGGTAGGCGTAGTGGCGCGGCGTCAGTTTCACGCCTTGCGCCGGCACCAGGTCGAAGAACGGCTCGTGCCGGGGCGGCAGGTGCTCGTGCACGGACGCGACGACCTCCTCGTAGCGCTGTGGCCCGGTGATCTTGAGCACTGCGGGGTGGCGATCGAGGATCCTTTGCGGCTGCGCGCCGAGGCAGCCGGTGACGATGACCTTGCCGTTCTCGGCGAGCGCCTCGCCGATCGCCTCGAGCGACTCGTCGATGGCGGCGTCGATGAAGCCGCAGGTGTTGACCACGACGAGATCGGCGGCGCGGTAGCTCGCTGCGACTTCGTACCCCTCCGCGCGCAAGCGCGTGAGGATGCGCTCCGAATCGACGAGCGCTTTCGGGCAGCCGAGGCTCACGAAGCCCACGGTTGGGCTCTTGCCGGACATCTTGTTCATGTCGGATCAGGGGAGGGCGGGAATAATGGGCGGGTACTATACTGCAAAAGGCCCGCCGCCGACGCTCGATTCAAGCGAGGCCGCCGCCGACCGCGATGATCTGGCCGGTGAGATACGCCGCCTCCTCGGAGGCGAGGTAGCCGACGAGGCTCGCCACCTCGAGGGCGGTGCCGGCGCGTTTCATCGGCACCACGTCGGCGATCCGCGCCTCATCGAATGCCCCGCCGCTCATCGCCGTCGCGATCACCCCGGGCGCGACGGCGTTGACCGTGATCCCGCGGCTCGCGACCTCGAGGCTCAGGGCCTTGGTCGCGCCGTGCAGCGCCCCCTTGGCCGCGGCGTAATTGACCTGGCCGCGATTGCCGAGCAGAGCGGCAACCGAGGTCACGTTGACGATCCGGCCCCAGCGACTGCCGATCATCGGCAGCAGCAGCGGCTGGGTGACGTGGTAGAAGCCGTTCAGCGAGACGTCGATCACGCGGCCCCACTGGCCGGCGCTCATGCCGGCGAATACGCCGTCGTCGTGGATGCCGGCGTTGTTCACCAGAATCTGCACGGGCGCCTCGTCGGCGAGCGGCTCGAGCGCCGCGCGGGTCGCTTGCGGGTCGGTGACGTCGAACGCGATGCTGCGCGCGCGGCCGCCCGCCGCGCAAATCTCGCCGGCGATCGATTCGGCCGCCGCCACGCCGCGGTGCGCGTGCACCAGCACCTCGTGCCCGGCGGCCGCGAGGCACCGGCAAATCGCCGCGCCGATGCCGCCGCTGCCGCCGGTGACCAAGGCGCGGCGCCCGGTTCCGTTCATGCCGGCGCTCCCGGCGGTTCGCCGTCGAGCGCGATCGCGAGGCGGCCGCTGACGAGTCCCGATGCGGACGGTGCATCCTCGCGATCGACCGTGAACGCGTACAGGAGGCCCTGTCCATCGGCCGCGATGCGCACGGCCTCGCAGATCAGGTTGCCCGCCACGTCGTCGAGCCGCAGGACGCGCAGCTGCAGGTCGCGCACGCTCGCGAGGTAGCCCGCTCGCGGTGCGCTCTGCGGCGCATCGGCCAGCAAGGACGCATGGACCGCAGCCGCCTGCGCGGCATACTCGAGTGCGCAGGCGGCGCCGAGCCGGCCTGCGGCGCGCAGCGGATTGTCGGCAAGACGGTGCGAGCCGCTGCGGCAGCGGATGCGATCGGCATTCCAGTCGAGGACCTCATCGAGCAGGCACATGCTCCCCGCCTGGGGAACGTGCGCCTCGATCCAGCGCCGCTCTAAGAGCATGGCCGGATGTCCACGCCGAGCCGCATCCCGCCGAGGTACTCGAGCGTTGCGCGCCGCGGTGCCTGCGATGCGAGCGCCGCGAGCAGCGGCAGGGCGCGCGCGGCCGGCACTGTCGTGCGCAAGGTCTCGAGGCTGCGCTGCGGCAGCGTCTCGGCCTCGCCGCTCTCGAGTGTCGCCTCGATCCACGCGATGCCGCGCACGCCGCATCGCGCCGAGAGCACCAGGCCCACGCCGAAGGCGTCGGCGATCGGCCGCTTCGCGTGCAGCGGCTCTGGATATTGCGTGTCGCTCACGACCAGCAGGATCGGCTGCGCGTCGAGCGAGACGCGCACGAGAGCCTCGAGCAGGCCGGCGGCGAAACTCGCGTCGTAGGCGCATAGCACCTGGGACGGCTGCATGCAGCCGACCGCGATGCTCCAGTAGCCGGACGCGGCGTTGTGCACCGAATTGGTGAAGCGGGTCGGCGACATTTCGCGGCGCGAGTCGGCGAGCGCGACGCAGATCTCGTGGCAATTCGCGCCGTCGGCGCCGGAGGAGGCGAAGACGCTGCCGAGCATGCGCGGGTCGGCGCCCGCATGGCGGCTCGCCTGCAGCCCGACCGCGAGCGCGAGCCGCACGCTCGCGCCGCTGCGGCGCCGCTCGGCGGCGGGCAGGATCGAAGGAGCGGGCAATGCGGTCGGCGCGGGCAGGTAGGGCCGTTCTCCGGCGAGAACCGCGGCGCCCGTCGCCCAGTCCTCGAGTCCCGGGCCGAGCAGGCCGACGCCCTCGATGCAGGCGCCGAGCGTCATCCGGCGACCCCGAGGATCAAGCAGCAATTGGCGCCGCCGAAGCCGAAGGAATTGCTGAGTATCCGCCGCACCGGCGCGCACCGATTGTCGGTGATGTAATTGGCTTCGAGCCGCGGATCGACGCGCCTCGTGTGCAGTCCCGCGGGCAGCAGGGAGCCCTGCAAGCAAAGCGCGCCGATGATCGCTTCGAGCGCGCCCGCGGCGCCCAACGCGTGGCCGGTCGCGGCCTTGGTCGAACTGCACGGCACGTCGCGCCCGAGGATCGCCACGACCGCGCCGCTTTCGGCCAGATCGTTGCTCGCTGTGCCGGTGCCGTGCAGGTTCACATAGTCGATCTCGGCGGCGCCGAGCCTCGCATCGGCGAGCGCCGCCTGAATCGCCCTCTGGGCGCCGAGGCCGTCCGGGCGCGGCGCCGACATGTGGTGCCCGTCGTTCGTTTCACCCGATCCGAGGAGCAGCACGGCGTCGCGATCGAGGCTCGCCGGTGCGCGCCCGAGAAGCGCGAAGGCGGCCGCTTCGCCGATCGACAAGCCGTCGCGATCCACGTCGAACGGCCGGCAGGGGGCGCCGGCGAGCAATTGCAGCGAATGGAATCCGTACAGCGTCGTCAGGCACAGAGAGTCGACACCGCCGACCAGCGCGGCGTCGACGATTCCGGCTTCGAGCATGCGCCGCCCGACCGCGAAGGCCTTGGCGCTCGATGCGCAGGCGGCGGACACGGCCGCCGCCGGTCCTTCGATACCGGTGCGCTCGCGCACATACTCGACCAGCGAGTACGCGTTGTGGGTCGCGGCGTAATCGAACTCAGCCGGCAGCGAACCGTCGGTCCGATCGCGCCGGCGATAGGCAATCTCGGTTTCCAGGATGCCGGACGTGCTCGTGCCGAGAAACACGCCGACCCGGCGGCGCCCGTGCCGCCCCGCCGCGTCGCGCACGGCGTCGAGGAATCCATCCTGGCGCAGCGCGAGTTCCGCCAGCCGGTTGTTGCGGCAATCGAAGCGGCGCAGCGTCGCCGGGATCGGCTGGGCATCGACGCCCGCGACCGCCCCGATGCAGGTCGGCAGATCGACGCCGTCGAAATCGCAAGGCCGCAGCGCGCTGCGGCGCCCGCGCAGCGACTCGAGCGTCGCCGCGCACCCCGCGCCGATGCCGCTCGTCGCGGTGAAGGCGGCGAGACAGGTCGGTGCGGTCGAAGGTGTGCTCATCAGCGAATTCTAGCGCGAACTACCCAGCAGGCCGCTGGAAGAAGGCCGGGTCGGACGGGGATTTTCCGGAGCGTGAAAAACAGGATGTTTTTCCCGCAGCCTCCAGGGAAGGATTCACGGCGGTCCGGAAAATCCCCGTCTGATCCGGCCTTCGTGCGCAGATAAATCGATCGTTCCAGGGGTTGGCCGCGCTAGCCCGGTTTGCGCACTTGTCCGCAGCGCTGCGCCGTGAGTGCCGAGCGCAGCGTGATCGGCACCAACTGCCGTTCGCGCAGCGCCTCGAGCAGCGGCGGCAGGATTTCCACCGCGACCGCGGTGCCGGCGGCGGTGCGCGCCGCATGCCCGTCGTGCAGCAGCAGGATTTCGCCGCCGCGCAGGCTTCGCGTCAAGCGCTGCAAGACCTTGCCGGGGTCGTGGGTCACCGTGTCGTAGCCCCGGCGACTCCAGCTCGCGAGCTGCAGACCGAGCCGCGCGAGCACCGGTTGCAGCAACGGGTTGCGCAGCCCCGCGGGAGCGCGAAAGAACCGGGGCGCGACGCCGGCGGCGTCGGCGATGCACTCCTGGGCGCGGGCGATGTCGGCGTGCTGGGCGCCGGCGCCGAGCAAGGAAAATGCATGGCTATGGCGGTAACTATGATTCTCGATCGCATGCCCGCGCCGCACGATCTCGCGGGCGAGATCGCGATGACGCTCGACCCGCTCGCCGATGCAAAAGAACGTCGCCGCGACCCCGAAGCGATCGAGGATCGACAGCACCGCCGGCGTGACCCGCGGATCCGGGCCGTCGTCGATGGTGATGGCGATGCGGCCTTGCAGCGCCGGCGTTGCCGGCAGGCGCG
>Ga0307373_10016078_pt1 | contig 10085 bp, 9 predicted proteins | sample OX2MG_FD_202534 | JGI IMG/M metagenome (GOLD analysis project Ga0307373, IMG submission 202534) | Soil microbial communities from Risofladan, Vaasa, Finland - OX-2 | ecosystem: Environmental > Terrestrial > Soil > Coastal area > Acid sulfate soil | place: Finland: Risofladan, Vaasa | collected...
GGCCCGCGCGCCTGGCCCTGGCCCCGCGGCTCGGCCGCCAGCTGCCCGGCTCAGGCCCTGCCCGGGACCCGGGCTTGCCCGATCCGCCCTCCGGTGGTGTGATCGGTCCTCGTGACAGGCTCGCAGGCGACCCACGCTCATGCCGCGATAGAGACGGTCATCCGGCTGGAATCGGCCCGCCTCATCGCCGGGCTGGCCAGGTACGCGGGCGGCGACATCGGCCTCGCCGAGGAACTGGCCCAGGACGCCGTCGTCGCGGCCCTGGAGCAGTGGCCGGCCGGCGGAGTGCCCAGGAACCCCGGCGCCTGGCTGATGACCGTCGCGAAACGCCGGGCCGTCGACCTCTTCCGCCGCAACCGCGACCTGGAACGCAAGTACGCCGAGATCGGCCGGGACCGCCAGGCCGCGGACGACGACGGTACCGGGGACCTCGACCGGGCGATCTCCGGCGACATCGGCGACGACCTGCTGCGGCTGATCTTCACGGCCTGCCATCCGGTACTTCCCGTGCAGGCCAGGGTCGCGCTGACGCTCCGCCTGCTCGGCGGCCTGACCACGGCCGAGATCGCCCGCGCCTACCTGGTGCCGGAACCGACCATCGCCCAGCGCATCGTGCGCGCGAAGAAGACGCTGTCCAGCGCCCGCGTTCCGTTCGAGACGCCGGACAGCCAGGCGCGGCCAGCCCGGCTGGCCTCGGTCCTCGAGGTCATCTATCTCATTTTCAACGAGGGATACGCGGCGACTGCCGGCGGCGACTGGATGCGCCCTGCCCTGTGTCATGAAGCCCTCCGGCTCGGGCGGGTGCTGGCTCAGCTGGCGCCGGACGATCCGGAGGTGCATGGCCTGGTGTCGCTGATGGAGATCCAGTCGTCCCGGATCGCGGCGCGGACCGGGCCGTCCGGCGAGCCGGTCCTGCTGCTCGACCAGGACCGGACCAGCTGGGATCAGCTGCTGATCCGCCGCGGCCTGGCGGCGCTCGCCCGGGCCGAGCAGCTCGGCGGCGACCGCGGGCACTATGCGCTGCAGGCCGCGATCGCCGCCTGCCACGCGCGGGCGTTCCGGCCGGAGGAGACCGACTGGACTCAGATGACGGCGTTGTACGGCGTCCTCGCCGAGGTGATGCCGTCGCCGATCGTGGAGCTGAACCGGGCGGTGGCGGTATCGATGGCGTTCGGGCCGCAGGCCGGGCTCGACCTCGTCGACCAGCTCGCCGCCGAGCCTTCCCTGCGCGGATACCACCTGCTGCCGAGCGTCCGCGGCGACCTGCTGATGAAGCTGGGCCGGGCCGGCGAGGCCCAGGCCGAGTTCCGGCGCGCGAGCGAGCTGACCACGAACGCCCGCGAGCGCGAGCTGTCCGAGCAGCGGGCGCGCTCCGCCGCGGACCTGGACGACAGCTAGCCGAAGCCGGCCCTGTAGCGGCCAGAGGATCGAATGTGTGTTCTACTGAATGAGTGAGTCAGGATGCACGTCCGGAGTGGTGGCCGTATCCCGGGCAGTGCCCGGCCGGCCATCCGTGGGGGCCGGGCCAGGTCATCGTCAGCTGGTCGCCGTGTGACTGCCCGGGGGCGCTGACCCATCCGGGCAAGGGCCATCAGTGCGTGCGGTGCGGCACGCCCGGATGCACGGCAGCGTGGTATCAGCCGCGGCACGGCTGGCCGCCAGGACAGCGCGACGCCTAGCAGCCGGCCGGAAGGGCACCTTGGCTGGCATGCCCCGCGCCGCGGGGCCGTCGCGCCTGTCAGACTACGGGCATGCAGACGTTCGTCGCCGATCACCCGCTTGTCGCGCACAAGCTCACCGCCATGCGCGACGTCAACACCGAGACACCGCTGTTCCGCAGCCTGACCGACGAGCTGGTCACGCTGCTCGCCTACGAGGCCACCAGAGACATCAGGGTCGAGCGGGTCACGGTCCAGACGCCGGTCGCGGCCGCCGACGGCGTCACGCTATCCAGGCCCAAGCCGCTGGTGATCCCGGTGCTCCGGGCGGGCATCGGGATGCTCGACGGGATGGCCAGGCTGCTGCCGAAGGCCGACGTCGGCTTCGTCGGCCTGGCCAGGGACGAGGAGACGCTGGTCGCCTCGACCTACGCGACCAGGCTGCCGGCCGACCTTACCGGACGTGACACGTTCGTGCTCGACCCGATGCTGGCGACCGGCGGCACGCTCGTGACGGTCTTCGAGATGCTCGCGTCCCGCGGCGCGGCGTCGATGACGGCGATCTGCCTGCTGGCCGCGCCGGAGGGCATCGAGCGGGTGCAGGCGGCGTTCGGTGACGACTTCCCGATCCCGGTCAAGGTGGTGACGGCCGGGCTGGACGACCATCTCAACGAGCGCGGCTATATCGTGCCCGGCCTTGGTGACGCCGGCGACCGCCTGTTCGGCGCGATCTGACGAGTTCCCCCCCCCGGCTGGCCTATCCCGCGCTCGCCGGCCACGTCGGCGAGCGTCGCGCGACGTCCCAGCCGTGCACCACGTAGTCGATGAAGTGGAAGCTGATCGCCCGGGCCGCGGGGAACTCCACGCCCGTAATGATCTCGGGAAGCGAGAACCCCCGCTCACATACCCCTGGCTCGGCGAAGGCGGCGATGACGTGCTCAGCCGCTGCGATGTACTCCGCGACCTGGTCATCCGCTGGCACACGGCGCAGCGCGACCCGGGCAGGTGAGCAGCTTTCCGCCGGCCGGTCCAGCTGACAGCGTTTGATTACTGGTTGTAATTGCTCGCTACCTATTCATGACAAGCGGGTACTCAGAAGAGGACGGCATCCTGAGCCGGACAGAAACGAGCAAAGGCGTACGAACGATGCAGAAGCAGGTGCTGAGGGGGCGGGCGCGCTGGGTCGCCATAGCCAGCGCGGCGATCGTCGCCCTCATCGGGATCGCAGCCGGGGTGGGGATCTGGCGATACCAGACGGCCATCTCCCGGGCCTCGGCCGCCCTCGAGTCGGACGCCGACGCCATGCGTACGCAAGCGCTCCTCGCCGACTTCGCCCAGCAGCGCATCCTGATGTTCCGCTACATCGCCACGGCAACGCCGCCCGCGCTGCGCGGCGTGCAGGCGTACCAGAGCCAGTTCCCCCGGCTGGCCGCGCGGATCAGCCCCGAGACCGCCGCAGGCACACGGGCCCTGGCCCAGGCGGTGGGCGCACAAGCCCGTTACTACGCCACATTCAGCACCGACCGCAGCCTCACGAGCACCAGCCTGCCGGCCAGGTTCGCCGCCATCGGCCGGCTGGACCTCCAGGCGGCCTCGACCACCGCGCCGCTGCGCACGCTGGCCCGGATCGAGACACGGGCCGCGGGCGCGGCGCAGGCGTCGGCCGCCTCCGCCCGGGATCAGGCGCTCGGAGTCGGGCTGACCGCCGCCATCCTGACCGTCCTCGCCGGGACCATGTTCGCGCTCTTCGCGGTACGGACACTCCGCCGTGCGTCCCAGCGGGAGGCGGACCTCACGGCCACGCTAACCCGGCTGAGCGACCGGGACGAGCTCCTCACCCGGCTCCGCGCCATCTCAGCGATCCTCGTGGAGGTGGCGGGAGAACTGCGGACCTCGGCGAGCAGCGGGACCGCGGCGGCGACCGAGCAGTCTGCGGCGATCGCCGAGACATCCGCCGCCATCGAAGAGCTCGCGGCCGCCGCCAGCTCGATCGCGGACAACGTGCACTCGGTCGCGGAGACGGCCGAGCGGACCGGCGACACCATGCGCGACGTGCAGGAGAAGGTTGATGCGACCGCGCAGAGCGCGCTCACGTTCGGCGAGCAGGCGCAGAAGATCAGCGAGATCCTCGAACTGATCAACGACATCGCGGGCCAGACGAACCTGCTCGCCCTGAACGCCGCCATCGAGGCGGCCCGGGCAGGCGAGGCGGGCAAGGGCTTCGCCGTCGTCGCGGCCGAGGTGCGCAAGCTGGCGGAGCGATCGGTCGCCTCGACCGGCTCGATCAGCACGATCATCGTCGGCGTGCAGGACTGGACGAACTCGACGGTCATGGCAACCGACCAGGCCACCCGCCAGGCCCGCGAGGTCGGCGAGCTGATGACGAGGACGGCGGCCATGCTGCAGGAGTCGATCCTCGCCACCCGGCAGCAGAAGTCGGCTGCTGACCAGGTGGACAACGCCATGCAGCAGATCCGCGAGGTCACCGAACAGCGCATGCAACGGATGCCGGGCTTGCTCGCGACCGCCGAGCGGCTGGACGCGCTGATCGCCGACCTGGAGATAGCGCTGCGCTATGACGGCGAGGCAGCGTCCAGTGAGCGTTTACGTCCGGCTGCGGGTGGCGTCGGAAGTGTACGCCGTGTCGGCCGCGCACGTGATTAAGGTGGCGGGACCGGGCGAGCTGGTGGCCGTGCCGGGCGCACAGCCGGAGATCCTCGGAGTGCGCAACGTCAGCGGGCAGATCCTGCCGGTCATCGACCTCGCCGCGCTGCTGCGGATCCCGCACGCCACGCCGGCGGCCCGCCTGCTGGTCGTGGCGGACCGGGACCGCATGGCAGGTTTCGCCGTCGATGAGCTGATCGAGGTCGGGGACCTCGGGGAGCCGACCGAGGAGACCGAGTCCAGCCTGCTGCGGGGTGCCCTCTTCGCCGACGGTGACCTCGTCGGAGTCATCGACGTGGCGCGGGTCTTCGACGCGCTGGCGGGGGCGCCGCCATCAGCGGCGACAGCGATTCCCCGGAGGTTCCGATGACAAAAAGAGGTAGTGCCACCAGCGGTCCGGGCACCGATCCGGCCGAGATCTTCCGCGATGAGGCGGTCGAGCGGCTCGACCAGATGGATGCCGCCCTGCTCGCGGTCGAGTCCGGGGACTCGGGCGCCGAGAGCACAGAATTGCTGTTCCGCCACGCGCACACCATCAAGGGGGGCGCAGCAATGCTCGGCCTCGACGACATCCGCGCGCTCGCGGGCGCCGTCGAGGACGTGCTGGCCAGCATGCGGGACTCGGGCACCTGCCCGCCGGGACTTGCGGCGCCGCTGCTGCGCGCGACGAGTTCCCTGCGCGCGCAGGTCACCGGCACGGGCGGGCCCGCCGGTGACATCCTCGCCGATCTCGCGGCCAGCCGCACGACGCCGCCGCCGCCGGGTGAGGCCCCGCCGGATGAGCTCCCGCCGGGCACCGCCGGGCACGCCGCCGAGCCCGGCCACGCCGGGGCGGATCGCGCGCAGCCGCGCGTGCTGCGGGTGCCCGCCGAGAAGATCGACCACCTGCTCGACCTGGTCGGCGAAGCCATGCACGACCGCCGCCGGATAGCTCACGGGCTCGCCGCCGAGACGGCGGCGAGCCCGGAGGTCGCCGACGTGCTGCGGGCCGGTGATCGCACCCTGGATGAGCTGAAGGACGTCAGCATTGGCATGCGGACCCTCCCGCTCAGAAGCATCGCCGGACCGCTGCCACGCGCGGTCCACGACATGGCCGGCGCCGTCGGGAAGGAGGTCGAGTTCACCGTCACGGGCGGGGATACCGAACTCGACCGGGTGATTCTGGAGAGCCTGTCCGGTCCTCTCACGCACCTGCTGCGCAACGCCGTCAGCCATGGCATCGAACCCCCGGCCGAGCGTGAACTGGCGCACAAGCCGCGGCGGGGACGGGTCGAGGTGCGCGCTGTGCCACGCGGCAGCCTGGTCGAGATCGCCGTCACCGACGACGGGCCGGGAGTCCAGGCAGACACGCTTGAGGAGGCACGCCGCGAAGGATCGCTCGCGGAGGTACTCGCACGCCCCGGATACTCCACCGCGCATGAGGTCACCGAGCTGGCCGGCCGGGGCGTCGGGCTGGCCGCGGTCAAGGCCTATGCCCAGTCCGTCGGCGGCAGCCTCACGGTGTCCAGCGAACCCGGCCGGGGGACAGAGGCTGTCCTGCTGCTCCCGCTCGCGCTCGCGCTGGCGGAGGTGCTGCTCTTCGAACGCGGCAAGGCGGTCTACGGCATGCCGCTGGCCGTGGTCGACGAGGCCGTGACGGTGACAGCGACAGTCACCCTGGAAGGCCGGGCAGCCATGGACGTGCGCGGGCGGGCGCTTCCGGTGGCGGACTTCGCCGCGCTGACCGGGGTGAAGGCGCCGCCCCTGAGCGAGCGAGCGGTGGCGCTCGTCATCTCCTCCGGCGGCCGTCGCGCCGTGGTGGCCTGTGACGCGCTGCTGGGCCAGGAGGAGGTCGTGGTGAAGCCACTCGGGCCGCTCCTGGCCCGCGTCCCATGCTGCCTCGGGGCAACGGTCCTCAGCGACGGACGGATCGCGCTCCTCGTCGAGCCTGCCGCTCTCCTCCAGGCCCGCCGCGAGGCCGCATCCCCAGCCCCCGCCGCCCCCGGCCCGCCGCCCTCGCCGAAGATCCTCGTCGTCGAGGACTCCTTCACCGTCCGCGAACTCCAGCGCGGCATCCTGGAAACCGCCGAGTACCGCGTCGTGACCGCGCGCGACGGGCGCGAGGCGCTGCAGGCCCTCGGGCGTGACCCGGAGGTCGCGCTCGTGCTCACCGACCTGGAGATGCCCGAGGTCGACGGGTTCGAGCTGACCCGCGCCATCCGCGCCGACGCCGCCCTCTCGTCCCTGCCGGTCGTCATCGTCACCGCGCACGCATCCGAGGAAGACCAGCGCCGGGGGATCGAGGCCGGCGCGGATGCCTACATGGCGAAGCGAAGCTTCGATCAGCACGCCCTGCTCGCGACCGTGGAACGGCTCGTCGGCCGATGACTGGCGGGGGGTGGCCACGGTGCGCGCGCTGATCTGCGAGGACTCCCGTGCGTACGCGGTCGCGCTGCGGCGGACGCTCGAGTATGACGGCGACATCACGGTCGCCGCGGTCTGCGGCAGCGCCGAGGCGGCCATCGAGGCGCTGCCCCGCCTGCAGCCGGACCTGGTGACCATGGACATGGCGCTGCCCGGGATGGACGGCCTGCACGCGGTCGAAGAGATCATGAGCTCCCGGCCGCTGCCGATCCTCGTGCTGCTGGCGACCGTCGCCGACCGGCGTGAGAAAGCGGCGGCCGCGCTCGCAGCGGGCGCCCTCGATGCCGTCGCGAAGGACGACCTCCACCTGCTCGACCCGGCCGGGGCCGCATGCGCCGCGTTCCGGCAGCGGGTCAGGATGCTCAGCCGGGCGCATGTCATCCGTCACCCGCGCGCCCGGCTCCGACAGCGTGACGAGGTGCCGGGCCCGGCACGCCACGCCTGCGTGGCCGGGGTATGCGCGTCGACCGGCGGTCCCCAGGTCCTCGCTCGGCTGCTCGAGCAGCTCCCCGCCGACTACCCCATCCCGATGCTCGTGGTCCAGCACATTGGCGCCGGATTCACCGACGGGCTCGCCACGTGGCTCAACCAGACGGTGCGCCTGCCCGTGGCCGTCGCCACCGACGGGGCGCGGGCAGCCCCCGGAGTCTGGATCGCGCCCGAGGGCGCGCACCTCATCCTTGCCCGCCCCGGGCGGCTGCGCCTTGACCGGCAGACCGTCGCCGGCCACCGCCGCCCGGCTGGTGACGTTCTCTTCTCCAGCATCGCCACAGTCGCCGGGACGGCCGGCGTGGCCGTCGTGCTCAGCGGGATGGGCAGCGACGGCGCCGACGGCGCCGCGGCGGTGCGGCGCCGCGGCGGGCTTGCCATCGCCCAGGACGAGGAGTCATCGGCGATCCACGGGATGCCGAAGGCCGCGATCGACCGTGGCGTGGATCTGGTGCTGTCGCCGGCCGGGATCGCCGGCTTCTTGCTGGACCTGGTCCCTGAGCCGCTGGACGGGGCCCGATGAAGGAGTCCCTCGCCGAGCTGGCGGATCTCGTCCGCCAGGAAACGGGCATGGCGGCCCGGGAACCGGCGCTGCGCCGCGCCGCGGCCCGTGCCGCACCGGGACTCGGCCTGGCCGCCTTCCTGCGCGCGACATCCGATCCGCTGCACGGCCCCGGCCTGGTGGACCGGTTGATCGACGAGGTCACCATTAAGGAGACATCCTTCCTCCGCGATCGCGGCCAGTTCGAGGAGATCGCCTGGCACAGCCTGCTGGAGGCAGCCCGTGCGGCCGGGTCAGGAACGATCCGCGTGTGGAGTGCCGGGTGCGCCAGCGGGGAAGAGGCCTACACGCTGGCGATGCTGGCGGCTGAGGCGTTCGTCCCGCGGCCAGCTCCGGTCAACGTGCTCGGCACCGACATCTCCGGTGCGACGCTCGCTGCCGCGCAGGCTGGCCGGTACCGTGAGCGGGCGATCCGCCCGGTCGGCACGCAGCTCCGGCTGCGCTACTTCGAGCGGCAGGCTGACGGCAGCTACGGCGTGGCTGCTCCCCTGCGCGCCCTCGTCCGGTTCCGCCGTCACAACCTCGTCCGCGACCCCGTTCCCCCCCTCGGCGAGACCGCCTTCGACCTCGTCGTGTGCAGGAACGTGCTCATCTACCTCGAGGCAGCGCTGGCCCAGCGCGTGATCGGGCTGCTCGAGGGCTCGCTGAGCCCGGGCGGCGTGCTGGTGCTCGGCGCCGCTGATGCCCTCCACTGGCCGGCCAGGCATGCGCCCGGCCGGTCCGCTGGCCCTCCGCAGGCCGCCATGCCACGCCGCCCGCTGGGGCGTCAGCCGTCACCACCGCGCGAGCAGCGGCTGGGAGCCGCTCTCGACGCGGCGGACCGGGGTGACCGTGACGGCGCGCTGGCCCGGGTGGCGTCGCTCCTCACCGACAGCGCGCTCGATGCCGACGCGCATTTCATCCATGGCCTAGTCGCGCTGGAGGCGGGCGAGCCGGTGATCGCGGTGGCCGCGCTGCGCCGCGCGCTCTACCTCGACGCAGCGTTCGCCCTCGCCGCGTTCACCCTCGGCCGCGCCTACGACACGCTTGGCGAGGCGGCGGCGGCGCGGCGTGCCTACGAGCAGGCACTGCGCACTCTGGACCCGGAGGACCACCGCCACGAGCCCATCCTCCAGCAGGTGGACATCGGCGACATCGCCGCAGCATGCCGCGCGCGGCTGGGAGGAGTGCCATGAAGGTCCTCATCGCGGAAGACTCCTCGACGGTTCGCCGGCTGGTGGCCGCCCGGCTGACCGCCGACGGATACGAGGTGCTCGAGGCATCCGACGGCGAGCAGGCGCTGGCACTCGCCCGCAGTGAGCACCCTGACCTGCTCGTCCTTGACAAGGTGATGCCCGGGCTGGACGGATTCGAGGTGGTCCGCACGCTGCGCGACGACCCGCTGACTCGCGCGATGCCCATTGTGATGTTGTCCGAGCAGACGAGCGAGGACGATGTGCTCGGCGGGCTCGGCCTCGGGGTGGACGACTACATGCCCAAGCCGTTCAGCCCCCATGAGCTGTCCGCCCGGGTGCGGCGCGCGCTGGCGCGCGCGGGCTCATGATCGCATCGCTCGAGGCTGCGGTCGTCGGACTCGCTGTGGCGGTCGGGCTGCTGGTGCCGCTCATCGTCGTCATTCGGGTCGTGGCAGGCCGCCGGGCGCGCCGTGAGCGCCGTCTTCGCCCGGGCGCCGAGATGTCGCTGGCACAGTACCTGGCGGGATCCGGCGGCACCCCGTCCGTGCGTGCGGCCGGCGAACGCGCCGTGTTGCTTCAGGTGGCGCTTGAGGCGATGGCCGACCTGCGCGGCAGCGACCGCGCGCGCCTGGCTGCACTCCTTGAGCGGCTCGGCTACGTGACCGATGCCGCGTCCCGCCTGCACGTACGGCGGCGGGCCGCGCGGCGGCGGGCCGCAGAGACGCTGTCGGCCATCGGCACCCCGGCGTCGGCGCCCGCCGTCATCACGGGCCTGGCTGACCGGGATGTCCTGGTGCGCACGGCCTGCGCCCGGACGCTTGCCGACATCGGCGACGAGAATGCCGTCCCCGCGATCATCGCGTGCGCCGAACGCGACGTGCTGGCAGCGCCCGGGGCGGTGGCCGCCGTGGTGCTCGCCCTGGCGACCAGCAGGCCGGCCGCGCTCGCGCCACTGCTCGGGCCAGACGCCGCACCCAGGGTACGCAAGGTCGCCATCGCTGTCACCGGTGAGCTGAGGCTGTCACAGCACGCGGCGATGCTGCGTGCGTGCCTGGCGGATCGTGACGACCTCAGTGCTGCCTCGGCCCGGGGACTCGGGCTCATCGGCGACGCGCAGGCAGCCCCGGCGCTCGC
>Ga0307373_10016079_pt1 | contig 10085 bp, 8 predicted proteins | sample OX2MG_FD_202534 | JGI IMG/M metagenome (GOLD analysis project Ga0307373, IMG submission 202534) | Soil microbial communities from Risofladan, Vaasa, Finland - OX-2 | ecosystem: Environmental > Terrestrial > Soil > Coastal area > Acid sulfate soil | place: Finland: Risofladan, Vaasa | collected...
CCTGTCACGCCGATCGATTCGGGTTATCGACCCGTACCGCGAGCCTCTGCATCGCTGGAAGTGGTTTGCCGACAACGTCGGGATGAGCTCGCTCCGCTCGCCTGCGGTCCATCACCTCGATCTCGCCTCCCTTTCGCTCAAACGCTTCAAGCCGCAGGGAACCACTTCCGCGGTTTCCGACGCCGAGAGTGCGGCCTCTTTCCTCGCGCCCTACGGCCGTCCCTCCTTAAGGCTGTTCAACCTCCATGCCGAGGAGATCATCCGCAGGAATCGGCTCGACACGATAAGAATAAAGGGACTCGCCTGCGGACTCAAGCTCATCGAGGGCGGCCTTGAAGTCGCCTTCGTCAGCGACTCGAGCTCCGAGTCGAGGCTGGCGGCCCGCCGAGTCATCCTCGCTGTTGGAATGAGCGACCAGCCCTGTTGGCCGGAGTGGGCGCTTCAGCTGAGAGCCGCGGGAGCCCCGATCGTCCACATCCTCGATCCAGGCTTCTCACGTCGGAGTCTCTGCGATTTCCGCAATGCGGTCGTGTACGGCGGAGGCTTGAGCGCCGCACAGGTCGCGCTCTCTCTTGCCGGAAAGTGCCCCGGAGCGGTGACGCTTGTCACCCGCCACGATTTTCGCATCCACCTTTTCGACAGCGAGCCGAGCTGGCAGGGACCGAACTTCATGCGCTCGTTCGCGCTCGAGCCCGACCCGGCGAAGCGCCGGGAGATCATCGCCCGCGAGCGCCACAGGGGCTCGCTCACGCCGGAGGCGAAGGAGGAGCTCGACGCGGCGGTGGCTTCGGGAGCGGTGGGTCTCGTGCGGATCGAGAGCGAGCCGCACGCGGCGTTCGGCGCACACAGCAGTGTCGAGCTCGTCATCCCCGGCAGAAGAATCGACTGCGACCTCATCGTCCTTGCGACCGGCTACGATCGAAAGCGTCCGGGGGGAGAGTGGCTCGACCGCGCGGTCGAGGAGCTCGGTCTGCCCTGCGGGCCCTGCGGTTTTCCGATCGTGGACCCGAGCCTTCAATGGCGTCCGGGGCTGTACGTGGCGGGGCCGCTCGCGGAGCTCGAGCTGGGTCCGGTCGCTCGTAACATTGCCGGCGCCCATCGGGCGGCCGCGCGTCTGGAGTACTTCCTCCTGGAGAAGGGACGGCTGTAGCGCCGGTCAGCCCCGGATTCTGACTACCTCGGCGGAGGTCCAGGAGAGTGCGGCGATGTGGGCCTCGTGGGGGACCTTCAGGCGGCGGGCGAGCTCGGAGAGACGATCGGCGGCAGCGGTGGCAGCCTCACGCGACGAATAGAACAGAAAGAAGGCTCCGCCGCCGCCTGCGCCGCTCAGCTTGCCCCCCTTCGCTCCGAGGTCGATCCCCTCCTCTATGAATCGCTCGAGCTGATCCGTGCTCAAGGCCAGGTCCCGCAGAATAGCGTGAGCGGAGCTCGCAAGGGGGCCAAGCTTGCCTGCGTAGAGCTCCGCGCCCGCCTCCGGACTCCTCTTGAGCTGCCGGGAGCCCTCCTCAATCGTCTCGATCGCCTGATTGGTGATCCGGCCGAGCTCGTCAAAATGGGCGCGGACGGTAGAATCCCCTGCGTCGATCCGAGCGCGAAGCCCTGCGATGAGGCTTGCGGTTGACTCGCTGCGCGGGACCGATCCGGTTACGAGGTAGAGCGGAAATCCCTCCAACCTGGTCGCCTGCGGGAGCGCCGGCGGGGCTGGACGGAAGGCGTAGAGGCCGCGCAGGAGCGAGAGGCCGGTGTCGATCCCGGACGGCGTCCCATGAAAAAAGTGCTCGGCGCGATGGGCAATCTCCCACAACTCCTTGCGGCCGGCCTCGGGAGCGGAGAGAGCCTCGGCGAAGGCGGCGCTCAAGGCCGCCGAGGAGCCGAAGCCCGCCGCACGGGGGATGGAGCTCTCGATGTGGACCTCCATCCCCCCTTCCACCGCCTTGGGCACAAAGGCCTCGAGGTAGGCGAGGAAATCGCGCAGCAGCTTTCGCTCGCCCTGTCGGAGGCCGGGAAAGCTCCAATGAGCGTCGCTCGTCCGCTCGATGCTGACCTTGATCGCCTCCGGCAGGGTGATCCCGAGGGCAGGATGGCCGTACACCGCGGCATGCTCGCCGAAAAGGAGGAGCTTTGCGTATCCGATGCCTACTCGTTCCATGACAACCCTGCGACTGCGATCACCGCGGGCAAGCCGGGGCGAGGCTCATCCGGCGGCGCCCAGATCGCGCCGATCTCGTTTCCGGCTCCGAGCGCCTTGAGAAGGAGGCCATCCCCGAGAGGCGGCTCGCCCGGCGCGGCCCGGAGGGGAATCTCCGCGGGCACCCCTATCTCTCTTCCGAGCCAGAGACCAAGCCGTGTCGCTTCGATTATCGCCGGGCGAGCGGCCTCCAAGGTAGTGGCGGCAAGAATCTGGAGCACCACCTCGTTCGACCGGCGCAGGAAGCGATCCGCCTCCTGCGGCTTGCGCCGCTTCCAGGCGAGGTATCGGCCTATCGCTCCCGGGGTTTTCACCGGATGCTCGGTCTGGATCAGGGAGAAGTCGGGGAGCCAGGGGAGGCTGAGTCGGCGGTAGCTCGGGCAGGGGCCGCCCGTGAAAAGGAGCAGCCCCCCCGCAAGGGAGGCGGCGATGTCGTAGCCGCTCCCTCTTCCCCCCTGGTGCACCCTGTGAGCGGCAAGCGCGGCCTCGAAGACCATCCCCTCGAAGCCCGCTTCCTCCGCTCGGGCGGCACGGAGAAGGGCCGCCGTGACCCCCACCGCGACGGCGGCGCTCGATCCGAAGCCGCTCTTCGCGCGGCCCGGCTCGTAGAGCGCGGCCGAATCGACGGTGAGCCGAAGGGGATAGTCATCCGCGCGGCCGTCCGGCCGCGCGAGCATGCGATCACAGGCCGCAACTGCGGCGCCCAGGAGATCGGGCGGCTGGTCGCCGGGAGCGGCGGCAGGCGGCGGTTCGCCGCCGCGGGCGGCATCAGGCTGCCGCCGAGCCTCCGATGCCGGAGCACCGCGGGGGCGCCACTCCGTAGACTCCCCGCCCCATCGCCCGAGAATCGAAAGCTCCCGCGCGGGGGAGAGGTCGACGACAACGCGGCGCTCGATCGCTACGGCTAGTCCAAGCCCTCCCTCCTCGAGCACGGCGTACTCGCCGAAGAGAAGGAGATTGCCGGGGACGGAAAGGCGCGCCATCTCTAACTCACCTCGAGATGCGCCTCGGCTGGACCGCCGACGCGGCTCTCGATGAGCCTGACACCGAGGGCTTCAAGCCTCTGCCTGACTCGGGGAAGCTCGTGCGCGAGGCAGAGAACCTTCACCTGGGGCCCGGCATCCATGGTCTCCCAGGCACCGATGCCCTCGGCGCGCAGCCGCTCGCAGGCGCGAATGAGGGCGAGGCTCTCGGGAGCCCAGTAGAGAATGGGCGGATCGCAGGCGAGCATCGAAGCGAACATCCGGAAGTAGCTTCGGCGCATCGCGCCCCCGAGCCGCTCGAGATCGCGCCGCATGAGCGCCTCGACTGCCTCGGGAAGCTCGGCCGCCGCGGAGCGCACCCAGGGACGGTAGTAGGGGGAGGTCGTCTTCGTGCGCTCCATTGCGACCCGCGAGGAGAGCTCCTTGGCCTCTTCAGCGACCACCGCGACGAGGATGCGAAGCTCGGGCCAGTGATCGGCGGGCGCAAGCTGGCGCGCGAAGCGCCCACCGGCAGGAAGGAGAACGAAGCCGCCGAAGAGGGCGCGGGCGGCCGAGGCGGACCCGAGGCGCGCGAGGGCGGAGAGCCGGGCGGGCGAGGGGGCCGCCGCCCGCCGTCGAGCCGGTGCACCGCCCGCCGGCGATGCGGCGAGGGTTGCGCAGGCAAGGGCGAGAGCGGCGAAGCCCGACGACGAGCTCGCGAGGCCTGCCGCCGCCGGAAAGGTGTTGACGCTCTCCGCGTGGAAGCGAATCTCGACGCCGAGGAGCCGCCGCGCCTCCGCGAAGAAGGGCGCGTAGCGTTCGGGATCCTGAGGCTTCCCGTCGACGATTACCTCGTCGCGGTCGGCGATGCGCACGCGCGTCGTAGTCTTCAGCGCCTCGAGCGAGACCGCGAGGCTCGGAGTGGCGGGAAGGTTCTTCCTCCCGCCGCGCTTTCCCCAGTACTTGAGGAGGGCGAGGGAGGGCGATGCCGTGCAGACGGCAACGGGGAGCGGCGGAGCTCCGGGAACGGCGGCCGGGGAATCTGCGGCGCCCGGGTCGACCGCCTCGCCCGCCTCCCTCTCGCGGGACGGAGCAGCGCCCCGGCGGCGAAGCTCGCGGCTCATGGACGCCCCTTCCGGATCTTCGCAAGGAGGTCGGCCGCTGCCTCCAGTTTGTAGCTTCCCCCCGCGGCGATACGCTCGGCGAGGAGGCGGATCTCCTCGCCCTTCGCCCCGGCTGCGAGGGCGAGCCGCGCCGAGTGATGGCGCATGTGACCGCGCTGAATTCCCTCGGTCACGAGCGCGAAGAGAGCGGCGAAATTCTGGGCGAGCCCGAGCGCCGCGGCGATTCGGCAGAGTCCCGGGCCGTCGGGACTTCCAAGCAGGCGCAGGGCGAGGGCGCAGGCGGGGTGGAGGCCGACCGACCCTCCGACCGTCGCGAGGGCAAGCGGCACCTCGATCGAACCCTCCAGGAAGCCATTCCTGCTCACGAAGGAGGTAACCCCGCGGTAGCGGCCGTCACGGCATGCCCAGTAGTGGACTCCCGCCTCGACCCCACGGGTGTCATTCCCGGTGGCGAGGGCTAGGGAGGAGATGCCGTTCATCACCCCTTTGTTGTGGGTGATCGCGCGGCTCGGATCTTCCTGTGCGAGAAGCGAGGCGCGCTCGATGCGGCGCGCCGCCTCCTCTCCCGACACCGAGCCGCGCGCAAGCCTCGCGGTTGGGAGGCGGAAGCTCGCGCCTGCGCGCCTGCGTCCGGCGTCGTTCGAAAGGATGCACATGAGCGCGCGCCCGCCGCTCATCTCCTCAAGGAGCTTCCGTGCTCCTTCGGCCGCGGTGTTGAGTATGTTTGCGCCCATGGCGTCGCGGACGTCGACGCGGAGGTGGACGCGGACTATTCCCGACTCGGGCATCCGCTGCACCGAGAGGTCGCGATAGCCCCCGCCGCGGGCCAGCAGGGAGGCAAGGGTCGTCGCGAGCACCCCGCGGAGCTCTGGCTCACGGCGAAGGATCTCGGCCTCGCGCCCTTGCGGCACCTCCTCGAGAAAGATCTGCGCGGTCATTACCGGATCGCTCGCCCAGGTCGAAAAGCCGCCCGCGGCGGAGATGAGCCCGGCGGCGTAGGTCGCGGCCGCCACCACCGAGGGCTCTTCGACCGCCATTGGAACGTCGTAGGTTTCGCCGTCGACGAGGAAGCCCGTCGCGATGCCGAAGGGAACCGGAAGATAGCCGACCGCCGACTCGACCATGACGTCGGCCAGCTCGAGACGATCGGCCGGAAGGGCATCGACCTCCTCGCCCGAGAGTCGAAGCGCCGCCCGTAGCGCTTCGCGCCGTTCGGTGATGGATAGCTTTCGGAAACCCTTTGGAAGGTTGAGACGACCCTCGCCGGTCACGCCTGGTCGACCTCCCTTTCCGCCTCACGGAGCAGGGAAGCGGTTTCGCGCAAGGAGGGATCGATAAGGAGGGGCGAGCGCCGCAGCGCGGCAAGGTCCCGGCAACCGGCAAGGGTCATGGCCGCGCGCAGGGAGCGCGTGAGGGAGGCGATGAGCCGACCGACCCCTTCCTCTCCGCCTTCGGCGACGGCGCGGATGAAGGGGAGGGCAAGGCCCGCCATTGCAGCGCCGAGGGCGAGCGCCTTGGCCACGTCCACGCCGGAGCGGATGCCGCCCGAGGCGAGAAGGGGCCGCGGCCGGTCGCGCAGGGCGAGAAGGAGCGCCGCAGTCGGTATCCCCCAGTCGTCGAACTCCCGCGCTACCGCAGCCTCTTCGGCCGCAAGACGGTAGGACTCGACGCGAGCCCAGTTCGTCCCGCCCGCTCCGGCCACGTCGACATAGGCGGCTCCGGCGGCAAGGAGGAAGTCGACGTCCGCGGGTCTGATGCCGAAGCCGGTCTCCTTGACGATGATCGGCACGCTCGACTGCTCGCACAGCCGTGCGATCGCCTCCTTCAGCCCCCGGAAGTCTCTATCGCCCTCGGGCTGGAAGAGCTCCTGACCGGGGTTGAGGTGGACGGCAAGCGCCTGCGCTTCGAGGCGTTTCACCATCGCGACGATTCGCTGGGGTTCGATCTCCCGGACCTGGACCGCACCGAGATTGGCGATGACCGGCACGTCGGGAGCGAATCGCTTCACGTGGAACTGATCGAAGTAGCCCTCGTCGCGAAAGAGGATGCGAAACGAGCCCATTCCGACGGGGATGTGCGCGGACTGGGCGGCCGCCGCAAGCCCCCGGTTGATCCGATCCCCTACAGCGGAGCCCCCGGTCATGCAGGAGACAAAGAGGGGAAGGGCGACGCGGTGGCCGAGGAACTCGAGCGAGGTATCTACCGTCCGCTCGTCGATCTCGGGGAGGGCGTGATGGACGAAGCGCACCGAGGCAAAACCGCTCTCGCCGCTTTCGACCGCGTAGCTCTGTCCGTCGACGCAGATCTCAACGTGCTGCGCCTTCCGCTCCGAGATCTCCGCCCGCCCTTTTCGGCCGGCACCCCGCTCCGACAGCTCCATGCCTCCGCCCTTCAGGCGACCGCTCATTGATAGCGGTACTCACGGTATCCGTCCTCCCGCACGCCGGCGAGATAGAAGGAGCCGCGGGGGATATCGAGAGCCGCAGCGGGGCCCGCCCCATTGGTCGCCGCCAGCCACCCTTCGTAGGCGTCCATGCGGCTCGATCGTGCGTCGGACCAAATCTGGTCCATCTTCCAGCGGGCCAGAACTCCAGGGGCACCCTCCGCGACACGGGCCGATATTACCGCCATCGTGTTGCCCGACCCGTAGGAGGCGAGAAGGATGCGCTTGCCGGCGATCCGCGAGCCGATTTTCTTGTACTCGGCGTCGAGAAGGAAGGCGAGCGACATGAAGATCGATGCGGTATAGGTGTTGCCGATGTTCGCGATCGGGTCGACGCTCTCCTCGAAGGAGTGCGCCGTGAGGAAGCGCTCGGCCTCCTCTTTCGACAGGTCGAGATGGGTTCCCAAAAGCTTCGTCATGGCGCGAAATGCCATGTTGCGAAAGGGGACATGCAGCACGAAGTAGTCGGTCGTCTCTATGATTTTCTTGGGACCTTCCCCGCGCCGCTCGCAGTGGTCAATAAAGGCCTCCTCGAGGCTCGAGTTGTAGCACTGAATCGAATAGCCGCCTTTCACCTTGGCGACCACGGAACCGAGGGGGCGGAAAAAATCGTCGACGTCCTCCGAGGCGAACCCCATGTTCGAGAGGTCCAGCTCGACGAGCTTCGGGTTCGCCTCGACGAGAAGGGCGGTCGCCCCCGCGCCCTGAGTTATCTCGGCGGTAGTCTCTCGCTCGTAGCGCGCGATGTCCGAGCAGATCACGAGCCCCGACTCGCGGCGGCGGTTGCTGAAGGCGAGGAGGGCGGCGACGCTTATGGCGCCGAGCGCGCCGCCTGCGCAGGCGTGGGTCACCTGAAAGGTAGAGATGGTCCTGGGAATGGCGATGTTTGCCTTCTGGAGCATCCCCTCGACATAGGCCGCAACCGCTTTCGAGTGGTCGACGGGTGTCTCGGTGCCGACCGTCAGGAAACGAAGCTTGGCCGGGTCGATCTCGGAGCTTTGTGCGAAGAGACGCAGGGCCGCTTGTGCCGCAAGGGTTGACGTGTCTTCCCACGGGTGGGGAAAGCGCATCCGTTTCTGGCCGGTCGTGTCGCAGGCCCGCGTGAGCGACTTTTCGAGCTCCGGCCGTAGGCGGATGCGTTCCCTCACGATGGTGTCAATTTCGATCTGGGGTGAGGGCACGTACAGTCGAATGTCGCTGATTCCTACGGGAAGCTCAGGCATAGAGCGAATACCTACCTTGCCGCGCCAGGATGCATATCATATGGAGTATAGTTCGGAATATCTCCATTAGGCAAGAATGGCGCCAAGATGACCGTGCATCAACGATGCATGAACCCAGGCTGCTGCCCGCCGGGGGGAGTGGCGGGCATTTTACGGGCGCTGGCCGCAATCTCCCTGTGAAAGTCACAGCGTGACGGCCCGCAACCCCGCACAATCGGCCTTTCTTGAATATATCATTCCCCCGTGGCATTATCAGGTGGTCGCAACCATGAGAATCGCAATGCTCCTTTCCGGGGGGGTCGACAGCTCGGTCGCCCTCGCGCTCGCACGGCGCGCGGGCCATTCAATCACGGTCTTCTACCTCAAGATTTGGCTCGAGGACGAGCTTTCCTACCTCGGGAGCTGCCCATGGGAGGAGGATCTCGCCTACGCCCGTTCCGTCTGCCGGCGCCTCTCGGTGCCCCTCGAGGTCGTTCCCCTTCAGCGCGACTACTACGAGCGCGTGGTCGAGTACGCCCTTGCAGAGCTTCGCAGGGGGCGCACTCCGAGCCCCGACATCTTCTGCAATCAGCGCATCAAGTTCGGGGTTTTCGCGGACCACATTGGCCCCGAATTCGACAAGATTGCCACGGGCCACTATGCCATCATCGAGGAGCGTGAGGGGCGATGGGCGCTTCGCCGGTCGCCCGACCCGGTCAAGGATCAGACCTACTTCCTCTCTCACCTTTCGCAGGCGCAGGTAGCCCGCGCGCTCTTCCCGATTGGGGCGATGCACAAGTCCCAGGTTCGCCGCCTTGCGCAGGAGCTTGGGCTTCCAACGAGTGAGCGGCCCGACAGCCAGGGGATCTGCTTCCTCGGCAAGATCCGCTATCCCGACTTCGTTCGTCACTACCTCGGCGAGCGAACCGGGTCCATCGTTGAGCTCGAGAGCGGCAGCGCGCTCGGCACCCACCGTGGCTACTGGTTTCATACCATCGGACAGCGGCAGGGCCTCGGGCTCGGCAACGGTCCCTGGTATGTCGTGCGCAAGGACATCGAGCGAAACATCATCTACGTCTCCCACCGCGCGCGCGGCCTCGAGCGGGCGCGCAGCGAGTTCACGGCGTGCGAGCCGAACTGGATCTCGGGCTCGCCCTTCGCCGATCGTACGCTTCGTCTCGACATCAAGCTTCGCCACGGGCCGGAGCTCCACTCCTCTTCGGTCGCGCCGCTTCCTGGCGACCGGCTCCACATCGCCATGGATATCCCCGACGACGGGATCGCCCCCGGCCAGTTCGCGGTCTTCTATCGGGGCGATGTATGCCTCGGCGGGGCCCGCATCGCCGAGGATGAGCTCCATCAGCCCCTGTTCAGCCGGCAGCCGCCGGCGGCTGTGGCTGCTGCGGCCCCTTGCGGAAGAGGGCCGGCAGGCTGTTCAGAGTCTCGATGAAGGTCCTGCCGTCCTTTGCGAGGTCGCTTCCGTAGTATTCGCTCCACTGCTCTTGGAAAATGCTGAAGCAGGCGACCGGCATGATGGCGAAGAAAAAGAACGCGAGGCGGCGCTCCTCCTCGGTCTTGAAGCGGTCCGTCTCGCCTTTCGTCCCGGCCTTCCCCTCGGTGGTCACGAGATCAAGCAGCCTAAAGATGGTCCGCTCGCGCGGCGCCGAGGTGACGGTCTCCATGAGCAGGATTTTCAGGAACTTGCTCCGGGTGTTTATGAAGTCGAGGACCTGCGTCGAGAGAAGGGCCGGAATCGGGCGCTGCTCCTTCATCTGGCGGCGAAACTCCCGCACCTCCTCCAGCTTGGTCTTGATCACTTCCTCCAGGAGATCGTCCTTGCTCTTGAAATAATAGTAGATCATCGCCTGATTTATTCCGGCCTGGCGGGCTATCACTTCGACGCGGGCGCCGTCGAAGCCCCGCTGTGCGAAGATCTCTTCAGCTACCCGAAGGATCGTCGCCTTGGTACTCTGACTGTCCTCCGCTTTTTTTTCTTTCCCCTGGCTCCTCATTTGCGTGGGTCGGTCCAGATCTTGTCGCCGACGGCCTCTTTCAGGGCGTACTCACTCAAGACTTCGTGGTAGGCTGCCAAGAGGTTCGTGAGCCGAGCCTGCTCGAGGGAGGACTGCGAGTCGAGATACTCGAGGTTCGTTACGACCCCGACGT
>Ga0307373_10016080_pt1 | contig 10085 bp, 9 predicted proteins | sample OX2MG_FD_202534 | JGI IMG/M metagenome (GOLD analysis project Ga0307373, IMG submission 202534) | Soil microbial communities from Risofladan, Vaasa, Finland - OX-2 | ecosystem: Environmental > Terrestrial > Soil > Coastal area > Acid sulfate soil | place: Finland: Risofladan, Vaasa | collected...
CTGGTCACGATTGACCGTCCGATCGAAGCAGTCGTAACCGATTCCGTCGAGGTCGAAAACCGGGCAGGCGCTCGGATGGCCGTGGAACACCTCATCGGGCATGGCTACAAAAAGATCACCTGCATGGTGATGAACTTTCATCTGCAGCCTGTCAAACAACGGGTTGCAGGCTACGAAGAGTGCATGCGGCATGCGAATCTTTCTCGCAGAAAGATAACCTTGTCGGACGAGACGACGGCACAAAAAGTTCTGTCAGCTTTGTTTGATTCTCCCGATCGACCCGAAGCGCTGTTTACCGCCAACAATGCATGCACCATATGCGTCATCAAAACCCTACGAATATTGGGGATTGAGGTCCCGAGAGACGTGGCCCTGGTTGGTTTTGACGACGTCGATTTTTATACGCTGCTGAATCCTCCCGTAACCACGATCCGCCAGCCTGCCGCTGAACTGGGACGCACCTCTGCCCGCTTACTGCTGCAGAAAATTAGAAGCACATCGTCTACCTCCAGCGCGAGAACGGTTCTTCCGGTCACACTGATGATTCGTGAATCCTGCGGCTGTCGGGAAGCGTGAGGTTGCACCGGAGGGGCTTCTCAAAGCACCCGACAACGACTGTTTTCTCGCGAGAATTACGCCAAATACTTAGAGCAGGGGCGTCGCATCCCCTGCTCTAAGCATCGGGTACACTTTCTGTAGTGGTGCGCATGCGATCCTTCCGAATCGGTTGCGGCACCACCTCCCGCTTAGTCGGGCCTGTAGCTCAACGGTTAGAGCAGGGGACTCATAATCCCTTGGTTGGGGGTTCAAATCCCTCCGGGCCCACCATCAGTTCGCTGCGCTCAGCAGGATTCGCAGATCGCGGAGATTGTTGCCGGTTGGGCCAGTCGAGACGGTTGCTCCGATACGTTCCAGAAAGGTGTAGGAGTCGAACTGCTGCAATGATTTCATGGCCTCCGCCTGTGGCGTTTGCTCGTCCACGATGCCTCCAGCCGCTGGGCTGTTGCCGTCAATGCCGTCGGAACCTGCTGACAGGATGACCGTCGAAGCGTCGGATGGATCGAGCAGAGTCGCTGCATAGAGGCTGAAGTGCTGGTTGCGTCCACCTACGCCGGAAGAGCCTTGATTCGCCGCGCTGGGCAGCTTTACCGTCACTTCGCCGGAAGAGATCAGGCAGACGCTGGGACAGATGCTTCTCAAGCTGCGGAGGCGATCAACGAGATAATCTGCTGCGGCACGGTAATCCCAATCGTCGCAGGTGTTGTCGATGACGACGTGAAATCCCAGATCTTCCGCTCGCAGTCGCGCGGCTTCGGCCAGATCGTCGGAGTTCAGAAGGGTGATTGCTCTTGCGGTGAAGCTCTCTGGTTTCGGAGTTTCTGGAAGATCGTGTCGATCGAAAAATTGTCGGACAGAGAGAGGGAATCTGCTTTGCAGGTCATATCGGGTGAGGATCGCGCGGCATTCCTCTACTGTCGAGCTGTCTGGAAGCGTTGGGCCTGAAGCGAGAGCGTCCAGATGTTCGGGTGGAACATCGGAGATGAGCAGCGAGACGCTTGCGATTCCTTGAGCTGCGAGGGCGAGACGTCCGCCTTTGACCGCGGAGAAGTGCTTGCGGATGCAGTTGATCTCTGCAATGGAGGCGCCGCTGTGAACCAGCTCGCGATAGAAGCTTCTTGTGTCCTCGAGCGAGATGGCGGGATCAAGAGGAAGCTCCATCATGGCGGAGCCGCCGCCGCTGATGAGGAAGAGAACCAGTGTTTCAGAGGCTTCGTCTTCTTGCAGATCGCGCAGCATTTTGAGCGCAGCCTGTGCTCCGGATAGTGAGGCTTCGTTCGGGAGCGGATGACCGCCCTGGAAGAACTGGAAGTTCGCAGGTAGGGCTGATGGCTGTTCCCCTGCGATCAACACGCCGGAGACGTCGTGGTGAGTGCATGGCCGAAGGCAGGTCAGCAACGCGCTGAGCATGGCAGTCGATGCCTTGCCGATGGCGACGACTCGAATATGCTTCACAGGATCGAGTGCGATTGGCTCGGCTCCATTGATGAGGAGTCGGAGGCTTCCTTTTTCATCGCTGACGCTTATGGCTCTGGCAAAGGCGCGCTGGATACTACAGTCCGCAAGCGATTGCCGGAAGATGCTCTGAGCCATGTCACGCAATGTCGAGGTGGTCACTTTTGGAGAACTCCCTGAAAGCTATGAGAACACCTTTTTTTTGGGGGGTCCCCCCGGGGGGTACCTCGAACATAAACCTATTTGATTGAGGAACTTATCGAAATCAAGGCCTGTAAAATATTCATTCTTCGAGACTTAGAGGGCAAAATATTGTTTACAAAGGGGTTAGCCTCAGCTACTGCTTGCCCAACTGTTTCTCAGGGAGTTCTGATTCCGTTCTTGAACTCCGAGGATATTCCCTCGGTGGCTAAAGCCATGTGAGGCAGAGCTATTTACGGACGGGATGAAGCCCGCCCCTTTCAAAGCAAGAATTTAATCAGAGCTTTCCTGACGCTGTATTTAAGTTTAGCGAATTGGATAAAACTCTTTTGCAGATTGTGCAGGTTTATTTTTGCGGGTTGAAGAGTTTTGCTTTGTGGAGGTTAGCGGGTTTTTGCCGAGAATGAGCGCGGGTTTGGGGGTTGACATGAGTTTTGAAGCTTTGGGAAGCCATTGATTGGTGCGAACAGAGAAGAAAATAGAGGGGTCTCTCCACTGCACTGCGCTCCGGGCGAGATGACGTACTTTGTTGCCGGGACTGATCGGGATTACGTGCCTTGTTGTTGGGCTTCGGCCTTCGGCTTTGGTCAAGATGACGGAGTGCGAGGCGAGACTGAGGTTCCGCCCATTCAAAGCCAGGACTGAATCACCTATTTTAAAAGAGAGAATGCATTGCGGGCTGCCGTCAATGTTGTCGCAATCTCGGCCTCGCCATGAGCGGTGGAGACGAATGCGGCCTCGAACTGCGAGGGGGGCAGCCAGATTCCCTGCTCCATCATGGCTCGGTGGAAACGGCCGAAGGCTTCGGTGTCTGAGGTGGCTGCACTGGTGAAGTCAGTAACGGCGTTCGGGGTGAAGAACCAGGTGAACATCGAGCCCACGCGGTTTACGTTCAAGGAAATTCCTGCTTCGCCTGCGATGGCGGCAACGCCTTCGGCGATGGCTTCTGTAGTTTTTTCGAGCAAGGGGTAGATCGTGTCTTTCTTCGCGATCAGCTCCTGCAAGGTGGCGATTCCCGCAGCCATCGCCAGAGGATTTCCGCTGAGCGTTCCGGCTTGATAGACCGGGCCGAGGGGCGCGAGAAAGTCCATCACATCGGCGCGACCGCCGAAGGCTCCGCAGGGCAGCCCGCCACCAATGATCTTGCCCAGCGTGGTGAGGTCAGGCGTGATGTTGTAGAGCTGCTGGGCTCCGCCGAGCGAGAGACGAAAGCCCGTCATCACCTCGTCGAGGATGAGCAGCGCGCCGTGCTCCCTGGTCAGCGTGCGTAGGCCTTCGAGATAGCCGGGTGTCGGAGCGATGGTTCCGGCATTGCCGACGACCGGCTCCACGATGATGCAGGCGATGGCGTCGGGATAGGCGGCAAATGTCGCCTCGACCGCTGCCAGATCGTTGAAGGGCAGCGCCAGCGTATGCTGCGCCGTCTCCGCCGGAACGCCTGCCGAGCCGGGAATGCCCAGCGTCGCCACACCGGAGCCGGCCTTGACCAGCATGGCGTCGGAGTGGCCGTGGTAGCAGCCTTCGAACTTGATGATGAAGTTGCGCCCGGTAAAGCCGCGCGCCAGACGGATGGCGGACATGCAGGCTTCGGTGCCGGAGCTGACGAAGCGCAGCTTTTCGACCGAGGGGAAGCATCGCGTCACCAGTTCGGCGAGATCGGCCTCTGTCGCCGTGGACGCACCGAAACTGGCTCCGCGCGCCGCTGCCTGCTGAATGGCTTCGATCACCGGAGGGAAGGCATGGCCGAGGATCATCGGCCCCCAGGAACCGAAGAAGTCCAGATAGCGGTTGCCATCGGCATCGAAGAGGTAAGCGCCTTCGGCATGAGTCACAAAGGGAGGTTCGCCACCGACGGCGCGAAAGGCGCGGACGGGCGAATCGACGCCTCCGGGGAGAAGTTTTTCTGCTCGCTGCTGCAACTGGCGGGATTTGGCGTGGGAAATGGGCATCTGCTTCAGTATAAAAGCCGAAAGCGAATACGAACGAGCGCCGTTTTCCGGGACTTATCCTCATCCTGCTAGACTGAAACTCTTCTGATTCAAGCGATAATAACCATGGAGCACGACTTTGCCGGATGAGACTTTCCCTATGCACGCCACAACACTAAAGGCTGACGCCGAGACCTCTGCCGCAGCAGGAGCAGGCCACAAAAAAGGCACGGCCTCCAAGAGATCCGTCAAGGCGGCGGAGCCTGCCAAGCGCGTCTCGACAGCGAAGAAGAGCGTCAGCTATGCCGATGCGGGCGTGGACATCACCAGCGCCGAGCGCAGCAAACAGCGCATCAAGATGCTGGCGCGCAAGACCTTCAATCGCCAGGTGCTCAGCGAAATCGGCGGCTTCGGCGGCCTGTTCGCACTCGATCTCGAGAAGTATCCCAACCCGGTGCTGGTATCGAGCGCGGATGGCGTGGGCACCAAGCTCAAGGTCGCGTTTGAACTGGGCATTCACCATACGGTGGGCCAGGACCTCGTCAATCATTGCGTCAACGACATCGCCGTGCAGGGCGCGACACCCCTGTTTTTCCTCGATTACCTTGCCACGGGAAAGCTCGACAACGCTATCATCGAGACCGTCGTGCAGGGCATCAGCGAGGCCTGCCGCGCCAATGGCTGCGCCCTGATCGGCGGCGAGACGGCACAGATGCCGGGCTTCTATGCTGACGGTGAGTACGACCTGGCCGGAACGATCATCGGCGCGGTGAACCGCGACAAGATCATCACCGGCGACACCATTCAGGTGGGAGATGTGCTGGTGGGGCTGCCGTCCAACGGGCTGCACACCAATGGATATTCGCTGGCGCGCAAGCTGCTGTTTGAAGAGGCGAAGTACTCGCCCGACCACTACGTCAACGAGTTGAAGGACAAGGCCGGAGCAGCGCTGATGCGCACGCACCGCAGCTATCTCGCCATCATCAAGAAGTTGACGGGAGCCGAGGTGGTGAACGGCATGGCCCACATCACCGGCGGCGGCATTACAGAGAACCTGCCGCGCATTCTGCCCAAGGGCATGGGGGCTGTGGTCGATCTGGCCTCGTGGCAGGTGCCGCCGCTGTTCGAGCATCTGCAGGCGCTGGGCAACGTGGACCAGGACGAGATGCTGCGCACCTTCAACATGGGCATCGGGCTGATCGCGGCGATTCCGGCGGAGAAGATCAAGAAGGCGAAGGCGATTCTGAACCGCGCCAACGAGCGCCATGTCATCATCGGGCGCGTCGTTCGCGGCGAGCGTAAGGTGAGCTACAACTAGGTTTGCGTGCAGCGCGACTGTAGTGAACGGCATCCAACACCCTAGGCGTGGTGCTTGCCCGCGCGTCGCATGTTACGCAGCGCAACCAGATAAAGGGGCTTGGAGTGAAACGGCTTGGAATCTTGCTATCCGGACGGGGGTCGAACTTTCTTTCGATTGCCAAGGCCATCAATGAGCATCGCCTGTTGGGCGCAAAGATCTCCGTTGTGCTTTCGAACCGCGAAGATGCAGGCGGGCTCGAAGCGGCGCGTGAGCTGAAGATTCCCGCATTCTGCGTTCCTTCAGCGGGCCGCAAGCGGGCCGAGCACGATGCTGAGATGGTTGCGCGGCTGCATCAGCACCGCGTCGACCTGGTCTGCCTGGCAGGCTACATGCGCGTGCTGACCGCGGATTTTGTCCGCGCCTTTCCTGACCGTATCCTCAATATCCATCCATCGCTTCTGCCCGCATTTCCTGGGCTCGATGCGCAAAGCCAGGCACTGGAGTATGGCGCCAAGGTCGCGGGCTGCACGGTGCACTTCGTCGACGAGGCGGTGGATCACGGCGTCATCATTCTGCAAAAGACTGTGCCCGTCAAAGACGAGGACACGGCCGAGACGCTGTCGGCGCGGGTGCTGCAACAGGAACATGCTGCTTATCCCGAGGCGATTGCCCGTGTGCTCAGCGGCGAATACAGCTTCAGCGAGCGGCGCTACCTTCGCAAAGAAAAGTAGCCACTGGAACAAATAGAGGCAAATACAGGGGTCTCTCCACTGCGCTTCGCTTCGGTCGAGATGACGTGCCTTTTTGTTCGCGCACAAACCTATACAGATGCGTCAGGCTTGTTCTCCGGTCTGGCTCTGCTGGTCCTTCGCGTCGCTCAGCGTGACCTTCACGTCCATACGCTTCTGGCCACGGAAGATCGTCAGCGTAACGACGTCCCCGGCGTGATGCGTATTCATCGCAGCGGAAAGATCCTGCGCGTTCGCAATCTCCTGTCCATCCATGGCGACAATCAAATCGCCACCGATCATCACCGGGATGTTGCCCATGTAGGCGCGTTGATTACCGCCGCGAAGGCCGGCTCGTGCTGCCGCGCCATTCGGCAATACATGGTCGATGAGGATGCCGTAGTCCGCAGGCAGGCCCAGTTGCTGGGCGATGTCAGGGCCGATGGGAAGTGTCACGATGTCGAGCGAAGGACGGCGGACGTAGCCATATTTCTCGAAGTCGCTCAGCACAGCCTTCGCTGTATCGATCGGAATGGCAAAGCCGACGCCGGAGCTTTGGTCGGCGCCGTTGCTGGCGATCATGGTAGTGATCCCGATGACCTCGCCGCGAGAGTTCAGCAGCGGGCCGCCTGAGTTTCCGGGATTGACCGAGGCGTCGGTCTGAATGGCGTCCTCAATCGGGTTCTGTTCCGGCCCGCGAATGGAGCGGATGGCGGAGATAATTCCCCTCGTCATGGTTCCCTGCAGTCCAAACGGATTGCCGATGGCATAGACGCGCTGGCCGACGACCAATCCCTGCGAAGACGCTAGGGTTGCGGGTGTAAGGTTTGGCGCATTGTCGATCTTCAGCAGGGCCAGATCGTGGCCTTTATCTACCGCGAGCACCCGGGCCTTGTAGGTGTGCTTGTTCGAGAGCTTCACCTCGACACGCTGCGCATTGTTGATGACGTGATTGTTGGTGAGGATCAGGCCATCTTTGTTGAGGATGAAGCCCGAACCCTGGCCTTGCTGCGGCACCGGTCCGTAGAAGAAGTCGAAGGCCACCGCTGTTGAAGTGATGTTGACGACCGACGGCAGAGCTTTCTTGTAGACGCCGATGTTCTGCTGCTCCTCGGAGTCAAAGGCTGGCGCCGCGGCGGCCTCTGTCAGTTCGAGCGTGCCCATCGGACCTCTCACTGTAGCCGGGCTGACATCGGGCGCTGTCGCTCTGGTGAAGACGTGATGCACCCAAGGCGCAAAGGTTCCGGAGGGCGCAACATGCGTCGTCAGATAGTAGAAGCCGGAGAGCAACAGAATGACCAGAAGAACGGGACGCAGTTTCATCATGGATGACCCTTGATTCCTTTATGCCGAACGTATCGGCCGTCTGCTGTCATTGTAGCGAGACGAGGCCGGTCCGGCGCAAATCGGAACAGATGCGATATATCTTCAGCGGGCTGCTATGCGGAGAATCGGCCATAGCTGATCGACCTGCCATTCCAACTCGGTGACGGCTCCGTCGTTAGTGAGAACGTAGTCGCAGAGGGCCATCTTTTGCTCGTCCGGCATCTGGTGGGCGAGCCTGCGCCGGGCCTCCTGCTCGAACTCCGCGATCTTTTGGTCTGACGGCGTTACGTCGCCGATGCAGCGGCTCACGAACCGTCCAATTTTTACGTCCTCGGGCGCAGTCACCAGGATGAGGCGGTCGAACCGCTGCTGCCAGTCGGCACCATCGCCGTAGGCTGCTTCGATGATCAATGCCGACTCGACCATGACGACCGCAGAGGGATTACGACGGGCAACGTCTTCAATGAGTTCTCGCTGGCGCGCGATCACTGCGGGGTGGACGATTGCGTTCAACTCATCGGCCCGTCCTTCCGCAAACGCAAGGTTGGCCAGGGCGGGGCGGTCGAGCCGCCCGTCGGGCAACAGTACCTTGTCGCCGAAGTGGGAGACGATCTTCGCGTAGACGGCTTGACCGGGCTCCATCAGTTCGCGACCGATTGCATCCGACTGCAGCACCTGCGCGCCGTGGGCGGCAAACAACTTCGCGGCAGTCGATTTGCCGCTCCCCAGACTGCCGGTGAGGCCTACGCGCAACATATCGCTAGTCCTTCTCTGCCGAGAGGCCACGGCGCAGCTTCGCGGCTGTGACCGTATTCTTCATCAGCATCGCGATGGTCAAGGCTCCTACGCCTCCCGGAACGGGCGTGTACGCACCAGAGACGGCAAACGCTGCCGGATGAATATCACCTACGACGACCGATCCACGCTTGGCAAAGGTGGCTGCTCGCACCGCATCGCCGGGGAAGAAGCCTTCGACCTCGGCGGCATCGGTGACACGGTTGATGCCTACGTCGATCAACGTGGCTCCGGGCTTCACCATCTCGGCTGTGACATAGCCGGGACGGCCGATCGCCGCCACCAGAAGGTCGGCCTGTCGCGTGAATTTGGCAAGGTCTTTCGTCTTACTGTGGCAGACCGTCACCGTAGCCGACGCGTTGAGCAACATCATCGCTGCGGGCTTGCCTACGATATCCGAACGACCCACAACCACTGCATTTTGTCCGGCGACGGGCAGATTGCTCCGCTTCAGTATCTCGATAATTCCGGCGGGAGTGCAGGGCGCCAGCCCCGGCTGGCCGCTTTGCAGACGGCCTACATTCACCGGGTGGAAGCCATCGACGTCCTTGTCGGGAGATACGGCTTCGAGCAGGCGTTTGGTGTCCACATGTTTGGGAAGAGGCAGCTGGATGAGGATTCCGTCAATGTCGTCGCGGACGTTCAGATCGGCGACCAGCTTCAGCATCTCGTCGGTGGTGATGCTCTCCGGCGGAGTCAGCATCTCGCTATAGATTCCGAGCTCGCCGCAGGTCTTTACCTTGCTGCGGACATAAATCTGGGAGGCGGGCACCTCGCCTACGAGAATGACCGCCAGCCCCGGCGTGATTCCGCGGGTTGCAAGTTCCTTGACCTCAACTGCGACCTCGGCCTTGATCTGCCCGGCGATCGCGACGCCATCTAAAATTCGTGGAGTATTTGTCATCTCCTTCATGGTATCGCGACCAGCGATGCACTCATTTCGCGGCAATCGCTAAGATGTGAGAATGAATGGGAAGATGAGCATAAAGCCCCTGACCTCCGAAGATCTCCGCTGGATTGTCTGCCCCGTCTGTCACCAGCCGCTGGAACTTCAGCCGGAGAGCGTCCGCTGCACTGGCTGCGATCGGCACTACCCCCTGGTGGACGGCATCCCTGTTCTGTTGGCAGACCGCGCTCTCTAACTGGCACGATCGACGGAACTTCCCGCTACGCTTTCACGTATTGCAAGCAGGGCATACGATTTTCAATCGTGCGATTCCCTTGGATTTGCAGAGAAATTCCGCAACATTTGTTCGATTTTCGCATCATATATATCGAAAGCTAAATTGATGGCGAGCCCGTCATCGAGAGAGGAGGAAAGAAACCATGACAGACCTGCAGAAGAACCAGATCGAACAGTTTCCAGCCGCTGACCTCAACGGTCTTCGCGAAGAGTTGCGGAAATCGAGCCTTGATTCCTGGCAGTCCGCAGACCTCATCAGCAGCTTCCTCTCGGGACGTGGCTATGGCGTTTCTACCGATGCTGCGCGAATTGCAGCGTCGCGCATCGAATCCGTCGGCTCGTTGCAGTTGATGCAGGAAGAGCTCGAGAAGCTCGCGCTGGTAATGTAATCGCGGAGCAGTTCCATTTTTTTAAAAAGCGCCAAAACAAGGGCGCTTTTTTATTGGTACTGGCTTGACATGGGCAGTCTTACCCGTCTTGCCCATGATTGATTTATCGTCGTCCCATGCCGTCCTTGTGGACTCCTCCTAATTGGCCCCAACGCCTTGCTGAACTCCAGGCACCTACTGGAGACTTGAAAGAAGCTCCTCTTCGCCGCGATGTTCGCTCGC
>Ga0307373_10016082_pt1 | contig 10084 bp, 8 predicted proteins | sample OX2MG_FD_202534 | JGI IMG/M metagenome (GOLD analysis project Ga0307373, IMG submission 202534) | Soil microbial communities from Risofladan, Vaasa, Finland - OX-2 | ecosystem: Environmental > Terrestrial > Soil > Coastal area > Acid sulfate soil | place: Finland: Risofladan, Vaasa | collected...
GTGCCCACTCCGTGGCCGGCAGCGAGCCGGCGTTTGCCTTGATAGTGAACGATATGCGCCTCGACGCGCGTGAGTCGGCCCGCCTGATGGTGAGGATGGCGCCGTTCCTGGCCCCAGATGGCGCCGCGTTCATGACCTTGAAGCTTCCCCATGGGTCGCCCACCGCCATTCTGCGTCAGGCTCTTGCCATCCTGAGCGATCGGTTCACCGTGGTTCGTGCCCGCTGCCTCTGGTTCAATCGCGGTGAGGTGACCGTATATCTGCGCTAAACCGGAGAGGCCCGCCCCTGGCGGATGATGGAAGATGTGCTGGTGACAGATTGTGGATCCTGTGCTATCATCAACAATATTCTTCTCCCCGTGAAAGGCGTGCGCCGCAAGGGAGCGGCGTGAGGAATGGACGGAAGCGATGTCTACGCTCCTGCCACGATCGCAAGGTTTCGGCGACCTACCAGCGCATTCCGCGTCCCCATCAACCTTTGGCGCCCTCCTCAAACGGTATAGGCAATCCGCCGGACTGTCCCAGGAGTTGCTGGCCGAGCGAGCCCACTTGAGCATCCGGGGGATCAGTGATCTGGAACGAGGGGTACGGCGCCTGCCGCGGAGAGACACGCTGGCCCTGCTGGCTACCGCCCTCACCCTCTCTCCTTCCGACCAACGTGCCTTCGAGGCTGCCGCCCTGGGCCTGGCCTGTGTCCCTGCTACTCCTGATCCACGATCCAACCTGCCCTCGCTGCCTACCTCCTTGATTGGCCGGGCGGACGAGCTTGCCGGCGCGCTGGCCAGACTGAGAAGCGAGGACGTGCGTTTATTGACCCTCACCGGGGCGGGAGGCGTGGGGAAGACACGGCTGGCTCAGGCAGTGGGCTGGGCCCTTTTGCCCGACTTCTCGGATGGTGTTTGGCAGATCGAACTGGCGTCCATCCGTGAGACGCATCTGGTGATTGCCGCGATCGCCGGAGTGATCGGAGTCGAGCAAACCAGCGGCGCGTCGCTCCTGGAAGGTCTGATCGTGTATCTCCGTGAGGCGAGGACGCTGTTAGTCCTGGACAACTTCGAGCATCTGCTGGATGCGGCGCCAATCGTCGCGATCCTCCTTCAATCGTGCCCGCTGATTCGTCTTCTGATCACCAGCAGGGCACCGCTGCATCTGCGCGGTGAGCATGAATTATTGGTGAGGCCCTTTGCCGTTCCCGATGCAGATCGCTTGCCGACCCTGGATGAAGGAGCGCGGAATCCCGCCATCGCCCTGTTCCTTCAGCGCGCGCGGGCCGTGCGATCCGACTTCTCCCTCACTGCCGCCAACGCCGCCACCGTGGCGGCCATCTGCCGGCGCGTGGATGGGCTCCCGCTGGCGCTGGAATTGGCGGCGGCATGGGTGAAGTTCTTGCCTCCCGCCGCGCTCCTGGCCCGGCTGGAGCAGCCCTTACCCCTTCTGACCGGTGGGGCACGGGATCTTCCTGAGCGACATCAGACGCTCCGGGGGACCGTCGCCTGGAGTTACGATCTGCTGTCACACAGGGAGAAGGCTCTGTTCCGCCGGCTGGCGGTATTCGTGGGCGGCTGTACGGTGGCTGCCGTGGAGTCCATGTGTCGGGCCGGAGACGGCATGGGAGAAGCCCTCCTTGGTTGGCTAGCCTCCTTGCTGGACAAGAACTTGTTGGTTCAACTCCAAACCACCAGCGGAGAGGAGGATGAGCCGCGTTTCGGGATGTTGGAAACCGTGCGCGACTTCGGACTTGAATGCCTGGCCGCCGTTGGCGAACTCCGCCGGTCGCGCGAGCGGCACGCCGCCTACTTTCAGGCCATGGCGAAAACGGCGGAGCATGCTCTGACCGGTCCACAGGGCCATCTCGTGTTGGCCAGGTTGGATCGTGAACAGGACAACCTTCGCGCGGCTCGGGAGTTCGAACGCGGCGTGGGGCTGGATGATGACTTCGAGCTACGGCTGGCGGCCATACGATCCTGATTGTTCTGCTCGCCTCTGGGCACGTATCTCCCCCAGCAACCCGCGATCTTCCCGCCATTCCCTATACCGGCGCGCCAGCCAATGCCGGCGGTTCCAGCCAATGACCAGGCAACCAACCAGGGCAGCGATGCCGGCGATCATAGGCTTCCAGGGGAAAAATGCGAGGGTCACGGCCGCGGTGGTGTAGGTTCGATACACGCGCCCATTCAGGCTAACCTGAATCGCGGCCCTGGCCCGCACCTGACCAATCAGGGGTACTCGCGGCCACACAGCCTTCAACGGCGCCGAGCCGCCGGGGATCACGTAGAGGCCGGCCGTGCCAAGGTGGAGAACATTGGTAAGGCGGCCGGATCCATCGCGCAGGAGAATGGCCCCGCTGACCATAAAGGTGACGTTGCCGGTATTGGACACCACCAGATTGAAGGTTTCACCTCCGCCTGTCGCCTGGGTCCGCAGGCCGCCGATCCTGGCCCCTACTCTGATCCTCCCCGGCACGGAAAAGTGCACGATCAGGGCCGCGCGCATCGCGATATGGACTCCTGCCTTCCGGTGATCTCCCACGGCGGCCGCCACTACCGCACCGTAGTAGTCTCCGGGAATCGCCCCATGGGGGACGGAAACGGTAAAGAGAACCTGTTCCCGCCGGTGCGGCGGCACTGTCATGATCATTGGGTTAAGATGGATCCAGGCCCCGGCGCCCCGGCGAGGCTCATAGGCCTGGGCGGGAGCCAGTCCGCCGCCCGCAAGATTCCGCAAGTCGGCGGGATAGACACTCAGCCGCACGGGCCGCGAGTCAAAGTTATGGAGAATGAGCCCATCCTTGATCACCATGCCGGGCCTTAGGGCGTAGGTAAAGTGGCTACCAGGGAGCGTGGTCCTTCCATACTGGCCGGCACTGATTCCCCAGAGTGGGGCTTGGGGTTTCCGTGGCGCCGCGCCGGCGGAAGGGATTCCGACCAGCGGAAAGAGTGCCAAGGCGCACAACCACCCAACGATCAGGGCTCGGCGGAGCAATCCGGGATGCGGCCACATTATCGGGATCACGCTCCATTCAGTCTCGGCGCGGGATAGGCGAGGAACCGGCCGCCATGCTGCCACGGCCGGTTCCTCTTCCTCGTGATGGCATGAGCGCCTAACCGGTAATCGTGTATTGCAGCGTGCCGCTGTAGGTGCCGGACTCCAGGGCGAGCCCGGTCGCCGGCGTGATGCTGCTGTCGTTCGCGGCGGTGCCGTCACCCTGTGTGTAGCTGCCCTTGTCGGTCCCGTCGGCGGTCAGGACTTGCTTCGTATTAGACAGGGTAGTGCCCGGAGTTGTGTCGGTGCCACCAAAGGCACCGGATCCTCCGTGTACCATATTGGTGGTTGGGGCGTTGTTGAGCGGATTGAAGAGGGAAGACGAGGCCAACGTCATATTGGTGAACGAGAGACAATTGGTGCTGCTCATGACGCAACTCGCGGGAGCCGGCCCGGAGGTAGGCACCAGATCGGTCATGGCCGCGCTGATGCTCCAGGCTGCTCCATCATTCAGCGTGTTGGTGAAGCTGAGTTGCCCCAGATCGGCCGCGCTGGGATAGTTCCAGGATACGGTGCTGTTGATCACGCTTACGGTCAGCACCCCGGTAGGCGCGACACTCATGGTGAGGGTTTGGTTCGCGGTGAGCCCAGGCACTCCCTGGGCCGAGGCGCCGCGCGCCCAGGGCGCCCCTCCCAGCATCAACGCGGTGAGCGCGGCGCTCACCAGCAGGCGAATAGACCGGCGGCGTGTCATGCGATTCCTCCTTCATTGTCGTACATCCAATCAGCCCATTGTGGGTCACGGCGCGATCTATTACCAGGCAGTTCACCCACGCATTGGGCACGCAATGTTCCGATCCAAGCGCGTGGGCTACCGCTTCCCAGGGTGGAAGAGGGACTCGGATCAGCGGTAGGGGAGGGCCAGGAGCACCGTTTCCATCTCCTCCGGCGAGAGGCCGCCGTGGGCGCCGCGGAAACGCTGCTCGAAGCGCCCTGGTTCGTACCAGAAGACTGACTGGCGCGCGTAGGGGAGCACCACCAGGTTTCCCACCCGGCCCAGGAGGGTGGACGATGGCGGGGTTTGGCCAAAGAACCCATCCGCGATCAGGTCGCGGGTCAGATACACGGCGGAGTGCCCCGCTAGTTGCTCTCGCAAATAGGCATGCGCCTCGTCCAGATGCTCGTCGCGAACATGGAGGAAGAAATCACGGCACGCACCGGCCGGGGCCAGGAGCTGACCGCGTCGATTGGTCATCATCCAGGGCAGGATCTTGGGAAAGCGCCGATTCAGGTAGATCGTGGTGGCCGGGTCAACCGCCATCTGCCCATGGTCAGCCACCAGCAGGAACAGGGTGTTGCTGACCTGCCCCTGGAGGCCGGCGTGTAGGAGGTGCTCAAGAGCGGTGAAGCAGAGATCAATGGCGGCGGCGAATGGCTCGGACTCGGGGCCATACCGGTGACCCGCCGTATCGATACTGGTCAGGTAGAGATTCGCGTAGACCCGACCTTCCGTACCGGTGAGCAGATCAGTCAGGGTACGCAGGGCATCGGGAAAGGTCGCGTAGGGGAGTACCCGCGCGCCGTTCAGGACCACGCTCCCATAGGGAGTGTCCGCTATGGCCTTGGGCTGCAGGACATAGGAGGTGACTCCCAACCCACCCAGGATCTGGTAGAGCGTATCGGTGGGAAAGAGAGCGGCAGGGCCGACGCCGCTGCCCAGCAGGGTGCCGCGTTCTCCGTCTCCAGCATACGAGAAGAGGAGGGGCGCGATCATGGCGTCCACTCGCGGCTCGTAGTAAAACCACTCGTAGACCCCGCTCTCGCCTACCGGCTTCCCCGTGTGGATGGTGGTCAGATGGGCGGCGGTGGTGGAGGGGAACTGCGCCGTGATGTTGGTCACCACTCCGTCCGCCACGACGCGGCGCAAGAACGGGTATCGGTTGCCGAATTGCTCGAAGAAGCGCCGCCCGAAGGCATCGACGAAGCAGAGAACCACTTTTTCGTACGAGCCGGCCAACGGCCCCAGCAGCCGTTCGGCGGTGCCGTCACCCTCCTGCTCGCTCTCGAACAACGAGGTGATCAGCCGCGGCAGTTCGGAAAAGCAGGAGGAACCATAGAGGGGTCTGATGAAATGGTCGGCAAACGCGGGATCCGTTGACGGACCCCATGCTTGCCGACGGCTTTCGGAACTCACTCCCTAGTAGCCCATGGCATACGCCACCTGGCCGCGAGGCGATGCCGCACCTTCGAGCCGCCCGGATTCGGCATCGAAACGGACGGCGCACACCTGCCCATGAGCCCAGTCTCCGGCCTCGGTAATCCGGTGGCCCAGTCTGGCCAACGCCGCCCGCGTCTCTTGATCTACCCTGCCCTCGATGCTCAGGCTACCGAGCGCGGTATCCCGTGGATAGAACGAGGCGGGGAAGTGATCGGTATGGAAGGTCGGGGCGTCGATTGCCTCTTGCAGATCCATCCCGAAATCAACCAGGTTGAGGAAAAACTGAAGGGTCCACTGATCCTGCTGGTCCCCACCAGGGGTACCGAACACCAGATAGGGAGACCCGGAGCGGGTGACCAAGGTGGGAGTCAGGGTAGTCCGCGGACGCTTCCCCGGCGCCAGGCTATTGGGGTGGTCGGGATCCAGCCAGAACATTTGCCCGCGGGTTCCCAGGGGGAAGCCCAGCCCGGCGACCACGGGGGAACTGGGCATCCAACCGCCGGAGGGAGTAGCACTGAGCATCAGACCATCGGCGTCGATCGCGTCCAGGTGGGTGGTATCACGGCGATGCGCCCCACCATCGGGAACGGGGCCGGCGCCAGTGGTGTCTATCTCGCCTGGGCGAATAGCCACCGAGGCGGCCGCCGTGTGGATCAGGGCGCGCCGCCCGGCCGCGTAGTCACGAGAGAGCAAGCGATCCATCGGCACCGAGGCGAAACGCGGATCGCCGTAGTAGCGATCGCGATCAGCGAAGGCCAGCTTCGCCGCTTCGGTGACCAGGTGAATGTACTCAGCACTGTTGTGACCCAGGGCCGGCAAGTCGTAGCCTTCCAGGAGGCGAAGCTGCTGGAGAAACACCGGTCCCTGCGACCAGGGTCCGCACTTGTACACGCGCAGGCCGTGGTAGTCGATGCTGACCGGCTCCTCTAGATGCGTCTGGTAGTTGGCCAGATCGTCATAGGCAATTAATCCCCGATTAGCGCGTCCGGAGTGATCATGCACCTCGGTCTCGGCGGCGAAGCGCGCGATGGCCCGCGCGATAGGCCCCTTATAGAACACATCGCGGGCGGCGCGCAACCCCTCCTGGCGGCTCAGACCCGCCGCCAACGCCGCGTCCTCCGCTTCCACGGTCTGGCTCAGGGCCGCCGCCCAATCGGGCTGGCGGAAGCGGTCACCAATCGCCGGCACGACGCCACCAGGGAGGAACACGGCGGCGCTGGTGGGCCATTCGGCCCGGAACTTTGCCTCGTGGCGGAGAATAGCGTTCCGGAGTCCGGCATACATGGCGAAACCATCGGCCGCCAACTCCAGAGCGGGCTCGATCACCTGACGAAGTGAGAGGGTGCCATGGAGGGAAAGCGCGGTGACCCAGGCATCGAAGGCGCCCGGAACCATGGCCGCGAGCAGCCCGTTCCCGGGAATGAGCGAGATACCCGCCGCGCGGAAATACTCAATGGTAGCCCGAGCGGGAGCCGTACCCTGCCCGGCGATAGCGGTTACGTTGCCGGAACGCGGGTCGTGAATGAGGATCGGCACCTCGCCGCCGATCCCATTGTCCTGGGGCTTGAGGACGGCCAGGGCCAGACCGGCGGCCACTCCGGCATCCACCGCGTTTCCGCCCAGGGCCACCGCCCGCATACCGGCGGCAGTCGCGAGGTAGTGGCCCGAGGTCACCACGCAGCGGCGGCCCATGATGACGGGACGGGCGGGCTGAATGCGGACGCGCGCCTGGCTTCGTGATGAGGTCGCCGAGTCTTTCATAGGTATTCAGCCTACCTGGTTTCTACACTTCATCAAGGGACGCGGCGGCAAGGGCCCGGTCGAACAGCGCCGTGAGCGCCTCGGGATCCAGGGCGGCAATTCGTTCCTGGAGGGAATCAGGAATAGCGCCGAATCGCCGTTCCAGCAACCGGCGCAGCGGCACCCGTTCCCCTTCAGCCCGACCTTGGGACAACCCCTTGGCTTGACCCTGGGCCTCGGCCTGAACTCGACCACGCTCCAGGCGGTCTACCAGCACTTCTTCCCGCGTCTGAGTGGCCATCAGTTCCTCCACTAACCGATCCAGGACTTGCTTTCCCTCGTAATGATACGCCAGCGCGAGGATGGCGCCCAAAACCCGTGGACGAGCATCTGGCGGTAGCGCCCTGGCGAGCGCCAGACCCTCGCGTGCCACCGCCTCGGTGCCTTGCTTGTGGCGCATCAAGGGGAGCAACACCAGATCCAGCCGATCCTCCTCGCTCACGAGGCGCTGGTTCCCGCTTTTTGGCGCTCTTGATAGCGCCGCTCCAGGTAAGGGAGCAAGCCTCCGGCCAGCAACAACTCCAGCATATGGCCGCTCAGGGCGTCGGCGGCGAATCGCTCGCCCGTGGCCGGTACCCGTATCTCACCGCCTTGCACATCCACCACGATCCGGCTACCGGGGGTGACACGCCGGGCCTCCGCGCAGACCAGCACCGGCAAGCCGAGGTTAATCGAGTTGCGATAGAAGATGCGGGCGAACGAGACCGCCACTACCGCCGCCACCCCGGCGAACTTCAGGGCGCCGGGCGCGGACTCTCGACTGGAGCCGCAGCCAAAGTTCGCTCCGCCCACCACGATGTCGCCCGCTTGCACCCGACTGGCGAAGGTAGGGTCGATCCCCTCCATCACGTGCGCCGCTCCCTGCTCGGAGGTGAGCTTCAGATACTTACCGGGCAAAATAACGTCGGTGTTCACGTCATCGCCGAAACACCAGGCCGTACCTTCTAGAATCATTGAAACCCTTTCATGCCTCTTGGCGCCTTCCGCTGGAGGATACCCCAGTTGGCCTGGCATGTGATTGCTATCCGCCATCTAACAGTGGAGGAAGGCCGATCCACGTTGAAGATACAAGAAGCGGCGGGTAGATTCTTAGGGGTTCACCTTGAAGGTCAATTGCAGCGTGCCCTGCGCGGAGCCGGTGAGATCCACCACCCAGGTGATCCCACCCTGGCCGGTGACCGTCAAGGCCACGGTGATCTCATCTAGCTTTGTGTGCCGTGGGGAACCGTGAAGCTTCCCGACCAGCGCGTCCACCTTATCCGCCACCTCGGCAATGGCATCGCTCATCAGGTCCAGCGAGACATCCACCACCTTGCCGGCTATCCCGTTAGGCAGGGGAATCAGGGCCTTGGTAGTCAAACCGGTGGGCGCTTCCGCGCTCGCGGGAATCATCACCGAGATGGTTTCACCGGTGGTCGCCATGATCAACCTCCTTGTTCAGGCCGATGGCCGAAGCTGGTAACGGCGTGGCCGCGATTGCCAACGCTACGGGATTCCTCTTCACCATACAGGGATTGTCAAGGTTGCGCGCGGAGGCGCGAATAATGAATCATAATAGCTTCTCATGCGAGCTGGTACAGTTTTCGGGGAGCCGGCCAGCGGGGTTATAGTTATGTTATCTTCTTCTCATATGTCTTCGGTTCTTCCAACACCCACTCATAATCGACTACGCAGCGCCAAGGCTGTAATACTTACTGCTTTGCCGGTGGAATACAAGGCCGTTCGAAAGCATCTGTCTGACCTGAAAGAGCAGACCAACTTTGGCACTGTCTACGAGCGGGGATTTTTCCCTGGCATGCATTGCCATTGGGAGGTGTTGATCGCAGAAGTTGGTGCTGGCAATGCCGCTGCCGCTCAGCAAGCAGAGCGAGCTCTGGGTGTTTCCGGAGCTGCCGTAGCGCTTTTCGTGGGAGTCGCTGGTGGGTTAAAGGATGTCCAGCTTGGTGATGTTGTTGCGGGTACCAAGGTTTATGGCTATCACTCGGGCAAAGCACGGCTGCAATTCGAGGGGCGCTCAGATTTGCTTCGTTGCAGCCATGCTCTCGAGCAACGGGCGCGGGCATGTGCCAGGAAGCAGGACTGGCTAAAACGAATTAAGGGTAAAAGGCGCGGTAAGCCGAGTGTGGTTGTGCAGCCAATAGCAGCAGGGGAGCAGGTGGTTGCCTCTAGTCGGTCCGCTACCTTCAAGTTCTTGCGGAGAGCCTATGGTGACGCTGTAGCGGTAGAAATGGAGGGTCGAGGCTTTCTGGAATCAGTGCATGCGCATGCCGCCGAAGGGCTTGTGATCCGTGGTATCTCCGACCTTATCGAAGGGAAGGCGCAAGCTGATGCCTCTGGTTCCCAGGAGTTAGCAGCGCGTAACGCGGCAGCTTTCGCACTTGAGGTACTGTCACTCCTTGCGCCCCAAGAGACCGCTCAAAATCTTCTCGACGATATAAGGCAAAACCGATTGAATCCACGGAACTTGAACGACCCCCTGGAACGGATCATCGACGCGCTGAATCCGTCTGATAGTGCGATCGAGATTGTCCCATTTTCTGGCGGGTTCCAACTCAGAGCGCGGTCGGCGGATCAACCTTTAATCACGCGCTTGTCGGCACATTTTCCGGGCGATAATACCCCTCATGGCGCACTCAGCCAGTCCGCTGAGTCGCATGAACCTGTTACGATCGATGGTGTACGCATAGCAGCCTTCGACATCGCGTGTGCAGATGAGCGCATTTCATTGATGGAGATCTATCCCGGTCTTGCCGAGCACCCTGTCCGTATGGAGGTGATAGCACAGCCCGTTGCCGCCGCAACTTCTTGGTATTTCGTTATTCCGGCAACAGGTGATCGGATCGACTATCTAGAACTCGAACCGTGGGTGATCCCAGGCAAGGGTCTTCGCCTCACGAACCATCGTCAGAAGAATCACTGTCTAGATGTTGCATTCGATATACCTCGCTCCTGGCTTGAGGAGCCTGACGCTCCACATCATGGCATCCTGCCACCGCCAGATCCCCAGGCGGCATTCACTTTAAGCACACGTTTCCATCCTGGCCGCACGGTAAAGGAAATGCTTGCCGTACATCGATTCATGCA
>Ga0307373_10016083_pt1 | contig 10082 bp, 8 predicted proteins | sample OX2MG_FD_202534 | JGI IMG/M metagenome (GOLD analysis project Ga0307373, IMG submission 202534) | Soil microbial communities from Risofladan, Vaasa, Finland - OX-2 | ecosystem: Environmental > Terrestrial > Soil > Coastal area > Acid sulfate soil | place: Finland: Risofladan, Vaasa | collected...
ACCCATCCGGGCCTGCGCGCGCTCGAGAAATACGCGGTCCGCGCGGGCGGCGGACATAACCATCGCTTTGGCCTCGACAGCGGAATCCTCATCAAGGAAAACCATATCGCCGCGGCGGGCTCCGTCACCGCCGCGATCGAAGGCGCGCGCCGCGTCGCTCCGCACACCTTCCGCGTCGAGATCGAATGCGAAACTCTGGCGCAGGTCGAAGAGGCCCGCCGCGCGGGGGCCGACGCGATTTTGCTGGACAACATGGCGCTCGTCGATATCCATCTCGCGCGCAAAGTCGCCGGCGACGCTGCGATCCTCGAAGTCTCCGGCGGTGTCTCACTCAAAACCGTGCGTGCGATTGCCGAAACCGGCATTGACATAATCTCGGTCGGCGCGGTGACTCATTCCGCACGCGCCGTCGATATCAGCATGAGAATCGAAGGCGCGTGACCGCCGCGCCCGCCGGGGCGCGTCGCATCCGCATGGAATAACCGATGGCCCGCAGCAATCCCTACCAATCGATCGAACGCGGCGAGCCGGGCCGAATCGGATGGCGGATCCATTACTTCGAGGAACTCGAATCCACCCAGACCACCGCCCGCGAACTGGCGAGCGCGGGAGTGGCGCAGGGCACCGTCGTGATCGCCGAGCGGCAGACCGCCGGACGCGGCAGGATGGGCCGCGCGTGGCATTCGCCCGCCGGCGCGAATCTGTACGCGACGATTATCCTGCGCCCGGCCATGCCCATCGCCGAGGTTCCTCGTCTTAGCCTGGTGGCGGGAGTCGCCGCCGCCGAGACGCTGGCGCGCGAGGCGCCGGGTCTGGTCGCGCTCAAGTGGCCCAACGACGTATGGATTCGCGGGCGCAAGGTGGGCGGCATTATCGCCGAGGCGATGACCGATCGGCATGGCGCGCTCGAAGCCGTCCTGCTCGGTATCGGCCTGAACATCAATCTCGCGCCGGAGGACATTCCGGCCGAGCTGCGCGACAAGGCAACCTCGCTGCGCGCGGCGCTGGGGCGGCGCTGCGACCGAATATCGATCGCCGAATCGCTTTGCAGTTTTCTTGACTATCGTTATATGGAACTTGTAGCGCGAGGTTTCGGCGCCGTGCGTTCAGTCTGGGAAGGATTCTCGGCGCTGACCGGAAAGAAGGTCATAGTGGTTGACGCAGAGCGGCGCTGTGCGGGAGTCGTGCGCGGAATCGATGCGGATGGAGCGCTGCTGCTCGATACGGGCGCCGAACTCCGGCGGATTGTGGCGGGCGACGTCAGTATCGAGGGAGCATACGAGTGACCGGACCATTGAGCGCAAAACGGTGAGCGGAAGATGACATAGCCGAGCAAAATCGTCCCGCGACTGCGCCTTGCGCTCGGGGATGCGGCGCGGTGCGGGACGTCAACCTGCGCAAGAGGAGTGGCTCCTATGGCTGTGGAGGAAATCGGGCGGCTCAGAAGTATCGCTATCGTCGGCCAGGGCGGAACCGGCAAAAGCCAGTTGGCCGAAGCGATGCTCTTCACCGCCGGAGCGGCAACCCGCCTCGGGCGTCCCGACGACGGCACCGGACTTATGGATTTCGAACCCGAAGAGCTGCATCGGGGGGTGACTATCGGCTCTTCGTTCCATCATCTGAACTGGAAACGCGTCGAAGTAATTCTCGCCAACACACCCGGATACAGCGCCTTCCTTCCCGACACTTTCAACACGCTGCGCGCTGTCGATGGGGTCGTGATGACGATCTCGCCGGGCGGCGATCTCAAAGTCGAAGCCGAGAAAATCTGGGCGGCGCTGGGCGAACTCAAGCTGCCGCGAATCGCGTTCATCTCGCGCCTGGACCGCGAGCATACGAGCTTCGATTCCGCGATGAAGGATCTCGTAAAGGGACTCGACGCCAAGCCGGTTGCGCTGACTCTGCCGATCGGAGAAGAAACCGCATTCAGCGGAGTTATCGACGTCCTCGCGATGAAGGCGCTCATTTATTCCGACTCGAGCGGCAAGCCGCGCGAGCAGGATCTGACCGGCGAGCAGCAGGAGCGCGCCGAGAAAGCGCACGCCGCGATGTTCGACGTTGTTGCGGAGACCGATGACGCGCTGCTCGAAGAATATCTCGAAAAGGGCACCCTGCCTCTGGACAAGGTTATCCCGGCGTTGCACGCGGCGGTGACGGCGGCGAAGATCACGCCGGTCTTCTGCGGCTCGGGCGCAAAGAATTTCGGCATTGCTCCGCTGCTCGACGCGATTACGCTGATGCTGCCCGCGCCGAACGAGCGTCCGCCAATCCTGGCGCATTCGCCCACCTCGGCCGAAGAGCTGGCGCGCGCCGCGGATCCGGCAGCGCCGTTTGCCGCGATGGTCTTCAAGACCGTCATCGATCCGTTCGCCGGCAAGCTTTCGATTTTCCGCGTCATCTCGGGCACCGCGCGCAGCGACGCCACCGTGCTGAACTCGGCGCGCGAGACCCGGGAGCGCTTCGGACAGCTCCTGCGGCTCGAGGGAAAAAAGCAGGCGCCTCTGGCGATTGCGCTGCCGGGCGAGATCGTCGCCGTGGCGAAGCTTAAGGACACCGTTACCGGCGATACTCTGTGCGACGAAAAATCCCCGGTCCTGTTCGAGCCGCCGGCGCGCGCGCACGCGGTCATCTCCTTCGCGGTCCGGCCCAAGACCAAGGCTGACGAAGAGAAGGCCTCGGCCGCGCTGCACAAGCTGATCGAGGAAGACACCGCGCTCGAAATGCATCGCGACCCGCAGAGCCACGAGATTATCCTGTCGGGAACCGGGCAGATGCATATCGAAGTAACCGTCGAAAAGCTCAAACGAAAATTTAATGTAGAGGTTGAACTTCAGTCGCCCAAGGTTCCCTACCGCGAGACGATCAAGGGCCGCTCCGAGTCCCAGGGCAAGTACAAGCGCCAGTCCGGCGGACGCGGCCAGTACGGTGATTGCTGGCTCCGGCTCGAACCGCTGCCGCGCGGCAAAGGCTTCGAGTTCGTCGATGAAATCGTCGGCGGCTCGATTCCGCGCAATTTCATCCCGTCGGTCGAAAAGGGCGTCCGCAACACGCTGGTCGAAGGGTTTCTTGCCGGGTTTCCGATCGTCGATTTGCGCGTGACCGTCTTCGACGGCAGCTATCACGACGTCGATTCCTCGGACATGGCGTTTCAGATTGCCGCCTCGATGGGCTTCAAGGCCGCGATGGAAAAAGCCCACCCGATCATCCTCGAACCGATCGCCGCGGTCGAAGTCGCCTGCCCCGACGAATGCATGGGCGACGTAATCGGCGACCTTAACTCGCGCCGCGGCAAAGTCCTTGGGATGGACCGCAAGGGTGCAAGCCAGGTGATTAAGGCGATGGTGCCGATGGCGGAAATCCTGAAATACGCTCCCGACCTGCGCTCGATCACTTCGGGCCGCGGCTCGTTCGAGCAGCATTTCGATCATTACGATGAAGCCCCGCCTCCCGTGGCGGATAAAATAATCAAGGAGAACAAAGCCGCGCGCGAAGCCGCCGGACCGCATCACGCACACGCCTAGCGCATCCGCGGCGATCCACTCAGGCGATCGATGAGCCTGCGTCAGCGGTCCTGACCGTCAGCGACCTGGCTCGCTGGCGCCGCTGCGGACGGGTGTTGCCGCGGCGCGCGGTGCTATACAATCACCGCCGAGGCGGAATCGCGATGGCGCCGTTTGGAAAGGGCCTGATTGCAATAGGACTGGTCCTGGTCGCGATCGGTGCGACGCTGTGGGGATTAGGGCGCGTGCCCATTCTTGGACATCTGCCCGGCGACATCCAAATCAGGCGCGGTAACTTCAGCATCTATTTTCCGCTCGCGACCTGTCTCCTGCTGAGCATCCTGCTAACCCTGATCTTCGGGATATTCAGGCGCTGACGATGGCCGATAAACCGCGCAAGTTCACCTACCGCCGTGCCGAGCTGAAGCGCCGCCGCCGCGAGCTGGTCGCGGTCGGAGTGGCCGCCGCGATTCTGGTCGCGTTCGTCTTTGCGCAGACCGAGCTGCCGCCGCTTTCGCGGCATACCTCGCTCGGCTCGAACCTTGCGGTTATTTCGCTGTTCAATCTGAGCTTCCTGTTGCTCGGACTTTTGCTGTTTCTGGTCGGAAGAAATCTGGCGAAGGTAATTTTCGAGCGCCGCCGCGGGCTGATTGGCTCTAAGTTCCAAGTGCGGCTGGTGGCCGGCTTTATCGCCGTCGCGCTGGTCCCGAGCGCCTTTCTGCTCTACGTCTCGGGCGTATTCCTGAACGCCAATATCGGAAGGTGGTTCAATCCCGAGTACGAACAGGTGCTCGATGACTCGCTCGAGATCGCCAGGACCTATTACCTGAACTCGGCGAATAACGCGGCGCACTTCGCGCGCGTGCTCGCGGAGCGAATTGCCTCCGACAAACTGCTCGAAGCCGAAAACCATTCGCGCCTGAGCCGCTTCATCGAGCAGCGCCAGCAGGAGTACAACCTCGGCACGATCGAGGTGTTCTCGGCCGACCGCAAACTTTTGCTGATCGCGCTGAGTCCCAAGACGCCGACCGGAATCGGCGTCGCGCCCGACGCGCAAATTCTGCGCGACACCCTCAAAGGCCAGGCGATGACGCGCACCGACCGCCTTGGCAACTCCGACGTGATTCGCGGCACCGCGCCGATTTACGCCACGCCCGAGACCGATACCGTCGTAGGCGCCGTGGTGGTCGATTACTATCTGCCCAAGAGCCTTGCCACCCGCGCCGCGGGAATCTCCCGATCGGCTGAAGATTATTTTCAGCTCAGAATCCTGCGCGGGCCGATTCTCAACAGCTATATCCTGGCGCTGGTCCTGATTGGCCTGGTGGTCGTGATGCTGGCGAGCTGGTTCGGGATGTACCTTGCGCGCGGTATCACTGGACCGATCAAGCGGCTCCTGCAGGGCACGCAGGCAATCGCCGCGGGTAATCTGGATTATAAAATCGCCGGGGTTCGCGACGACGAAATCGGCCAGCTAATCGAATCCTTCAACCAGATGACCGCCGACTTGCGCGGTTCCGCGGCCGAACTGGAGCGGCGCCGGCGCTACACCGAAACGTTGCTCGAAAACGTCTCGGCGGGCGTGGTCGGACTCAACCCCGACGGAATTCTCACCACCATAAATCCCTGCGCCGAGCGCCTGCTCGGCGTTACCGCGCACGGCGTTATCGGGCGCGATTACCACGACGCGATGCAACCCGCGCTGGCGCGCGTGCTCGACGATCTGCTCGCCGCGGCCGCCGCTCCGCGCGATGCGCGTTCGACCGTGAAGGTTGAAGTCGCGGGCGCGGAAGCCGAACTGATGCTGACGGCGAGTCCGCTCTCGGGCGGCGGCGGAGAGCCGCTCGGCTCGGTGTTGTTTTTCGAGGACGTGAGCCAGATCGCCAAGGTCGAGCGGATGGAAGCATGGCGCGAAGTCGCGCGCCGAATCGCGCACGAAATCAAAAACCCGCTCACTCCGATTCAGCTCTCGGCCGAGCGGATGCGCCGGCAGATGGTCGGCCGCGGCGACGGAACTCCCGATTCGCCGCTGGTCGAAGAATGTACGCGCACGATTATCGGCGAAGTCGAGGCGCTCAAGCATCTGGTCAACGAATTTTCCGCCTTCGCGCGGATGCCGCATCTGACTCCCGTCCCCGGCGATCTCAACGCTCTCGTCTCCGACACGGTGGCGAACTTCCGCGCCGCTCATCCGGCGGTGGAATTCACCACCAGCCTGGCCCCCGGACTGCCGCAGATCATGATCGACCGAGAGGCGCTCAAGCGCGCGCTGGTCAATCTGCTCGACAACGCCGTCAGCGCGACCACTGCGTATGCACATAACGGCGACCGCCCCAGGATCGATCTGCGCACGGCCGCACGCACCGATATGTCGATTCTGATCCTTGAGGTAGCCGACAACGGCCCCGGAATCGATCCGCGCCTGCGCACGCGAATATTCGAGCCCTACTTTTCGAGCAAGAAGGGCGGCACGGGTCTTGGCTTGGCGATCGTGTCGGCGATCGTGACCGACCATCACGGATTTGTCCGGGTCATCGACAATCAACCGCGCGGAAGTAGATTCATCGTGGAATTTCCGCTAAAAGTGCAGCAATTCGCCAAGGCCGCCGGCTAAGGCGATTCTCTCCGCCGACGGCAATTCCGTTCAGTTGAACTCGCGGCAAACACCGATCCAAATTTCCCGATGAGGGACGTATCGTGAATGAAACCGTGCTGGTGGTGGATGATGAGGAGCGGATCCGATCGTCGTTGCGTGGAATCCTGACCGACGAAGGATTCAGAGTGGTGGACACGGGCGACGGACCCGCCGTGATGGACTTGATTCATCGCGAGGCGCCGTCGATTGTGCTGCTCGACGTATGGATGCCCGAGCTCGATGGAATCGAGCTCCTCAGGCGGATCAAGACTGAACAACCGGGCGTGCCGGTGATCATGATTTCCGGCCACGCGAATATCCAGAGCGCGGTCGCCGCGACCAAGCTCGGCGCGGCCGATTTCATCCAGAAGCCATTTTCCGTGACCGGACTGCTGGCCTCGATTTCCCGCGCGCTCGACGGCGGCAGCACCGGATCCCTCGCCGCCGAGCGCACGCCAGCTCTGGCGGGCGACCTTCCCTCGGCGCGGGTCCACGCCAAAGGCAGCGCGCACAAACAGCGAACGATCGCGCGGCCGATCGTGCTCGGCGGCCTGGGGTTGCATAGCGGCCTCAAAACCGGAGTGATCCTGCATCCCGCCCCCGTCGGATTCGGGATCGTCTTCTCCTCGCTCTCCGACGACACCGCCGTTGAGGTTCGGGTCGAAAACGTGGTCGCTACCGCTTACAACACCACGCTCGCCTCGGGCGGGCGCTCGGTGCGCACCGTCGAGCATCTGCTGTCGGCGCTGCACGCGTTCGGAATCACCAACCTGATGGTCAAGGCCGATGAGGAAGTGCCCGCGCTCGACGGTTCGTCGCTCGATTTCTGCAAGCATCTCGAAGAGGCCGGAGTCGCCGACCAGTCCGCAATCGTCGCGCCGATCCGGGTCAGGGAAAAGCTCGTCATCGGCGAAGAACGCGAGGGCCGCGAATTTTTCTCCGTCGAGCCCGCCGACCATCTCATCATCGACTACACCCTCGAGTATTCGAAACCGATCGGTACCCAGAAGGTGCACTTCGAGTTGACTTCGCCCGAAGTCTACACCCGGGAAATTGCGCCGGCTCGCACCTTTGGCCTCGTCCGCGAGTTCCGCAAACTAGCCGAGATGGGCCTGGGCAGCGGCGCCCGCATCGACAACGCGATCCTGGTTGACGAACAGAAGGTCGTGAACACGACTTTGCGTTTTCCCGATGAATTCGCGCGCCACAAGGTGCTCGATCTGATCGGCGACCTCTATCTGCTCGGGCGTCCGGTCCTCGCGCACATCACCGCCTCGAAGACCGGGCATAGCGACAACCTTGCGCTGGCCAAGGCGCTCAGCAAGCTCAGCGAAAACTAGACCTGGCCGCGGCATCGGCGATGGAACTGAAAGGGAAAGTCGCGCTGGTCACGGGCGCGGGTCGCCGCGTCGGCCGCGCAATCGCGCTCGCCCTGGCCGGGCGCGGCGCCGATATCGCCGTGCATTACCGCAGTTCGAGCACCGAGGCCGACGCCGTGGTGGCCGAGATAGCGGCGACGGGCGCGCGCGCCAAATCCTTTCACGCCGATCTCGAAAGCGTCGCGCAGATCGAGGCGATGGTCGCCGCGATCGCCGCGGGCTTCGGCCGAATCGACGTGCTGGTCAACTCGGCCTCGGTCTTCTACCGCAAGCCGATCGAGGAAGTGACCGAACGCGACTGGGACTCGAATCTCAACATCAACTTGAAGGCTCCCTTTTTCCTCGCCAAGTTCGCGGGCGCGCAGATGCGCAAGCAGGGCGCCGGCAAGATTGTGAATATCGGCGATTGGGCCGGCATCCGTCCCTACAACAATTACCTGCCCTATACCGTGTCGAAAACTGGCGTGATCGGCCTGACCCGCGCGCTCGCCAAGGCTCTCGCACCCGAGGTGCAGGTCAACTGCGTCGCGCTCGGCCCGGTGCTCGCGCCCGAGGATTACGGACCCGATGAGATTGCGCGGATGGTGGCGGGAACGCTGACCAGGAAGATGGGCTCGCCGCGCGACGCAGCGAACGCGGTGCTGTTTTTGTGCGAGGGCACCGACTTTGCCACCGGCTCCACGATCGTGCTCGACGGCGGCCGCCTCATCGCGTGAACCGTTTCCGGATTCATCCCGTTCGCGGCCGTGTCGCCGTGCTGGCCAGCGGCGGTCTCGACAGCTCCGTGATGCTTGCCGAGCTGGCGCGGCGCGGCCGCCAGGTCTTTCCCATCTATGTGCGTGCGGGTCTGGCGTGGGAGCGCGCCGAGCTTGCGGCGCTTAAGAAATTTATCGCGGCGCTCAAGAACTCGCGGGTCGGGAAGGTCGCCGTGCTAGAGCTTCCGATGACCGATGTGGCGCGCGAACATTGGAGCGTCACCGGCCACGGGGTTCCAGGCTATCGCGCGAAAGTCGAATCCAATTACATCGTCGGGCGCAACCTGAGCCTGCTCGTCAAAGCCGCGATATTTTGCGCGCACAACCGAATCGGCGAGATCGCGCTCGCGCCGCTCGAATCGAATCCGTTCCCCGACGCGCGCCCGCAATTCTTTCGCGCCGTCGAGCGCGCGGTCCTGCTCGGCGTGGGGCTTCCGCTTCGCATCCGCACTCCCTTTGCCGGGATGAGCAAAGCGCAAGTGATAAGAAAGGGCAGGGCGACGCGCCTCGATTTGACTCTCACCTGCGCGAATCCGCGCGGCGCTATACATTGCGGGCGATGCACCAAATGCGCGGAGCGCGCGCAAGGTTTCGCCGCGGCGAAGGTTCCCGATCCGACCCGCTACGCCCGCCGCCCAGGCTAGCTCGCGCGAAGGTCGCGCACTCAGTTCGACAATTGCGCTTATGACTGAGGGCCGCCGCCCGGGGGTTTGTGGAAATCGATTTTGGCTTTGCGCTCCAGTTGCTCGAGCGTTTTTTTCACGACGGCGTCTTCGTTGTAGTCGAGAATAACCATCGCGATTTTCGGCTGCACTTCCTTTAGCGTCGCGAAGCTTTCGCCGCGGCGCGCCGTCACCTCGATAAAGCTGTAGCCGAGATTGGATTCGAAGATTTCCGTGAGATGCCCAACCGGCGTCGCGAAGACAGCCTTCTCGACCACCGGGGGCAACTGCCCCGGATGAAAGTAGCCGAGGTCTCCGCCCTTGGCGGCCGACTGGCTATCCTCTGAGTTGGCCTTGGCGAGCGCGGCGAAATCCTTGGTGTGCTGCGCCTCTTTGTAGAGCTTCAGAATCTTTTCGTGCGCCGCCGCTTTCTGCGCGTCGGTCGAATTATCGGGCAGCTTCACCGCGAGATGGGAAATCCGCACTTCGCCGGGATCTTTAACGAACAAGTCGTGATGCTCGTCGTAGTATTGCTTGATCTGCGCGGGCGTCGGCCGGACCTGCCGCGCGCGAAATTCGTCGTCGAACATCTTTTCGATCATCATCGAGCCGCGCACCGCCGCCATCAACTGCGGATCCGGCGCCGCGCCCGGCAATGCGGGTGTGTCGCCCCCGGCGACTTTGAACTCGCGGGCGCGCTCGGCGACCTCCGCGTCGGGAATCTCGATTTTGCGCCGCGCCGCCTCGTCGATCAAAAGTTGGCGGTTGATCAAGTTCTCGGTCGCGTCCTTGAAGACCGCTTTGGTCTCTTCGGTCGAGGTCGCGTTGATCATTTGCCGCTCGGTGTGGGCATAGTCGGTGATCTCACCGGCGGTTATCGGATGACCGTCCACGGTGACCATCACGGGGTCTTTCGGATTCGGCTTGACCAGCGGCAATATTCCGAGAAAGCGCTGCTGCCAGTTAAGGTCCGCCCGGCCCAGGCTGCCTGATCCCACGACGGTTTCGGATTGAGCGCGCAGACCCGGCGCGGTACAAAGAGCGGCCGCCACGGCGAGCGCGGCGGGAAGCGCGATCCGAAGACAGGCCTTGCGCGAAATGATCATTGTCGAACCTCTAACAAGCATGGCGCCGCGCGTAAATGCGCCCGC
>Ga0307373_10016084_pt1 | contig 10082 bp, 9 predicted proteins | sample OX2MG_FD_202534 | JGI IMG/M metagenome (GOLD analysis project Ga0307373, IMG submission 202534) | Soil microbial communities from Risofladan, Vaasa, Finland - OX-2 | ecosystem: Environmental > Terrestrial > Soil > Coastal area > Acid sulfate soil | place: Finland: Risofladan, Vaasa | collected...
CCCTTTCGGAAGGCGAGAGTTCGATGACGTATGGAGATCTTCTCGGCACTTGCTCCTCCTTTGGGGCGGGCAAGAGACAGAATAGCTCACGACGGTCGTCTATACGCCATCGTATTTACGACGGAGGGTACTTAGTAGCCCATGCAGCCTTCGAGGAAGGGGAGGGGCGAGGTAGTTGCCCCACTGCCGGATCTCGAAGTGCACGTGCAGGCCGGTCGAGTTCCCGGTCTTGCCCTCGTGCGCGATGAGGTCGCCGCGCCGGACCAGCTGGCCGTCCCTGACCACGAAGTCGTGGAGGTGGCCGTAGAGCGTCGAGTAGCCGTTGCCATGGGTGATGATCACGTAGTTGCCATAGCCGGTGGCCCCGGTGAACACCCTCGCGATCCCGGTGTCGGCCGCGTGGACGTCCACCAGGTTGGGACCGGCGATGTCCAGCCCGGTGTGGAAGTGGCCCGTCGGGCACTCGCTGCTGTTGGGTGCCAGCCGCAGGGTCGTGCAGCCGAAGCCCTGGGTGATGACGCGGACTTGCTCGGGCCACGCGAACTGGCCGCTGCCGCCGCCGGCGAACGCGGCGGCGACGGCATCCTGGCTGAAGTCGAGGGCGTAGACCTGCGCGGTCATCACGTACGCTCCCGGGTCGCCTCGTAGGACTTCCGGTTCAGGCCGCGGTTGTCGTTGGGACCTGGCTGCTGGCGCTGCTGTCGCCCGGTGGAGGAGTGGCGCCCGGGTCGAGCAGGTTCGGATCGCGGAGCCCGGCGAGCACGTCGGCTCCGCTGGCGGGGAGCGCCGGGGCGGCGCCACCCGCAACGCCGCCCGTCGCGCCTGAACCACCGCTTGTGCCGGTCGTCGAGGTACCGGAAACAGTGGTGAGGGCGATGGCCGGCGACGCGGGCAGGGTCAGCGCCGGGGTCGCCGACACGGTCGGCAGCGGCAGCCGACCGACTCCACCGAGCGCCGGGCGCGACCACCCACGCTCATATCAGGTACTTACCGTATGGGTGATACGAGAAGTGACGCGGCGTCCCCTCTATACCTCCACCAATGATGATACCGACTCAGTATAGATTGTGATAAAGCAAAAGGGGCCACAGGGCCCCTTTTGTCTATAACTGCGAACTAACGCCGGCCGGGTAGGCCTAGACGACGGCCTCCTTCTCCAGCTCCTCGCTGACACCCATGCCACGAGCCCCGTACACCTCGCCCAGGTGGTGGTGGTAGGGCACGCCGGTGAAGAGGTGGTGGCTCTTGGTCGGGTAGTCCTTGGAGGGGTCCCACTCCTTCCGCTGGAGCTCGATGTAGCCCTGCTCCTTGCGCTCTTTGAGCGCGGTCAGCAGCTCGCTCATGCCGTAGCCCGCGGCGTGCTGCATGGCGAGGGTGATGAAGAGGAAGCCGACCCCCATCTGGCCCAACTCGTCGAAGGTCATCGGGTCCTTCTCGTTCTGCCACTTGAAGGAGGACGAGTAGTTGAAGGCGAAGCGAGCCTTCGGGAACCGCTTCCTGATCGCCTGGGTGAACTCCTCCACCGGGCCGCGGGCCGCTGTCGGGAACTCGCACCAGAGCAGGTCGGGGATGCCGCTGTCGAGATAGCGAAGGCCGCGCTCGATGGCGAGCTGGATGCCGCGGGTCGACTCGGGTGCCTCGGTCGCGGAGACACCGTCGGTGCGGGCGATGATGATGAAATCTCGGGCGCCCATGTCGTCGGCGACGTTGCGCATCATCCGCAGCTTGCCGACCATCTCGTCGGCCGAGACCAGCGCCTTGCCGGCGATGTGGCCACAGCGCTTGGGCATGACCTGGTCCTCGATGTGGGCCGCGGCCACGCCGGTGTTGACGTAGAGCTCGGTCGTCCGCTGGACGTTGAAGATGTTGCCATAACCGACGTCCATGTCGGCGACCACCGGCGGGATCTCGAGGTGGATCGGGGCGACCCCCTTGTCGGGGTCGCCGAGGGCCATCGTCAGCTGGAACTTGCGCAGCGCGCTGACGGTGCGGCGCACCCCGTCGGCGATCTCGACGCTGGAGTAGAGGTCCATGTCGGTGGTGCCGAGGTGGCCGATGGCGAAGGAGTAGCCGCTGAAGTAGACCGCGTCGAAGCCGTGGTACATCAGCAGCTCGGCGCTGTGGGGATCGTAGACCCCGGGGCCGAACACGTACGACTGGCTGGCGAGCATCTCGCGCAGCCGGGTGCTGGCATTCTGCCAGCGGGTCGAGGGGACCTTGTACCCGTCAGGTAGTAGAGGAGTCGATACCAATTCCATGAGAACCACGCTATCAAGCTTGGTGTTATTCGTCCAATTGATAGGTTTGATCAGTTCGATAGGCCGGATTTATATTGAAAGGGCTGGCACCAGGTCCTCAGATTTGAGCAGCAGGTCCACGAACGCCTTGACGACGCCGGTCGCCGGACCGAGGTCGCGGCGACGCATCACCACCAGTCGGCGCCGGAGCGGAAGGCCGTCGGAGATGGCCACCCGGCGCAGGGTGCCGGCAGCGACCTCCGCCACCACCGCCGTGCGGGGCAGGAGGGCGACGCCGAGGTTGCGCTCGACCATCTTCTTGGCGGCCTCGATGTTGTCCAGCTCAAACATGCCCCGAGGGGTCAGCCCGGCGCTGGCGAAGGATGCCTGCGTCAGCTCGTAGTAGCTGGAGGTCCGGTCGAAGAGGATCAGCTGCTCACCAGCCAGCTCGCCCATGGACACGCTGCCGCGGCCGGAGAAGCGATGGATCGGGGCGACCATCAGCACCAGCTCCTCTTGATGGAAGGGCGTCACCTCGATGTCGTGGTGACGGAGCTCGCGGCCGAGCCCGAGCTGGACCTCGCTCTTGAGGACCATCTGGAGCACGTCCTCGGAGTGGCCGGTGCGGACCGCGACCTCGACCCTTGGGTGTTCCGCGCCGAAACGCTCCAGCACCGGCGGCAGGAGGTAGGTGCTGCAGGCCGGCGCCGAGGCCAGCACGAGATGACCGGCGGACGCGGAGTTGAGCTCGGCGATCGCCTCCCGGCCCTCCCTGACGGCCTGGGTCGCCCGTTCGGCGAAGGGCAGGAAGACGCGACCGGCGTCGGTGAGCCGCATGCCCTGGCGCGTGCGCACGAAAAGCTTCTCGCCCACCTCCGACTCGAGCGCGTGGAGCCTTGCCGTCAGCGTCGGCTGGCTGACGTAGATCGCCTCGGCGGCGCGGCTGACGTTGCCGCGACGGGCGACCTCCAAGAACCCCTGCATCTGGGAGAGGAGCACAAAGGAAGTCTATCGCCGGGCCGGGCGGCGATCAGCTTCGGTTGGCGTCGGGGAGGGGCAGGTCGATGCGGAAAGTGGCGCCGCCCCCGGCCGTCGTGAGCGCCTGCACGGTCCCGTCATGGGCGGCCACCACCGCCGCGACGATGGAGAGGCCGAGTCCAGAACCGCCGCGGTCGCGGCTGCGCCCGGGGTCGGCACGGTGGAAGGCCTCGAAGACCCGTCCCTCCTCTCCCTTGGGAAGCCCCGGTCCGTGGTCCACGACGCTCAGCACGGCATGGCCGTCCGCGGTCTCCAACCGGACCTCGACGGGCGTGGCCGGAGGTGTGTGGATGATCGCGTTGCGGACCAGGTTGGATACCACCTGGCGGAGGCGCAGCTCGTCGCCAGTGACGACGAGTTTCTTTTCCCCCTGGAGGGTGATCTTGCGCCGGGGGGCGACGGCACGGCCGTCGTCGCAGGCATCGCGGGCGATCCCGCCGAGGTCCACCTCCTCGCGCTCCAGCGGCCGGCCCTGGTCGAGCCGGGCGAGCAACAGCAGCTCGTCGACCAGCACGCTCATCCGCACCGCCTCCTCCTCGATCCGACGGCGCGCCTTGGCCGCGTCCTCGGGAGACTCGGCCGCGCCGCGGCGCAGCATCTCGGCGTAGCCGCGGATGGAGGTAAGGGGCGTTCGCAGCTCGTGGGAGGCGTCGGCGACGAAGCGCCGAAGCTGCCGCTCCACCTCCGTCTTGCGATCGAACGAGTCCTCGATCCGCGCCAGCATCGCGTTGAGGGCGAGGCCGAGCCGACCGATCTCGGTTTGTGGCGTCGCCGGCTCCACCCGCCGGGAGAGATCGCCGCCCGCGATCGCCTTGGCGGTCTCTCCCATCCGCTCCAGCGGTCGGAGGCCGATGCCGATGATCCGCCAGGCCAGCAGGGCCAGCCCGATCAGCACCCCGGTGCCGATCAGCGCCTCCAGCAGCAAAAGCTGGCCGAGGGTGGACTCCTCCTCGGTCAACGGCGCCGCGAGCACCAGGATTTCGCCGCCGGCGCCGTCCACCGCCTCGTAGCGGACCAAAAAGCGGTCGCCCTCACTTCCGCGGACGGTGGCCCAGACCGCCACGTCGGCTCCCGCGTGGGGCACCGGCGCCGCCAGCACCGGTTGCGACGACGGCGCCGACGAGTCCGGCCCGAAGCCCGTCTCCCGCAGGAGGGTCAGGCCGTCCGGGCTGTAAAGGGCGGCGTAGGTGCCGGGCAGGAACTGGGGACCGCCCTGGCCGGGTCCGCCGCGGCCGAAGTTCCCGGTGGCCCCGAGAGCGAGGAGGGCGGCGGAACGGTCGCCGGTGAGCTGGTCTTGGAGCCGCTGGCCGAGGAACGTCTGGAGTGCGAGGTAAGTGGCGGCGGAGGAGATGAGGAGGCCGAACGCCACCAGCAGGACGAGGCCCGCCAGCAGTCTCGCCCTCAGCGAGCGGGTCACACCCGGGGCGGCCGCAGCACGTAGCCGACCCCGCGGACGGTCTGGATCAGGGGAGGATCGTGACGGTCGATCTTGCGCCTCAGGTAGGAGATGTAGGTCTCCAGCACGGTGCCATCGCCGCCGAAGTCGTACTGCCAGACGTGGTCGAGGATCTGGCTCCGGGTGAGGACGCGACCGGCGTTGACCAGCAGGTATCTCAGCAGCCGGTACTCGGTCGGCGTCATCTCTATCGGGGTCCCGCCTCGGCGCACCTCGTGTGCGTCCTCGTCGAGCTCGAGGTCGGCGAAGGTGATCACCGAGTCCTTGGCGCTGTCGACGCCGTTGCGGCGGAGGACGACGCGGACCCGGGCGATCAGCTCCTCGACGCTGAAGGGCTTGGTGACGTAGTCGTCGCCACCCAGGGTCAGGCCGTGGACTTTGTCCTCGGTCGCATCGCGAGCGGTGAGGAAGATGACCGGCGGGCGACGGCCATTGCTGCCCAGGCGCCGGAGGACTTCGAGCCCGTCGAGGTCGGGCAGCATGACGTCGAGGATGATCAGCGCGGGCTTCCAGCTCGCCACCTTGGCGAGCGCGTCGCGGCCACCGGCGGCGGTGTTGACGGTGAACCCCTCGTAGCGGAGTGCCATCGCCACCAGCTCGGTGATGTTCGGTTCGTCGTCGACTACCAGGACGCGGGGTCCAGCTTCGGCCATGGCGCCATGGTCTGCCCTTTTTCTGTGAGTTTCCTGGGGGAAGGCTGGGCGCAGGCTGCGGCTTCCCGTCAGTTCGCCTCAGGCGAGCGGCAGCTTCAGGTGCAGGCAGCCGGCCCTTTCGCTGAGAACGTCGATGGTCAGCTCCGCACCGGGCCCCGCCACGACCACCCACTCCCGCCGGAGGCGGTTGTCGGTCGCGGAGTTGGAGGTCCAGTCCAGCTTGTTGGAGCGGCCCTCGAGGTCGCCCGCCTCGCTCTTGCGCTCCCCGCTCAGGACCTCGGCACCGTCGAGCTCGATCCGGATCGGCCGCACGGCCTTGCGCTCCTGGGCCCGGCGGCTGACGTAGGTGCCGAGGAAGCCGCTGTTCTCGATCACCATCGTCACCCGCCGGCAGCCCTCGCCAAGCGGCTCAGAGGCCAGGTGGAGCACCTCCAGCCTCGGGGCCATCGCCGCCTGAGCCATTGCGAAACGGTGGTTCCTGGCGATCTCCTCCTCGAGCAGGTGAGGTGGAGGATTGGTCCAGCTGAACAGCCGGTCCCAGCCGCCGATCTCGACCGCTCCCAGCTCCGGGTGCTGGAAGGGGTACCAGTCGACGAAGCCGCGGCCGCCGTTCTGCTCGTCATCCCACCTGAGGATGGCGAGGTCGTCCTCCTCGGGATGGTCGCGCTGCCATTCGATCTGCTTTCGGTCGCCCTTCCCGGTCGCCCGCCCGACTAGGTCCCAGAGCTCGGTCGTCCAGGCGAAGACGCCCAGCTGGTCGTAGAGCCAGTCGTCGAAGGCGCCGGTCATGATCTCCTTCGGGTGGTAGCGGTAATCGTGATAGACGCTCACCGCCTGGTACCCGGTCAGCGCTGTGGCCCGCTTCCCGATCTCCCGGTAGGTCCACAGGTCTTCGGTCGGCATCTCGTCGTCCGGCTTGAAGGAGAGCGGCCGGAGGTGGATCCCGCCGCTGGTGTGATAGGTGATGGCGCCTGTCAGGTTGCGGCGGCCGGTGATGAAGCGGGCGACAGCCCGCGTCTCCTCCTCCGAGAGCGGGAAGGGACCGGCGCCGCGCTGTGAACCTTCGCCCTCCCAGATGGCGGGGAAGTTGCGGTTGAAATCGAGGCCCTGGTGGGTGCGGGCGAAGCGGACGACCCATCCGTCGTAGTCGGTGACTCGGCCCTCGGGAAAGAGGCGGTAGTAGTCGCCGCCCTCCTCGTCGGGACCCCGCCGGATCATCGCCCGGGGGTCCCTCTCCGACTTCTTCCAGGACCCTGTCGGGTCGCGGAGCCGCATCGTCAGACGGCGGCCGTCACCGTCCGCGTCGCCGGGCGTGAGCCCGGAGTCCTGGTCCTCGAAGGGGTACGGGCGAACACCGCTGCGGATGTGGTGGGCAGGCGTGGCGAGCGCGAGCTCGGCGCCATCCGGGTTGATCCGGGGAGCGATGTAGAACGCGATGCGGTCGAGCAGGCGGGTGGTCGCCGGGTCCTCTCCGTAGCCGTTCAACAGCTTGTCGATCGAGTAGAGGCACGCCATCGAGGCGGCCAGCTCGACCGAGTGGATGTTTCCGTCGAGCCAGAAGGCGGGCTTCTCCGAGTCCGGCCCCGTCGCCTGGTTGGTGACCGTCACCAGCCAGAGGTCGCGGCCTTCGTGGCTCTTGCCGATCGACTCCAGGCGGGCGAGACCGGGATGGGCTGCGACCAGATCCTGGAGCGCCAGGGACAGCTCGCCGTAGTCGAGGTAGCGGTCGAAGCGGAGCTCCATCCGGGGCGCCCGTTCAGCCGGCCTTGCGGTAGCTGAGGACGCCCGGGATCCGCTGGTAACCGAGGTGCTCGTTGATGTGCAGCATCGGCGCATTGGTCTCGTCGTTGTGGGTCCGCACCCGCGCCACGTTCTGGTGGATCGCCTGCTTCAGGATCGCCATCTTGACGCCGGTGGCGATGCCCCTTCCGCGGTACTCGCGGAGGACACCGGTCAGCCCGGTCCAAACGTTCCCGCGGCTGGGGGGGAAGCGCAGGTTGGAGGTGCCGACCACGCGCTCGCCATCCTTGGCGACAAAGAACCAGCCGGGACTGCTGTCGGGCCCGGCGTGCCAGCTGTCGAACTGCTCGAAGGTCGGTGGGACGTACGCCTCCGTACGCGGGATGTCGGCCTCGATCTCGACCGCCGCCTCGTAACAGCGACGCCAGACCTCCGGGTCGGGGTCGTCGGCGAGCGCGTTGCAGCGGATGCCGATTTCGCGCATCAGCGAGGCCGACCTCTCGGCCAGCAGGAGGAGGCGTTCTCGGTTCTCGAACAGGTCCAGCTCCCAAGCGTTCGCGAGCCGGTCGCGGGCATAGCCACGCGCCATATAGACCGCGGCCAGCTCGACCTCGTCCTCCCAGGCCTCGATGGTGAAGGTCCGGGCACCGGCGGTGGCCGCGCGCTCCTCGATGAACTCGAGGGCTGCCGCCTGCCGCCCGGCGGTGAACGCCTCGGGAATTAGCCAGGTCTCCAGGTAGCCGTTGCGCTCGGGATCCCGGTCCGCGGCGTGCTGCTCATAGAACGCGTACCCAGCGGGGCGGCCACCAATCTCGACTAGGAAGCGCTCGAATTCCATTCCCGGGGTCGGGTTAGCCAGGTTGTGTTTGGCCTGCTCGGGGTCCTCCGGCTCGTCCGGCCGGTGGGCTGTCCTGAGGTCCGCATACAAGCGCGCGTCCGCCGGGGTGGCCGGCCGGAAGCTGACGTCCGCCCGCGTCTCGATCGACGCCGGCGGGTTAGAGGTAGGCACGATCGCCAAAGATAGCTGAGGCGGCTGGCGAGCAACCCCAGCGGGAGTGATGGTGGGCCCGGCTGGCTTCGATCCAGCGACCAGAGGATTATGAGTCCCCCGCTCTGTCCAGGCTGAGCTACGGGCCCGCGGCTCCGGAGTGTAGTGTCCCGGCCCCCGCTGGCAAGTGGGCGGCGTCCACGAGGTCAGCGGCCGGTCAGGATCCTCTCAGCCGGCCGGGTGGCGTAACCCATGATCCGCGCCAGCTCGGCCGCTGTCACGCGGTCCTTTCGGCGCGCCCGGTAGGCGTCCGCGGCCCGGCGCACCGTCCAGCCCGGGTTCGGCCGTTCCAGCAGGTCGACGGCGTCGCCGGCCTCGACCGGGCCCTCTTCGAGCACCCGGAGATACCAGCCGTGGCGGCCGTTCGACTCACAGCGTCCCAGCAGGTCGGGCCGCTTCCAGCGGTAGGAGATCTTGTAGCAGGGACCCCGCGGCTGGCTGACCTGGACGAGCGCGCCGCCCACCCGGTAGACGTCGCCGATGCTCACCGTGAGCTCGTCCTGGCCGCTGATCGTGAAGTTCTCGGCGAAGCCCCCGGGTCCGATCTGGGCGATTCCGAGCTCCTCGCGCCAGAGGGGGTAGTGCTCGGCCGAGTAGGCCAGCACCGCCATGTCCGGCCCACCGTGGACGCGGGGGTCGGCCTGGCGGTCGCCGTCGAGGTTGGTGCGGCCGAGCCTAACCGGCCCGGCCACCGGCTCTTTGAAGAAGGCGGAGTGCCAGCGGTGATTCAGCGGCTCTTCGAGACCGACGTCCGGACCCAAAAAGAGCGGCTGCCCGACCTGGACCGAGACGAGGCGGCCCTTCACGCCTCGGGCGCGATGACCTCCACCTCATTGCCCATGGGGTCGTCGACGTAGAAGGTGCGCACCCCCCTCAGCACCGGGTGGACGCCGCCCCGCACCTCGAGCCCGGCCGCGACGCAGCGGTCCCGTAGCTCGTCGTACTGAGCGACCGCGACCTTGAAAGCGAGATGGTGCAGCACCCGCTCTCTCTTCGGGCCCGGGAAGCCGCCGCCGGCGCCGTCGGGGTGAGGGACCAGGACGATCATGGCCGGCACGCCGCCGGAGACCTCGCCGGTGCTGAGGAAGCGGTTGGGAAGCTCGGGCGGCGAGACCAGCTCGAGGCCGAACAAATCGCGGTAGAAGGCCAGCGACCGCTCGAGGTCGTGCGTCCAGAGGACGATCTCGGCCAGGCCTGCCACAGGGCGGCTCACGCCGCCACCGCCTTCATCATCGCCAGCATGTTCTCGCTTCGCGCTCCCGGCGGCACCGAGCAGCCGGGCCCGAGCAGGAATCCCTTACCGCCGGTGTCGACGACCGCTGCTCGGACCTCGGCGTTGACCTCCTCCGGCGTCCCGCGGTAGAGCGTGGTCCGCTGGCCGAGACCGCCCATCACCGCCTTGCCGGAGAGCCGGCGCCCCTCGGCCAGACCCGGGTTGCCGCCGTCGTGGATCGACCAGCTCACGACCTGGACGGGGAGCCGCCGGGCCAGGTCGAAGTGGAGATGGCCGCGACAGAGGTGAAGGACATTGAACCAGGCCTCGGCGGGGATGGCCTCCACGATCTTGTGGTCGAGCGGAGCGAGCCAGCGGTCGTACTCGTCAGCGCTCAGCATCCCGGCGCTGGCGTAGCCGGAGATCGCGTAGAAAATCCCGGCCGCCCCCGCCTCCACCGACCGGCGGGAGAACTCGATCATCGTCTCGCCGATCCTCTCCAGCGCCGGCAGCACCTCGTCGGGGTCCCGGCGCAGGTCGCGCACTGCGCGCCGCTTGTCCTTGCCGACCAGATAGCCGGCGACGGTGATCGGGGAGAAGACGGTCTGGATGACGGGCACTTGCGGCCCCAGCGCGGCGACGGTCAGCCGCAGCGCCTCGACCTGATCGGCGAGCGACGGCGAGCCGGCTTTGGCGG
>Ga0307373_10016085_pt1 | contig 10082 bp, 11 predicted proteins | sample OX2MG_FD_202534 | JGI IMG/M metagenome (GOLD analysis project Ga0307373, IMG submission 202534) | Soil microbial communities from Risofladan, Vaasa, Finland - OX-2 | ecosystem: Environmental > Terrestrial > Soil > Coastal area > Acid sulfate soil | place: Finland: Risofladan, Vaasa | collected...
GAGAGTCCTTGTATCGAGGGAGCACGTGCAGATGCACTTGAGCATCTTGGTTCATTAGGAAGGCGTAGTTGTAGTGGTCAGGTCGGAACAAGGAGTCAAGTGCCGATCTAAGCCGAGCGATCTGGGTCAGTAAGTCGCTCCACTCGTCCTCCGTCAATCGACCCACGTCGATTTCTGTGCGGTTCAGCACGATCATGCACTTGCCAAGCAAATTCTGGTTGCGGTTCAAGACAGTGCTCCAAAGTTCGCCGATCTCGATCGCGGTGCCAAGAAACGGGTCCAGCTTGGCCATGATCGGACCCTAGCGTGACAGCACGCGACTTTCAAATCCGGCCGTGCCTAGGTGGCAGCCGTCGCGCCACACCCTCATCCAGGCTGGTGCACTACCGATGTTCTACGCCCGCTTGACGCTTCTCGCTGGTGCGTCACGGCGGACTCGAACCACACAGATACGCCGTGCCCTGTATTTCCTTAAGGTGTACAGACACCCTGCCGAGAGAAGTTCAAATCCGGCCTCGCCGATCAAAAGTTGATCGCGGTCACCCCAACATCTAGGCGATCGAGCCGGGTTCGACCCCAGATATTGGGGCGCGATGGGTCGCGCAGCGCATTAGGGCAACGGGATTTGAACTTGGGGATGTCTCGATGGGCCCAATTGATAACAAATGATTCGGCCAAAAACGAATCATTCGACCCGAGGCCGGCCACTCAACGAGGTCGGACGGTCGCAGCTTCTTCGTTGCCCGCCATGATTTGAGCGCTTCCTGAACAGCGTCCTCCGCCTCTTGCCAATCGCCCAACATCACAAAGGCGAGCTTGCAGGCCGGTTCAACGTAGGGGCCCAGCAAGCTCTGGAAGGCTCCGTTGTCGCCCTCCCGCGCCAACGAGATCAGCCGCTGTTCGTCATCCAACGCTTGTACAACGCCATGAACCAGCGATTGGTGCCATCACCGTGACCGCCGGGAAAACGGGTGAGAGTTCTGTGCCATCGTTTGAGGGCTCCCGGCAAGTTGCTCGGACACTCAGAGGTCGGAGTAATCGCCATAGCCTCTGCCTAATCGCGCGACAGCAACTACTTGGTACCCGCTACGAGGAGAGATTCTCGACGGTGCCAACACTGGCACCACGACGGATTTTCTGCGCACCTCAGGTCCTCACTGCTTGCTACGCCTTGACACGGGACCAGCCGCGACGAAGAGAGGGCGTAGGCCACGAAGGGTCGGGCTGCCACGATGCCCAAGACAAGTTCCACCACAGGTGGCCACCACGCAGCTCTGCGGCGATTCGCGCTCCCTCGTCCCGAATGGCACTTACCTGCAGTCGCGTGAGCCGACCTTCAGTCACCCGACCCTCGAGTAGCTCCAAGTCCTTGAATGACCAGCTGCCGTCTGGCTCCACGATTAGGTCCAACTCAAGGTCTTGGGTGTCGTAGCCAATGACTGTCCTGCGAAAAGGCTCCTGGATGTTGATGTACCAGCCGGCAAACTCACGCTGTGAGCCCTCCCAAAACACCCATACCGCATACGAGTCGCCTGGTCGCATGAGATGTAGCGTGCCGTGGCCTTTCCAGACCTTGTTGGGAAACCATGGGTGCCGACCAGTCGGTGTCGGCCACGGGCCGGTTGCAAATCCAAACGGCGCTCCGGTTGGAGTGAACGTCACGAGCAATCCTTCTGAATCGTCGACCACTATCTGTGGAACCCCGAGCCACGGTTTCCCGTGCACGATTTCGCGACGGACAATCACGGCCCCCTTGAGCCAGGTCACTTCGAGGAGCCAGTCATGGCGTCATCCTGTTACGGAAACCATCTGCTCATCCGGTCGCGCAACAATGGTCTCCCATTCAGGGTCGACGACGGTGACTTGAATATCGATCACCGGTTGGCTCCTAGGCCAGGAACCGGTGGGGTTCGGAAAGTCCATCAGCGGTGCCCCCAACCTCTCCCCTTCCGCTAGAGACGCCGTCCGCGATCAAATCGCCGTCCTCATGATCCGGCCCCAAACCCGTGCTGAGCCAGATCACCGCTGCGTGCCCCGTATTTCCTTAAGGTGTACAGATCCCCCCGCCCGGGCGTCCAGCATTGAGCGGCGTTGCGTCGACCTCATGCCCGAAGGCGAAGCCGACCTGAAACTGCCCAGCCTGGCTATCCGAGCTTCGCGAGTAGCTTGGCTCGAGCGATCGGTGCCTCCGCTCCAACTCGATGGACTCGGCCTGCCCCGGATTTCGTAAAGGTCCACAAGCCTGCGAAGGAGCCGTTCAGGAATTCGGGATAGGCGTCGGTCCCTCCGTTAAGGGCATCCACGTGGGGGCATGGAGAAACGGGCCCTCGCGCCTCGGAAAGAATCGGCGGCCCTCCGCCAGCAGCTCTTGCCATAGGGACGGGTCCGCCCATTCAGGTCGCACCGGCTTGAAAGGTGGAGGCGGGTCTTGTTGAGACCGAGGGTAGATCAGGTTGGGAAACTCCGACTGCATGAGCAGATACCCTCGCGACGGACATTCAAGCCCTGCATCGGTGACTGCCCACTCCTCGCCAACCCGCTCGATGAGAGCCCCCTGAAGTGAAGGTCCGCTGCCATCCCGCCGCCTCGATCGAATCGCCAGGTCCAGCGAAGCCTGAAGGTTCTTTAGAGCCATTGGCCAGTCGAGCGTGCCCTCACCGTGCCAACGGCCTCGACGCTCCAGTTGCTCGCGCAAGTCGAGGCCCACATCCTCAGCGGAATCCCCCGGCCCCCAGTCCTTTTGGATTACGGGGCGTCCGCCGCGCGCTCGCTCGTCCGCGTAGATGTACGCCTTCACCATCAGCTCGGTGCGGTCGGGCAGAGAGAAACGGCCGTCCGCCATCTGCCGGGTCCAGGAAAAGTCGAGGGCAAGTTCTCCTCGCTCTCGACTGCCCTGAACCCTGATGGTTCCATCGGCGATCGCACCGAGCCGGTTCGCTTCTGCGAGTGCCGTCGCCACGTTCATGTAGGTCGGCACGTCGAGAGCCTGGACGGCCGAATCCTGACGCAGGTTCCGGGCCGTCAGCTCTGCGTTGATGCGGTCGCGGAGTTCGTCTATGCGCGCATCGACTTGCTGGACTCGCTGTTCCACCCTCGCGTCGGCAGCAGTTTCTGCCGCACGGATGGCGACCTCCTCCACCACGGAGACGAAGCGGCGCTGAAGGAAGAACAGGACGGCGGCGAGCAGGAGCGACGTGCCGACGCCGACCAGCGTTTCGATCGCCGCGCCGTTCCAGGCGAAGAGATACTCGGTCACGAAGGCCGCAGCGATGAGCGCGACCCCGGCTATGAATGAGCCGATCACCCACCAGACGTTGATGTGCTCTTTGTGCGACGGCGTGCCCACACTCAACTTGACCGAGACCACACCTTCAGCCAATGCTCGCACCTGAAGGCCGGGTGTTGGGCGCACGTTGTCATCTCGAACCGCTGGCCGTCCAGCCGGTAGGAGCAGCCGCCGCAGGGGCAGCAGGCGCGTCCGTCGTGAACCACGAGCTGGACGCGGCAGAGTGGGCAGAAGCCCTCGGCCACGTCGACGATCGCTTTCGCCGCCTGCTCCGTAAACCGTCCTGTTAAGGCCATTAGGAAACTCGCACGTGCCACGTTAAAATGTCAGGCAACCCCCAAGCTGATGTCCGAACGCCCCCGCAGACGCTCCCGCAAACGCTCCCAAGCGGACCCGTTCTTCGACGCCAAGCGGCCGTGGTCCTGGACCAAGGACGCGATCCTCGGCAGCTATCTGAGGCCCTACCTGGAGAAGGTCAAGCTGCTCGGGGCGAAGATCCTGATCATCGACCCCTACGCGGGTCCCGGCAGGTTCAAGAGCGGGGAGCCGGGCTCGCCGCTGATTATCACCGGCATCGCCGAGAAGGTCGTGCCCGGACAGTACAAAGCCATTTTCGGCAACCTCGACGCCACGCACCACGAGGCGTTGACGGCGCTCATGCAACCTCGTATCGACCGCGGCGTTGTCGAGACCTACGACCTCTCCGCCGACGATCTGCTTAAGAACCTCGCGTCCACCCTCGGTCGGCAGACCGTTTTTCTCTATCTAGACCCCTACGGCCTGCCGCCCGCGTTCCACACGATCCTTCCCTTCCTGGTGCGAGAGCAGGCATATGGCCGACCGGCATCGACCGAGATCCTCGTCAATATCCCGCCATCGATAATCCCCCGCTGTGTAGCCCTGGACGCAGCCGACGAGGCGATGACCTCACAGATCCTCGCGCTCCGCCGCCACCTCACCAAGTCGATGGGGAGCGACTTCTGGAGCGAGGCCTACGACCGCAATGATCTGGAGCCAGACGAGAAGGCGGTGCTCGTCATCGAGGCCTACAGAAACAGCTTCAAGAAGCGGCTGCCATTCAGCGGGTCTTGCCCGATTCGAGAGCACGAGGGCTCGGCGGTGAAGTACTACATGACTTTCTTCTCCGGCCACCCCCACGCTCCGCGCATCTACAACGACGCGATGCGGGCCGCTTATCGGCGCGGGCTGTACGAGGCCACCATCAAGGACCTGCCGTTGCTGGGCGGGATAGGGGCCGCGGACGGCGATGACGTGAAGGAGATCGAGGAAGTGAAGTCGATCGTTATCGACAAGCTCCAGGCTGGAGGCAGCGAGTCGCGAGAGCGGTTGTGGGACGCGATCATCCAGGACCAGGACCACTTCATGCGGTTCAGCCACTCGATCTTCATCAGGGCGGTGAAAGCGCTCTTCGAGGAAGGCCGCATCGGTTTCGAGGACATGCGGCGCACGGGCCGCCTGAACGACGTCGCGAAGCTCTACGTCAAGAAGGGTGGGCCGTCAGAACGGGCAGCAGAGCCGCGGACGGAAGAGGCGAAACCCGAGGCGAAGGTGATCCCGCCTCACCTCACGGTGAAGATCAGGGTGCTGCCGCCGGTCACAGCGGCACCGCCGGACGCCTGAGCGTGCGGCGCGCGAGCGCCCACCGGCATCTGCGACCAATCTCGGCCGTCCAGCACCCTTCCGCCAGCCTTCGACGTGTTGCCGCCCCACTGCTTGAAGAAGAACGGCACGCCCTCGGCCTGGCACCGGTCGCGCAGCTCGCGCAGCCACTCGACCTTGACCGGTCGATGCTTGTGACCGGACTCGCCACCGGCGATAAGCCACGAGATGCCGTCGAGCTTGAGGCCTTCGAGCGGCCCGAGCAGCGGCTCGGCGGAGATGAACCTCACGGCGGCTCGGACGGTGCGCAGGCGATCGGCGCGCTGCACGAAGCGACGGTTCTCGATCGACACGCCCATCCACACGTTGGCGGGCCAGTCCAGCAGCGGTGCCAGCTCGGCGAGCCGGTCGGCGCGCTTGGTGAGGATCTGGAAGGTGTGCCACTCGGCCTTCTTCATGGTGCGGAAGATGTCGCACACGAACTCGAAGGGGATGTCCTCATGGAAGAGGTCGCTCATCGAGTTGACGAAGACCAGTCGCGGCCTCTTCCAGTTGAGCGGGATGGCGAGCCGCTCGGGCCACAACCTGAGGTCGAAGCCCTGCTCGTATGAATGTCCAGGCACCCCACGGAATCGCTCGGCGAAAGTCTCCGCGTAGCAATGCGCGCAGCCAGGGCTCACCTTGTCGCAGCCGGTGACCGGGTTCCAGGTCGCGTGCGTCCACTCGATCCGGCTGTGGTCGGCCACGGGCGTGATCATAGGCGGGCGACCCGCGCCGCATCGGCTAGCGGGCGATCAGCCGCTCGACCTCGCTGAGGGGGATGACGGTGGTCCACCCCGCCGTCAGCGGTTGACAGGTGTCGATGTCATCGGCCGCGCCGACGAGGTGGTGGCACGCCTCGGCGAGAACCCGAGCAAGCCGAAGCTCGACCGCGCCTCAACAGCCCCCTCGCCGCGCATTGGCAGCCTCGGCATATGCCCAGTTGAACGCGGCAGGGCTAGGCGCATAAGTACGCGGACCAGCGCAGGCGACAGTCTTGAGGTCCGGCCAGAGGGAAGCGTCGACCTGGAATCGAGAGGCGAGGAGAGCTGGCACCGCGTCACTTGACAGCTGGCTCAAATACTGCGCGTCGATCTTGTGAGTCGCGATGGCTCGGTCGGTATTGAGTCTCACCACAACTGCTTCGGGATTCGCAATGTTCAGGGCCATCAATAGGGTCAAGGCTGTCATCGCGGTCGCCCCCACGAACCAACGCCGTCGCGGCCACCAGCCGGCCAGGTCCGCGGCAAGCAGAAGAAAAACGACCGCGATCCAACCCGCAAAGATGTGGCTGTAGAGGCGAAGCATCGTGAACCCGTAAGCGCTCTCGTAGAGGCTAAGTCGCGTGGCTGCGACCAGGACAATCAGCAGCGTCAGCGCGATCGCAGCCTCGGCGAGGACAGTAAACGCCACTCTCCCGGTTCGATGGGCAAGGCCGGTGATGCGGCTGCAAAGGATCAGCACAACCAGGGTGATGCCGGCCACCCAGAGCAGTTGAAAGAATCCCGAACGTGCATAGTCGGCGTAGGTGACTCCGGCGGCGCGCAGGGCGACGGCTCCGGTCCCGCTGGCTGCGATCGCCTGAGCCAGTGCGAAAGCCCCAAAGATGGTGTCGAGAACCGCGAGCACCACAAGCGCCTCGGTAGTGCCCAGCCGCCACACCGGACCGTCAACTCGATCGATAGGTGCAGCCGCTGCCAATCGCAGCAGGCCGGCCGTAACCAGGGATCCAGCAAGGACGTAGAACGCGTCCAACGCAAGCTGGCCAAAGTCCAGGTGGATCTTTAGGAACGAGGCAAAGATCGGATCGGCAGACGCGAGCAAACTGGTCAACACCGCTGCGATGGGGATGGAGATCAGCAAGCCCCTCGCAACCGGCGCGATGCCCGCGAGGCGCGATCTTGTTCCGACGATCGGCCTGCCAAGAAACGCACCACCGGCGAACGCGTGGAGTACCGCATTAAAGCTACGGGCTACCGCTTCCGCAATTCCGAGATCGAGCAGTGACCCGCGGACGGCGATGGACGCGGCCGCGCCGAGAAGCGCGAACGTCGCGACGATGTCTGGCCAGAGCAACCACGGACTTGCGCGTACGGTGAGCCACGCTCCAAACGCGGCAGCTGCAGCGACAAGCAGCCAGGACTCAACTCGCCTCAGGCCGCCGACAAGCACAAGCACCAGCGTCGCGCACACCACTGCGACGGACGCACCCAGGCCAAGGGTTCCAACCCTGAGAGCCTGGTCGGCAGCCAGGCCCACGACCAAAGCCGAGGCGACAACGGTCCACCTCGGCTGGGCTCGGAGCTTGAAACTCGCCCAAGCTGGCAAGGCCGCCGGCGCAGGTGTCCAAGCTACGCCGTCCCAACGCCATCTTCGATCTGGAGACAGCTGTCCGAAAGACCGGGCTGTGTCGTCGGACATTGCAAGCTCCAACGGAGGCACTTGGGTGAATGGTTACGGCCAACCCTCTCAAGCCGTTCGCGGGCGGGTGCCGGACTCGCAAGAATGTCCGCTGTACCCGCGTGGTGGGCCGCGGTGGACTCGAACCACCTACCTCCGCGGTAATTGGCGCTGAGCGCTGTGCTTCCAGAGTGGGAAGCCGAGCGTAAGGCGAGGCGTTATGTGGCCTGGCGATCCAAGCCCGCCACCAGCATCGCGAGAACCTCTACGGCCTGGGTGAGGGGAACTCCGAGTGAACGATCTGTGGAACACGTGACGCGAACATCATTCCGCCCCAAGCCTGGAAATTCACGTGGTCACACTCGAGCAACCACTTCATCATGCCCTGATCGATCAGCATCACGGCGCTGCGACGGTCGTCTGCGCGAACGGCGAAGCGGTCGTCAAAGTCGATTGACTCGAACTGCAATGGTTGGCCGTTGGTGACCGTCGAGATGTCGACGTCGCCCTTTCTGGCTACGACGAGGTAGGGCAGGTTAAGCTCGACGACCGGAAACATCATCAGGGTGAAGGCGTTCTTTCCGTCCCGTGAAGATGCGTCGCCCACGGCGAGAGGAGAGTCGGGAGAGACGAATCTGTTTTCGTAATTTGCCTTCGTTCTATCAATCGGCAGCGCCGGCGGCAGGACTGAGGTCCTCTTAAACCGATTCGCGGCGTGACGACCGGAGTCGCTACGCAAGCCGGTGAAGACCGAGCCTCCTGAAGGCGACAACTTTGAGCAGGTCGACCGCCAATGCCCACAGAACTACGGCGGCGAGGATCGTCCCCAAGAGCGCAGGCGAGATTGGGGTCATCAGCCAGCCGGCGACGGCAAGCACAGCGACTATGACGAGTACCAAACCGGAGACGGCGAGCAGCCAGCTGCCTGGGCGTGAGCGCCATGCCAGGCGCGGCTCCCGAACCAAGTACACCGTAGCCTGAGTGCTGAAGGCGAGCGTCACAAAGGCCACCGTCTGCAGATGCGCGAGGTCAAGCCCAAGCCAGGTTTGCGCCAGGACGAAGATAGTCAGGCTGAGGACGAGGAACGGAGCTGCCACCGCTGAAGCGCCTAGCAGCAGCTGGTTGACTCGCCATCGGTCGGGCCGGCTCGAGGCCACCACCCGATCGGTGGTGATCGTCATGGTGGAGAAGTCATTCGCCACGAGAAGCAAGACCATGAGTATCGGCGTCAGGGCAAAGAGGCCTGTCGTCAAGAAGATCACGCTCAGGAAGATCGGCATCTCGATCTTCTTGGCGCTGGCGTTGAGGGCATAGGTCAGCATCCGTTGGTAGGTGCGCCGGCTCAGCTGGACAGCTGTGAGCACGCCGGGTAGCCCGGATTCGGTGAGCACCAGCGCCGCCGCCGCCTTGGCGACGTCGGTTGCGCTCGAGACTGCGATACCGACGTCAGCCTGCTTCAGTGCGGGAGCGTCATTGACGCCGTCACCCGTCATTCCGACGACGTGGTCCTGCGCCTGCAGGGCCTTCACCAGCCGGTACTTGTCTTCAGGCAGGACGCCCGCCATCACGGCACAATCGGGCGCGAGAACTCCGTCTCGGATTGAAGCAGCCTCGCAGACGTTGCCCGACAGGCCAATCTCTCGAGCCACAGCTCGCGCTGTGGGCAAAGCGTCGCCGGTGATCATGATCACCCGGACGCCTTCCGCCTGCAAGTCCCGCACAAGCCCGCGCGAATCAGGACGCGGCGGATCTGCAAGCCCGACGAGGCCCACCAGCTCAAGTCGAGAATCAGCACCGGATGCGACCGCCAGCACCCTCTCCCCTTTGTTTGCTAGCACCTCAAGGTCGGCGTCAAGGCTGGCGGGGGTAGCAGCGCAGAGATGAGCCAGCTCTGATGGCGCTCCCTTGAGCACACGCAGCTGACCAGCGCCGGCGCGGATCACAGCCTCGGAACGCTTGGTGGCCGGATCAAAGGGTGTGAAGCTCAGTCGTTCGACGCCAGGTTGGGGTCCGAGCTCCTTGGCCTTGCGCAGGATGGCAAGGTCAAGCGGGTCCTGGGTCGCCTCGTCCGAAGCGTGACTAGCGAGCGCAACCAACCTTCCTTCGTCGTAGGGCGGGTAGGGGTGCAGATCGCTCACCGCCAGCTGGTTGAGCGTGATCGTCCCCGTCTTGTCCGTGCACAGCACGTCCATGCCCGCCGCCTCTTCGATCGCCGAGAGATGCGTGGTCAAAATCCCCTGCCTGGCCAGCTCGCGTGCTCCCAACGCACTCGCCAGGGCGAACGTCGCCGGCAAGGCAACCGGGACTGAGGCGAGAAGCAGCACGACCGCGAACTGCAGGACCTCTGGTCGGACCCCGCTTCGATGCAGGCTGAAGGCAATCACGACCAGGGCGAGTGCGAAGTCGAGCGCGACCAGGTTGCGAACGATCCTCATGATCGCGGTCTCGAGGTGACTCTTCGCCGCCGCGGTCCGCACCAGCTCAGCGGTCCGACCGTAGTAGGTACTGGCACCCGTGGCGATAACCTCCCCGGTCGCCTCGCCGCGCTCGATCACGCTGCCCGCATAGGCTCGATCGCCGCCCGCGAGCTCGGCTGGTAGCGATTCGCCAGTGAGGCTGGACTGATCGACCTGCAGCTGCCCGGCGCTCAACTGCACGTCGGCCGGAACAACATCTCCCATCCGCAGATGGACCACGTCGCCGGGGACCAGTTCGCGCGCCTCCACCTGCTGCCACA
>Ga0307373_10016086_pt1 | contig 10082 bp, 7 predicted proteins | sample OX2MG_FD_202534 | JGI IMG/M metagenome (GOLD analysis project Ga0307373, IMG submission 202534) | Soil microbial communities from Risofladan, Vaasa, Finland - OX-2 | ecosystem: Environmental > Terrestrial > Soil > Coastal area > Acid sulfate soil | place: Finland: Risofladan, Vaasa | collected...
ACCGAAATGGCCGCCATCGCGCTCTTCCCACATGCCTTCCACGGCGACTGGAATTACACCCTGGACCCACATGGCTGACGAGGTCGGTTCGTCTGCCTTATTACGCTGAGGGCCCTTAGCGCCATCCTAGGTTACGCCTTAGGGTCTTCACGAGAATTAACTGGACGTAACTCGTAAGCTGTGATAGCGTCTCTTCATAGACGCTGCAGCTGCCGTCCGCCTCCGCTGGGAAGCCATCGCGCCCCACTTCAATGAACGGCAACGCCGGCTGTGGGCTTGCGCCGAAGCTCGCGCTTTGGGCCGGGGCGGAATTTCCTTGATATCGCGCGCGACAGGGTTGTCACGCCAGACCCTGCACACTGGAATGAAGGATCTGGACGGGCCTCCGGCGACCGACGGTCGGATCCGGCGTCGGGGTGCAGGGCGCAAGCCGCTGCGGGAGCACGACCCCGAACTGGAGGCGGCTTTGGACGCGCTCATTGACCCCGACGTTCGCGGCGACCCCCAGTCGCCGCTGCGCTGGACCTGCAAGAGCACCGGTCAGCTCGCTCTCGCCCTCACCAGAGGTGGGCACCCGGTCAGCCCTAGCACGGTCGGGACGATGCTCCGGGAAGCCGGCTACAGCCTTCAGGCCAACGTCAAGACCAAGGAGGGCTCGCAGCATCCCGATCGCGATGCCCAGTTCCGGTATCTGAATGAGCAGGCCCGCCAGTTTCGCGAGGCCGGGTTGCCCGTGGTCTCGGTCGACTGCAAGAAGAAAGAGCTGATCGGCGAGTTCAAGAACGGTGGTCGGGAGTGGGCGCCCAAGGGCGAGCCGGTGAAGGTGAACATCCACGACTTCGTCACCGAACAGGGCAAGGCGATCCCCTACGGCATCTATGACGTCGAGCGCAACGTGGGCTGGGTCAACCTCGGCCAGGACCACGAGACCGCCGCCTTCGCGGTCGAGAGTCTGCGGCGCTGGTGGCGCGGCGACGGCGCGCTGGCCTATCCGGACGCCGACCAACTCTTGATCAGCGCCGATGGCGGCGGCAGCAACAGCTACCGCACTCGCCTCTGGAAGACAGAGCTCTGGCGCTTCGCCCAGGAAGCCGGCGTGGCGATCACGGTCTGCCACTTGCCGCCGGGTACCAGCAAGTGGAACAAGATCGAGCACCGGCTCTTCTCTCACATCACCATGAACTGGCGCGGTCGTCCGCTCACCAGCTACGAAGTGGTGCTGGAACTGATCGCTGCCACCACCAGCAAGACGGGACTCCGGGTTCACGCGGAGCGAGACCACGGGACCTACCCGACCAAGATGGTGGTCTCAGACACCGAAATGGCCGCCATCGCGCTCTTCCCACATGCCTTCCACGGCGACTGGAATTACACCCTGGACCCACATGGCTGACGAGGTCGGTTCGTCTGCCTTATTACGCTGAGGGCCCTTAGGGAGCTTACGTCTCGTGGATGAGGATCACAACCTCACCGACGCCCCTCAAACCTGGCGTTCGATCTCGCGCTAGGTTCCGGCCATTTCCGCTTTCAGACTGGACGCCAAGCGAACGACGAAGTCCTCGATGCTGGCTTGGGCCAGGTGGCGCATCAGTGTCCGGTCGAGCACCTCACCGAGCGTCCCCATAGGTGGCTCATAGCAGGCGTTGAGGGTCAGCCGGGTCAGGTCGGCACCCTCGGGGTTGACGTGAAGTATGCCCTCCATGCTGGGGAAGAGCGGCGGACCGCCGACCGCCTCCCAGCTGACGGGCAGCATGACGCTGTCGCCGGGCGTCATCGAGGGCAGCTGTCCCAGCGTCACCCTCACGTGTTTGTAAAGCGGCACCCGGCCGATCCGAAGGCCGACCTTTGCCAGCAGTTCGTGGCCGTTGCCGTCAAGCGCGATCGTCCACGGATGGCTGGGCGCTGCCACCAGGGCGGCCACCCGGCTGGACCGGTAAGGGAGCGTCACCGAATGGTGCGCGAACACTTCGCCACAGTTTGGCCGGGAGACCGCCTCGATACAGTGCCGAACGACCCCGCCGGCCCGGGACTGATACTCACAGGTGAGGAAAGGGGTCGCTCATGCGTATCGCGTTAGCTTCGCTCGGCTGGTCATGACGCATTTTCTCGCTCGAGGAAATCGGTCGACGACTGCCCTCGACAGGTAGATCCCGGCCTAGAGCTGTAGTTGCTGACTCGGTCCTTTTGAAGCGAGCTACGCCTCATCAGGAACCTGGTGCGCCTCAATCGGAAGGCCGCCACGGGCTGCCCCGCGCCGGGATTTCTCGGTGGTCCGCCGACGAACATCGGTGGCTGCCCGACTCATGGTCGCAGCGGAGCTAACCGGAAAAACATGGTGGCGCCAATTCCGCGCGGAATGGAATCAGTGTTGAGGGCGCCTGCCGACCCGGCTGTCGCTGGGTCCTCGACCGGCTCTTCGAGCGCGATGGCTCAGGCCCCGTCAAGAGAAGGGATTGCGTTCTACCACGCTCCCCAACGACGCGATGAATATCCCTGAGGCCGTCGTCAGAAACGATTCAGCCTAGGCGGGATGACATCTCGCGTTTTGACAAAGTCCTGATGCGACCTACTAACACAGTAGGTGACCGATTGGAGCTTCGATCGTCACTTCGAGTTCTAGTTTCCGACTGGGCCGACCGCTGCCGACACATCCCAACCGCGGCGTGGCTTGTCGTTCTGGTGTTCTTCACGGTGTTGCTCACGAATGACCCGCGCGGCCATGCTTGCCTCGGCCTCTTTGCCGCGAACTTCATGCTCGAACGACGGGCGCTGGATTCACGCGAGCCGACATCAGACCGGCAAGGAGCCGAATCCGCCTCCGAGGCGACTCGGGCGCGTGACGCCCTGGTATACAAACAACGTCATCAGGCCAGCGGCCGCATGGTCGAGTTCGTCGCAATGCAGCAGCCACCAACCGGGATTGTCTGCGATGAGGCCGACCGTCACCCGGCTATCTGGAAGCACAACCACGGTGTCCTTGACGATAAGACCCGATGCCGGTCTTCCGTCAACGGTCAGCAATTGGAAGAAGTGCCCATGAAGATGCATCGCATGCTCCGTCCGGCTCCGGTTGTCGAAGGTGATCTCGACCAGGTCTCCCTGGCTAACAACCAGATTCTGGGTTGCGGGAAAGATATTGCCGTTGATCTCGAACAGGCTCCCAGCCATCGACTCCATTCCTGGAGGCATCGGTTCGCTCGATCTTGAGCTGAGGGCCTGAGTCAGGGTGAGCGTGAAGCTTCGAGTAGGCACCGCCCCCGTCGGCCATACCGACTCCACCGCCCGAGCCGGGTAGCTGAAGATGTCCAGGTATCCTTCCGAAGCCGAGGCGGGAGGAGTTGGCGGCCCAGCCGGAACCGGGCTGCCGACGGGGACAAGGGGAACCGAGACCTGATCCGCGGGCGGGAGGCCGTGCACCAGGCGCACCCAAACAGGGATGTCGGGCGCCAGGAACTCAACATCCAGACGCTCGCCCGAGCCAAGTGGAAGCGAACTGCCGGTCGGCGGCCCACCTACCACGGAGTGCCCATCGAAAGCCGTGATGATGACGGGCGTACCGTCGATCTGAACGAAGTGGGTTTCAAAGCCGGCGTTGATGAGCCGGAGCCGGACGCGCTGTCCGGGCTGAACGCGCACGGGGGTGATCGCCGCTCCAGTGCGCCCGTTGACCGAGTAAGTGACGTAGGACTCCATCAGGGGGTCGGTCAGGGGCGGCGGCGACGGCAGCTCCAGTCCCCAAGGCCATTCGTCGTAAACGAGCGTCTGATCTACAACCGGCGGCGCCACTTCTTTCGCTGGATCGATAATCAGCGGGCCGTAGAGACCGCGATCCACCTGCTCGAGAGCTCGTGTGAAGGAGTGGTACCAGTAGGTCCCGGGGGTGCTCGCCACGAACGCATAGGTGTCCGTCTGGCCAGGCAGGACCGGGTCTTGAGTCACTCCGGCCACCCCGTCTTCGCCGTTGGGCACCTTGAGGCCCTGCCAGTCGATCGTTGTCCCCTCGGGCAGCCGATCGGTGAGTCGCACCCGGACCAGGTCTCCAACCGTGACCCGGATCTGAGGGCCGGGGATCGTCCCGTTATAGGTCCAGGCGTGAACTTTGACGCCAGGTCCCAGCTGGATCACGGCTGGCACCGCCGACAGGTCGAACTCGCGAATGCTGCCGCCGGGAGCCGGCTGGGTGGCCTGACCGGTCGGGCCCAGCGGATTCCGGTCCGGCGACGCGCACGCGGCAGCCGACTGGATACCGAGGCAGAGCAGTCCGAGCAGCAAGGAACCGGCCCAGCGACCCCGGGCCTTGCGCCGCGGTACGCTGGTCCTCGCTTGCACGTTCTTCTACGTGCTCCTACGCATTGCGCCTGATTGCTGTTGGCGTTCTGTTCGCGTCCCCGGCCGGGCTGACGCGGAACGGTTCGACAAATGGCCGCCGGGAGCGCCCGATCGGGATCACCAGGTGCAGTCGAGTGCCCTCGCTGGGCAGCGATTCGAGTTCCAGACGACCACCGAGGTAGGCAGCGCGCTCCTGCATGCTGAGTAGGCCGAGGCTGGCGACGGGCCGCGAGGCAAGGAATCCGATGCCGTCATCCTTCACCCGCAGGTGAAGTTCCCTGCGACCAAAGACCAGGTCGACGGCGACGCGATCCGCAGCGGCGTGACGCTCCACGTTGCGGAGCGCCTCCTCGGCGACACGGAATAACGCCGTCGCGATCTCCGGGGTCAAATCTTTTTCTGCACCTCGCAACCTGAGGTGGGCCTCGACACCGGTGCGCCCTGTGAAATCGGAAACTAGGCGCCGCAAGGAAGTCACCAGACCTAAGTCGTCCAGGGTGAATGGGCGAAGGTCCCGGGCAAGCTCCATCAACTGCTCGACCACGTCGGCCAGGGTTCCTCGGATCCCGTTGATGTCCGATCGGGCACCCACGTCCAGACTGCTCTCTTTGGAAACCGCCTCCAGCCGACCCCGCACGTAGAGCAGGGTCTGCAGAGGCTCATCGTGAATCCCTTGCTGGATCCGGCGCCTCTCCTCCTCATGGCCACTCAAGAGCCGGCCCGCAAATTCGTGGGTGCGCACCTCCTGCTCGTGCTCGTCGGTGACGTCTAGGAGGACAATCTGAAACATCGGCTCGGCGCTGGGGTTGGGCACCGGCGTGGTGGAGGCATGCAGAACGCGCGACTCGCCTGTGGCCGTTCGGATGCGCATGAACCTGGGCGGCTGCTGGGCGAGGACTGCGTCGGCTGCCTTCCCGCCGACCAGTTCGTGTAGCCGGCGTCGGGTGAGGCGGGGCCCGAAGAGCTTGCTTGCAGCTGGGTTAGTCTCCCTCACCACCCCCCTTCCATCTATCACCAGGACTGGGGCAGAGCTGGTTTCGAAGAGGGCCCTGAACCTGGCCTCGGCGGCCCGAGCCACGCTCAGGGCCGCTGCTGTTCGCTGGCCGGCGGCAACCTGGCGCTCCATCCGCTGGCCGACGACCACCGCGACCACGTCGATCATGACGAGCATGGTCCCGTCGGCCCAGCGCTCAGTCTGGCTGTCAACCAACACGAGGTCGGGCAGCATCAGCAAAGTTACCCAGGCGGCGCTGGCGCCGGAACCGGTGATGCCGAAATTGAGCGTTGCGTAGATGATCGGGACTAGGAAGAGGCCCACGGTCGCAAAGATGGGGATTCCCAGGGGCAGCCTCACCGAGCTCACGTCGATGCCGAGGTGTCCGAGAACAATCGCCAGGATCAACGCCTGGACGAACCAGAAGCGGCGGTCGCCAATCGGTGGCCTGGTTGCGCTGCCAAATGCCTTTCGCAACAACGGAAGGGGCTTGCTCACCGCCTCCCTTTTCCCGATCATGCGCTTGGAATCGCTGGGGCCGCGTCGCCTTCGGCTGGATTGGGGTCGGGGCCAGCTGAGGTGCTCGGCCGATGCGAGTTGGACGGGATCGGAAAGGTACCGCTGTCAAGAGCGAGGTCGACGCTCATCACCGACGCCAGGGTAATGGCTCCAAGGGAATCGAAAAAGGCGTCGGTCGCGGCACTCCACGCGGGGTGAAGAGCACACATCTTCTCCCAGTGGCAGGGCCCGCCACGCAGCGTGCAACGGACTGGCCGCAGGTGCCCCTCACCAGCTTGCACCACCTCAATCAGGTTGATGTCCTCAGGATCACGCGTGAGCCGGTAACCTCCGCCACGTCCGGCCCGAGCCTCGGCCAGCCCGGCCAGAGAAAGCAGGCCCAGGATCTGTGGTGTGTAGGTGGGAGGGATTCCCATCTCGCGAGCCACTTCTCGGATCTTCCGGTACTTGCCGTTGGTCGATGCACGAGCAAGCGCAATCGCCGCCCGAACCACGTAATCACCGCGATGGCTCAGGGTGAGATCCAAGTCGGTTCCTCCTCTGAACCGGCTTGTCTCGGGATTACGGTCAGCCCTCGGGTGATGGTTTGGAAGGCTTCAGACCGGGGCCCGGTCTCCATCTTTCACCAAGCGCCGAGGCCGGGTCTCCAGCACGGCTCGCGCCGCCGCACGGCCCTGCGCCATGGCACCGGCGACGGTTGACGGTCCAACCAACGCGTCGCCGGCCACCCAGATCCTTTCGGCTTGGGGCGACGGCGCAGCGGCGAAGCCGGCCTCGGCCTGCCGCCTCCAAAGCCGGGCCCACCAAGTTGCCCGAAAGCGACCTGGAGTTTCAGCTGGCCGACGCCAAAGTCGTGCCCACCATCCGGTTTGGACGGACGATCCCGCCACGGCCAAACCGACTTCTCGCTTCAATGCCTGGGTACCGACCGCGGAAGCCGGGCCGGTCGGAATCCCGCTGGCTGTCCAGCGCCGGTCGGGGATCACACCCTTCTGGTCGCTAGTAGGCAGCGGCAGGGCAACCACGCTGGCCGCAACAGTGCCGTCCACCCGGTAGCCCAGGGCCACGATCACCCGGTCGACCAGCAGACGTTCGGGAGGTCCGTTGAGGACCTTGGGGCGCTGCGTTCCCTTTCGCTGGACGGTGCGGCGCAGCCAGGCCGCGCAGACTCGCTTGCCATCTCCCTCCAGGTGATCCACGGTCATGCTGAAACGCACCTCGACTCCCTCGTGGCGCGCCTCAGCCAATTCGTCGGGGCGGACCCGGCTGAAACGCTCGTCCATCCACTCCACAGCGGTGACCTTGGCTCCGAACCTGCACAGGGTGCGGGCGACGTCCATCGCCGTGTTGCCACCGCCGAGCACCAGCACGTGCACGCCGGGACCGACCCCTTCGGGTCGGGTGCCAGCCTTCAGCATCGGCTTGGCTCGGTTGAGAAACAATGTGGCATCCTCCACCCCAGGCAGATCGGCGCCCGGAACCCGGATGGTGAGCGGCAGTGAGGCCCCGTGGGCCAGGATGACCGCGTCGTGCTGCGCGCGCAGGGCCTCAAGGGTTACGTCTTTGCCCAGCTCACAACCCGTCCTGAGCTTGAGCCCGGCCTCCTGGAGGGCGGTGAAGTGCGGGTCGACGACGCTGTCCGGGAGGGTGAAGGACGGAATACCCCAGCGGAGCACGCCGCCCGCCTCCTCATCCTTCTCGAACATCGATACCTCGGCCGACGCCGAGAGCAGCTCCCAGGCGGCGGCAACGCCGGCGGGTCCTGAGCCAACCACCGCCACCGAGAGCCCGGCTCCTTCGGCACTCTTCCGCACGACCTCAGGTTGAGAACCATGGTCGGCGATGAAGCGCTCGAGGCGACCGATCGAGACCGGCTGGCCACCGGCCAGGGCCCAGGAGCAGGCTCCCTCGCACTGAACGCTCTGGTCGCAGACACGGCTGCAGACGCCGGGCAGAACGGTCGACAGGCTGAGAACTTCTTGGGCCTTCTCCAGGTTCCGCTCCCGGAAGGCTGAGATGAAGCCGGGGATGTCGATGTGGACGGGGCATCCCTCCATGCAGGTCGGGTCGGGGCAATTCAGGCAGCGGTCGGCCTCTGCGAGCGCATCAGACCAGCCTCGGAAGCCTGGCCGGATCTCCTGGGTATCACCGTCAAGCCGCTCCGGCCGTAGCGGTAGCGCCTCGCTCCGAGCTGCGACCACGAGCGGGCCGGTGACCGCTATCGCGCCGTACGGGCAGACCCGTTCGCACTGGCGGCAGCCGAGACAGAGGGCATCGTCTGCTTCGGCCACCCACTTCTCCGGATCGATGCTGAGGGCATGGGTCGGGCATCGGATCACGCATTCCTGACACCCCGCGCAGCGTTCTTGGTTGACGTGCACGGTCGCGTGGTTCATGACCATCGAGCCCTGGTCCCTGTCCAGGGTGCGCAGCTCATTCGGCCCGACGCGGGATTGAACACTCATGACACGCCTCCGGCCGAAAGGTGGACAAACGAAGCTGACGGCCTCATGCCGCCGCTCCCATCGCGACGTAAAGGATGCTCACCGCGACGCCGCCCAGAACCACGGCCGCGGTGCTGACGGCGACGACCGCGCGTGGGTGGTCGGTCAGTTTGCGAAGGTCGCGGCGCGCGATCCGAACGGTGGCATACGCGGCGCCCAGGGTGCCAAGGGCGACCACAGCCACCTGGGTCACGATCACGCCTTGAATGCTCAGGATCTGGACGTTAGCGATCGCCAGGTGGGCGGTTCCGAACAGGTTCCAGCCGTATCCGAACGGATCCGAGATGGACGCGATCAGCTTCGGCAGGTTGAGCCACATCTTCGGCAGCTGGCGGGCGAGGAAGTCGCCGGCCATCAGCGGGATCATGCCGTAGGCGATGGGTGTCAGCCAGGCCGTGAAGCCGAGGTTGGAAGCCTTCGCCGCCGTCCGGTCTCTCCCGCCGAGTCCAGCTCGCAGGGCCCAGACGTAGAACGCGACGAGGCCGGCCAGGGCTGCGATCACGGTGACGTAGATGATCGGGTCGGGATAGCTGGGGAAGTGGATCAGATTGTTCACGGCGGTGTCGATGGGTCCGTAGAAGGCGAGGGCGTTGATCTGCTGGAAGACGACCAGGCCGAACAGCACCAGCACCGCCACCGCAACGTCCAGCCGGCGTCGCGTCGGCGCCACGACCGAGGTGAGGGGAGCCTGCACAAAGAGGCCGATGTTGTCGTGCGGACAGCTCTTCACGCACTCGGTGCAGAGCCCGCACATGAGGTTGGACGTCGAGCTTCCCGGCCATTCATACCAGGGGCAGCCGTAACCGTGTGCGCTGCCCCGCATGCAGTCTTTGGTCGCACAGCTCAGGCAGAGCTCGCGGTCGCGGGTTCGCAGCCCGGCCACCATCCCGGTCGCGCCGATGGTGCCGATGACCGCTGTCAGCGGACAGAGGTACCGGCAGAAGGTGCGGCGGTCGAAGACCAGGAAGGTGCCTACCGCAAAGCTGATTATGAAGAGCACCATCAGGCCGGTGAACAGGGGTCGGCCGGGCCCGGCGATGTTGAGGAACTCCTCGGCCCAGGTCATAAGCAAGAAGACTCCCACCGAGGGCAGCAAGCCGTAGCGGCTCCAGGACTCGGGCCATTTCCAGTGCAGTCCGATCGAGACTGGGTGCCGCTGCCAGAAGCTGAGCCGTTGCACCCACTCCGCGGCGCCACCGAAGGGGCACATCTGACACCAAGCCCTGCCCGCCCCGACCATGAGCACGAAGACCACGCAGAACCAGAGGTACCAGGTGATCACGGTCGCGAAGTTGCGCTGAGGGAGGGCGGCCCCGACCAGGCCGGTCACGATCACGACCCAGAAGATGATCTGGTTGGGCAGGATCATTGTGAACTGGAAGGGCCGGCTCTTGACCGCCCTATCCAGCCAGGGACCCACCACCGGCAGGCGCAGCAGGTCGATTCGGGGGTCGGTCGGTTGGAAGTGCTGCTTCAAGCCCTCCCGACGGGCCGTCGAGAGACGCCTCGCGGGGGATGATCCTACTGTCTCCGCCTCAGGGCGTTCGTGCGCTTGCACAGCCATCCGGGTCGGCCCTCCTTTCACGGTAACCAGCGAGTGGTGCACTAAATGTTTAATGCGGGGCTATACGTTTGTTGCGAATCTTGAGAACAGCCATTCCGCCCAGTCAGGGCCGATGGTCCCGAAAGACCCAGGACTAGTACTACAACGCTGGTTAGTCATAGCGGATGCTCAC